>CAJHYJ010000356.1_pt1 | contig 16043 bp, 14 predicted proteins | sample 9198711 | NCBI WGS metagenome assembly CAJHYJ01 (sample SAMEA7708361, study PRJEB35096) | sediment metagenome | biome: marine neritic benthic zone biome [ENVO:01000025]; feature: sediment [ENVO:00002007]; material: shallow marine sediment [ENVO:03000034] sea grass bed [ENVO_01000059] ...
GGCGGGTCGAGCGGCTCGCCAGTTGGCGGCTGAGAGAACCTGGTCGTCTGTCGTGGAGTCATATCTTCAATGGGACACATCGCAAGCACGATGACTGCTTCAACCCAGAGATCTAGTCGTGCTGGAGCACTTCTCGGTACTAGGTATGTGCCGTACCTGGCACCGCTTCTGGCGCTGGGGCTGGCCGCGATTCTCCTCGAGCTGTTCGCCGACTCATCGACCCTGTCCGACGGTGTGAAGCTGGCAAGCGGTGCCCTTCTCCTGGGAGCCATTGGAGCAGCAGTTGTTCTTGCTCTGCCAGTCGATCTGACGCCGTCTGCGTTGGCTGGTCTCGCCCTGGCCGTCGGCTTGGTTGTTGTGACGGCAGCAGCCGCGTGGGCGAGTTGGTGGATACAACCGGCGAGGTCGGCGTTCCTGGGCCTTGCCGCGTCCACGATCGCGGTTGCCGCGCTGGCCGGCCGCGGCGAAGTTCGTCTCCGGGTCAGAAGAGAGCCATGGCTCAACTCGGCAGCCCTGCTCCTGCCGGCCGGGGTGGCATTGGCCCATCTCCCCGCGATCTTGGTCCACGACTACTACTTGGGCTACGACGGCTACAGCACGGCGGTGTTCGGGCGGGCTCTCCTCGAAGGTCCCGTGCCGATCACCTCGTTCTCGGAACTCCCGGCCAACTTCGCGGGGGCTTATGCGGCCGGCGCCTTCTATGACACTGCCTGGCTGAGTGCAGCGCTGGGGATCTCGGTCGAGGGTGTCACTCGATTCGGGGGCCTGGCCGTGTTCGCATTGGTTGCCTACCTCGTCGGGGTGGTGGCGGACCGCCTGTTCGACACCCCTGCCGCCGGGCCCATCGCAGGGTTGGCGTTCGCCGCCAGCCCGTTCATCGAAGACCGGTTCGTGTTGCTGATTCGCGAAAACGTCGGGTGGATCGTGTGGCTCGCCACTCTCGTAGTGCTCGTCTCACTGAAGGTGGTTCCCAATCAGTCGGTCGTCTTCATGACCGCGCTCATTTCGGGCGTGGCCATCCAGATTCACGCCCTGGCCGGGGGTATGGCCGTCGCGAGCATTCTCGTCTTTTGGGCAGCCGGGAGACTGGGGGAACGGCGGCGATCGCTTCTTCCTGGGGCCGCCGGCCTCCTGTTCGGCATTCTTCCGAGCGGCTTCGGGGTGATCGCCGCCTGGAGCAGGACCTTCCTGCCAGCCCAGGTTCAAGCTGTGCAGGGAACGCTCGGTGCCGACGCATCAGCAGCCTTTGTGTGGGAGAAAGCCTTCGAGATCTCCGATTTGTACACGGGAGCACTGGTCGTCGTGCCTCTCGGCTTGCTGGTCTGCCTCGTGTGGTGGCGCGACTCGCCCCTGTGGTTGGTGATGGTTCCGCCGGCGTTGTTCGTGACCGCGGCGACCGCGGCCCAGGCGGTCGGAGCGTCGGTGCCGTTGGTCCGCACCATCATCTACATCGGGTTCCTGGCCTCACTCTTGGCCGGCAGCCTCGCCGCGCTGGCGTGGAGGCTCGTAGGAGCCTCGTCGGGCCGGCACTCGCACCCGTCTCGTCGGAGCTTGCGAGTCGGGTGGCGAACGGCGGTGGCGGTGGCTGTTGTCGGGCTCATGGCCATGGGCGTCGGCCGCGCATGGACGTTCCGAAAATGGAGTCCGTTCAGCGAAGCTCAGGTCGAGGCGGCTTCGATGTTGGATTCGTTCGGGTTGGAGGACTCCGTGGTTCTGGCTCCCTTCTCCGAGGTCATCCTGCTGTGGTTCGCCGGGATCGAGCAAGTGGAAACCGATCGCGTGACCGTCAATTCGATCTTGACGGCCGACGATCCAGCTGCCCTGGTCGAGATGCTGGAGTCAGAAGCCGGACCGAACGGGCGGGTGCTCGTCTACGCCAGCCGTCGCTTCGTTGCGGATGGCGTGGACGTGTATCCCGACTACCTGTCGGGTTGGGACAGGCCCTTCTCGTTCTACTCGAATCTTCGAGCCATCGATCCGCCTGGTCTGAGCCTCGGAGTAGAGCCCTACTACCTGGCGGCGGAGGATCTGTGCGTGTTGCAGCACGACATCATGGGCATCGCGTATGTGCACGAGGTTCTGCTGGGCGTCGCACCCGGGTCATGCCGATGAGCGGGGTACGAATGCGGTGTTGATGGGCGGCCTTCCCAGGATTCCGTTCGAAGTCTGCACCCGATATCCGAGCCGCTTCATCAGCTCGATCAGTTCTGTTCGGGAAGTCCCGGCCCGCTGAAGGTGAGAATCGACCGTTTCGACGATGATCACTCTGGCGAGGTGCTGTGACAGCAGCTTCTCCATGCCGAGCATCGCCGGCACTTCGTTCCCCTCCACGTCGATCTTGATGGCCCCAATCGGGCGATCGATCACGACTTCGCCCTTCTCGACGAGGTCGTCGAGGCGCCGGATCGGGATCGATGCCACGAGTTTTCCTCCTTCGTGCAGCGATCTGCGTCCGACGTCTCCGTCGTGGCCCGATGCTTCGCGAAGCTGAGCACTTCCAGATTCGTTCGACAAGCCCATCTCGAGCACATCGACACGGTCGGTGACACCATTAGTTCGAGATTGATGCGAAGCCGAGCAGCAGTGTCTGGGGAGGGTTCGAAGCTGATGACCTTCCCGTCCTGCATGTGTCGGGCGACCGTCGCACTGAACAAGCCGACGTGGGCGCCGACATCGATGAAGAGGCTCCCGGGATGAATTGCATCCAAGATGGTCTGCAGATCGTCTGCTTGGTAGCTGCCGAGCAGGAAGAGGGTGAGCTGCAGGTTGTCGCGAAGGTCGCAGAGAAGGCGAGTGCCGTCATCCAACTCGACCTCACGCTCGACCTCGCTGGTGCCGAACGCTCTGACCAACAACTCTTGGCATCGGACGAACAGCCAACGAGCCCACCGATTGGAGCGCACCCGACGGAAACGGCCGACCCAATGCAACAAGGCGATGTGGCGCTCGAGTCGATCCGGCATCTGACCGATTGTCGTTGCGCAGAGTATCCGCCGCCAATCGGCTTGGTCGACCCTATGTCAGGCCACAGCGTTGTACTCTCCATGTGCGGCGACCAACTCCCGATCTGCGCGCTGCGCTCGACGTGACAGCATCGACAGACGCACTGCCCACCACATCGGAAGCCGCTCATCCTGCGCGCGGACCATCGCGACTTCTTCAGGTTCTGTTGCTGACGGTCACGGTTACCGCTTCGTTGGCGCTTCTGGCGCGATGGGATTCGTGGTTCATCAGTCCTGATGGCGGGCTCTACCTGGCCCTGGCCGAACGGCTGCCGCGAGCCGGCTACACGTATCCGGACGGTTCGTTTGCGGCGTTCCGTGGGCCGTCGTACCCGGCAGTACTGTCGTTCGGATGGCTCGTGTTGGAAGACACGGTCCGGAGTGCGATCTGGGTGTCCAGAGCGGTCATGGCGCTCAATGCGGGCCTGGTCGCTCTCTTGGTGGCTCGGGTTTCGGGTCGGGTGGCACCGGGCTTGGTTGCCGGGCTCGTTGCGGCCAGCCAACCACTCATGCTCGTATCCGGTTCCCAGTTCCTCGTGCCGGATGGACTCGCCGCCTTGTTCGTGCTGAGCGGCGCACTCGTACTGGTGACCGGGCCGCCGACGAGATCGGCGCATGCCGGTGCCGGTTTTCTGCTCGGGATTGGGGCAGTCACCAAGGAATCCGTCCTGCTGTTCGTTGTGCTCTTGGCCATTGCCGTAGTGGTCATGCGGAGACCTGCGGGTGACGTGGCGGCCCTCTTGTTCGGTGCCGGCGTGCCGGTCACCGCCTGGGTGCTCTTTGCCCAGCTGGCCGGAGGGGTGGTTCCAGAGCCGTACGCACTTCTCGGCGGTGCATTCATGCCGATCCTGCTGGTCGGAATGCTGGCGTCTCTGGGGTTCATCCGTCTCCAAGTTCGGTCGAACCAGCCACGGTCGTGGCTGTTCCTCGTAGCAGGGGTTGTGATGTTCCTTCTCCTGAGACTGAGCGCAGGGAGCGGCCTGCGACCTGCCAGCCAGTTGTTCAATGAGCTGATCCTCGACGTGGACCGCCAGCTCTATCGAGACTCGCTGTGGTGGCTGTCGCTGCCGTTCCTGGCAGCGGCGTTGGCTTGGATCCTCGGGCGCAGGCGTCGCCCCGAGGTGCCAATGGTTCTCGCATTGCTGACCGGTGGCACGGTGCTCTTGGTGCACACCGTTCTGGCTGCCGGGGGGCTCCGCAATGGACTGATGGTCGGCTATGCGTTGTCGCTGGTGGCCGGGTTGATAGTCGCCGAGCGGCACCAGCGGCTGGTCCGGCTGGTTGGCTTCCTCACGGTTGTGGCCTTCGCGATCTCGTCGGTGACGGCATCAGAGGCGACGAACGAGCGCTTGGATGCGGAAGCGCTCTCGGCCGACACTGCTGCAGTTCGTCGCACGGCTGCGTACCTCGCCGGATTGCCGCAGGAAGCAACTGTGGCCACAACCCGCGCGTTTGCGGGCATGCTCGCCTTCGAGTCATCCCGCGACCTGCTGTTGCTGCCGTTCGGGTCCGGGCCCACTCAGCTGGTCGATCCCACTCCGGAGCCGGAGCGCCAACGCGGCTGGGCGGGGCCCGTCTCGGGTTCTTGGATCGGTCCGGTTGTGGCCGTGATGGAAGCCCGGACTGAAACCGGATTCTTCGGTGCCGGGGACATCAACGAGTTCCGAGTGGACCAAGGTGTCACGCATGTGGTCGTGTCCGGGAACCTCGCCGACGCGGCATCGGTGACGGACGGAGGGTTCCTCCTCGATCTCCTCGTTCAATCGCCCAATGCCGAGGCGGTCTTCCGCTCTTCCACTGAGGAGTTTCCTCAGTGGCTGGTTGTGTTCGAAGTCACGGGTCGGCCGTTGATCGCCGAGCAGCCACCGATCGTTCTCGATGTCCTGGATGACGGCGCTGCCTCGTACGATGAAGACCAGGTGTCTGTAGACCTGCTGACCTATCGGAATGCTGTGATCGAGTCCTTTGTCGCCATCCAACCGTGACGATGTCTGAGCCCCCTGTCACCGTGGTGATCAACCTCTACAACGAGCAGGAGACGGTGCTGCCTCTCCTGCGCCAACTCGAGACGCAAACACTGGTGCCGTCTCGGGTCGTGGTTGTCGACGACGGGTCAGAAGATGCGACGGTTGGTCGGGTCAAGGACTACGTGGGGTCACTGCCGATCGAACTCCATGAGCTCGACCATGTGGGGCTAGCCCCTGCTCGCTATTTCGGGTTGCGGCTGGTCCGTGAGGGCATCGCAGTCGTCGTGGATGCCGACATGACGATGCAACCGGACTGGCTGCGAGAGCTGGCGGCCGTCTTTGTCGACGAGCGGGTCGGTGCCGCGTATTCGCACGTCGTCGCCTCGGGTGATTCGTTCTGGCAGAGAGGCGGGCAGGCAGTTCGCCAAATCGTTCGATGGGTGAAGAGCCGGTCCAGCCCGTGGATGGCCGGGGCCGGGATGGCGATACGAGCCGAGGTTCTCGCCGGCATGGACCTCGACGCGCACGAGCTGGTGGCGGAGGACCTCGAATTGTCGGCGGCTGTCCGGGGAAGCGGTCTCGAAGTTGCCGCTGCTGACAATGCAGCCGTGACGACTGTCGATCCGGCTTCGGTCTCCGAGGTGAGCAAGCGGCATCTGCAAATCGGCCGACGGACCTGGCACTTGATGAAGGCTCACCCGGCTTTCGCTACCCGACTCAGCAACGTCGGGCGGTTCTGGCCAATGATCGTCCTCAGCCTGGTCGCGGTGAGTCCTCGGCTAGCCATTGCAGTGGAGTTGGCGTTCTCGGGTCTGCTGGCCGGGATCATGCGACGCCAGGGAGTGCCCACTCGCAGCTGGCCGGCCGGGCTGGCAACGTTCCACGTCCAAACGGCAGCTTCCTCCGCAGGCTTCGTGGCTGAGGCGATCCGCTCAATGCGTCGAGAGGACGGCTGAGGATCGAAACGCCGTCGTTCCTACACTCACCTCCGATGAAGATCTATACCAAGAAGGGCGACGACGGCACGACTGGACTCTTCTACGGCGGCCGGGTCTCCAAGGCCGACCCGGGGCCGGAGGCCTACGGCACTGTTGATGAAGCGACCTCGGCGCTGGGCATGGCCCGGGCCGCCGCGACCGGCCCGATGGCGGAGCTGATCCTGTCGGTGCAACGGGACCTGTTCGTCGTTGGAGCGGAACTGGCAACTGGGCCTGTCAACCGGGGCAAGCTCGAGCCGGAGACCAGCCTCACAACCACGGCCATGGTGGAACGTCTCGAACGGGAGATCGACCGCATCGAGGCCGTGACCGGAATGCCGACTGAGTTCGTGGTCGCGGGTGGGAACCCGTTGGCGGCGGCGCTTGACCTCGCTCGGACAGTCGTGCGGCGGGCGGAGCGGCGTGCCGTCGAATGGCGAGACGGGCACGACGTCTCGGACACCGTGGTCGTGCAGTACCTCAACAGACTTGCCGATCTGGTGTACATGATGGCCCGGGAGGCCGAAGGCACCTGGACGTCGTCGAAGGCGGAGTGATCCCGTGACCAAAGTGCTCACGGTGGTCGGAGCGCGGCCCCAGTTCATCAAGGCTGCACCGGTCAGCAGACTTCTTCGACAACGGGCCTCTGAGTATCTGGTGCACACCGGCCAGCACTACGACCCCGAGATGTCAGCGGTGTTCTTCGACGAGTTGGGGATTCCGCAACCCGATGTGAACTTGGATGTCGGATCCGGTCGGCACGGTGCCCAGACCGGGGCGATGCTGTCCGGTATCGAGAAGGAGATCATCGGACAGTCTCCGGATTGGGTGCTCGTCTACGGGGACACCAACAGCACCCTCGCCGGGGCTCTGGCGGCGGCCAAGCTGCAGGTGCCGGTGGCCCACGTCGAGGCTGGCCTGCGCTCCGGCAGGCGTGACATGCCGGAGGAGATCAACCGCATACTGACGGATCATGCTGCCGATCTCTTGCTGGCCCCGACCGATACCGCCATGACCCACTTGGCCAACGAAGGACTGCAGGATCGGGCGAGCCTCGTGGGGGACGTGATGGTCGACGCACTACGCAACGTTCGTCAGCGGCTCGATGGGCAGGTTGGCGTCTCGTTTGGGGTCGACGGTCCGTTCTTGGCAGCCACGCTGCACCGAGCGGAGACTGTTGACGACAGAAGCCGTTTGGAGGCCGCCTTGCGACTGCTGGCAGGTCTCGAGCTGCCGGTCATCCTGCCCGTTCACCCACGGACGAGTTCGGCGATGCAGCGACACCGGCTGGTTTGGCCAGACAACGTCATCGCCATCGAACCGGTCGGCTATCGAACCATGATGAGCCTGGTCGCCGCTGCCGATGCTGTGCTGACCGACAGTGGCGGGCTCCAGAAGGAAGCAGTGCTGCTCGGTACCAGGTGTGTGACATTGCGGCCAGAGACGGAGTGGCCCGAGACGCTGGTGGACGGCTGGAACACGTGCGTGGATCTCGATCTCGAAGCAGCGAAGGTAGCCCTGCAGTCTCCACTCGCGTCTGACGTGATTCGAGCCTTTGGTGATGGCGACGCTGCCGGTCGGGTCGTGGGCGCTTTGACCGGATGAGGCTCCTGGTCGTCTCGAACATGTACCCCGGCCGCCAGCGGGCGAGTTTCGGGATCTTCGTTGCCGATCGGGTCGAGGCTTACCGTTCTGCTGGTTGCAACGTTCGCGTCGTCGCCAACTCCGACCCTCGAAAGGGTTGGCGGGTACCAGTGAAGTACTTCACCTTGGCGATTCGTGCCTTTGCGGCCGGTCTGGTGAGCCGACCTGACGTGGTTGAAGCTCACTACCTCCATCCGACCGGAGCCATCGCGGCACTCACCGCTTGGCTGGGGCGAGCGCAGCTCGTGATCCATGCCCATGGCAGCGACGTGGATGCGGACGGCAGGCCTACCTTCCTCGAGCGCTGGGCCGTCGGTCGCGCTGTGGAGATGCACGCCAATAGTGCTGCCACCGCCAGTGCCCTGGAAGCCCGCCATCCCGGAAAGACCACGGTCGTCATACCTCCTGGGGTCGTGATGGGTCGGTTTCCGACTTCCGCTGCTCCGCGGCCGGCGGTAGTGGGTTTCGTTGGGACGCTGGCTGATTACAAGGGACCGGACGTCCTGATCGAGGCACTGGCGGTGCTCGAAGGCGAGTGGTCAGCGCTCGTGATCGGCGACGGCCCGATGCGACCGCACGTCTCCGATCTCGTTGGTATCCACGGGCTGAACGATCGTGTGACGATGGAAGGTTGGATAGATCCATCCGCGCTGTCGGAGCGCTACCGGAACATGGCGGTGTTGGCCGTGCCGTCTCGACGGGAAGCCTTCGGCCAGGTAGCAGTTGAAGCCCTGGCCTCAGGAACCCCCGTGGTGGTCTCCGACGTCGGAGGGCTGAGCAGCATCCCTGATGCGGAGTCAGGAGCCATCGTTCCGACGGAGGATGCAGCCGCCCTCGCCCAGGAGCTGCGCACGTGGCTGGACAAGAGAGACCTTGAGAGTCCGAAGCGCGCGGCGCGCCTCCGAGCCGAGTCGTTCGCTGTTGAGCTGGCGGCGGCCCAGGCATTGGAGCGCTATCGAGCGCTCGTACACTGACGCTGTGGCCGAGTCTCTCCGCGCCGCCAACACCAACCGATCGATGCTGTCGGGCAACCTCGCGCTGGGCGTGCTCGGGTTGTTTGCTGTATTCGCAGCGGCCTTGATCGCCGGTGTGTTCTCACATGCGGCCGGTGCGATCGTCGCCGTGGTCGGCACGGCTGGGTTGGCAGCCTGGTGGTGGCCTCGAATCGACCTGTCCCGGCTCCGAGATGCCGAATTGATCGGCCTGATCGTGATCGGCATGTCACCGTTGGTTCCTGCCCGACTGAGCTCCGGGGTGGCAGGTCTCTCGCCTGACGATCTTCCCCTCGTCCTCGGCACGATGCTGCTGCTGACGGGATCGCTCCGTCGCCGAGGCTGGCGAGCGATCTTCCATTGGGCAGCCCTGCCGATGTGGGCGTACGCGGTGTGGAACGCTGTTGCCGTCTCTGTCTCCGGTGGAGCAGACCTTGCGTCCTTGGCCCGAGGGCCAGGACGGTGGGCGCTGGTCGCCCTCGCCTTCTCGCTGATGATCAACGTCATGCTCGACCGGCCGGGGCTGATCCAATGGGCACTCGGCGCTGTTGTCTTGGTTGGAGTCGCCGAAGCACTGTTCGGGCTCTGGTCGTATTTGGTTGATTGGACGATTCGATCCGATCTCAGGGCGGTCTTGATCGGGCTGGAGCTCTGGCGCTGGTATCAGCCACTCGTTGAGACAACGCCGGGAAGAATCTCCGGGACGCTTGGAGTGTCTTCGAACTTCTTTGGCGGGCTGATGCTGATTCCGACCTTGGCATCGTTGGTGTGGGCGGCACGGGCCCAGCAACGGTTGGATCAGGCTGCCGCGACCCTTGCGTTCGCGGCCACCTTCATTGCGTTGGTCCTCTCGTACACACGAGCCAGCCTCATAGCGGTGGTTGGTGCCGGTGTTCTCCTGCTGGTCGTGATGCGAAGCTGGCGGGCCACGGCACTGGGTGTAGCCGTGCTTGCGATCGCCTTGATATCAACGCCGATGTTGAGCAGATTCTTCGACGAGGGCAATGACCGCCTCGCACTGACCGAACGAGCACTCGAGGAGATAGTGCAGAACCCAGAGCTGGGCCTCGGCGCGGGGAGTCAAACGGGTGGCACCATCGATCCCGACCTCGAGGTTCTCGTAGCGACCCCTCACAATTCGTTCCTGTTGGCGGGCGCCGAAACGGGCGCCGTTGGCGGCCTGCTGTTGCTGGTCGGTGCCGTGCTGCCGGGGGCAGTGGCGGCATGGGCGATCGTGCGAGGTAGGAGAGACCCAACGCTGTTGGCGTTCACCGCCGGCCTGCTGGCCTTCGGTGTGCAGACGTTCTCAAACAACCTGCTGCACATTCCCACGGTGTCGGCTTGGTACTGGATCGTGGCCGCTGGGGCGGTAGCGGTCGCGCTCGGCCGTTCAGTGCCTGATCATCGAGACGCCGAGCCGGTACTCGGGTAGCAACGCCACCATCGACGCCACGATGGCGGCGTAGCGGAGCCCCGCACTGCTGTCGATGACCAGAGCTACGGCCACCACGATCATGAGCAGCCGGATCGGGAACGATCCCCAGACCACTTCGAACCGCTTGGTTGCGAACGCCACCGGAGATATCACCTGGAGAACGCTTCCGATGAGGTAGCCGATCGCAATGGCGAGGGCTCCCAGCTCGTCGCCGAGCGTGAACCAGAACACGACTGCGGTTGCGAATCCAGCGATGCTCGACCACATCGAGATGGACGCCGATCGGGCGCTGATGGCCGACAGAGCAGTGATGGACGGAGCGCCGACGACCGACACGAAGAACGCTGCTGCGAAGACCGTCAACGTGGTCCCGCCTCGGACGCTTGCGAAGAACACCGCCGTGATCGCATCGGGGAACAGCGCCAGCGCCGCGCAGATCGGGAGTGTGGCGGCCGCGGTCACTCCCGTTGAGATGCGAAGTTCGTTGCCTGCCTGAGCCAGGTTCCCGGCGGCCCGGTCTCGGGCCAGTCGTGGCAACAAGGCAAGTCCGATCGCACGTGGCGCCAGATACAACGGTTCGAGAAGCACCAACGCGGCTCCCACGATCGCTGAACCGGCGACACCGGCAGCGAACCCCGCTGCAATCGGGGTCATGCGAGTGAAGCCGATACCGGCAAGCGACCCGACAGATCCAACCAGTCCATACTCGAGGAACTCACGCTTGGGCACGGTCAGCGACACCCGGCGCCATGGCTCCGCCTCCCAAACGAACGTCGTGACCGGCACGTACGCGGCAACGAGGGCCACGAGGATCACGGCGGGATTGTCGGCGAGCAGCGCCAGGCCTGCTCCAATCCCGAACAACACGGCGCCGGCCAGTTCCCGGCGCACGTAGCTACCCAGCTTGTCATCGCCGTAGGCGATGGCTTTGCCAGCTTGATAGAGACCGAAGAACACGGCGAGGGTCGCCACGGCGGCGAACGTGCCGCGGGGCGCAGCGTCGATGACCGGGTCGAAGCGGGCATAGACAGCCCCTCCGATCGCACCGGCTGCCGTCAACAGAACGATCCACCGGGCGGAGTACGAGCGAAAGGCGTCCGCTGCCGCGCCGGCCCGTTCTGCCAAGAGTTTGGTCAGGCCACTCGACAAGCCCGCTGCTCCCACGATCGTTGCGTTGGTTGCTATGCCTATGCCGGTTGCGAACACAGCCAGGCCAACCGCGCCAAACCGGCGCTCAGCGAGAATGCCGGCCGCTACTCGCACGATGCCGATCGTGGCGAGACCGACAGCTGTGAGGAGAGCCGAACGGCCGAGAGTCGGTCGTCCTGTCATGAGGTTGTCAGCGTCCCCGCCCACCAGAGGGCAACCAGGGCCAAACTCGGGTCGACGATTCCGGGGCCGGTCAGGCTGAACAGCGCCATCAAGCCAACAATCACGAACGAGGCGGTCCTCGACCGACGCCAGGCCTCGTAGGCCATGCCGACGAGCAGCACGACGAGTGATGCGGTGCCCAGCAAGCCGGTTTCGGCCAACGCCTGGAGCCAGCCCACATCGAGCTGCGCATTCCCGACATCGATTTCGCGGTCGTCCCCGGCCGCACGCAACGAAGTCACGAAATCCTCCGACCGGAGGTCCGGCAGTCCGAATAGGTCGTGGAGCTCGGATTGCGTGGCCCAAGCAGTGGTGCTCCCGAATCGGCCCGGACCCCATCCGACGATCGTCGCATTCCTCCATGCATCCATCCCGGCCGCGAGACCAGCGACTCTGGCGTCTTCCACGATGTCGTCGACCTCTGTGACATCGTCAACAGTTGCTTCCGTTCTGGCCAGGAAGTCGTCCCTCGTGGCTGGCGATGCGGCCAGCACTACCACGAGCGCCACGATCAGCGCCACGGTGGTTGCGACCAGCCATCTCCGAGACTCGGTCTTCCAGAAGATCCCGGCGGAGATGGCAACCACGACGGCGGCGGCAACTCCGATCCGGCCACCGGAAAACGCAACCAAGGCGCCGCTCAGTCCGATCGTGAGCATCACCCTCTTCCCAATGGGAGCAATGGCCGCCGTGAGCAGCCCGACCTGGGCCAGACGACCAGGATTGACCACGAGCCCGGTCGCTCTGCCGCGTTCCCACCAGCGTGGATAGTCCAGATCCTGACCGAACCAGCGGTAGGCCTGTTCACCAACGAGTAGCTGCAGTGCGCTGAGGGTGGCCAACGCGATGACCAGGCCGGTGTGGACTGACGCAGCCAGGCGGCGGGTGGCGGGGCGGAGCGGTGATGCGAACCCAGCCGCTGCCGCGACGACAGGCACGGCGTACGGGAACGTGCCTGCCAGGACCGTCGCGGGTGCGACCTGGTTGAGCAGCCAGCTCAGCACCAAGCTCGCGGCCGTGACGAATCCCAGAATTCGTAGCCACGTCGGCAACCGTTTCCACCCGGTGACGAACAACAGGACACACACGAGAGCGATGACCGCGTTGAACCAGAACCTCGTCGGAAGTTCGTAGCGCAGGGCCAGCCATTGCGTGACAACCAGCAGCGGAACGAGTGCCACGGCCAGGGTGTCGACCAATAAGCGTCGCCACCGAGAGGAAGTCACGTCGTCGGCAGCACCGGTTCCTACACTGCCCACTGCTTCCACGGACCGTCAGCATAGGGTCCGTCCGCCCGTCACCCCGTGAGGTCAGGAGGCCGCGTTGGGTCGAGAATCCCCAGGCGATGCGCCGGACGACGTCTACGTCGATGACCAGGCGCTCGTCAGTCCTAATGCCCGTCTTGGGACCAATGTCGCCGTGTGGGCCTTTACGCAGGTCCGAGAGGGAGCGTCAATCGGTTCCGGCACAACCATCGGATCGCATTCCTACATCGACGTTGGTGTCGAAATAGGAAGCGACTGCAAGATCCAGAGCGGAGTACTGCTGTTCAAGGGGGCGGTCCTGTCTGAAGGCGTGTTCGTCGGCCCCGGTGCCGTTGTGACCAACGACATGTACCCGCGAGCGATCAATCCCGACGGATCTCGCAAGGGTGAGGATGATTGGGCGGTTCTGTCAACGCGAATTGGCAGAGGCGCATCGCTTGGTGCTCGCAGCCTTTTGATTGCCGGTATCGAGGTGGGAGACTTTGCGCTCGTGGCCGCCGGCGCAGTGGTCACAGGAGATGTCCCCGCCCACGCGCTCGTTGTGGGTGTCCCCGCCAAGCAGCGTGGATGGGTTTGTTGGTGCGGCCATCCAGTGGGTTCAACAGGTAGGTGTCCCTCATGTCAACGACAACTCGAGATCTGATCCCCATCGCCTCGCCGGACATCGGCGTGGAAGAAGAAGAGGCTGTGCTCCGCGTCCTGCGAAGTGGGCGACTCGCGCAGGGTCCTGAGGTCGCTGCCTTTGAAGAGGAATTCGCCAGCGCCAGCCGAGTCGCGCACGCCGTTGCTGTCGACAACGGCACGTCGGCATTGCTTGCCGCCTTGCTGGCCCTTGACCTGCCCAAGCAATCCGAGGTGCTGGTGCCTGCCTTCACGTTTGCGGCTACAGCGAACGCCGTCTTGGCGGCCGACCTGGTCCCGGTATTCGTTGACATTGACGAGCACTTCCTCATGGATCTCGAGGATGCGGCTGCCAAAACGACCAGCCGGACGTCGGCGCTGATGCCGGTCCACCTGTACGGGCTGATGTTGGACATGGAAGCTACGGCTGTGTTTGCCGATCGACATGGTCTGTCACTGGTCGAGGACGCTGCCCAGGCACATCTCGCTACGCGCAACGGTGTGCCAGTGGGTACTACTGGTGTTGGTTCGTTCTCCTTGTACGCAACCAAGAACATGATGACCGGCGAAGGCGGCATGGTGACCACCAACAACGGAGCAGTAGCGGAGCGGTTGCGACTCGTACGTAACCATGGGATGCCCCGGCGCTACCACCACACGACCTTCGGGATCAATCTCCGAATGACGGAGCTGGCCGCGGCCATCGGCCGAGTCCAGCTGCAGAAGCTGCCTCGGGCCAATCAGCGACGCATCGAAAACGCTCGGATGATGTCGGAACTGCTCGGTGATCGGATCACGGCACCAGACGTGCCAGACGATGCCCACCATGTGTTCCATCAGTACACGATCAGGGTCGCAGACCGCGATCGTGTCCTGGAGGGGCTTCGAAGCCGTGGTGTCGGGGCCGACGTGTACTACCCGACGGCAGTGCATCACCAGCCCGCCTACGCCGATCTCGCAGACGCCAGAGATTGTCCGAACGCCGTAGCGGCTGCCGCCGATGTGATCAGCCTGCCGATCCATCCAAAGGTGACGGAAGCCGACATCGAGTACATAGCCGCGTCAGTGATCGCCGAGGTGGCTCTGTGACGCAGTTGGTCGTCGTCGGCCTGGGGAAGATGGGTCTTCCGGCCGCCGCCTACTACGCCAGGAAAGGCGCACGGGTGGTCGGGTATGACATCGATACTGACCAGGTCGCCGCAATCAACGCGGGTCGTTCTCCGATCGGGCCCGAGCCCGGCGTCGATGAGCACCTTCCGGAGCTTGTCGATGCCGGCACGTTGCGGGCGACCACCGACCCGGCGGATGCCCTCAGCGATTCCGAGATCGTCATCGTCCTCGTCCCGCTGCTCACCACCGTCGCAGGCGAGCCCGACTTCGGCGCCCTCGACGATGTGACGGAAGTGCTCGCTGAGCACCTACCCGCCGGAGCACTGGTCATCTACGAGACAACCGTTCCAGTCGGAACGACACGAAGACGATTCAGCCCGTTGCTGAGCCAGCGGGGGATCGACATTGCCTTTTCGCCGGAACGAGTCAGCTCGGGCCGGACGTGGCGCGACCTGGACACATATCCGAAGCTGGTTGGTGGCCTCGACGAGCGTTCCACGGACCGTGCCGCCTCGTTCTATCGGGAGTATCTCGACGCTGAGGTTTGGGAGCTGGGCTCGGCCGAAGCTGCGGAGATGACGAAGCTCGCCGAGACCACGTACCGGGATCTCAACATCGCGTTTGCCAACGAACTGGCGCGTTTCGCTGATGAGTGGTCGCTGGATGTGACCGAGATCATCCGATCAGCCAACTCGCAGCCCTACTCCCACATCCATCTACCCGGTGTGGGCGTCGGTGGTCATTGCATCCCTCATTACCCGCACCTGTTGCAGGTCTCGACGAGTGGATCGGAGCTGATCGCTTCGGGTCGCCGAGTCAACGAGAACATGCCGCGGTACGTGGCCAGTCTCTTGGCCGAGCAGTTTGGCGGCCTGGAAGGGCGCTCCGTTGTCATGCTGGGTGTGGCGTACCGGCCTGGCGTTCCCGAAACGGCATCGTCGCCGGCGTTCCCTCTTCGTGACCGTCTCGAGGAATTGGGTGCTGTCGTGACGGCGGCCGACCCCCTGTATGACAACGATGCCCTAGAGGGCCTGGGGTTCGTCGTGTGGGACGGTGATCCAGTCGATGCCTACGTGCTCGTCACAGCGCACGACGTGTTCCTACGCACTGATTGGGCACGTTATCCTGGTGCAGCCGTCGTCGACGGTCGCAACGCCCTGGACCGTGCTTCCATCGAGGCCGCCGGGCATGCATACATCGGCGTCGGCCGCTGATGGCGGACAGAGAAGGGACGACCGCCCATGCCTGACATCGAAGGCGAGCTGATTCGGATCGGGGTTGTTGGCCTCGGAAACATGGGCAAGCACCACGTCCGTGTCTTGTCCGAGATCCCGTCCGTCGAGCTTGTCGCCGTCGCCGACCCGTCGGAGGCGGCCCGCTACGAGGTCGAGCGCTCACGCCGTCTCAAGACGTATGAGTCGATGCAGTCGATGCTCGAAGCGGAGTCGCTGGACGCTGTGACGCTGGCGATTCCCACCTCGATGCATGAGTCTTCTGCCCTGCTCGCGATCGACGCGGGGATCCCGTTCCTCGTCGAGAAGCCCCTCTCGGGGACGGTCGAGTCCGCTCGAAGGATCGTGAATGCAGCTGCAGATGCCGGTGTGCTCGGCACGGTCGGTCATGTGGAGCGATACAACCCGGCAGTTGAGGCCGTCAAAC
>CAJHYJ010000020.1_pt1 | contig 15709 bp, 17 predicted proteins | sample 9198711 | NCBI WGS metagenome assembly CAJHYJ01 (sample SAMEA7708361, study PRJEB35096) | sediment metagenome | biome: marine neritic benthic zone biome [ENVO:01000025]; feature: sediment [ENVO:00002007]; material: shallow marine sediment [ENVO:03000034] sea grass bed [ENVO_01000059] ...
CGGGTCGGATCATCACTGTCGAGCCGGGGGAGTTGGGCGCCAGGAGCCGACGTGATCTGGCCCGGAGCGAGCGCCTGTACGTGTACAAGCGCGACGGTGAGGCTTGTCGTCGATGCGGAACGGAGATCGTCAACGCCGAGATGGCTGGGCGGACAATATGGTGGTGTCCGAACTGTCAGTCCTAGCTCGGGGGACAGGCATCAGGCGTCAGGCATCAGGCATCAGGTCAGCCGTCGTGGGACGACCGACCAAGGACCCTGTGTCGTCAGTGCCGCTCACTGCACGATCGACACATGGCGCGACCCACCACCAAGACCGAACTGCTGCAGAAGATGGACGACGAACTCAGCAAGCTGCACAACACCGTTTTGGCAATCGAGCTGCCGGATCGGATTGCACGGGGGGCTTGTGACGACTGGTCCGTCAAAGACCTACTTGCCCACCTCGACGCCTGGCACGAGATGTTTCTCGGGTGGGAGGATTCGGGCTCGAGGGGGGAGAAGCCTTCTATGCCGGCGCCGGGCTACTCGTGGGCCGAGACGCCTGCCTTGAACCAGGAGATCTACGAGAAGACTCGCGACGACGACTTCCAGGCCGTCGCCAAGCGGTTCCACAGTTCCCATGGCCGAGTCCGCAAGGTCGTCGAGTCGTACTCGGACGAAGACCTCTTCACCAAGAAGCGGTTTGCGTGGACGGGCTCGACATCCATCGGCAGCTACGCCGTGTCAGCGACCTCCAGCCATTACGAGTGGGCCCGGAAGCTGATCGCCAAGTACGCGAAGACCCTCAGCTAGCGAGGGCCGAAGCCTGAGGCGTGTGTTCGGATCTCCGTCGGAGATCCGTGAGTCCTTCACAAGTCCTCCACATTTCTCCTCGACGATCTCCACAACGAGATCTTGAAAGGAGATCACAATCATGATGATGCGTCGCAGTCCGTTTGCGATGTTCCTGATGGTCGGATTCGGTTTGCTTCTCGGCGCCGCCCTCTTCGGTGGAACAGAAGCCATTGGCGCTGTTCTGGCCGCTCCGTTCATCGTCCTCGGCTTCGTGTTCAAGGTTGCCTTCTTCTTCCTGCTGTTCGGGATGTTCGCCCGTTTCGCAGGACGGAGGGCCCGCCATTGGGATGACGGCGAGGTGTGGAAGGAGCGCTGGCAGCACGAGCGCGGCAACTGGGGCCCGCCCCGCGGCCGGAGCCGTCGCCCGAACTCTCAGACCGAAAACGAAGGCCCCAAGGCCGAGGATCGGTTCGAGGAATGGCACCGCATGGCACACGCCCGTAAGGAGGTCGACGATCACGTCCCTCCAGTTGAGGCCTGAGCCGACCACAATTGAGGTCGTGAAGACCGTCCTGGTCGTCGACGACGAGCTGAAGATCACCCGCCTGGTGCGCGACTACTTGCAGCAGGCGGGCTTCGGCGTGCTCACAGCGGCTGACGGCCAGTCCGCCCTCGCCCTGGCTCGGACGGAGCAGCCCGATCTGATCGTGCTGGACCTCGGCCTGCCTGGCATCGACGGACTGGACGTCACGAGAGTGCTGCGGACGACATCTGATGTTCCGATCATCATGCTGACTGCTCGGGCCGAGGAGGCTGACCGCATCGTGGGTCTCGAGCTCGGGGCCGACGACTATCTCGTCAAGCCGTTCAGCCCGAAGGAGCTCATCGCTCGCATCAGGGCGGTTCTCCGCCGGGTGGATGCCTCGGTGGAGGCGCCCGAGATGATTCGGGCTCCCGGATTGGAGATAGACACCGCCAAGCGATCGGTGGTCGTCGGCGGCAACCCGGTCGACCTGACTCCCACCGAGTTCGACCTGCTCGTACACGTGGCGCAATCGCCGGGACGGGTGTTCACTCGGGCTCAGATCCTCGATGCTCTTCACGGCATCGCGTTCGAGTCGTACGAGCGGGCGATCGACGCACACGTGAAGAACATTCGGCGCAAGATCGAAACCGACCCCGCCAACCCGCGATACCTGCTCACGGTGTACGGCGTTGGCTACAAGTACACCGATGCGTAGGGGATTCCACGGCGGGCCACAATGGTGGCCGGAGGGCGAGCAGTGGCCACCGCGCCGCGGCCGGGGCTACGAGGAGTGGTCTGGGTTTGGGCGCCGCATCTTCGCCGGGTTCATGGTGATCGTGGGGTTGTTCTTCCTGATCGCCGCTCTCGTAGGGGCCGTGATCGCCACCGGAGTTGCCGGCTTGGCCGATACCGAGCGGATAGGCGTGGTCGGCGGGAGTGTCCTCGTTCTGATCATCGGTGGCCTGTTGCTGGCCCGGGCGGTCCGCAGAACCTGGCGACCAGTTCGGTCCATCATCGGGGCCGCCGGCCGGCTTGCCGACGGCGATTACACCGCCCGAGCTGAGCTCAGCTCTTCTGCCAGCCTGAAAGCGGTCGGGTCTTCGTTCAACAGCATGGCTGCCCAGCTCGAGGAAGCCGAGAGCCAGCGCCGCCGCCTCCTTTCGGATCTGAGTCACGAACTGCGAACTCCGCTGGCCGTGATTCGGGGCGAGATGGAAGCCGTGATCGACGGTGTCCACGATGGGGGACCCGAGCACATGGCGTCCCTCTTGGACGAAGTCGAAGTGCTCGAGCGGCTCATCGACGATCTCCGCTTGCTCACGTTGTCTGAGGCAGGGACGTTGGAGCTACAGGTTCAGGCGGCTGACCTCGTGCACATCGTCCACGAGGTGGCTGACTCGTATCGACCAAAGGCAGCCGCTGGCGGCGTCTCCGTCGAGGTCGAGGCACCTCCCGATCTGCCTGACATCGACCTAGACCCAGTTCGATATCGGCAGGCTCTGACCAACCTGATGACCAACTCGCTGCGAGCCATGCCGGCCGGAGGCACTCTGACTCTGAAGATCGTCGAAGAGGGAAGTCGAGTCGTCACCCACGTGATCGACACGGGCTCCGGGATCGAACCCGAACAGCTCGGGACCGTGTTCGAGCGGTTCGAAAAGTCGGATACTTCCGAGGGAAGCGGCCTCGGGCTCTCGATCGCTCGCGGTCTGATCCGGGCTCACGGAGGAGATCTGACGATTCCCGACAGTGGTCCAGATGGAACCACGGCCACCATGTGGGTTCCCCGCTAAGAGAGCGAGTTCAGCATCTGAACGATCGTTCGATATGGCCGACCCGGGTTGTCCGTCTGGTTGGTTGTTCCAACGACGAACGCTTGGCGCTCCGGGTCGTGAAAACAGAATGATCCGGTCGAACCGGCATGACCGACGAGGACCGGGGTGGTTGACGACGGCGACATGAATCTGGGCAGTCGGAACCGCTGAATCCCGGTGCCGTACTCGAAGGGGAAGTAGATCCTGTTCCATCGACTCGTCATGAGGGCCAGTTCGTCGCTCGTGAGGAGCTCTCCAGAGAAGAGCGAGCGGATGAACCGCAAGCTCTCGCGAAGCGTCGTCACGCCACCACCGTCCGGAGTGAACGACGCCAGCGCCTTCGGAATGTGGAGCGACTTGCCCTTGTGCCAGAGCACCGCCGGCTGTGACGGCGGGCGGCCGTCACCGAAGACGTATGTTTCCGTCAGGCCCAAAGGTCGGAAGATGAGCCGTTCGAACGTGACGGTCAGAGGTTCTCCAGTCACGGACTCGACGATTGCACCGAGCAATTGGAAATTGGTGTCGGAGTAGTGGGCTCGGTCGTTTCCAGGGGGAAACTCGGGCCCCACCGCGCGTGCCAAGTCCAGCATGTCGGGCAGCGTGAGTCCTCTGTCTTGTCCGGCGAGAAGCTCGGCCTCCAGGCTCTTGCGGCCACGGGTCGAACCGGCGAAGTAGTCGCCCAACCCGCTGGTCTGGGCGAGAAGGTTGCGGACGCTGATCTGGCCGGTGTGATCGACGCCGTCGACGACGTGAAGGCCCTGTATGAGTGAGTCGTCGAGGTACGCGTCCATCGGTGCGTCGAGGTCGATCAGAGATCCGCGACGAAGCTGCATCACCGTGACCGACGTGAACAGCTTCGTTGCTGACGCCAGGTGATACGGCGTGTCAGCAGTCATCGGCGTCCGTCCTATGCCGTCGGCATGTCCTGCTGCCTCTCGGAACTCGACTCCGGGCGCATCGATGCCAATGAGGAGGGAGTGAATCGATCGATGACGTGCCAACCGATCGAACAACCGAGCGAGTGTCGCTTCCGCCGTCATGTTCAGAAGGTAGGCGGGGGTGGGGTGGAGCGACAGGGACGATCGGCCCCGGTCATCGGGTGAGCCGTGCCCGCTCCAGGGCGGTTTTCATCACGGGGAGTGGGTAGGGACCGGCCTGAGCAGGCTCGCCGGTCTCGACCCAGTGACTCACCCGATCCTTGACGGCACGGAGATCCTCGAGCTGGTCACGGGCGGCTTTCGGACTCATCGTGTCGCCGTGCCCAGGGACGAAGAGACTCCCGCTGGTGAGCGCGGCGGCGACTGTGTCCGGCCATTCGATCGGGTACGAGTCGCCGAAGTAGGGAGGGGCCGATTCCTCGAGGATGTCGCCGGCAAAGACGACGTCGTCGACGCGAATGACAATGTCGTTGTCGGTATGTGCCCTGCCCAGGAAATCGAGCGTGACAGGCCGGCCGCCAACCTCGACGGCGAGCTGTTCGTCGAACAGCGTCGAAGGCGGAACAATGTCGATGGCTGCCACCTTGTCCTGGTCTGCTTGGGCAACCAGGTCCAACAGCTGTTCCTTCATGGCTGGTCCGGCGGCGATCAATTGCTCGGCGCAGCGGCGATGGCCGATCAAGTCGGCAGGTCCGAATCGAGCGTTGCCGAAGGTGTGATCCCAGTGGTGATGTGTATTCACGACGCGGGTGATGGGATCGGCTGTCAGGTCGGCCACGTGCAGCTTGAGCTCATCGGCCTGCCCGTAGGTCGCCCTGGTGTCGATGACGAGTGCCTCACCATCTCCCAGAATCAAACCGATGTTGAGGTCGAGAGACTCGTACCTGCGTCGGTAGATGCGATCGCCGATCTCCTGCCACGTGGTGGTCACAGCGGCTCGATTGCATCGACAGCCTCGGGGTTCTCGAGGCTGGATGTGTCGCCGGGCGGTTCGCCCAACGCGACGGCCCGAATGACCCGCCGCATGATCTTGGCGCTGCGGGTTCGGGGCAGATCCTCCGCGAACACCACGTGCGATGGCTTGAACGGCTTCCCGAGTGACGCTGCCACTGACTCGGCCAGGACCCCCGCGAGCTCCTCATTGGGCTCGGCGGCGACCACGTACACGGCGATCGACTCGCCCTTGACGTCATCGGGGACACCAATTGCCGCCGCCATGGTCACGGCGGGGTGTTCGACGACGATTGACTCCACCTCAGCTGGTCCGAGGCGCTTGCCGGCGATGTTGAGCGTTTCATCAGACCGGCCATGCAGATACCAGAAGCCGTCTTCGTCGATCGAGGCCCAATCCCCATGCACCCACACATCGGGCCACCGCGACCAATACGTATCGAGATAGCGCTGGCGTTCCTTCCAGAAACCACGCGTCATGGCCGGCCAGGGTCCGGTCACAACGAGCTCACCGACGGCGCCGCGGATGGGGTGGCCGGCCTCGTTGTAGACGTCAACCGGAACACCCAGGGCCGGACTGCCCAACGACGTCGGCTTGATGCCTTGCAGGAGATTCACCGACAGCAGGCAGGCACCGATCTCGGTACCGCCGGAGAGATTCACGATCGGGATCCGTTCTTCGCCGACGTCCCGGAACAACCACCACCACGGGTCGGGGTTCCACGGTTCGCCGGTCGAGCCGAAGGCAGCGAGCGAGCTCAGATCGTGGCGACGGGCATGATCGGTGCCGGCTGCTTGGAGCGATCGGATCAGTGTTGGCGAGACGCCAAGGAAGTTGATTCGGTGTTTCTCGACGATCTCCCAGATGCGATCGGGGCCGGGGTAGTTGGGTGCACCGTCGAACGTGACGATGGCTGCTCCATTGGCGAGCCCGGCGACCACCATCCACGGTCCCATGATCCAGCCCATGTCCGTGGCCCACATCAGCCGGTCCCCAGGCCGAACGTCGGCCTGGAAGGCTCCCTCTTGGGCCAGTTTGACCGCCAGCCCCCCGTGCACGTGGATAGCTCCCTTGGGCCGGCCAGTCGTACCGGAGGTGTAGGCCAGCAGGACCGGATCCTCACTACCGGTCGGGGCAGCAGCAGTGGGCTCCGCTCGATACAACGTCTCGAACCAGTGGTCCCGATCGCCATCCCAAGGGACATCCGGCCGGTCGGCGTACCGGACAACCACCACATGCTGTACACCACCGGCCATCATCGCCGCGGCATCGGCAGTCTCCTTGGTAGGCACAACGCGTCCCCGGCGGCGGAACCCGTCTGGGCAGATCAGAACCTTCGGCTTGGGATCTTCGAGCCGCGTTGCGACGGCCTCGGCCCCGTAGCCAGAGAAGATCGGTATGAATACCGCTCCTACGCGCGCCACCGCTAGGAAGCAGATGACCGCCTCGGGCGACATCGGCAAGTAGACGGCCACGGCATCGCCGTGGCCGACGCCCAGGTTCTGCAGGCCGCCTGCAACTCGTGCAACGGCATCTGCCAGCTCTGAGAAGCTCAGCACGGTGCTGGTGCCATCCTCTCGCTCCGAGATCACAGCCGCTGCGTCAGGCGTGTCCCGTGCCCATCGGTCGACACACACAGTCGAGAGGTTGATCGTGCCGTCGACGAACCATGTCGCCCATTGCGGACCGTTCGATACATCCAGCACTGCCGAGTAGGGCTGGTCGAACTCGATTCCGAGGAAGTCGACGACCGCGTCCCAGAACCAGGCCGGGTCGTCGGCCGAACGTTGGACGAGCTGCTCGAACGTATCCACGCCGTGGAGTTCCATGAACCGTTTCGTGTTCGATTGCTCGATGCGGTCCGGATCGGGCCGCCAGGCGAGTTCGGTCACGGCTTGGCGGCCGGGAGAATCGTGCCGGTTACGTCCCCGAACCCGATCCTCACTTGGTTGAAGCCGTTTCCTGCCCAGCCGGTGATCGTGACCTCGTCGCCATCCTCCAGGAATGTCCGCTTCTCTCCGTGCCTGAACGGGATCGGCTCGGCACCGTTGCGCGACCGCTCCAGCAGACTGCCCCAACTGTCGGGGTCGGACCCCGAGATGGTCCCTGACGCGAACAGGTCTCCGGTCCTCAAGTGAGCCCCGTTGACTGTCGCGTGAGCGAGCTGTTGATCCAGGGTCCAGTACAGCTCCTGGTAGTTGGTCAGCGTCACCCGCTCCGGACGGGACTTGCGGTCCCGAGCAGCTTCCGTCGTCATGCGCACCTCGAGATCGATGTCGAACGTCGCGGGAGCACTGGGTTGGAGGTAGGAGGCCGGCTCTGGGTTCTGTGCCGGTCCTCCGACTGAGTAGGGCGCGAGGGCCTCGAGCGTGACGACCCAGGGCGAGACTGTCGTGGCGAACGACTTGCCCAGGAAAGGGCCCAGGGGCCGGTATTCGAACGCCTGGATGTCGCGGGCAGACCAGTCGTTGACCAACACCAGCCCGAACACGTGGTTGCGGATGTCGTCGATCGGCACTGGTTTCCCGAGCTCGCTGGGCGTCCCGATGACCACACCGACTTCCAGCTCGAAGTCGAGCCTCTGCGAGGGCCCGAACGCTGGGGGCGTGTCTCCTCTCCGGATCTGTCCGGACGGTCGCCGGATTGGAGTGCCGCTCGAAACCACGGTGCCAGACCTGCCGTGATACCCGATCGGGAGGTGTAGCCAATTGTCGGGCAATGGTGCTTCGTTGGGCCGAAACAGCCGACCGACATTCTCTGCGTGGTGCCGCGACGAGTAGAAGTCGACGTAGTCGGCGACCTCGAAGGGGAGGTGCATGCGCGACTCGGTCTGTGAGACCAGGACCTTCGTGACGAGGCCCTGCTCATCGAGAATCTCGGTGCTTCGACTCGACAGCAGCGCGGAAACGCGGCGTCGGACGGCGGTCCAGACCATCGGTCCGGCTCCCATGAATCGGTTGAGGCTTCGGTCGGCAAACAGCTGGTAGGCATCGACGCCGGGGATCGTGAGCAGCCCGGAGGCGGCCAGCTGGGCGAGGTCGAGAATCTGCTCCCCGATGGCCACACCGACGCGGGGAGCTGAACCCGGCGTTGAGAACACGCCAAAGGGGAGATTCTGGATCGGAAACGGGGAGCTGCGGCTCACCCGAGTCCAGGATCGAAGCTGCGGATCGACCGTGGGATCGGCACCCATCAGGGGTGTTTCTAGTCGAAGTTCGCAAAACGCGTCCCGGCGCGGCGAGTCGAGGCGGTGGTTCTAGGCTCGGGATCGCATGTTCGACGCCATCAGCGACAGCACATGGGTCGGCGCCCTGATTGTTCTGGGTGCGGCCGCCGGCGCCTACATCCTGGTCCGGTATCTGATCTTCCCACTCGTGTACCGGTTCACTCATCGGACCGAAAACACGTGGGACGACGTGCTGCTCGACCGTCCCGTGCTGTTGCGGGCCTCACTGTTTGCGCCCGTCTTGGTGCTGCGCCTGGCGCTACCGCTCGTGGAAGACATCGGGACGACCACGATCGATTTCTCCACGCGGGTCCTGGACTCGATCCTGATCGTCCTGGCCCTGGTGCTTGCCTCGGCTGTGGTGGGTGCGGTCAACGAGCTCTACGAGAACCTCGAGATCTCGGACAACCGACCCATCAAGGGATACATACAGGTCATCGTGATCGTGGCGTGGGTGTTCGGGGCGATTGCGATCGTGGCTCGGCTCACCGGCCAAGATGTCGGCCTGATCCTGGGTGGCCTAGGGGCGCTCACAGCGGTTCTGCTGCTGGTGTTCAAGGACACGATTCTCTCGATCGTCGCCTCTATTCAGCTGACCAGCAACGACATGGTCCGGGTTGGCGATTGGGTTCAGATCGATCAGATGGGCGTCGACGGCGAAGTGATCGACATCGCGCTTCACACCATCAAGGTCCAGAACTGGAACAAGACCGTGTCGACGGTGCCGACCTACCGGTTGGTGTCCGAGTCGTTCATCAACTGGCGGGCCATGGAAGAGTCGGGCGGCCGCCGCATCAAGCGCAACATCAACATCGACTTGTCGAGCATCACGTTCCTGACTGATGACGAGGTCGCCCGTTGGTCGAAGTTTCAGCCGCTGGCCAGCTACATGGACCACAAACAGCACGTGATCGAGGAGTGGAACGTGCAGCGAGCGCCCGAGAGCGGGCTCACCCAAGATCCCCGCCGGCTCACCAACGTCGGCACGTTCCGGGCGTACGTAGCTGCGTACCTACGCAACCTGCCGCACGTCGATACGACCATGACCTTCCTCGTTCGCCAGTTGCAGCCGACGCCGCGGGGACTGCCGCTGCAGATCTACGTCTTCAGCTCCGACACACGATGGGCCAACTACGAAGGGATCCAAGCCGACATCTTTGATCACCTGCTGGCGATGGTTCCCGAGTTCGGTCTCAAGGTATTCCAAGAGCCGGCCGGCACCGACGTACGCGAGGGATTGGCTCAGCTCGAACCTTGATACTCAGCCCGTGAACTCCACCAACACCTTGTCGAGCTCCTTGCGGGAAATGTCGGGGACGACACAGTCGTCAGCGGGGTAGCCGATCGGGAAGAGGCAGAAGGGCCGCTCGTTTTCCGGCCGCTGCAAGAGCTTGGTCAGAAACGCCATTGGCGAAGGCGTGTGCGTCAATGTGGCCAGGCCCATGTGCTGGAGGGCAGCAATGAACATGCCGGCAGCGATTCCGACACTCTCCTTCACGTACCAGTTCTTGGAGCGGGACCCGTCGTTGCCGAGCCCGTACCGCTGCTCGAAGAGGACAACGATCCAGGGCACCGTTTCGAGGTAGGGCTTCTCCCAATCAGTGCCGAGTGGCTCGAGTGCCTCTCGCCAATCCTCGGGGATGCGTCCACCGACGTAGTTCTGCTTCTCTTCGGCCTCGGCGGCTTCTCGAATGGCACGTTTGGTTGCCAGATCGCCGATCAGGACGAAGGTCCACGGCTGCCGATGGGCTCCGCTGGGTGCGGTCGAGGCGGCGTTGACGGCAAGGTCGATCATTGCCCGCGGGACGGGATCGGAGGAGAACATACGGACCGACCGGCGTGAATCCATCGTGTCGTAGAACGCCGCGCCCGCAGCCAAGGCCTCGTCCTGATCGAGCCGATCGGGGCGGTACGGGACATACGGATATGGGGAGTTCTCAGGTGGATACGGCACAGGCGGAGGCTACGCCACCTGCTCCTCGCTCTTGGCGTCGAGATACCCCCGCGCCCGCTCGGCCCGGTCGTACCGGTTGACCAGCTGCCAGAAGTCGGGGGAGTGGTCGGCGACGACCAGGTGGACCAGTTCGTGCACGATGACGTAGTCGATCACCCATGGCGGGAAGCCGGCAACTCGATCGGATATCCGGATTCGGCCCGTGCTCGGCGTGCAAGAGCCCCATCGCGTCTGTTGCCGTTTCGAGAACACGATCTCGGCGGGTTCGGGGAGGTCGAGGCGCTGGGCCAGCACGCTGGCGCGGCGCGCCAGGTCAACGGTCTGAGTGCGCTGAGCACGCTCGATCTTCCCTCTCATCACGTCGATCCAATGCCGCTCCTCGGCAGCGGTCATGGTTGCCGGGATCGACACTCGTAGGACCCCGTCGATGACCTTGGCTTCAACGGTCTTCTTGCGCCGGGAGCTTCGAACGACTTCGACCTTCATGCGGCGACCGTATCAAGCGTCAGTGACAGCAACGCCGATCCTGGCCAGAATGCTCCGTCCGAAGTGGACGACAGCTCCGTACATCTGACAAAGGAGCGATCTGGTGCGAATCAAGACTCCTGTTGGAGAGATGTGGCTGGATGAAGGTGTGCTGTGGCACCGTATTGACGAAGTCGTCGTTTCGGAAGACGCCGCCCGGGCCATCGAAGCTGCCGTGCGCCAGCTGACGGGCGGAAATCCCACGCCGGCGATTGTCGACATTCGGCAGATCGGATACGCCAAGGCGGAAGTCCGGGATCTCTTCGCCTCGTTCCCCGAAGATACCGGTGAGGTCGCAACCGCGTTGATAGTGGGCTCGTCGGCCAGTCGGACCATGGCCAAGATGTTCACCAACTACTCGACTCCCAACCGCCCGATTCGGGTGTTTGGGCGATCTGAAGAAGCCGTCGAATGGGCCCGGAGCCTCGTGGTTCCGTAGGTCAGTCGGCAGAGGAAGTCTGCTCGCCGCGTTTGGCGAGTTCGCTCGAGACCGCCGCTATGTCGTCTGGTGCACTGTTCGACAGCTTCCAGTAGCACCAGCCGGCTGGCAGGAAACCCGCTTGGCCGATTGTCAAGACCACAGCCCAATTGAGGGGCGGGGGAAAGGACGCTGCCAGGGCCTCGCCGCCGGCACCGGCGGCCCAGTTGCCAATCGATCGTCCAATGCCGTTGGCGAAGTTGCCGGCGCCGTAGACCGTCCCGCGGTGCTCCGGCAGGTTGACGTCAGAGATGAGCGCGAACCAGTTGGGGGAGTCGGCGGCCGTCAGCACCAGGGCGAGAAACGATGCCACCAGTGCCGAGGCGACCCAAGGGTTGGTGGCGATCTCGCGCAGGACTTCTCCCACCAAGACCCAGAAACCGGCGCCCGGCGTCACTTCCAGGCCCCGCAGCGGGATGAAGAAGAACGCCACGAAGAACGGAATGGCTCCGACGACGCCGACCATCGACAGCAGAGAGCGTCCCCGGGGACTCTTGGCCTGCAACCGATCACCCAGCCAGCCGGCCGCGATCGACGTGATCACCGAGAGCTGGAAGATCGTCACCAGCAGCCCCCCGACCCTGGTTGCCATCTCGGGTGAATAGCCCTCGGCCATGACCTTGGTTTGGTAGAGGAGCGGTGCCCACAGCAGTGACCCGTAGCCGATCTGGGCACCGATGCCCTCGAGCACGATCCACCGGTTAGACCGCACGCGGGCGAGGTCCCGCAGTTGGGAAGCGTCGATCCGATGCTCGTAATGGTCACCTTGCTCGAACAGCTCCGCGAGCTGCGGCTCGGACTGGCCGCGGTCCGGGTCGAACGTGAGGAGGTAGAGCACCGCAAACCCTGCGCCGGCGATGGCAGTGACCCAGAGCGGAGTGCGCCAATCAGTCGCTCCCAACTGGCTGGCCAGAAGGCCGCCGGCGACGAACCCGGCGCCCTGAGAGAGGCCCCAAAACGACATGGCGAGGCCGCGTCGCTTCGGTGCAATCAGATCCGAGATGACTGAGAAGCCCACCGAAGCGATCGAACCCAAACCGACCGCCGTGAGCAGTTGCCAGCCCAACAGGCCAGAGAAGGTCTGGGAGGTGGCGCTGGCGGCGGTGCCCCCGGCCCAGATGAGCGTTCCCCAGAAGAGCAGGCGTTTCCGGGACCGCTTGTCACCAAGGTATCCCCAGTAGACAGCCGTCACGGCCGTGAAGAAGATCACCAGGCCGGTGATCAGTCCGATACGTCCCTCGTTGACGCCCAGATCGTCGGCGACTGGGATCGTCATAGCCGGAAGGAGGCCCAATGCCATGTTGTCGAGCGATGCCAGAACCACGAACACCGTGACGGTGAAAACGACCTGGCTACGGCTGGGCTTCATCGGCCGATCCTAAGCTCGCACCCATGGACGTCCGGGTCACTGACGCTGCGGCCACCTATGCGCTGCGACAGTCGATTCTCAGGTCCCACCAGCGCCTGGCGGAGATGGAGTGGCCCGGCGATGACCACCCAGAGTCCATTCATCTCATGGCCTACGACGACGATGAGCCGATAGGGATGGTGTCGTTCTGCCCGCTGGTGCGTCCGGCGTCTCAGGCCACCAAGTCGTACCGACTTCGGGGCATGGGCGTCGTAGACGAGCGTCGCTCAGAGGGCGTCGGAGCGGCGCTGCTCGACGTCGGAGTTGCCCTCGTTGGGGATGGCGGCGGCGACGAGATCTGGTGCCACGTCCGGGAACGGGCGGTCCCGTTCTACGAGCGCCACGGATTCATTGCTGTGGGCGACTTCTGGGACGTGCCGGTGATCGGTCCACATCTCGTGATGGTTCGGGGATTGGCGTCCGTCTGAACGTGCCTCGATTGCCAGGGAACCGGCACTCTCGCAACGACTAGGTCGAGAGCTCCGGCTTCTGATCCACCGGATGGAATTCAGGAATTGGACCTCGGTGGCTGGCCCAGATTGCGATGAAGCTCACCCAGACCGGAAGCATGGCCGGCAGTCCGATGTCGCCAAGAGCACTGATGAGCACCGCGCCAAACAGGACCACTCGTCGAGCGGACTGGAGACGCTTGGGCTCGAGCGGCATCCCGCGGAGGTCGCACGGCGAGATTGGCGAGTAGGTGGGCATCGAGACTCCCGCGATCAGCCCAGCCACGCCAATGGCAATCGCCCACCAGGTAGGTGCTGCCCACCGTTCGAGGCTGAAGATCGCGACAGACAAGGACGCCACGATGGTGATGCCGAATGGCGCCACGATCCTCGCCAGTCGCGACACCGACTCCCCGGGCAGCGTGCGGTCCCGAGCAACTGCGAATGCCAGCATCAGGGCGGCAATCCAACCTGCTCCCGTCCTTCCGAGGATGAAAGCACCGGCGATGAGCGCCATGAGATCAAGTGCTGTTGGAGGCAAACCGGTCGATCGAAGCAGCACCCGGCCGGCGATCATGAGTCCCACCAGCGGCAGAATCGGGATCCCCTCGACCAGCAGCGCCGCGACCCAGACCAGGATGGCGGCGATCGTTGCTGACGTCGGGCGATCGGGGTCGAGCTCGCGGGCCAGAGCCCAGGTCATCACGATGAGAATGCCCACCAGACCAGCCGCAATCAGCGAGCTGATGAGGTCTCCGTCGCTCCACCGAAGGAACCCGGTGGCTGTGGCGAGGGCGCCCAGCACGAGGATCACCCGGTTCGACGAAGACCGTGGATCGAGAGGGCGTCCGAGCGTGGTCACGGGCATGCCGGCGACCGTAGCTCTGGCGCTGGGATGTGCCACACCTCAGTCGAACAGGAGCAGATCTCCCGTATCGGCCCCTGAGAGCTCATATCGCTGGGGATCGGGCCGTCGTCCCCCACACAACCTCACGAAGGTCTCGGTGTCGGTGAACAGTTCGGCGGCGGGTTCGACCTCCGGGCCAAAGATCGCATGGCCGGATTCGAGGTGGACGTCGACTGTGGTGGTCGCCCGCGTCCGGCTGCGCTCGACGAGCAGGGCGGTCGCCAGGTGGACGCCCGGACTGCTGTAGGCATGCGGTTGATCGAGAGCTTCGCGGATGTCGCCGCCGTGGATCCATTCGCCGAGTCCGATCCCGTCGAGTCTCCCGTTGGCGACCTCGATGGCCTGAGCGGCCCCGTCGTAGCCACGAAACAGCTCGCCCAACACCTTGCGCAACGGCCAGGTCCGTCGCTCGTCTACGTCTCGCTGGTTGTCCTGGGGAGTGAAGCCATGCAACGTGCCGTCAGCGATGTGGGTGAGGGCGGCTCCGCAGTGGCCGATGACATCTCTCACGGTCCATCCGGTGCAAACGGTCGGTCGGTCGAAATCGCGAGCGGTCGCCTGCTCGAGGACCGGCCTGATGGCGGCTGCCTCGATCACGAGGAGCTCGGCGGCGGGACGCATGCCATGACGCTACTTAGGGCTTAGGGCTGCGTGCTGCGTGCTGATCGCCCGCAGACATCGGTCCATCGTGCCCTGGCAGCGCCAAAGACCTCCTGACACGGTGAGTACAGGATCACAAGGAGATTCAGTTGCGTGTCTTGATTGCTTATGGGTCGAAGATGGGTGGCACTGGTGGCATAGCGGCGGCCATCGCCAACCGTCTCGAGGAGCTGGGCTTCGATGCCGACTGCAAACCGGCCCCGTCCGTGAAGACCATCGATCCCTACGACGCCGTGATCGTAGGTGGCGGTCTCTACGCCGGTCGGTGGTACAAGGACGCTCGCCGTTTCGTCAAGAAGCATCGGAAGGCACTGAGCTCCCGTCCGGCCTGGTTGTTCAGCAGTGGACCGCTCGACGAGACAGCGATTGAGTCCGTGATACCGCCGACGAAGCAGGTGCGCGGCTACATGGAACTCATCGGTGCACGGGGGCATATGACATTCGGCGGCAAGCTCGATGCAAACGTCAAGGGATTCCCGGCCAGCGCCATGGCCAAGGAGATGTCCGGCGACTTCCGCGACGTGGCACACATCCGCCAGTGGGCTGACGGTGTTGGATCGGCGTTGAGAAGCGCGGTTCGTCGGTAGTTCGCCCGAGGCCAGCCGCACCGGCAAGTAGCGTCAACTCCATGTCCGTCCAGCTCGGTGCCCACATCGGAGTTCAGAACACGTCGATGGCAACCCTTCGAGATCTGTGGCGCCGTCTCGACGATGCCGGGCTCGATTGGCTCTCGGTGTGGGACCACCTCTATGAAGTCCCCCCGGCCGGCGGGACCCAGCCGCACTTCGAATCACTGACAACTCTGGGCGCGCTCTGCGCGGATACTTCCCGGGCCCGGATCGCGGTCCTCGTGGCGTGCGTCGGGTATCGGAATCCCGCCTACCTCGCCAAAGCAGCCACAACGCTCGACCACATCAGCGGCGGTCGGTTCGAGCTGGGCATTGGTGCCGGATGGGCAGAAGAGGAAGCCAAGGCGTTCGGCTACGACTTCCCACCGCTTGGTGAACGCATGGATATGGCCGAGGAAGCCCTTGGTCTTGTCAGCTCGATGCTGAGCAGCGAACGAACCACCCATGACGGAACACACTTCGAGACC
>CAJHYJ010000164.1_pt1 | contig 15491 bp, 18 predicted proteins | sample 9198711 | NCBI WGS metagenome assembly CAJHYJ01 (sample SAMEA7708361, study PRJEB35096) | sediment metagenome | biome: marine neritic benthic zone biome [ENVO:01000025]; feature: sediment [ENVO:00002007]; material: shallow marine sediment [ENVO:03000034] sea grass bed [ENVO_01000059] ...
CCCGGCCTCTATGCCCTATCCGGCGCACCGACTGGCGGTCGCCCCTACGGGGTGTACAGGCCCGGGTTGGTCCCGGCCGCGTTGGTACCGGCCCGAGTCACACTGCCCGACGGGACGGTGCTCGAAGTGAGCTCGGCCCTTGATCACGACGGCGGCAGCTCTTCAGCAGTCGAAGCACCAACGCCGCCTACGGCTCAGCGGCCCCCGCCTGGTCCCACGGTCAGCGCTCCGCTGGGTCATATCGTGGGAGCACGCTCGGGTGACAAGGGCGGCGACGCCAACCTGGGCGTGTTCGCTCGTTCAGAAGCAGCTTGGACGTGGCTCGAGGGCTATCTCACCGTCGACAAGCTCAATGAACTGTTGCCGGAAACCGCCAGCCTCGCCGTCGAGCGTCATGAGCTCCCGAATCTGTGGTCTCTCAACTTCGTGATACGAGGGCTCCTCGACGAAGGCGTAGCTGCGTCGACCCGTCAGGATGCTCAAGCCAAGAGCCTTGGGGAGTGGCTTCGGTCGCGGTTTGTCGACATCCCTGCCGCATTGATGAGCGCGGAATAGACCCAGTCGGCGACCGGTTGCGCTGCCTATGAAGATCGCACGGCTCAATCACGCAGTCCTGTTCGTGTCCGACATCGACGCGGCAGCAGACTTCTATACGAAGGTCATGGGATTCGAAGTCATCGCCCGGGAGCGCCGGATGAGCGCCGCGTTCCTTCGTGCACCGGGCTCGGAGAACCATCACGACTTGGGCCTGTTCGGCCTCGGCGAGAACGCAGTGCCGAAGATGCGTGGCCAAGTCGGGCTGTATCACCTGGCCTGGCAGGTGGCGACCATCGACGATCTGGCGCTGGCCCGGCAGGCCTTGGGGGAGGCGGGTGCCTTGACCGGTGAGTCGTCGCACGGTGCGACCAAGAGCGTCTACGGCGTCGATCCCGACGGCAACGAGTTCGAGATCATGTGGCTGTTGCCCCGCGTCGATTGGGGCGAGTACGAGGACAAAGCCGTAGTCGAGAGGCTGGATTGGCCAACAGAAATGGAGCGTTGGACCGGAGTGTCGACCGGGTGAGTTTCACTCCGTGACGAGCGAGCCAGGATCGCCTGGTACGTCGACCGCGTGCTCCTCGAGTATCTCCAGGGGCACGATTGCCAGAACTGCGGCGTTGGTCGACGCCAGAACCACCGGAGCAGCGACGCCATCCCGGTGAGCCCGAAGCCAATTGCGCGCCGTCACGCACCAGCGATCTCCCGCAGCGAGACCCGGAAATGCGTACCGCGGCATCGGGATTCGAAGTTCGTTGCCGATCCGGGCTTGGTGTTCGAGGAAGTCATCGGTCACCACCGCGCAAACGGTGTGGCTTCCGGCGTCCTGGGGTCCGGTTACGCAGGAGCCGTCTCGGTAGAACCCGGTCAGCGGGTCTGTTGAGCAGCCTTCGAGGGCCTCGCCGAGCACGTTGAGATCAGCCACCCGGTCAGTATGGCAACCCACTGATCGTGCCCCGAGCAGGCCGTACTTCGCATCCCATAGGCTGACCGCGTGTTTGCCTTCGACAGGAGCAGTTCTACGTCCCGGGTCGACGGTCCTGCCGGATCCATCGAGTTGGTGGCAACGAGGACGAGCCTGGCATTCACGGCACGTTCGTTCGGATGGAGTATCGCGTTCCATCGCCCCCGGGCGGTCGCCTCCGATCAGCGCGTCGTCAGGCTCACGGACATAACGACTTCGACTCGGGTGGTGGCCCTGATGGTGCTGGCGATTGGACTGATGCGAAAGGGAGCAAGATGACAGACGGTGCGCAGACGGGAGCGGCTCGGAGAGTGGCGGAAGGCGTCGAACGAATCTTCGGTCCGGCGGATCCTTCGACGGTGTTCTCTGCACCGATAGAGGTGGGGACCGACACGGTGATCACGGCAGCTGCCTGGGATCGGGCCGGTGGGTTCGGGTTCGGGGCTGGGGCGGCAGAAGGTGAGGAGTCCGGATCCGGTGAGGGCGGTGGCGGTGGCGGAGTCGCCGAGGGCCGGCCTGTCGCCGTGATCCGGATCGGGGCCGACGGCGAGTTGCGGGTTGAACCGGTAGTCGATCTCACCAAGATCGCCGTCACTGCTTTGATCGCCGCGATCGGAGCTTGGAGGCTGGCGCGCCGCTCCTGATCCGATGGGGCGCCGTCACCGGGGCGTAGGGTGACGTGCAGGAGGAGGAGTGGAAGAAAGCGTTCTTTCGCAGGTCGGCCTGCCGTTGGCCGTCTTCATTGTCATGGTGTCGTTGGGTCTCACGCTCAGCGGTGCTGACTTCCGGCGCCTGATTTCGTCGCCCAAACCTGTGGCAATTGGGCTCTTTGGGCAGCTGTTGCTGCTTCCGTTCATTGGCTTCTCGATTGCTGCTCTGTTCGATCTCGAGCCGTTGATCGCGGCCAGTTTCGTCCTGCTGGCGGCCGCACCGGGTGGCGCCACCTCCAATGTGATGGTCCATTTCGCCGAGGCCGATCGGGCGCTCTCTGTCACGCTGACGGCCGTCTCGAGTCTGGTGACTTGGATCAGTCTCCCGCTGCTGCTCGGGTGGGCCTTCACGGTCTTCGACGCTGGCGAGGCTGCCGTTGAGATTCCGTTCGTAGAGACAATGGTTCAAGTTGCGGGGATCACGGTGATCCCGGTGCTCATCGGCATGTGGCTCCATCGGCGGTTTCCGGAGTTTGCGGAGCGCTCCCGAGCGGCTGGTCGGATCTTCGCTGCGGTTGTCCTTGCGTCGATCGTCATCGCTCTGGTGATCGAGAATCTGGAGCTCATCATCGAGGAGGGTCCACGGTTCGCCCCGGCGTTCGTCGTCATGAATGCCGTGGCCTTGGGGGCAGGATATTCCTTGGCCAAGCTGGCTCGGCTCGACGACACCCAAGCTGTGACGATTGGCATCGAAACGGGCACTCAGAACGCCACCGTCGCCATCACCGTGGCGCTGGCTGCTCTCGACTCAGCGGAGATGTCGGTTGTTCCGGCTCTCTATGGGCTCTGGATGCTCATCACCGGGTTCACGTTCGCCACGTACATGATGCGGAGGGTGCGGAGGACCGCGGCGGCAACGGCGTAGCCGGGTTGGTCACCCGGTCGGCTCGAGCATGCGGACATCCATCGCTTCGATGTACTCATCGGGATCGAAGTCAGCGCCCGAGCGTTCCGGCGAGTGGTAGTAACGGTCGACGGCTGCTCGCCATTCCAGGTCCCCGTGGTACGAGACAATCCACACGAATTGGTTGCGGTCACGCACGATCCACGATCCGACGACCTCGAAGTCGTACTGTTCTCGGGCCGGCACGATCTTGGTCTGGAACTCATGAACGAACTCGTCGATGAGACCCGACCTGATCTCGTAGATCCGGAGTTGGGCCTGCATGCCGTCACGCTACTGAAGCTGTCTACACAGCCCGTCTTTCGGGCGTAGCTGTCGAGCTGGGAAGAGGTGGGACACATGACGCCGTATTTGATCCGCTCCAAGCTGACCGCCGATGGCATGTCGGCCAGCATGTCTGCTGGGGGAGAAGCCCGCCGTGAGGTCGTCGCGCGAGCCATGGAGAGCCTCGGAGGGAAGCTGTTGGCGTTCTACTACTCGTCAGGTGGCACCGAGGTCTGGTCGATCGCGTTGCTGCCCGACCAGGCCGCAGTGGTCGCCGGAACTGCCAGCGCCCACGTCTCTGGGTTGGCGACGGTCGAGGTTGTCGAGCTGATCGATCCCTCGGTCATCGACGAGGCAGCTCGGCGTCAGTCGACTTGGACTGCTCCCGACTGATCAGATCAGCTCAAGCAGACCATTCGGACATGGCCTGGCGGCCTGCTTCTCGACCGCGTTCTATGACGGCTTTGTGCGAGTCCCAGTCGAGAATCGAGAACTCCTTCACGTCGGGCACGATCACCAGATCGGCGACATCCTCGTATTGCCTCAGCCGGCTGACGGAGTTGGTGTCCAGGCTCCGCAACACGGTCCCGGCGATGCTGGGAGTTCGTTTCGTTGCACCGAATGGGTTGAGGCGGTTGGCGAGGATCGACCAGCCGGACTGATACGGCTCGATGTCCCAGGATTGATGGGAGATACGGGGTGAGACGTTCACTGCCAACACCGGTCCCTGTTCGCAGTACCTGCGCATCACATCGATCGGCAGATTGTTCATGATCCCGCCGTCCACCAGGAGATCGCCGTTACGCGAGATGGGTGAGAACACACCTGGAATGGCGATACTGGCACGCACGGCCTCCCAGAGAGGCCCGCGGTCGATGACGACCTCCTCGGCATTGGTCAGGTTGGTGGCCACCGCAAAGAACGGAGTCCAGAGGTCCTCGATGCGGGCGTCTGCGAACTCGTTCTGGAGCATCTGAGTCACCCGTCGGCTGGCAAAGATCGACGCCAACGGCAGCGTCGTGTCGTGGAGATAATTCTTCGATCCGTATCGTCCCGCCATCTCGTCGATGAAGCCACTGCCTCCGAACGCAATGCCGCCGGCGATGAGGGACCCCATGCTGGTTCCCCCCAGAACGTCGATATCGAAACCCGCTTCGTCGAGGGCGTGCGAGACGCCGATTGCGGAGTAGCCGCGCGCCCCGCCTCCACCGATGACCAGCCCCCTGGCCAGCCCTGCCAGGCGCCGAGCCGCTCGCGCCAAATCCCGGCCATTGCCTGTGCGGATGTGGTGGTGCCGATGGGCCTGGCGCAGCTGTAGCCACGAAGCTGTGCCGCTGGGAACCCCAGTCGAGGGCGGGTGGACCAACATCAGCTCAACGTCGACCGTCGAGAATTCGCCGGCCAGATCATGTTCGGCAGCCGTGATGTCGGGTGGTTCGGTCGCGTCGAGCAGAATCATCACCCGGTCGGCATGACGGACGACCCGGTTGTTCCAATTCGATCCGACGCCATCTCCAACCAAGAGGCTGATCTCGTGGCGGGGCTCGTCGAGCGTCATCCATGTGTCGACGGCCAATCCTCGGGGCGAGCCGATGGGTTCAGAGCTGATGCCAGGTCTGGCGAGCGCCTGATCGATCTGTTCGGTGGTGATGACCGCCGCTTTCGGCAGGTTGTCAGCCAGCTGTTGGGCGATCGAGCGTGCATCGATCGATGCGTGACAGGCGATGACCGCCACCGACATCGGTCGTGGAGGCTTGCTGCGCCGGTAGATCGGATTCCGGCTCAGCCGGTGGGCCAGCGTCTTGGTCACCGCCAGCAACGCATTGGGGTGTCGCAGTGCGAGGCGCTCGAACTCAGCGGCCGGGAATCTGGCGACGATCGAGTCTTTGCGGGCGACGACATCGGCGCTACGCCGGCGCTCGTTGAGCCAGCTCATTTCACCGAGAATCTCGCCGCGTCCAACCTTGGCGATGAGCTTCTCCTCGGTTGTCACGTGGAACGACCCGAGTAGCACCAGCGCCAGTTCACCCTTGCGGCCTGCAAACAGATCGGTACCGGCCTCGATCTCCTCGACGTTGGCGGCGGCGGCGAACTCCTGGAGGGAATCGGCGTCGGCGATCCCATACGAGCCGATCAAGACTTCGACGAGCATCGATGCCTTGAATCGCTCCGAGGCGAGCCGCCGAAGGTCTCCAGTTGTGCCATCCGTCAACTCGCCGGTGATCGCCACCACGGCCGTGCGAGTGCGAGCTTCGATAGACGCCGATCGTGGCATGCCAGTCAGGTATCCGACTTCGCCGCAGACATCGCCCGGGAGGAACGTCTTTCCGACCTCGAGCCCGTCCTGCGACATCACGGCCAGCTGCCCGTCGAGAACGACAAACAACCGTTCGTCGAGCGAACCTGCCTCGGTGAGCCGCTCGCCGGATTCCAACTCGAGAAGGCTCATGGCCCCGGCCGGCAGATCATCTAGCGCAGCTTGCAGGATGGGGTGGGAGGCCGCTGAGGGAAATCTCGCGAGCGACTGCCTGAGGTCATCCATGGGGATGCCATCCTGCCCGATTCACCGAATTGATGCTGGAATCAACTGGGTCGGATTCAGCGGTTGGTCAGCTCAGCGCGAACTCAACCGCGGCAAGGGCGTGGAGCCGGGTGGTCGGGAAGTACGGGACGTCGACGAGCTCGGGGCTGACCAGCAGTTCGATCTCCGTACACCCGGCAATGACCCCTTGGGCTCCATCCTGGGTCAGGCGTCCGATGATCTCGAGATAGGCATCGCGTGAGCCGATGCTGACCACGCCTCGAACGAGCTCATCGAAGATGACGCGGTCGACGACGTGACGATCATCCGGACCCGGCACCATGACCTGAAGACCATGCGACTCGAGGCGCCCTCGATAGAAGTCCTGTTCCATCGTGTATCGAGTCCCCAGCAGGGCAACCCTCGTGACGTTGGCATCCATCGCAGCCCGAGCCGTTGCATCGGCGAGATGTAACAACGGGATGGTGGTGGCTGCCTCGATGTCATCAGCTACGCGATGCATCGTGTTGGTACACAGCACGATGGCCTCCGCTCCGGCCGCTTCCAGCCACTGGGCGTCGCGTGCAAGCAGGGCTCCGGCCGCTTGCCAGTCGCCTGCCTCCTGCAGCGCTTCGATGACCGCGAAGTCGTATGAGCGCACCACGAGATCGGCCGAGTGCACCCCGCCCAGGCGCTGTCGAATCTCCTGGTTGATGAGCCGCTCGTACTCGACTGAGGACTCCCAACTCATGCCTCCGAGCAGTCCCAACGTACGCACCGCGGGAGTGTGCCACCTGGAACGCCGGGACGGGTCGAAAGGCCCGATCGACTGGCGACTTTGCCCGTAGTGCGGGACTCGGCAGCGCCGTACGGTCGGTGTGGAATTCGAAAGGATCCGCGTTGTCGTCGTCATCTCATCGCCGGGGCTTGGTCGTTCTCGGTGCAATCCTCATTCAGCTGTGCCTCGGTGCCATTTACGCCTGGTCGGTGTTCACGCCGGCATTGAGCGAAGCGGGCTGGTCCAACGCCCAGACACAAGTCGTCTTTGCTGTCGGACTGGCGAGCTTCGCGGTGGTGATGGTCTTCGCCGGACGCAGTCTCTCCCGAGTTGGCCCTCGGGTGCTGGCGGTGGCCGGTGGTGTCACGCTGGGACTCGGGTATGCCTTCGCCTCTGTCGGTGGCGGCACCGGCTTCTGGACGGTGCTGATCGGCATCGGCCTCATCGGTGGTGCTGGTATCGGCTTGGCCTACGTCGTTCCGATCGCGGTGGGGATGCGCTGGTTCCCTGATCACAAGGGGATGATCACCGGAGTTGCTGTCGCTGGATTCGGCTTCGGCGCTCTCGGTTGGGTGAAGGTCGCCGGGGCCTGGGGTCAGCTGATCGAGCGCGTCGGGCTCGGGTCCACGTTCCTCATCTATGGCGTGGCCTTTGCTGCGCTGGTTCTCGTGGGCGCTCTGTGGATGCGGATGCCGCCAGCCGGGTGGTTACCCGAAGGATTCGCCCCGCCTGACGCACCGGGCGCGGGAGGCGAGGAGTTCACGCCATCCGAGATGTTGCGGATGCCCCAGTTCCACCTGATCTCCTTCACGTTCGCAGTGAGCGCCGGCGCCGGACTGATGTCCATTGGGCTGATGAAGCTGTATCCCATCGAAGCACTCACATCGGCCGGTGTGTCAGGCATCGAAGCAAGCGCGATTGCCGGTACCGCAATGGCGGTCTTCTTCAGCCTGGCCAATGGACTGGGTCGCATCGTGTGGGGAACGCTGAGTGACAAGCTCGGGCGCAAGCGTTCGCTCGTCGTGATGGCGGCGAGTCAAGGCGTTCTCATGTTCCTGTTCATCTCCATGGCCGGAAACGAGTACCTGCTCTATCTCGGAGCGACTCTCATCGGATTCAACTTCGGAGGAAACTTCGCGTTGTTCCCAGCCCTCACCGCGGATGCTTTTGGCAACCAGGCGGTCGGACAGAACTATCCGTGGGTATTCCTGTCGTACGGAGCCGGCGGCATCATCTTCCCGATTCTGGGTGGCTGGCTGGGCGATCTGGGCAATTTCCCTCTGGCCTTTTCGATCTGCGGTGTCGCGTGCTTGGTTGGGGCGGCCGCCGCGGCGGCACTCTTCCCTCCGCATCTGGACGAAGCCCACGAACCGTTCAGCGTTCATGGATTCCTTCACCACGCCCACGTTTTCGACCACGAGCGGGATCAACAATCGACCAAGGCGTGATCCTGCACGCCAGCCAGATCGCTGGGAAATGACACTCCTGGTTCTGGGAATGCCAGCTGTGCCTACCATGTTGACGACGCCTGGAGCTCAGGCGACTTCGGAGGATCAGTGGCAAAGCAGGAAGACGTAATCCGCGTCCAAGGCATCGTTGTGGAGCAACTGCCCAACGCAACGTTCAAAGTCGAGGTCGATGGTGGCCTCGAGGTGCTGGCACGCGCGGCCGGGAAGATGCGCCGCGGCCGCCGGATTCGAATCCTGCCGGGTGATCGGGTCGACCTCGAGTTGTCGGCATACGATCCAACCCGAGGCCGCATCGTCTGGCGGTACAAGTAGGCATTCAGGCCTCGGGCGTCAGGCCGGCGAGGCAGTAGCCTCGCTCCATGGACTTCGAACTGCCCGGTGACGACGATTCACGTCGTCTCGCGGTACGTGCATGGCTCGAACGGCACCCGGCCGCGACCCCATCTGAAGTGGCCCGCGCCGGGTATGTGCAGCCTGCATGGCCGGCGCCGTGGGGTCTGAACGCCGACCCAATCCATCAGCTCATCATTGCCCAGGAGCTAGAAGGTGCCGGCGTGGCGATGCCCGACAATCCGATCGGAATCGGCTGGGCCGGTCCGACGATCCTCGCCGCCGGAACGGATGAGCAGCGCGAGCGATACCTGTGGCCGCTGCTGACGGGGGAGGAGTACTGGTGCCAGCTCTTCTCTGAGCCAGAAGCCGGCTCCGACCTGGCGGCCCTTGCCACTTCGGCGGTCCTGGATGGTGACGACTACGTCGTCAACGGTCAGAAGATCTGGAACAGCTACGCCGACAGGTCCGATTTCGGAATCCTCATCGCCCGGACTGATCCGCAGGCTCCCAAGCATCAAGGCATCTCATACTTCATTTGCCCGATGGATTCGGAGGGCATCGACATACGTCCAATCCGTCAGATCACAGGCGATTCGACCTTCTGCGAGGTCTTCTTCACCGACGTTCGGCTGCCGGCTTCGACGCTGGTCGGACTGGAGAACCAGGGCTGGGCGCTCGCCAAACTGACCCTGGGCAACGAGCGCATGTCTCTGTCGGAGGGCGGAGTCTTGTGGGGCATGGGCCCTCGCACCAGTGATCTCGTTGATCTGGCGCGAGAAGCCGATCAGCTTCCGGCCCACCTCCGCGACCGGCTGTCGTCCATGTACGTCGAGTCCGAGGTGATGCGCGTGGTCGGGCTGAAGATCGTCTCCGAGTTGGTGGCTGGCCGAATGCCTGGACCGGAGGTCGCAGTGAAGAAGTACCTGGCGGACCGCCACGGTCAGAAAGTGATGCAGCTCGCCAAGGACATAGCCGGCGCCCAGGGCATGATCGGTGGGACCGGGCCCTTTGGGGACACCTCCGGCGCGTGGAGCGACGGCTTCCTCTTCTCGACGGCCCTGACCATTGGCGGAGGGACCACCCAGGTTCTGGCCAACATCATCGGCGAGCGAATCCTCGGACTGCCGAAGGATGTGCCTCAGGCTTGAGGGTTGGAGTCCTCGGCTGAGGTGAGGAACCACACGATCATGCTGGACAGATCACTGAGGTACCCGTCGTTGGAGAATACGAGCCGATTGTTGAGGCTCTGGAACATCGCCATGAGCGTGTGGGCGGCCGATTGAGTGTCGATCTCCCGAACAAAGCCGGCCTTCTGGGCACGCTCGACAAACGTCTGGAAGATTCTCAGCCCTTCCACTTGGCGCGTGATGAAGGCGTCGCCCATCGGGGCGTAGTCGTTGATGCGAGTCTGGGCGAGCCGGATGACAGCGTTGTGATCCGCATACAGATCCCGTGAAGTGCGGACGAAGTCAAAGACAACGCGTTCCAAACCCAGGTCCAGCAGCCGCTCGGGGGAGAGCATCGACTCCGCCAGAGCATTGAGGATGTCGGCCACCTCGCTCACCACGGCTGTCAGCGCCACATCCTTGTTGGTGAAGTGCGTGTAGAAGGTGGCCGGTGAGACGCCCGCCCGGTTGGCAACCTGTTCTGGCTGGAGCGAGCCGGTCTCCTGGATGACGTGGATGCAGGCACGCACCAAAGCGCGGCGCGTTTCCAGCGCACGCGATGTCCCCGCTGTCATGCCTGTGATTCTACGGTTTGACGTCATTAGAGGTCATCTCTAGTCTAGCGACCAGTCATTAGAGAGAACCTCTGGTGCTGGGACACCACGAGCGGGGCGCCTTCTGGAGCCCCGCTTGTTTTTGACGGGTATCCACGCCGAACAAGGCAGTGAAGCGCCTCCACGATCTCGTGTGATTGCCTACCGTGCAGGGCACATGGGCAGCGTCATCACAGGCACTGGCATCGCGTTGCCGGATCAGATCGTCTCCAACGAGGATCTGAAGGCCGTCATGGACACCGACAACGAGTGGGTTGAGAGTCGGACCGGTGTCCGCGAGCGGCGGATTGCACCTCCTGGGATGGCCACGTCGGACCTTGGCATCGATGCCGGCGCCGCAGCCCTGGCCGACGCCGGATTGGCAGCGTCCGATGTCGACGCGTTGGTGGTTGCCACAATGACTCCTGACTTTTACGCGCCGGGTCCGGCACCGTTGGTCCAACATGGCATGGGCCTACGTCGAGACATCCCGGCCTATTGCATCCGCCAGCAATGCAGCGGCTTCCTCTATGGCCTCGATCTTGCCGACTCGTTGATCGCGTCCGGCAAAGCCGACACGGCACTGGTGATCGGCGCCGAGGTCCACGCCGGAGTCCAGCCGTGGATCACCGCATGGGATCGGTTGCAGTCCGGAGGTGAGGGGCCGACCGATGATGAGTACGACCTGGCAACTAGGAATCGGGCATGGGCGGTGCTGTTCGGTGATGGCGCTGGTGCGGCCGTCCTCCAGCGACGGGACAGCGACGACGGAGTGCTGGCGACGAAGCTCTACACCGATGGCGAGCACTTTCGCCTCATCCACATTGGTGCTCTCGGATCCAAGGCGCGGCCGTTTGTCGATGTCGAGCAGGTCGAGTCAGAGGCGCACATCCCGCAGATGCAGGGACCGCTTCTGTATCGACAGGCCGTGCGACTCATGCCGGCCGCTGTCGCCGACCTCCTCGACGCCAATGGATACACGCTCGATGATCTCGACATGGTGGTAGCCCACCAGGCCAACGAGCGGATCCTGGACGGCGTGCGAAGAAAGCTCGGAGTCGATTCTGCCCTCGTGCCATCGAACATATCGAGTTATGGCAACACCACGGCTGCCACCCTGCCCATCCTCTATCACGAGCTTCGCAAGGCTGGACAGATCGAGTCTGGTGACCTTGTTGCGTTTGTTGCGTTCGGTGCCGGGGCCCATTGGGGGGCGGCGCTCCACCGAGAAGCCTGACTCGCTTCTGATGGAGTCGACCGACGGGCCGTTCATCGAGGGCATCCACCTTGCTGACAATCTGGAGCACCTGCGCTCGATGCCAGATGCTTGTGTCGACCTGATCTACATCGACCCGCCGTTCGGAACGGGGACGACCCGTCGAATGGATCGGATCAAGACCGGCGGAGGGTCATCGTCGCGGAAGGGTTTTGGTGGCCGCCACTACGACTACGAGGTCGTGTCGTCGATGGCCTACAACGACTCGATGCCCCTGGAGGAGTACCTCGCATTCCTGCATGCCCGCCTTGTGGAGATGCGGCGCGTGCTGACAGATCGGGGCTCCATCTACGTGCATATGGATCATCACGCTGTTCATCACGTGCGGCTTCTGCTGGACGACGTGTTCGGACCGGACCGGTTCCTCAACGAGATCATCTGGGCATACGATTACGGCGGTCGCCACAAGGATCGGTGGCCTCGCAAACACGACAACATCCTCTGGTACTGCAAGGGATCGGAATGGACGTTCGAGCGAGACGCAATTGACCGGATCCCGTACATGGCCCCGGGGCTCGTCGGCGAGGAGAAGGCAGCTCGCGGGAAGGTTCCGACCGATGTGTGGTGGATGACGATCGTTCCCACCGCCGGCACCGAACGGACCGGCTACCCGACCCAGAAGCCGGAGAAACTGCTGGAGCGGATCATCAGTGCGTCGAGCAGACCCGGAGACTTGATTGCCGACTTCTTCTGTGGAAGCGGCACGGCCGGAGCGGTGGCAGCCCGATTGGGCCGCAGGTTCTTGCTGGTCGACCACAACCCCGAGGCGATCAACATCGCCCGCGCCCGGCTGGGCGAGGCGACCTAGCCCTGCAGCGGCCAGTCACCTCGCTGACCGGATAGCGTTGGGCGCATGGACGAGAAGGAATACCGCGAGTCGTTCTTCATCGATCCTCAGCCGGAGCCGAGATTCCGGTTTCGAGGCATACGAGGCGCGGCGCTGTTCTTCGAAGCCTTTGACGAAGCTGTGGCCTTCTATACCTCCGTGCTCGGTCCGCCGAACTACGTCGAAGGAGCCGGAACTCGGAGCTGGGTCGTCGGTGACAGCTGGCTGACCTTGCTGGCCGGTCAATCAGGCAGCCCGGTGAATGCCGAGGTGCAGTTGGTTGTCGACGACCCGGCCGAAGCCGACCGTCTTCACGCAGCGTTCGTCGAAGCGGGTGCGGCAGGGACTCCGCCGTCCGATGAGCTGATGCACAAGCCCGTTCGCTTCTGCTCGTTCACCGACCCGTTCGGGGTCGATGTGTTGATCACGGCTGATCTGCCGGCATCTCCTTCGTGAAGAGGCCGACGCGGAACGACATGGTGATCTGCGCCTTGTCCCGGCCCTCATCTCCGAAGTAGAAGCCCATCAGCCGCCTCGCGTCATTCATCGAATCGAACTCGAACGCGGTCTGGATTTCTGCCATGTGAAACCCGCGGCCGAGCCAGAAGCCCGGTTCGGTCGCAATGTCGGATCCGCCTGGCGCGGTGGCTTCGTCATCGCCGAGGTTGTCGACGATTGCGAGCGGTGACCCGGGCTGCAACACGCGGTTTGCTTCCAGCAGCCCTGGTTCGACATCCATGAACCTCGGGAAGAAGTACGCCCACGTGGCGTAGAGCCCATCAAGTGAGTGGGGGCGAAACGGCAGGTGCTGGGCGAGGGCTCGGACCCACGGCAGCCCGGCAGGCTCGCGGATCATCCCGGCGGAAGGCTCGACGGCGATGACCCGTCGTTGCGAGGTGGTGAGTTTTCGGGCTGTGAAACCGTTGCCGGCACCTATGTCGCCAACCACGCCACGGTTTGGCAGCACGCGGTCCAACGCGGCAATGACGAGCCCGGATCGATCCATGGCGCTTCGCTCGATTGCGAACAGGTCGGGGTGCTCGGCGCCGTAGAACGGAATCACGCGTCGCGGCGATCGAGGGCCAATTGCAGGAGGTGGCCGGCTGCATCTCCCATCGCTGCGAACCGAGCGTCTTGCGTCTGTCCACGATGAAAGCGAATGAAGATCTGCTGGAGGATGACGGCCATCTTGAATGAGCCGAAGGCCACGTAGTAACGGACCGCGTCGGGGTCCAGGCCGCGCCGTTCGGCGTACCGTGCGGCCGCCTCGTCCCTCGACATGAACCCTGGCACTGTGGTCGGCATCGGGTTGAGGGATGCCGGCACTTCGCCGTCGTCGTACCACACCGCCAACAGCGTCCCGAGGTCACAGAGTGGATCGCCCTGCGTCGCCATGTCCCAGTCGTACACAGCAACGCACCTGCCCGGGTCGTGTTCGGAGACGGCCATGTTGTCGAGACGCCAGTCGTTGTGCAGCAGGGTCGGCGGGGGTGATTCGGGAAGCTCAGCATCCAGCCAGGCGATGAGAGAGTCAGCGCGTTCGTCATCGTCGAGCTTGGCGGCGTGCCATCTCTCGGCCCACCCGTCGATTTGGCGGCGCAGGAACCCATCTGGGCGGCCCAGATCTTCTAGTCCGCACGACGACGGGGTGACACTGTGGAGGTCGGTCAACGTATCGATGATCATCTCTGAGAGCCGTCGGTTGGCGTCTGGGTCGTCGCCGCCACCGAATTCTTCCGGCACCTCGTTCCTGACGACAACCCCGTGGCGGCGGTCCATGACGAAGAACGGAGCGCCGATGACCGATTCGTCCGGGCAGAACATGTGGGCCCGTGGCGCCAGGGGAAACGCCGCCCACAGCCGCGACAGGACTCGATGCTCGCGCCGCATGTCGTGGCTCCCCGGGGCCACGGGGCCAAGCGGTGGACGACGGAGGACGTAGTCGGTGGACTCGCCATGGTCGGTGAAGGTCAGCAGGTAGGTCAGGTTGGCGTGACCGCCACCGAATTGCCGCACGTGCAGTTGACCGTCGGCACCAGGAAGGGCCCCTCGCAGGTATTCCTGGACACGGGCCTCGTCGAACCGCTCGTCTGGCCGGACCTCGATGATCAATTCCTCCATGGCGCCGAGGCTAGAGACTCGTCGGGCATCGGGCGTCTCCCTGCAGTCTGTCCCCCGCTTTTCGGGGGAAGGGGTCCCCGCTTGCGGGGTAGGGGGCTGGTCCCATCAACTGAGCGCTGTCCGCTGTCCCCGAGGCGGTAGCCTCGCCTCGCCATGCACTATCCGGACGGGTTTCTCTGGGGAGCTGCCACCGCCGCCCACCAAGTCGAGGGAGGCAACTGGAACAGCGATTGGTGGGCATGGGAACACGATCCGTCGTCACCCTGCGTCGAGCCGAGCGGCGATGCCTGCGATCAGTACCACCGCTACGAGGAGGATCTGGATCTGCTGGCGGGATTGGGCATACCCATGTACCGGTTCTCGATTGAGTGGGCCCGCATCGAACCGGAGCCCGGTGAGTTTTCGAATGCGGCGATCGCTCACTACCGCCGCGTGGTTGAGGCTGCTCGGCGGAAGGGCGTCGAGCCGATGCTGACTCTGCACCACTTCACGAGCCCACGTTGGGTCACGGAAGCCGGCGGGTGGGCGAATCCCGATGTGGTCGGGTGGTTCGAGCGCTTTGTGCAAACCACGGTTCCCGAGCTGGCGCCCAGCGTCTCGCGCTGGTGCACCATCAACGAGCCCAACATCGTGGCCACCTTCGGCTATTTGAACGGCTTGTTCCCACCGGGCCACCTGAGCTTCGATGAGCGAGAGGCTGCCAATCGCCACTTCGTCGAGGCTCACCGTGCTGCGACTCGAGCTATCAAGGCGGTTGACGCCGAAGCCCAGGTAGGCATCACTGTGGCACTACACGAATGGACCGTCGAGGACGGGGGCCAGGCAATGGTCGACGAATTACGCCGGCCGATGGAAGACGTGTTCCTCGAGGTGGCCCGAGACGACGATTTCGTCGGAGTTCAGAACTACACGAGATTCGTCGTCGGCCCCGAGGGGTACCGCGATCCCGAGCCAGACTCCCGAATGACGATCATGGGATACGAATACCGCCCGGAGGCGCTCGAAGCAACGATCCGGCGGGCCTGGGAC
>CAJHYJ010000092.1_pt1 | contig 15149 bp, 12 predicted proteins | sample 9198711 | NCBI WGS metagenome assembly CAJHYJ01 (sample SAMEA7708361, study PRJEB35096) | sediment metagenome | biome: marine neritic benthic zone biome [ENVO:01000025]; feature: sediment [ENVO:00002007]; material: shallow marine sediment [ENVO:03000034] sea grass bed [ENVO_01000059] ...
GCAGTAGCCTCACGGCCGATGAACGTCGTCGATCTGATCGAACGAAAACGCGATGGCGGAACACTGCAGGATGACGAGATCCGCTGGCTGATCGCGGCGTACACGTCTGACGATGTCGCCGACTATCAGATGGCGGCCATGCTGATGGCAGTCTTTCTACAGGGACTGGAGTCTCGGGAGTTGGCAGCGTGGACGGATGCCATGTTGCACTCGGGCTCAGTGCTCGACCTGGCCGCGATGCCAGGCAAGAAGGTCGACAAACACTCCACCGGCGGTGTCGGTGACAAGGTCTCGATTCCGCTGGCTCCTCTGGTTGCTGCGTGCGGCGTGATCGTTCCGATGATCAGCGGCAGAGGCCTCGGCCACACGGGCGGGACGCTGGACAAGATGGAGTCGATCCCGGGATTCAGTACGGCGCTCGAAGCCAACGACTTCTTCACAGTCATCGAAACCGCCGGCTTCGCCATGGCCGGGCAGACCGAATCGGTCGCCCCTGCCGATCGGAAGATGTACGCACTCCGGGACGTCACTGGGACGGTGCCATCGATTCCCCTCATCTCGGCGTCGATCATGTCGAAGAAGCTGGCCGAAGACCTCGACGGGTTGCTGTTGGATGTTAAAACCGGCACAGGCGCGTTCATGACCGACCGCGATCAAGCGCGCACGCTCGCCAAGACAATGGTCGGAATCGGCGAGGCTCACGGCACCGACGTCGTCGCCTACCTGACCGACATGAACCAACCACTCGGAGACGAGATCGGCAATGCGTCTGAGATTCGCGAGAGCATTGCCGTCCTCCAGGGCACCGGCCCGGCAGACCTCACCGAGATCGTTGAGCTGTTTGGTGGCGAGATGCTTCGACTCGGAGGAGTAGCTGCCACGACAGATGACGGTCGGGCCGCCATCAGGGATGCTGTGGCCAGCGGGGCCGGCCTGAAAGCGTTTGCGGCCATGGTGGAGGCTCAAGGTGGCAACTCGGCGATCCTCACCAACCCAGGTCTCCTGGCCATCGCCGACCACCGACACGAATTCACTGCTGATCGCAGCGGAGTCGTCGCTCGGGCGGAAGCACGAGCCCTCGGCACGGCTGCCATGCGCCTTGGGGCGGGTCGAGAGAAGACGGACGACACCATCGATCCTGGGGTCGGATTGACAATGCGAGTGAACGTCGGAGACCCAGTCGAAGCCGGCGATCCTCTCGTGACTGTGTGGCACCGCGATGATGGAACATTGCAGGAAGCCTTGGCGCTCATCGACACAGCCTTCGTCGTGGCCGACGAGGCAGAAGCGCTCCCGCTCGTCTACGAGCGAATCGAATGACCTATCAGAGGGCCAGCAGCGCAGCGAGCGCCATCGCCAACCTGACGGGCCGAGCCAACCACAACGCCGCCATAGTGCTTGGTTCAGGCCTGTCTACGTATGCCGAAGGTCTGCCGAAAGCAATAACGATTCCGTACAGCGAGATCCCCGGCTTCCCGGTGTCGGCGGTCGCCGGCCACGCCGGAACCCTGGTCAGTGCCGAAGTCGGATCAGGACACGTGCTCGTGATGGCTGGACGCGCCCATCTCTATGAAGGCCACACCCTGCCGGACATCGTCCTGCCGGTCAGAGCCGCGGCAGCGGCCGGTTGCTCGACGGTCGTCCTGACCAACGCAGCTGGCGGAGTGAACCGTTCCTTCACCCCAGGAGACCTCGTGGTGATCACCGATCACCTGAACCTGACGGGTCAGAGCCCGCTGATTGGACCAAACGACGACCAACTCGGTCCGCGGTTTCCCGACATGACCGAGGCTTACAGCGCCCGCTTGCGCGAGGCCGCGTTTGCGGCGGCTCAACAGGCCGGAGTCGATTTGCGCCAGGGGATCTATGCATGGATGACAGGGCCCACCTACGAGACCCCGGCGGAGATCCGGATGGCGGCCACACTGGGAGCAGATCTGGTTGGCATGTCGACTGTTCCCGAGACCATCGCCCTCCGACACATGGATCGCGAGGTTCTCGGTCTGTCACTCGTCACCAACATGGCAGCCGGCATGTCGGATTCTCCGTTGAGCCACGGCGAGGTGCAGCAAACCGCTCAAACCGCTGCCGCTCGGTTCACGAGGCTGCTCGATCATCTCCTTCCGGACCTCGTCAGCCAATCGCCGATTCCCTCTGACCAGTGAACGCTGGATAACATCGCTGGGCTCTCAACGCAGGAGTCTGAAGAAGTGAACATCGCTGTCTGCGTCAAGCAGATTCCCGATCCGGCGTCTCCATACGAACTGGACGCCGAGAACCATTGGCTGGTTCGGCCCGACGAGCAGGTACTGGACGACGGTGATCGCTACGGCGTCGAAGTCGCACTGCAGCTCGCCGAACAGTCGAGCGGCACCGTCACCCTCATGTCCATGGGCCCAGCCGGCAATCTGCAGGGCATTCGCCAAGCGCTGGCCATGGGCGCTGACCGTGCGGTGATCGTGGACGACCCGGCCCTCCGCGGTGCCGACGCTCTCACGACGGCCCGTGTGCTGGCGGCCGTCGCCGGCCGGGAAGGCGCCGATCTGGTCATCGCCGGCACGGAGTCGACGGACGGGTACAGCGGCGTGGTACCTCAGCAAATGGCAGAACTGCTGAACATGCCTGCCCTGACGTCTGCCAAGCGAGTAGAGCTGGGTGATGGATCGGTGACGATCGACCAACAAACCGCTGCTGGCTACGACACCGTGACGGCTCCCTTGCCGGCGGTCGTGACCGTCACAGCCGGCGTCGTTGAACCGCGATACCCGACCTTCAAAGGAATCATGCAGGCCAAGTCGAAGCCGATCGACACGGCCACCAGAGCCGATCTCGGTGTCGATGCCAGCCCGCTCCAGAAAGTCGACAGTGTTGCGCCTGCCCCGGAACGGCAGGCGGGCGAGAAGATCGTTGACGAAGGCGACGCTCACACATCAATCGTCGAGTTCCTCGAGCAAGCGAAGGTGATCTGAATGACCTGGGTCTTCATCGAAGAAACCGCAACGGGCCCCGCCACTGTCGGGCTCGAACTGCTCACCAAGGCGCGGTCGCTGGGAACCGACATCACAACTGTGTACCTCGGCACCGGTGGGACGGAGGCGTTCGCCACACTTGGCGCTCATGGTGCGTCGAAGGTGTTCCACCTGGCACCATCGGGCGACGCAGTGCCCACAGCTTCTGCCGCCGCAGCCATCGCCTCGCTCGTCGAGGAGCACTCGCCGAGTCTTCTCCTCTTTGGACAGACGTACACGGATCGCGATGTGGCCGGGCGCCTCTCGGCACGGATTGGCAAGACGGTTCTGGCCAACGCCGTGGACGTCGCTCAGGCGGACGGCGGCGTCACGGTGACCAACGAGTTGTTCGGCGGAACCAAGCTCGTCCAGTCGAGCTTCACCGGGGATGGGCCGTACCTGGTGCTCGTCAGGCCCAAGTCTTTCACCGCCGAGCCAAGTGGCGGTGGAGCACCCGAGGTGGTGTCAGTGTCACTTCCCGACGTCGGCCACGCAGGCTCGGCCACGGTGACTGGGACGTTCGTCGAAGAGGCCGAGGGTCCCAAACTCGAAGAAGCCGGCGTCATCGTCGCTGGAGGCCGCGGTCTGGGCTCCGCTGAGGGCTTCGACTTGGTCGAACAGCTGGCCAAGCCGCTCGACGCCGCCACCGGCGCCACCCGAGCGATCGTCGATTCTGGCTGGGTCCCTTACTCGAAGCAGGTGGGCCAAACCGGCAAGACAGTGAAGCCGGACGTCTATATCGCAGTAGGCCTGTCAGGTGCCATGCAGCACCTCGTCGGGATGAAGGATTCGAAGACCATCATCGCCATCAACAAGGACGAGGAGGCTCCCATCTTCGGAGTGGCCGACCTCGGCATCGTCGGCGACCTCCATCAGGTGGTGCCGAAGCTGATCGAAGCTCTTCAGAACCGCTGAGCGGTCTCGGGGCAAGGCCGAAGGAGTTAGGCCGTAGGAATGAGGAAGGGCGGGCCGTCGGCCCGCCCTCTCCTGCTTGGTCGCCTTGCGGCTCAGGCCGAAATGACCTGTCCCAACAGTGCCTGGGCGAAGTACACGACGAACGCCAGGGACACGACCCACATGAGCCACGGGACGTCCCGCACCTTGCCCTTGATCACTTTGATCAGGGTGTGCATCACGAAGCCGGCACCGATGCCAACCGTGATGCTGTAGGTCAGCGGCATCAGGACGATCGCCAGCAGCGCCGGGAACCCCTCTTCGATATCCGTGAAGTCGATCTCCTTGATCAGGCCTGCCATCAGGAATCCGATCAGGATCAGCACCGGAGCGGTTGCCGAGAACGGCACGACCGACGCCAGCGGAGTCACGAAGATCGACAACAGGAACAGGACACCGACCACGATGGCTGTCAGTCCAGTGCGCCCTCCTTCGGCCACACCTGCTGAGCTCTCGATGTAGCTCGTGTTGGAGCTGACACCTGCGAAGCCACCTGCGGCCGCGCCGAGTGAGTCGATGAAGAGCATCTTGCCGACGTCCGGCAAGTTCCCTTCCTCATCGACCATCTCTGCCTGCTCCGCGATGGCCGTTGCCGTGCCCATCGTGTCGAAGAAGTCGGTCAGCATGAAGCTGAAGATCGTCAGCGCTGCGGTGAGCCCTCCGAGAACTGTGAACACGTTGCCCAGATCGACGGCACCGATCGTGTCGAAGCTCGGCGTGAGGGCGATCGATTCGGGAATCGTCTGGACACCGATGACCAGTCCGATCACCGAGTTCACGACGATCGCAATCACCAACGCCCCTCGCACCTTGAGCGCATAGAGCAACACGGTGATCACCAAGCCGATCAGCGTGAGCGCGGCCGGTGCCGAGTTCGGGAATATGAACTCGACGGGTACGCCCGCCCCGCTGGTGATCAGTCCGCCGTTCACAAACCCGATGAACAGGATGAACAGGCCGATCCCGACTCCAATCGCGTACTTCAGGCTGTTGGGCACCGCCTTCATGACGGCTTCTCGGAACCCGAGAAGGACGAGCGCTGTGACCACCAGGCCCTCGAGCACGATCACGCCCATTGCGCCTTCGAGGCTCAGACCGCTGCCCAGCACCAACCCGAACGCGACCGCGCCGTTGATTCCTAGGCCGGCGGCCATCGCCAACGGGTAGTTGGCGATCAGCCCCATGGCAATGCTCAGCACGCCGGCTGCCAGCGCTGTGGCTGCCGCTACCCCGGCGGGGTCGTAGCCGGCTTCACCCAAGATCGCCGGGTTCAGGAAGATGATGTAGGCCATCACCAGGAATGTGGCGATGCCGGCTCTCACCTCCGTCCCGACCGACGTGCCACGCTCCGTCAGCTTGAAGTACGAGTCGAGTCGACCGCTGGTGGCAGGCGTCATGGTGTCTGCCATTGGTTCCTCCTCCCGCGCCCACCCGACATGGTGGACGTATGGCTCGAAACCTACCGACGGGTCCGGTGTCGATGTCGGATCAGCCGACTCATCGACCGTTCTCGGAGAAGTGGTGCAAGTCAATGAGGGAGTTCCAATTCCCACCCCAGATCCAGCCGATCGACGTGAAGGCCTGCACGACCGGGCCGTTTCGGAAGATCATTCCGGGACGTTCATTCGCACGATCCAGATACGAGCTCGCCAACTCGGGCAACACGAGGTCCCCGCGTTCGTAAGGGTTTTGGAACGGATTGATGTCGATGGCGAGGCCAAAGGCATGCTGGCTGAAGCTGGTGCTCCCCACCGCCTTGCGGCACTCGAGGCCCGAGGTGATGTTCCCGTCGCCCGTAGGTGGTGCGGTGAGCTCCTCGGCCGTCCGGACGCGCATCTCCTCGATCGGGAAGGCTGCTGTGTGCAGCTGACGGAAGACGTCGACAACGTCGTCGGCAACACGCTCGTGGACGATGATCTCACCGGTGTGGAACTCGCCGTCGAAGCCAACGTAGGACATCGTCAGGTACCGAAGCTCCTCGAGCGTCACCGGACAGTCGGCCGACCAACTCGAACGTTCCGCTACATCATCAGGCACCGGACCGACCGTCGCTTCGAAGTCGTCGCCGGATGGTGGCGGCAGCACGTCGGCGGCCTGGATTGTCCGAAGGATCAGTTCATCAGGCGTCGGCTGCACCTGCCCGTGACCGTCGTCCCGCAGTGGCAACGGCCGGGTCCCGAGCCAGTCCGGACCTGTGAAGAGCTCGCCAATTGGTCTCACCTCAGTCGTAGTCGTGGTGGTCGTGGAGGACGAACTCGTCGTTGATGATGGAGGCGGCGGATCTGCCACTGCCGATGATTCCGTGGTCGGAGTGGTAACGGTCTGGCTCGGTACGGCGGAATCCGAATCTCCTCCCGTCGTGCTGCAGGCCGACAGCACCACGACCCCCAACGCCAAGAGGACCAGTCGTGAAGGGGATCGTCCGGCGCCGGTACGATCGCGACCCATGGCGAAGGAAAGGGACCTCAGCTTGCCCGGCGGCTTGTCGTTGGGGCAGATGACCAAGGCCTACCTCGCTCGCGGCCTGGTGGCAGGGGTCGTGGTCGGCTTCATGCTGGGCTTGCTCAACGCAGTCGCTTCAGGTTTCAACACCGACGCGTCGTTCCTGTCACTCGTCGGCAGGTTCTTCTGGACACTGCTCTGGTCGGTCGTTGGAGGGGCGCTTGGCGGAATCACGCTCACAGCAGTGCTCAACGGCTTGCGGCGGGCTGTGAGTTCCGACCGGTGGCACAGCCCACTCATCCGCGGGATGGGAGCAGTCTCCGGGGTCCTCATGGGGCTCATCTTCGCGCGCAGCCTGTTCTTGGCTGCGGTTGGCGGTTTGGCCGGCTACTTGTGGTCGTGGCCTGTCCCCGGCACACCGGAAGCGCTGGAAGCCGGAATCTGAGCCTCAGAGCTCGAAGCCGTATGGAAGCAGATCTTCCAGCTCGTGAGTCCGATGATCCTCACCGACGGCCACGATGACGCGCAGGGTCTCGAACTCCTGCATGTGTTGACGACAGTTGCCGCAGGGGTAACCACCGTCGAGTGTGTCTGCATCGATGCAGGCGACTGCCACAGCGTCGATCTTGCGAACTCCGTGCGACACGGCGTTGACGATGGCAGCCGTCTCGGCACAGATCGACGATCCATAGGCGCCGTTCTCGACATTGGCCCCACCAAACACTCGACCGTCGGTTGCCTTCACTACGGCCCCCACTCGAAAGTTCGAATAGGGGGCGTACGCGTGCTCTGCAGCTCGCCGTGCGGCCTCGATCATCTCGTGGTCGTTCATGTCTCTCCCAACAGTGCGTCAACGAAAGGCTCGGGTTCGAAGGCGATCAGATCGTCCATCCCTTCGCCGACACCCACGAGTTTGACAGGAATGTCCAGCTCACGCTCAATCGCGACCACTACGCCTCCCTTGGCACTCCCATCCATTTTCGTCAGCACGACTCCCGTCACGCTGACGGCGTCCAGAAATTCTCTCGCCTGAGCGATGGCGTTCTGGCCCGTCGTTGCATCGAGCACGAGCAGGACCTCATCGATGGCGCCGGCTTCCTTGGTCACCACCCGAACGATCTTGGCGAGCTCGGCCATGAGATTGGACTTCGAGTGCAATCTCCCTGCGGTATCGATGATGACCACATCAGTGACTCTCTTCCTTCCGGCCGAATAGGCATCGAAAGCCACCGAGGCCGGATCTCCTCCGGCTTCTCCTGACACGATCTCGGCACCGACCCGCTCGGCCCAGGTCCTGAGTTGGCTGTCGGCCGCAGCTCGGAACGTGTCGGCAGCCCCGAACAGGACGGACTTGCCGTCAGCGATCAGGTTGCGGGCGACCTTGGCAATCGTCGTCGTCTTGCCCACACCGTTGACGCCGACCACAACCACTACGGCTGGCGACCCGCCGAGACTCAGACTCCTGGTTTCACCGCCCAGGGTGGCTACGAGCTCCTCCCTCAGGGCGGTGCGTGCCTCTTCGGCGGTCTGAGGACGGTGCTCCCGGGCCGCGGCCACGATCTCGGCCGTGGTCGTGACCCCGACATCTGCGGCAACGAGCGCATCCTCGATCTCTGCCCACGTGGTCTCGTCGAGGGATCGTGTGAACGCATCCGTGAGGAGACTGCCGATCGATCGCCGCGTCTTCGCCAGTCCGGCCGACATCGAGCTGCCGGCAGCCAGTTCAGGCTTGGTCTCGGGCGGGGGTAGTTGCCGTCGGCGTAGCGAGACAACCACAACGGCAACCAGCACGAGCACTCCGACAACGATGCCGGCAAGAAGCAGCGGTTCCATGGGTATCAGGTGTGGGCCAGCTCGGAAGACAGCCGCTTGGCAATGACCTGTGATGAGCCGCCGGGCTCCATCGTCACACCGTAGAGCGTGTCAGCCGATTCCATGGTCTGTTGCTGGTGGGTGATGATCACCATCTGTGCGTGAGCGCGAAAATCCTCCACGAGACGGAGGAAGCGCCGCAGGTTCGCATCGTCCAAAGCAGCCTCGACCTCGTCCATCACATAGAACGGTGACGGTCGGGCCTTGAACACTGCAAAGAGGAACGCCAACGCCGCCAACGAGCGCTCGCCACCTGAGAGGAGCGTGAGGCGCGAAACCTTCTTGCCCAACGGCTGAGCGTGGATGTCGACACCTGAACCAAGCGAGTCCTTGGGATCGGTGAGGGACAGCGTTCCCTTGCCACCCGGGAAGAGGATTGAGAAGTTCTCCTGATAGTGGCCCTCGACCTCGCGATACGCGTCCTCGAACAGCGAGCCGATCTCCTCGTCGAGTGCAGTGATGACCTTCTGGAGCTCAGCCCGGCTTTCTTCCAGATCGTTGAGCTGGTCGCCCAAGAACGTGTGCCGCTCCTCGAGTTCGGCGAACTCCTGAGCCGCGAGCGGATTGACCGGTCCCATCCGGCGCAGCGTGGCTTGCACCGATTCGAGCCGTGCCGACGGGTCGGTGCCCTCCTCGAGCTCAGGCTTGGGAGCCGCCAAGGCCCTCTCTTCCTCAGCATCGATGTCTCGTCGGAGTGCTTCGGCGACGGCTTCTCGCCGCACACGAAGCTCGGTTGCCTCGACTGCCAGTCGAGCTGCGCGCTCCTTGCCATCGGCGATCGTCGTTCGAAGCCGGCCCTCGTTCTGCTGAGCGGTCTCGAGGGCGGTGCCGACCTCTCCCGCCTTGGAACGCAGTTCGGCCTGGCGCTCGCGGAGCACCGCCAGCTTCCCGGCCACGGCGTCGAGCGTCCTACGAGCCGCGCTTCCCAGCTCTTCGAGGCGCACTATCTCGGCCGGATCGACCTCCTGGGTGGTCAATGAGGTCAGCTCCCCGGTGACGTCGGCCAAGCGGCGTTCGAGCAGCTGACGCCGCTCCACAACTGCACCCAGCCGACTGGCCGCGTCCTGCCTTTCGAGCCGAGATTGGTCACGTCGCTCCGCCACCGCTTGGCGGCGCTCGGCCAGTTCTTCCCAGGCTCGCTGTCGCTCGGCTTCTTCGCCTTCCAGGGCCTCCAGGCGGCTGCGAAGCCCGGCGATGGCGGTGGAACGCTCGGCAGCCGCTTCCTCGATCGTGTCGATCCGTGACTCAACCGACACCGTTTCCTCAGCGAGCAGGTTCTTGCGACGCCCGAGGAGATCCATGGCCTCAGTGGCGCCGGCCAACCGTGCTTCGACGTCCTGCAATGCAGAGGCGGCGGCCTCGAGCTCACCAACGGCATCGCTCAGCGACCGAGCGGTGGTCGTCCGCACCGACGAAGCCCGACTGACAGCAGTCTCGGCAGCTTCGAGCTTGGCCTGAGCCGATTCGATCATCATGAGGGTGGCGCCATCCGCATTCGCCAGACTGACTCCGTCGACGGTGATCAGGTCACCTTCGGGCGTGACCACCCGGACACTGGGGTTCTTCTGGACCAGTGACCATCCGGACTTCCACCCCTGTGCCAATACCACGTCTCCGAGAAGCGAGGCCGCCAGTCCGCTCTGGTCGTATGGCAATTCGTCGATGAGCGCGGTCAGACCGGCCGCTTCGGCGATCGGTCGGGCGCTGATGCGCTCCACGTACCGTGCTGCGACGAGGGGGACCCCACCGAGTCCTCGACCCTTCAGCTCCGACACCACACCCTCGATGTCAGTGCCACTCGACACAGCCAGGCCATTGGCCCACGCACCGAGGGCCGCCGAGACTGCCGCAGTCATCTCGTCAGGTACCTGCAGCAGTTGGGCCAGCGTTCCGGTCACGTGTTCTGCCGCGGCTGCAATGTCGAACGCTTCACGGTCGGCCTGGCCGGCGACCGCCGCTTCGATGGCCTGCAGTTCGGCGGTCGAAGACGCGAGCGAGATCTGGGCCTTCTGGTCGGCCTGAGCAGCGTCGTCGGCCGCTCGCCTGGCTGATGCTTCGGCCTCAACCGCAGCGTCGTAGCGCTGGCGCGCCGGGTCGACGGTCGCGTCGAGCTCTTGGATCTGCTGGTTGACGTCGGCCAGCTCGTCGGTCGCAGTTTCCAGCTGCGCCAGCACCATTGTCCGTCGAACGCTGAGGTCGTTCAGCTCTCGGTCATCGCGGAGCTGAGCCTGCTCCTGGGCGCGCAGGTCACCACGCGTCATGGCTACGGCACCCTCAGTCGGCATGGACTCCTGCTCCGCCAAGGATCGCTCTTCGTCTTCGAGCACCCGCAGCCTGGCTTCGGCGCGCTCAGATGCTTGCTGCGCATCGATTTCGTCAGTGCGGGCGGCAACGAGATCCGCCTCGAGAGCGGTGCCCTCATCCTGGAGGTCGACCTGACGCTCGGCGGCTCCTTCCAATCGGCCGCGCATTGCTCTCGCCCGCTCGGCGGACAACGACGCAATCGATCGCAGTCGCTCGGACGTCGTTTCGAGCCGGGCGGCGGCGCTGGTGTCTCGCTCGAGCGCTCCGCCGGTCTCTCCGGCCTGGGCCCGCAGATCGGCATGGACGGCTTTCGCTGACTCGAGCTCCGTCTCGGCCTCATTGACGATCTTGGCGGTCGTCTGTTGACTCGCCTCGACAACGACCATCCGCGCGTCGATGGCTCGGAGCTCCTCACCACTCACATACAGCCGCAGCTGTAGTGCTTCTTCGGCGAGGGCGCCGTGACGTTCGGCATCTCGCGCTTGGCGCTTCAGCGGCCGCATCTGGCGAGCCAGCTCACCGAGAATGTCCTGAAGCCGCAGCACGTCGGCATCGGTGCGCTCGAGGCGTCGCACGGCACGGTCCTTGCGCAGGCGGTGTTTCAGGATGCCGGCCGCTTCTTCGATGATCGCCCGGTGGTCTTCGGGTTTGGCATTGAGTACTGCGTCGAGCTGACCCTGTCCGACGATCACGTGCTGGTGGCGGCCGACATGCGTGTCAGACAGGAGTTCCTGGATATCGAGCAGCCGACACGGCGTGCCGTTGATCTCGTAGTCAGACGACCCGTCGCGATACAGCCGTCTGGTGATACCCACCTCCGACATGTCGAGCGGAATGATCCCCTCTTGGTTGTCGAAGACGAGCGTGACCTCGGAGCGATTCAGCTGAGGTCGCGTGGCAGTCCCGGCGAAGATGACATCTTCCATCTTCTGGGTCCGCAGGGACTTCGCTGACTGGGTGCCCATGACCCATGCCAGCGCATCGACGATGTTGGATTTGCCTGAGCCGTTGGGACCGACGACCACGGTCACACCCGGCTCGAATTCCAGCCGGGTCCGGTCGGCGAACGACTTGAAACCGGCGAGCTTCAGCGACTTGAGAAACAAATGACAGGCCTGTGATTTCGGGTGGGCGTCACGTTACCAGTGGTCCTCGCGCGGTCCGTGGCTCTCCAACTACCAGGCAGCCACCTAGGTTTCCCGTGCATGCGTGCATCACATCACCCGGTCACCAACTGTCAGCGGCAATGACCAATCATGAACCGCCCGACCCGCAGCCACCGCCGGTTGGTGGCACGGCGGTCAACGAGATCAGGACGATCGAGAGCGTCCTGTCGGAAGAGCAGCCGGCCGACGCCACTGGGAGCCTCTCCCGAGTCATCGATGACATCGCCCTCGCGGGGAAACTGATCGCCAGTCGGACCCGGCGGGCTGGGCTGACGGAGATGCTTGGCAAGGCCGGGGCCATCAATCCCCAGGGCGAAGAGCAGAAGCTGCTGGACGTGTACGGGGACGAGGTCATGTCAACCCTTCTCGCCAGTAGTGGCAACGTGGCCGCAGTCGTCTCAGAGGAGCAACCGGAGGCGCAGGTGTTGAATCCGACCGGCCCCTACGTGGTGGTCCACGACCCTCTCGATGGGTCGTCCAACATCGATTCCAACGTCAGCGTGGGAACCATCTTCGGCATCTACAAGCGGGCGGATGTCTCGGCGCCACCGTCGTCGTCTGATTGGCTGCGTCCGGGGAGCGACCTCATCGCAGCCGGATACGTCCTCTACGGCACGTCCACCATGATGGTGTACAGCGCGGGCAGCGGCGTCCACGCCTTCACACTCGACCCGGAAGTGGGCGAGTTCTTGTTGACATGGTCCGATCTCCGGTTCCCAGCGGAACCTGCCTACTACTCGTTCAATCTCGCATCGTCACCGCAGTGGGAAGCCGGCATGGAGCGCTTTGTCAGCTGGCTGCATCGTCCGGATTCGCCGTCTCTGACGCAGCGCTACATCGGATCGGCGGTGGCTGACTTTCATCGCAACCTGCTCCATGGAGGCGTGTTCGGGTACCCAGGGGAGCTGGAACGCCCTCACGGGAAACTCCGCCTCGTCTACGAGGCTGCCCCGCTGGCGTATTTGGCGACCCAAGCCGGTGGCCGCGGCTCCGACGGAGCTCGCGACATCCTGACGATCGTGCCCGATGACATCCACCAGCGGACACCGTTGTTCGTGGGGAACACTCGGCTCGTCGACCGTCTCGAGGAGTGCCTCCGGGACGTCTGAAGCTCCCGCGGCCTGCAGAGTCAGCGGGCTGCAATCGACGGCTGACAGCGTGAACAGAAGTAGCTCGATCGTTGACCGACGACGATGCGCCGGATCAGAGTGCCGCAGGTTCGACAGGGCTCGTCTTCCCGGCCGTAGGCCCGCAGTCGCTGCACATACTCCCCCGCCCGACCGTCGGGCAGCAGATAGGCCAGGTCGTCCAGGCTCGTTCCGCCGTGCTGCAGCCCGGCGTTCAGCACGGGACGAATGTGCTTGCGGATCGCTGCGACCTCTTCGGCTGACAGCGACCCGGCCGGCCGTTCGGGATGCACACCGGCCCTGATGAGGACCTCGTCGGCATAGATGTTCCCCAGGCCGGCCACGAAGCTCTGATTCAACAAGAGCGTCTTGATCGCCACAGTGCGTCCCGCCATCCGCTCGGCGAGTGCTTTGGTGGGCGGCAGGTCATCGAGGGCGTCAGGCCCCAACTGACTCAGGGACGAAGCGGAGAACTCATCGTCGGTCCACGCGGCAATGAACCCGAATGTCCGAGGGTCCACGAACCGAACCTGGCCCGCGGGAGTGGTCAGCAGGACGTTGGTGTGAGGTCGCATCTCGTCTGATCGAGCCCTGACCTCCATCCGGCCCGACATACCGAGGTGCAGGACCATCCAGAGGTCGCCCTCGATCTCGCCGAGGATGAACTTGCCTTGGCGTCCAAGCCTCGTCACGTGCCTGCCCCGCAGGCGATCCTCGACTTGCCGGGATCCCCCCTCGTTGCGCCGGGCCATGCGCGCCCGCAAGACGTGTACCTCGCTGAGGCGCTGGCCCTCCAACGTATCGAGGAGCCCACGTCGAGTGGTCTCGACCTCGGGGAGCTCAGGCACCGCTCATGCGGCTCAGAGCCTGCCCGGCGGCCGCTTGCTCGGCCTCCTTCTTGCTCCGGCCCACTCCCTCGCCGAGTTTCCGGTCCTCGACGAGGACGGTGGCGTGGAAGGTCTTGTCGTGGTCCGGGCCGCTTTCGATCAGCAGGTACGTCGGTGCTTCACCCTCGAGCGCCAGAACCTCCTGCAGCCGAGTCTTGTAGTCCCGTTTGCCCGGATTGGCGGCCCGTTGCTCGATTGTGTCCGCCCACTCCCGCAGGATGAATGGTCCAGCGACGTCGACGCCGCCGTCGAGATACAGGGCCGCGATGACCGCTTCGAGCGTGTCAGCCAGGATGCTCGGCTTGCGACGACCGCCGGACGCTTCTTCACCGCGGCCGAGCTTGATGGCTCTGCCGAGCCCGATTCGAACGGCCACCTCAGCCAGTTCTTCACGACTCACACACGCTGCCCGGACCTTGGCCATCTGCCCTTCCGGCATCGTCGGGAATTGGTCGAAGAGGTGTCTCGTGACGACCATCTGGAGTACCGCGTCGCCGAGAAACTCGAGCCGTTCGTTGTCGAATCCCTCGGGATGTTCGGCAACCCAGCTCCGATGCGTCAGGGCCCGATCCAAGAGCTCGGGCTGAGAGAACACATGGCTGAGGTTCGTCTCGAGGCTCATCCCAACCGCTCGGCAAGAAGCTCCGGTAGATGATGGGCCGCGCCATCTGCGGCCATGGCCACCGCGTTCTCGACCGCCCGGGAGGACGCAGAGCCATGTGCAATGACGACGGTGGCATTGGTGCCCACGAGAAGCGCTCCCCCGGCCGCATCGGCGTCCAGCGTCATCGCCAGCTGATCGAGCACGTCGCCGAGGGCCGATTGAGCCTCCGGTGCGTGGTCGCCAAACCGCTCTTTGACCATCGAGAGAGCAAGCCGTACGGCACCTTCGGTGGTCTTCAGAAACACGTTGCCGGAGAACCCGTCCGTGACGATCACGTCGGCTGCATCGCGGCCGACGTCGGTTCCTTCGACGTTGCCCATGAAGTGGATCGAATCGTCCGCGGCAATGAGGTCGAAGGCAGCCTTTTCGAGCTCTCGGCCCTTGCCCTCTTCTTCGCCGATGTTGAGCAGACCAACTCGCGGCTGGACGACCCCGAACAACTCGTGGGCAAGGATCGTCCCCATGACTGCGAACTGATGGAGGTGCTGGGGCTTGCAGTCGGGGTTGGCGCCGGAGTCGACGACGATCGTGGGCGTTCCCAGCGTTGGTATGACCGAAGCGATCGACGGGCGGAGCACGCCTGGCACTCGGCCGATGATGATTGCCGCCGCGGCGAGGGCCGCTCCCGTACTGCCGGCCGAGACCAATGAGTCGGCTTGGCCGTCCTTCACGAGGCGGCTGGCCACGACTATCGAAGAATTGGGCTGCTCACGGAGCGCGCGGGC
>CAJHYJ010000172.1_pt1 | contig 15136 bp, 17 predicted proteins | sample 9198711 | NCBI WGS metagenome assembly CAJHYJ01 (sample SAMEA7708361, study PRJEB35096) | sediment metagenome | biome: marine neritic benthic zone biome [ENVO:01000025]; feature: sediment [ENVO:00002007]; material: shallow marine sediment [ENVO:03000034] sea grass bed [ENVO_01000059] ...
AACCCGTTCGTGTTGCGGCACAGGTTGCGTCGGCCCGCTCGACAGTTCCGACAGTGTCCGCACGTGATGTGGCCCTCTCCGGAAACACGCATCCCAAGGCTCAGGCCGTCAACGCCGTCGCCAACCTCGACGATCTCGCCGGAGAACTCATGGCCAATGGCCATGGGAACCTGAATAGTGGCGGCGGCCCAGTCGTCCCATCGGTAGATGTGCAGGTCTGTACCGCAGATAGAGGCGCGTTTGACTCGGATCTTCACTGACCCGTCCGTCGTCACCGGCTCGGGCACATCTTCGAGCCAGAGCCCGGCCTCGGTCTTCGCCTTGACCAGTGCTCTCACGCGACCACCCCGAGCTCACGCCCAACCTCGACGAACGATGCAACGGCTTGATCGATGTGCGCCTGCGAATGAGCCGCTGACATCTGCGTACGAATCCGTGCCTGCCCGCGAGGGACCACAGGAAAGGAAAAGCCGACGACGTAGATGTTGCGTGCCAGCAGCTTGTCGGCCATCTCCGTCGCCAGACGGGCGTCGCCGAGCATGACCGGAATGATCGGATGATCGGCTCCCGCCAAGATGAACCCGGCGGATTCCATGGCAGATCGGAAGCGATTGCCATTGTCGTGCAAGCGGTCTCGCAGGTCGGTGGCGCTTCGGATGAGGTCGATTGCCTGCAGTGACGTCGCGGCAATGACCGGAGCGAGGCTGTTCGAGAAGAGGTATGGCCGGGAGCGCTGTCTGAGCCAATCGATGATCTCCTGGCGGCCGGACGTGTAGCCACCCGACGCACCCCCCAAGGCCTTGCCAAGGGTTCCGGTGACAATGTCGACCCGATCCGCAACACCCCACAGGTCGGGAGTTCCACCGCCGTCGGGTCCCAGGAATCCAATGGCATGGCTGTCGTCGACCATCACGAGAGCGTCGTATTCGTCTGCCAGATCACAAATCCCTGGAAGGTTGGCGACCACGCCATCCATCGAGAACACGCCGTCCGTGGCGATCAGCGTGCGTCGAGCTCCCTTGGCCTCTTCCAGACAACGACGGAGGTCGTCCATGTCGTTGTTGGCGTATCGGAAGCGAGCGGCCTTGCACAGGCGCACTCCGTCGATGATCGATGCATGGTTCAGCGAGTCGGAGATGATTGCGTCGTTCTCGTCGAGGATCGTTTCGAACAAGCCGGTGTTGGCGTCGAAACACGAGGAGTAGAGAATCGTGTCTTCCGTTGACAGCCAATCAGACAGGGCCTCTTCGAGTTCCTTGTGGACGGTCTGGGTGCCGCAGATGAAGCGGACCGAGGACATGCCATAGCCGTACCGATCGAGCGCGTGATGGGCTGCCTCGATCAAGGAAGGATGATTTGAGAGACCTAGATAGTTGTTGGCGCAGAAGTTGAGAACGCTTGTTCCGTCCTCGAGGTCGATGACAGCGTCCTGCGGAGACGCAATGATTCGTTCCGACTTGAAGAGACCCTCGTCGTGCAGCTGCGACGTGGCAGACGACAGTTCAGAGAGCGCAGACGCATCCATGCCCCCAACGCTATCGCAACGACGTCGCGATGCATCGTTGCAACCGATGGCCACTTCGTGAGGTTCACTGGTTGATGAACGAACGCGACGTGAAACGGCGCCTTCTGGACAACCGTCATCGAGGCTTCGTGGCCCTGGTGCGGTGGTCCTCGGACCCGATGTATCGCGGTCTGCTTCGGATGGTGCGCAACCCGCAGCTGGCGGAGGATCTCAGCCAAGACACCTACCTCCGGGCCTGGAAGGCGCTCGAGGGTTACCCGGATGACCGCATTCGCGAGATGCGACTGCAGGGATGGCTGTGGACGATCGCCGTCAACCGGGCGAGAACGCAGCTCTCACGGCCAGTGACTCCTTGGGTCGCCCATGAACCGCAGACAGACATCGCCAGCACGGTGTCGGATGCCGACGAGGCCGACCGGTTGCTGAGCCATCTCGACGAGCCCGTTCGGACGGCTGTGGTGCTGAGGCATGTCGTGGGTCTCTCGTACGTCGAGATAGCCCAAGCGCTCGACCGGCCGCAAGGCACCGTGAAGTCGGACGTTCATCGAGCCATGAAGAAGCTGAAGCAGATTGGAGCGGTCGCATGATCGAGACGATTCTCAACACGGATGTCGCAACCCCCATCGGCATGGTGGAGTCGGTGTTCCGGACGACGGGCATTGCCCACCTGGCATCGCTCCACCCCAGTCCGGTTGGCGACGTGGTCGTGGTGCGTTGGGACCAGGCAGTGACAGCCGTTGTGCCAGAGGAGCACGCAGACGCCATGCTTGGGAGCTACGAACGACGCACGGGAGTGCCGGCCTATCCGGAAGACAGTCCGCCCGTCCGTTGGGCTGAGAACGTCGGTGCGGCCCTCACGAGTGGAGAAGGCCGGAAGCTCGCCATACGGCTGCCTGGTCTCAGTGACTTCCAGCAAGATGTCTTGAACGCCACACGGCGGATCCCTGTCGGCGAGACCCGTCCGTACAGCTGGGTCGCTCGGGAGTCGCATCACCCGTCCGCAGTCCGGGCGGTCGGGACGGCGCTGGGCAACAACCCCGTGCCGTTGCTGATCCCATGCCATCGGGTGGTGCGATCCGACGGATCGCTTGGGCAGTACGCCTTCGGACCGGAGATGAAGGCCGAGTTGCTCGCCGCTGAGGATTACTCCCCGCGGGCCGATGCTCCGCTTGTGGGCGCTCGCCGCGGCGCAGTGGCCTGCTATCCGTCGTGCCGACATGCTCGCCGTTTGAAGGATCCGGTCGCGTTCAAGTCGCTGGCGGACGCCGAGCGGGCCGGGTTCCGGGCGTGCAAGGACTGCCGGCCGGCATAGACGACGGCCACGGACGTGTGCCCGGCGACGGTCACGGTGAGAAGGTCTGAGCGGCCCTGGGCCGTGCAACATTCGAGCGCTAGCGTCCGAAACTGTGTCGGCGGACCTCACTGAGCTGGCCGCACGGGCCATCGAACTGGCTCGGGAGCTGCTTCGCGCTGCTGAGGCCGCCAAGACTCGAAACGACGAACGCCAGGCCAAGCTCATGGCCGAGATGCTGGATCGGCCCGAGAATCTGGCCTTCACACTTCGGCTTGCTGATCAGGTGTTTCGTCCAAAGTCACCACACAGGGTCGCTGAGCTCCTGAGCAACCTGGTTGGCCGGTATGGACTGCCGACGTACCTGTCGCCGGCGGAGCGTGCGGCGTTCTCGGTTGGTGTTGCCGCCTCTCGTCGGGCGGCTCAACTCACGATTCCCGCCATTCGCGGCCAAGTCAGGGCGCAGTCTTCGGATCTGATCCTCGATGCCGCCGACCGTCCCTTCACGGCCTATCTGGAACGCAGCGCTCGGGGCGGCTTGTCGGTGAATGTGAATCTCCTCGGCGAGGCTGTCCTCGGGGACCGGGAGGCCGAGGCTCGCATGGAACACAACCTGCGGCTCATCGCTCGTCCCGACGTCAACCATGTCTCTGTCAAGATCTCTTCGATCGTCGGTCGGATCAGGCCCTGGGCGTTCGATGACTCACTCGATGTGATCTGCGGTCAACTCCGTCGGCTCTATCGGGCCAGTAAGGCGAAGAATCCGCCGACCTTCATCAATCTCGACATGGAGGCGTATGAAGATCTGGAGCTCACGCTGCAGGCCTTCATGGGGGTGTTGAATGAGGAGGAGTTCCTCGACACGTACGCCGGCATCGTCCTGCAGGCCTACCTGCCGGATTCTCACGCAGCCCAAGCCGAGCTGACCGAGTGGGCCGTGAGGCGTCGCCGGCGAGGGGGTGCTCCGATCCGGGTTCGGCTCGTGAAGGGCGCCAACCTCGGCATGGAAGGCGTTGTGGCCGAGCTCAATGGTTGGACGCCGGCGCCGTACCCAACCAAGCACGATACGGACGCGAGTTTCAAACGAATGGTGCTGTACGGCACGGATCCACAACGGGCCGAGGCGGTGCGCTTGGGCATCGGATCCCACAATCTGTTCGATGTCGCGTTCGCACAGGTCCTCGCTGAGGAGGCTGGCGTAGCCGACCATGTCGAGTTCGAGATGCTGCAGGGCATGGCGCCGCACCAGGCCCGCGCGGTCCGAGAGGCGACTGGTCGGATGCTGCTCTATGCGCCCGTGGTACACGACGAGAACTTCGTGTCTGCGGTCGCCTACCTGGCCCGGCGCCTCGAGGAGAACACCGACAACGAGAACTATCTGCGTCATGTCTTCAGCATTGCTCCCCAAGGCCCAGTCTTCGACGGCGAAGCCGGCAAGTTCCGAGCTGCCCTGGAGGCGGCTTCGTCAGTAGACAGCGGTCGGGGCAGGCAGCCGATACACCCAGGACCGGGTCGCCTGCATGCACCCAATACCGACTTCACTGATCCTGCTGCAAGGGCCCGGCTGTATGAGGGGTTGGATCGATGGCGGCATGTGACGTTCGAGACCATCCCGCTCGTCATTGGGGGACAACGCGCCGACAGCAACGAGACCGAGCCTGGGTTTGATCCCTCCGAGCCCGACCGCGAGTCGTATTGGTACTCCGTGGCCTCAGCGGGACAGGTGGAGCAGGCGTTGGGTACGGCCCGGCAGGCGCAGGTCATGTGGGCTCGACGCAGCGTCGCTGACCGCAGAGAAGTCCTGCAGGCCGCCGCCGCGAGCCTGGAGGAGGGTCGTTTTGACCTGATTGGCTGCATGGTTCGAGATGGCGGCAAACGGGCTGTCGAAGCCGACGTGGAGGTCTCAGAAGCCGTCGACATGGCCAACTACTACGCCAGCGCCTTCGACGATCTCGACGCCGGCGCATGCTCTCTTGAGCCGTTCGGAGTCGTCGCCGTTGTCCCGCCGTGGAACTTCCCAGTGGCGATACCCGCGGGTGGGGTGCTCGCATCTCTGATGGCCGGCAATGCAGTGATACTGAAGCCGGCTCCACAGGCTGTCCTGTGCAGCTGGACACTGGCGAAGCTGCTGTGGGATGCCGGGATCCCGCGAGATGTTCTCCAGTTCGTGCCGACCCGAGACGACGACGTCGGCAGGAAACTCGTGACTGAGGCCGACGCCGTGATTCTCACCGGGGCCTACGCGACCGGCCGACGGTTCACCTCCTGGAAGCCGGACATGAACCTGTTCGCTGAGACTTCTGGCAAGAACAGTCTCACGATCATGGCGACGGCAGACCTCGATCAGGCAATCGCCGACCTGGTGGAGTCGGCCTTCGGGCATGCTGGGCAGAAGTGTTCCGCAGCATCGCTAGCACTGGTGGAAGGGGAGATCTACGACTCCCCGGATTTCCGCCGCCAGCTGAAGGACGCCGTCGAGAGCCTTTCGGTCGGCTCCGCGTGGGACGTCGCCAACGACGTGACACCGCTCATCGGGCCGCCTGGTGCTGCCCTCGAGCGGGCGCTGTCGACACTCGACCAAGGTGAGGCGTGGCTGGTTGAGCCGACGCGGGTCGTCGGCGCGTGGTCGCCCGGTGTGCGCCTCGGCGTTCAAGTGAGCTCCTTCTTCCATACGACGGAGTGCTTTGGGCCCGTTCTGGGCGTCATGCGCGTGGATTCACTCGAAGAGGCCATCGACGTGTCCAACAGTTCCGAGTTCGGTCTGACTGGGGGCCTCCACAGCCTCGACGACGGTGAGATCAGTCACTGGATCGACCGCATCGAAGTCGGCAACGCCTATGTGAATCGCACCACGACCGGTGCGGTTGTCCGGAGGCAGCCGTTCGGCGGTTGGAAGCGGTCCGTCTTCGGTCCTGGGGCCAAAGCCGGGGGACCGAACTATGTGCTGCAGCTGGGTACGTGGCACAGCGACGGGAACGTCGACTCGGCCACCACAGCGACCGACGCAGTTCGAGACCACGCCATGGTTGCGGTGGATCCGAGCGCTTTGAAGTCAGAGTCGAACCTGTTTCGATATCGATCGGTCGCTCAGATCATCATTCGAGTGACCACGCCGACCGACGACATCGATCTCGCCCGTGCGGTGGCCGACGCAGTTTGCGGTGAGTTGGGTGGTCCTCGGCCCGTCGTCTCTGTTCCTCCGGAGCTTGCCGATCGGTGGCCGGGCACCGTCCCCGAGGATGATCACGCGTTCGTTGATCGAGTGGGCGCCACGCCCTTTGCGCGCATCCGGTATCTGGGAAGCCCATCGGGTGAGCTATGGCGGGCAGCCCGATCTTCTCATGCACAGATCATTGACGATCCGGTTGTCAGCAACGGCCGCCTGGAGTTGCGCCACTACGTGCGGGAACAGTCAGTGACGCGGACATTGCATCGACACGGGATGATCCTCGACGAATCTGCCGCCGGATGATCTGGCAGGCGGGTCATGGTGGTGATTCGGGGTTCTAGGAGCGTCGCATGCCATGACAGCTGGCGTGCTGTTCGAGGGCCGAACTCTGCGCTGACACCGACGTTTGGGCCTTCCGGGGTTCCGCGCCGACCGACTACCGTACGGCCTTCGCTACGCAGGAGTCTTGGTGGTCACCACCGTTGGTCTGATTGGCTTCGGCCGCATAGGACGCAACCTCTTCCGTCAGCTCGAGGAACATCCGGGCCTCGCCATTGGGGCGGTCGCCGACATCGCTGATCCCGAAGCGCTGACATACCTTCTCAAATACGACTCGATCTACGGTCGCTTTCCCAAGCCCGTCGAGATGGCGGACAACGTTCTCCGCATCGACGATCGGGAAGTCCCGTTCTTCCAGAGCACTGGAGGCGGCGACATCGACTGGGCCGGGTTGGGCATGGACCTCGTCGTCATTGCGACGGGCGAGAGCCGGACCCGCCACGAGTGCGAACTGCACTTGGAGAATGGGGCCAAGAAGGTGATCCTGGCCTCGACACCGGATCACGACGACATTCCGATTCTGCTGCGCGGGATCAACAACGATCTGCTCGATGACGATCCGAGCATCGTGGCCATGGGCTCGAACACATCCAATGCCATCGCTCCGGTCTTGCGGATTCTCGACGAGTCGTTCGGTCTCGAGCGTGCGCTCTTCACGACTGTTCACGCGTTCACCTCGACTCAGCGCTTGGGTGACATTCCCACCTCTGGATTCCGAGACAGCAGGGCTGCGGCCGAAAACATCATTCCTTCCGAATCGAACTCGGCCGAGATCATCGAGAAGGTGATGCCTGAGTTCAAGGACAAGCTCAAAGCGATGGCGCTCAATGTTCCGGTTCCCGACGGATCGACGGTTGACCTGGTTGCTCAAGTCAAGACACAGACCGATCCTGAGTCGGTCAACGAAGCGATCCGGTCGGCGGTGAACAACGGTTATGGCTCCGTTCTGGACTACGTGACCGATCCGATCGTCTCGTCTGACATCGTCGGTTCTCCGAAGTCGGGCATCTTCGACAGCCTCGCCACCCTGGTGATGGGCGGGAACATGGTGAAGTCGATCACTTGGTTCGACAACGGCTGGGGTTACACCGCCCGCATCGTGGCGACGTTGGAACAGTTCGATCAAGGAGGTCAATGATGGGTATCCGAGTAGCCATCAACGGCTTCGGCCGAATCGGCCGTGCCGTGTTCCGGATCATCTCGGCCCGTGACGAGTCAGAGATCCAGGTCGTGGCGATCAACGATCTCGCTGACGACGACGTGTTGGCCTATTTGCTCAAGTACGACACAGTCATGGGCAAGTTCGAAGGGGACGTGAGCGTCGCCGACGGCGTCATGGTTGCCGGTGGCCACGAAGTGCAGATGCTGATGGAACGCGATCCCGCCAGCCTGCCGTGGGACGAGCTGAACGTGGACGTGGTGGTCGAATCGACCGGCGTCTTCCGGACGCGCGACGCCTTGCAGGCCCATCTCGATGCGGGGGCCAAGCGGGTCGTCCTGACTGTCCCTTCGAAGGACGACGTGGACGCGACCGTCGTGCTGGGTGTCAACGATGAGGAGCTCGACGCTGGCGACATCGTCGTTTCCAACGCTTCGTGCACTACGAACTGCCTCGCTCCGATTGCCAAAGTGCTCAACGACGAGTTCGGCATCAAGCAGGGCGTGATGACCACTGTGCATGCGTACACGAATGACCAGCGTCTTGCGGATGTGCCCCACAAGGATCTGCGCCGGTCGCGAGCCGCCACTGAGAACATCATTCCGACCACGACGGGCGCCGCCAAGGCCGTTGGCAAGGTGCTGCCGGAATTGGACGGCAAGCTCGACGGCATGGCGATGCGAGTTCCGGTACCTGACGGATCGATCGTCGACCTGGTTGTCGAGCTCGATACGGACGTCACGGTTGAACAGGTCAACGCTGCCATGCAGAAGGCCGCTGAGGGCGATCTCGCCGGGATTCTCGAGTACAGCGAGGAGCCCTTGGTGTCGACTGACATCATCGGCAATCCGCACTCATCGATCTTCGATGCCACATCCACCCAGGCCCTGGGCGGCAACATGGTCAAGGTCGTGAGCTGGTACGACAACGAATGGGGCTACTCGAACCGCGTGGTCGATCTCATCGAGAGGATTGCCGCCCAGCCTGAACCTGTCTGAGCGACTCCAAACGGTCGGAACGTAGGCTTCCATCATGTATCAGCACGACGGCTCGCTGGTGGAACGCCGGCTGTTGGTGGCTCATCCCCAGCTTCTAGACCCGAACTTCGCTCGGACAGTGATCTACATGATCGAGCACTCAACGGACGGTGCGGTCGGGGTCGTCCTCAACCGGCCCAGCGACCTGGCGGTGCGCGATGTGTTGCCCGACCTGCCGATCCTGGATCCCGATCTGGTGTTCGTCGGCGGCCCCGTGACGCCGGAGATCGCGGTGGGGCTGGCGCCGGGACGGCCGGATCCGGAGTTGGTCGACATCGACACCGACGAGGGACGGGACACGGTTCGCCGGGTGTTCTCGGGCTATGCCGGGTGGATCTCCGGCCAACTCGAAGCTGAGATCGACGAGGGTGCCTGGTTCGTGGTCGATGCTCATCCCGGCGATGTGTTCGATTCACATCCATCTGAGCTGTGGGAGCGTGTCCTTCGCCGGCAGGACTCGACGATCTCGGTGTGGGCCACCTACCCACCCGATCCTCACCTCAACTGAGGTCGACGCGCTTCACCCGGAGATCGTGGGAACCGTCTTCCCGGGTGTACTCGTAGTAGAAGAGCACGGCATTCCCGACCGGTTGGGCATAGATGTAACGAACGCAGCCGTGCGGTGATCGAACCCAGGGCTCAGGCTGGGGGAGTCGCTGGAATGAGATCCCATCTTGGGAAGTGGCTACTCCTGCCCACTCTTCGTAGTTGTCATAGAAGGTTCGGCCGCCGTCATACATGGCAACCCACTGGCCATCGACCTGGAAGACCGAGTTGAGGCGAGCCCGGTTGCCATGCCAGCTGGAACCTCCGGGCGCCTCGAACACGTACTCGAGAGAGTCGAAGTAGATCCCGTCGTCGGATTCACCCATCACGGTTGCATCCATCGGCCGGGTGGCAAGCCTTCCTCGAGTCGCCGCGACCTCCGCTCGTCGGGGCGGTGCAGCTGCGAAGAGCCGCCAAGTGTCCTCGACACGTAGAGCGAAGGGGTCCTTGATCCAGTCCAACCCGAAGTCGCGGGGGTCGAGCACTGTTCGCCGGCTCTGAGCGTCGAACTCGGAGGGGTCGGCCGCCTCGATCATGTCGATCCGCCATACCCCGGTGCCTGCGATCTCGTACGAGATGTAGAGACGCCATCCTTCGTCGGTTCGAACACAGTGGCCAACTTCTATCGACGAGGCGGCCAACTCTTCCTTGGTGACCTCCCAAACGTCCTCGAACTCGACGCCGTCTGTGGACATGGCGACTCGGGCGGAACCGCCTCGCCCGTGTTCGAGTGGTGTGCGAAGGCGATAGAACAACGAGAACCGGTCTCCGTCCCAATCCACCTTGTGTCCGCCGACCCAATACCCGTAGCCAGTTCCGAGGGGCTCGCGAATGATGTCTCCCTCAGACGGATCGAATTCGAGGCGGTCAGCAACAGACACGGCGTGCGACCCTACTCTGTCAGCTCGTATGGCGACGGCGACCGTTCCCAAACTCCGGAAGGCGATCAAGAGGAAGTCACCCGGACTCTCCTACGAGCGTGAGCTCTGGACGCAGGGCCACGAGATCGTGGTCGGCGTCGACGAGGTCGGACGTGGAGCTTGGGCAGGGCCGCTGACGGTCGGAGCCGCCGTCGTGCCCAAGGATCGGCGGGTCTACAAGGTGCGAGACTCCAAGATGCTGACCGAATCCGAGCGAGAAGCCCTGTTCGATCGAGTGGCAGATTGGTGTGAAGCTTGGTCGGTTGGCCACGTGACTCATCAGGAGTGCGACGAGCTGGGCATGTCAGAGGCGCAGCGTTTGGCCGCTCAGCGTGCGTTGACAGGTCTCGGCCTGCAGGTGGATCACGTGCTGGTCGACGGCACCTGGGATTTCATCGGTACCCACCCGACCGACCGCATCGTGAAGGGAGATGCCAAGAGTCTCTCGATTGCGGCTGCGTCGATCCTGGCCAAGGTCACTCGCGATCGGCTGATGCGCAAGGAAGCCGAACACTTTCCCCAATTCAACTTCGAGAACAACAAGGGCTATCCCTGTCCCACCCACAAGGCCGCGCTGGTGGCTCTCGGTCCGAGCGGCATCCACCGGCGAAGCTGGGCCTTCATGGACTGGCTCCCGTGGACGGCGCTCGATCGATACGTGCGGCCCGATCCGCAAGGGACGCTGTTCTGAGTTCTCCGCCCCCATCCATCACCTCGGTCGAGACAGCTCGACGACTCAAGGCTGCCGGCCTCGTGTGGCGCCCCGGACTCCATGACTTCTTCACCATTCCCTGGGGTGGTCTCGACGAGCGAGTGTTCGTGATCAACGAGTTGGCGACTGAGCTGATGACAGAAGTGGACCCGCCGATCATTTCGTTCAATGGCGCTGTCGAATGGTCGCTGGACTACGTGCTGTCAGCGGAATCGGTGTGGCTGCCAACCGAGGCTCAGATGCGGGAACTGCTGGGCGATGCGTTCATCGAGCTCGCCTCGACAGATGGAGGATTTGTGTGCTCGATCCGACGAGACGGCGAGGTACTCGACCTCGAGGCGGCATTTGCCCCCGAAGCGTATGCACGCGCGCTCCTGGAGGTCTTGTCGGCGTAGGCGCTGAGTTGACTGACTTGGATCGCTGATGGTCCAACGTTGATGGCGGGTCAGCTGAGCAGCGCCTCGAGTCCTATCAAGACCGGGATACCCACGACGATTGCTGCGGCCAGGTTCTTGGTTCGCCATGCCACGAGCCCGGCCGCCAGTCCGGCAATGAGCTCAGGCGAGGGAGGGATTACGCCCAGTTCGCCGCCGGGGGCGATGACGGGAGGTATCGCCAGGGCGGCCAGCACCGCTGGAGGGACGTAGCGAAGTGCCTTGCGGACGATTGCGGGCACGGTCCGGCCTCCCAAGGCGAGTACGAACGAGGCACGAATGAGGTAGGTGCCGATCCCGGCGATGATCACCACCAGCCAACCGCTCACGAGTCGACCTCGTCTCGATCTGCGAGTGTCCCGGCGAGAACCCCCGCGAGCGCCCCGATGAGCAGACCGAGGTTGAACGGCAAGTCGCGGCCGGCGACGGCGATGCCTGCGGCGACAAGTGCAGCCGCGAAGGCGGGACGGGTCCGCACTGCCGGAACAAGGAGGGCCAGGAACACCAGCGGCACAGCGAAGTCGAGCCGCCAGCTGGATGGGATCACATCTCCGACCAACAAACCGGTGGTGGTGCTGAGCTGCCAGGTGGTCCAGAGAGCCAGTCCCGCACCCAGGTAGTACCAGCGGCGATAGGTAGCAGAGAGGGCGCGATCTTCGAACCGCAGGATGGACATGGCGTAGGCCTGGTCGGTCATCAGGTACGGAAGAATGATCTTGTCCCGCATGCGCAGGTCGCGGAAGTGCGGCTCGATCGAGGCGGAATACATCACGTGGCGAGCATTGATGACAAGCACAGTCAGTATCACTACGACTGGCGCCGCGTCGCTGGCGAGCAAATCCACGGCGGCGAGCTGAGACGCGCCGGCGAAGATGATCAGAGAGCTTGCCCAGCCGAGCAGATTGTCGACCGGCAACTCCGCGGCGGTCACACCGAAGATGAGCCCAAAGGGGACGACACCGACAAGGATCGGAACGAGAGCTCTGACCCCTTCCGTGAACGCGCGCCGAGCGACCCTGTCCGGGCTGGCGTGCGCTGTCACGACTGGGCTCCTCACCTGGCGAGCGTTGCACCTTATCCGGGCACCCGTAGCATGACGAGCATGGCATTCGGATTCTTCGGCGGGTACCTGGCCGGTACCAGAGCCAACGTTCGAGCCGGTCGGATGAGCGCGATGGCGAACTCGATGGCAGCGGCCGGCGCGGCCGGCGACCTGGCGGATTTGGACGATCGCATCGATCGGCTCGGAGTTGTGGTGGCTGCGATGTGGTCGCTTCTCGAGGAGGCCGGCTACACGGACGAAGCGCTGCAAGCCAAGATCGAAGAGCTTTCCAAGCCCCTCGAAGAACTGCAGATGCTCACATGTCCTGACTGTGAGGCCAGCGTGCGGCCGGGAGCTGGCAACTGCCAGATCTGTGGGGCCGTCGTCGGCGAGGCGGATCCGGTCCACGATCTCTGACACCCTGATCGGGCTCGGGCGTGTCTGCTCGATCCAATCGGCCGGATCCAATCGGCCGGATCCAATCGGCTGGTGTTTCCGGCGTTCGGCCCTGTGCTGACACGTCCTTGCCCGGCACGATGACGCTGGAGGTGCCCATGGAACGCGACGTTGACCTCAAGCTCCACCTGGAGGAAGACCAGGATCACACCCTCGTTCATGCAGTGCTCGACCTACGCGGCGATCACTTCGAATCCGTGGGACGAGCCCGGCGGAAACCCTCGGACCCGCAGATGCCTGTCATCGGTGAGGAGCTGGCAATCGCACGAGCTCTGCAGGACCTGACGGGCCAAATCATGGAAGCGGCGCAGATCAAGATCCACGAGTTTCTCGAGGACTGATGCAACGGATCATCGTTGGTTACGACGGCTCGCCCAATGCCGAGCGGGCGGTGGCGTTCGCCGCCGACATGGCGAGCCGATATCAAGCCGAGCTGCTGGTCGTGCACGTGATGGCCGCCACCTCCGGATACGGATCACTCGAATCCATGCCTGAACAGGCACTGATTGCCGAGATGTACGAACGGGAGCACGACATGTTGGCAACAGCAGCCGAACGTCTGCTCCAACAGGCGGTGGACATCGCTGAGCGACATGGCGATCCTCAGATGCGGACGCTGAAGATGACCGGGTCACCCGCCACTCAGCTCGTGCGGTGTGCCGAGGCTCACGACGCTGACGCCATCGTCGTGGGATCGCGAGGGTTGGGCGAAGTGGCTGGTCTCTTGCTGGGCAGCGTGTCCAACCGGGTGGCTCACGTCGCCGACTGTGTCGTGGTGACCGTCAAGTAGCGGAGTCTGGCCGCCAGAACGTCGCGACCTGACCGAGTCCGAACAACACTCCACCGGCAATCAACAGAGCGCCGATGCCGGCATCCATTGCGGTGGCCATCCCCATCGAGTCGTCGATGCTCACCTGGCCGGGACCGGCGATGGCGATTGCGGCAGCCATGACAGCCAGGGTCACGACGTACTCGTATCCCTCGACGTCAATGCCGTCCTTCATGAAGGCAGTGATGAAGAACCCGGCAGGGCGGTGAACCGTGATGAAGGCCACGACCATCGTGCCGATCACGGCCGCTGATGCAAGACCGGTGAGCAGTCCAAGAACCAGCAGCGCGCCCGCTCCGATCTCGGTGGCTGTCATCGCGAGCCACTGAAATCCCGGGTTCTTGAATCCGAGGCTGGTGAACCAATTGGTGGTCTTCTCGCGGCTTCCCAGATGCTTGAGGCCGTGGGCCAGAAAGACGCCGCCCAGACCGACTCTGAGCACCAGGAGGGCCCAGTCGATGGATTCCATGATTCCTCCCATTGCAGATACCTGACAGGGCAACACCGACGCCCGCCATGTGTCGTCCTCAGACTGACAGGAATGCGACAGTCTTGCTCGGACTGTCGGTCACGGGGCTGTTGCCGATCACACAGACCAGGAGAACCACATGGGTGCATTGCCCCCGATGCCAGAAGACTTCGAACCGACCCGGGCCACGTTGCATGCCTACGCGCAGGGGATCGGCGTGATCCCGAGGGCGTTGGGTGTCGAGCATCCTCAGTGGTGGCACATCTCGTTGAAGGTCGATCCCCGCGGATTCCGAACCGACAACTTCGGCCTCCCGAACGGGGGATTGGCGAAGGTACTCATGGACCTGGTGGCTCACCGGACCGTCGTAGAGACGTCATTTGGAGACCGTCATGAGATCCCACTCGGGGACGGCCTCACAGGCACGGAGTTCGGAGAACGACTCATCGGCATCATTGAGGCGTTGGGAGTCGTGAGTGACTACGACCGTTCCAAGTTCGAGGACGAAGAGCCCCGGGAATACGACCGACAGAAGGCGACGCAGCTCTTTCAAGCCATGGCTGCGGTCTCGCAGATCTTCGAGGAGCACCGAGCCACGCTCGATGGCAACGTGGGGCCGGTCCAACTGTGGCCGCACGGATTCGATCTCGCCTTCGAGTGGTTCGGTACACGTACGGAGACGTACGAGGAGAACGGCCAGATCACGGAGTACCCGTCGCAGATCAACCTCGGGTTCTACCCCGGCGGGCGTCCCTACTTGTACAGCAATCCCTGGCCATTCGAGGCGGATGCGCTGCTCGGGAAGCCGCTGCCCCAACCGTCCCGCTGGCACACCGACGGGTGGCAGGGAACCGAGCTGTTCTACGACGAGATCGCTGATCGTGACGACGCCGATCAGAGCGTCCGGGACTTCGCCATGGCCGTCTACGACCTAGCGTCTCCGACCTTGATGGCGTAGACGTCTGAGGTCTGTCGTCTGAGGTTTCTCGCATGGATCGCCCGGCGAAGTATTCGCAATGCCGAACGTCCCGACCGCATGGGACTCCTGGTCCTGGCCCGCAAACACAGAGATTCGTACTGTTCTGACTAGAAGAACATATTCAGGAATCCGCATGGGCATGCTGAGCGACTCGAATCCACGAAGGAACCGGGTTTCATCACGCGTCTGGATCGTTGCGGATCCTGACGAGTGAGGAGTCACCATGCAG
>CAJHYJ010000245.1_pt1 | contig 14889 bp, 13 predicted proteins | sample 9198711 | NCBI WGS metagenome assembly CAJHYJ01 (sample SAMEA7708361, study PRJEB35096) | sediment metagenome | biome: marine neritic benthic zone biome [ENVO:01000025]; feature: sediment [ENVO:00002007]; material: shallow marine sediment [ENVO:03000034] sea grass bed [ENVO_01000059] ...
CCGAACAGGCAGCCAAGGGTGACGTCGACCCCGCGACGATCGATGAGTCAGCGTTCAGTGCGGCGATCGAGCAGCCCGACATCCCGGATGTGGACATGGTGATCCGAACATCGGGCGAGTACCGAACATCCAACTTCATGCTGTGGAGAGCTGCGTACGCCGAGTATGTCTTCGTCGACACCTTGTGGCCTGACTTCGACGATCAGGCGTTTGTTGATTGTGTTGTCGAGTACCAGAGCCGGAGCCGGAGGTTCGGGGGAGCGTGAGCGGAGCGACGCCCGTTTCCGGTTTCCAGCTACCGGTTTCCGGTTGGGCTGACTGAGCGGCGCAACGCCACCAGAGATCGGCGAATTGCTGCGATTTCTGCGGATAGTGAGTCAAGCTCGGTTCCAGTGACGTAGTCGAGTTCTCGAGCTACCCGCAGCTGAAACTGGAGTTCTGCAAGCGAGCCCAGAGAGATCGAAAGGAATCGTGCAAAGTCCGCTCGAGTTGATCGTTCTGCTCCCTCGGCGATGTTGGAGCCAATCGATACGGCTGCTCGTTGAATCTGTGAAGAAAGTCCATAGCGCTCAAATGCGGGGAAGCTACGAGTTGCTCGGTAGACGGCTACCGCCAGTAACTCGGCCGATTCCAGGACTTTCAGGTCTCGAGCGGACACGCATCATTCGTACAGTCTCTCCGGCCCTCTGTGAAGGGGCCTGCCTGGCATCAGGAAACCGGAATCTGGAAACGAAAGGTCGGCTTGCGCTCTCGATGTGGTCGCTACCCTCCCTCCGCCTATGGCTCCCTCCTTTGACACCATCGTCAATCTCTCGAAACGCCGCGGCTTCGTCTTTCAATCCTCCGAGATCTACGGCGGTCTCCGGTCGGCCTACGACTACGGCCCCCTCGGCACGCTCCTGCTCAACAACGTCAAGCGCGAGTGGTGGCGATCAATGGTGCAGCTTCGGCCCGATGTGGTCGGTGTCGACTCGGCGATTCTGCAATCTCGGAGTGTGTGGCAAGCCTCGGGGCACGAAGAGGTCTTCACGGACCCGCTGGTCGAGTGCAAGAACTGCCACAACCGATTCCGGATCGACAAGCTCGAAGACACATCGAAGTGCCCGAATTGTGGAGAGCGTGACAGCTTCACTGATCCGCGGGCGTTCAACCTCATGTTCCGAACCCACATGGGCCCGGTTGAAGCAGAAGAGAACATGGTCTATCTCCGCCCGGAGACCGCCCAGGGCATCTTCATCAACTACGAGAATGTCCGTCGAACCCAACGCCTGAAACTGCCTTTTGGCATTGCCCAGATCGGGAAGTCATTTCGGAATGAGATCACGCCTGGTCAGTTCGTGTTCCGGACTCGCGAGTTCGAACAGATGGAAATGGAGTTCTTCTGCCGGCCAGATGAGGCTGACGACTGGTTCCGATATTGGATCGAGGAACGCAAGCGCTGGTACCTCGATCTTGGCATGAGCGAGGACAACGTTCGGTTCCGCGAGCATGACCAGGATGAGCTGTCCCACTACTCAGCCGGGACCGTGGATGTGGATTATCGGTTCCCGTGGGGATGGGATGAGCTGGAAGGCATCGCCAATCGCACCGACTTCGACCTGCGTCAGCACAGCGATCACAGCGGTGAGGACCTTCGCTATTTCGACCAGGAAGCCGACGAGCGTTTCCATCCCTACGTCATCGAGCCGGCAGCAGGGGCGACCCGAACCACCTATGCCTTCCTCATCGATGCCTATCACGAGGAGGAAGTGCGGGGTGAGCAGCGGGTCGTTCTGCGGCTCGATCCGCGCCTGGCGCCGTATCAGCTGGCCGTGCTGCCCCTGTCCAAGAAACCTGAGCTGACGGGACCGGCCGAGGAGCTCGCACAGCAGCTCCGGCCCAACTACATGCTCGAGGTCGACGTGACACAGTCGATCGGTCGCCGGTATCGCCGCCACGATGAGATAGGGACGCCGTACTGCATCACCTACGACTTCGACTCGATCGACGACCGGGCCGTGACGGTCCGCGACCGGGACACCATGGAACAGGACCGGGTGAGCATCGATCGCTTGCCGGGCTACTTGGTGGAGCGGCTTCCGTAGGCGTTCAGCGTTCGGCGTTCGGCTTTCCGGTCCGATTGCGACGCACTGTCGGATCGCCGAGACCCGATTGCCGATAGCCGCATAACTAGTCCCTTTGGTTGGTTGACACACAGTCATTAGAGACGGTATCGTTTGGAAACGGTTCCAGTTGGAGACCAGTTGGATACCCAACCGGACCGCGACTTGTGGTGGGTTCCGGAAGGGGGTTTCGGGAGCTCATGCCGACAATCGTCGATGTTGCAAAAGAGGCCGGGGTAGGTGTCGGGACGGTCTCGAGGGTCCTGAACGACCATCCGCGTGTGAGCCCATCGACACGTGCTCGTGTCGAGGAAGCCATCGACAAACTGGGCTATCGCCCCAATCCTCTGGCCAGGGCGCTCTCTACCGGCCAGACCACTTCGATTTCTGTTCTCGTTCCGTATTTCACGTCTGACTCGGCGGTCCTCCGAATCCGTGGACTCGTAGATGCGTTTCGCAATAGCGGCTACCAGATGACGTTGCACGACGTTGAGTCGCCGGCGGAAGTCCAGAAACGGCTGACCGATCCCACCGGAATGGCGTTCTCGGCTGGGCTGATCGTCATCTCTCTGAGGCTGAGCGACGAGGAGCTCACGACATTGCGCAAACTCGACGCACCAGCGGTGTTCATCGACACGAGGGCCGAAGGGTTCGACTCATTCGCCATTGACAACGTGGCCGGCGGTCGACTGGCTACCGAGCACCTGATCGGGTTGGGCCATGAGCGGATTGCCTTCGTCGGCGACCCAGCAAGCCTCGGCGTCTTCGACTCGAGTGCGCTACGACGGCAGGGCTACGAAGAAGCGCTACGAGCTGCCGGATTGACCTTCGATCCGAATCTCACTGCGCTGGGACCGCATGGCCGGTCCGTTGCTCACCAGCTGACCAACACGCTGCTCGACCTCGATCGGCGGCCAACCGCGATCTTTGCCGCGTCCGACACCCAAGCACTGGGCGTGCTCGAGGCCGCCCGGCTGCGCGGGTTAGACGTCCCCGACGATCTGAGCGTCATCGGGTTCGACGATGTGGAGGTGGCCCAGTACGTCGGGCTCACGACCGTCCACCAGCCGCTGTATCAATCAGGGTTGATCGGCGGCGAGACGCTGCTTCGGAACATGAAGGACGGGGACGATCCTGAGCATGTGGAGATGGTGCTGCAGATCACCGAGCGCACGAGCACGGGATCGTGGCGCCGATGAGATACGACTTCATCTCCATCGGCGAGGTCCTCATCGACTTCATCTCCCGAGACTTCGTGCCGTCACTGCAGTTTGCTGGACAGTTCGGTACCCATCTCGGTGGGGAGCCGATCAACGTTGCTTCCAACGTCGCTCGGCTCGGCGGTCGATCAGCGGCCATTGCCAAGGTCGGGGCCGACGGTCTGGGAGCCTTCGCGGTGCAACAGTTGGAGTTGGCCGGCGTTGACACCAGCCTCGTCGTGCTCGATCCGGTCGAGCCGACCTCGATCGCCTTGGTGACTCGCTCGGTGGCGACTCCCGACTTTCTGATCCATCGCGGTGCGGATGCCAATCTGACGATCGACGATCTGCCGGAGACCGTCGAAGCCGACTGGGTCCACACATCAGCCTTTGCGCTGTCCAGAGCACCCATGCGTGACGCGGTGCTCGAGTTCCTCAGGCGCGCCAAACGCGATGGTGCTGGGGTCAGCTTCGACCCGAACTACCACCCTCACGTCTGGGGGAGCCAGAGGCCCGATGACATCTTCCCGGACCTGTTTCCGCTCGTTGATGTGGTCAAGGCGTCGGACGACGACTGCGAGCGAATCTGCGGATACGGGGTGTCTGTCGAAGAGGGCATCGGCAAACTGCAGGACTACGGAGCGCGGCACGTCGTGATGACGACCGGATCAGGGCCGGTCTTCTACACGGACAACGGTTCCATCGAGTCACTTCCGATCCCTCATGTTGACGTTCGAGACGTCACCGGGGCTGGCGATGCGTTCTGGTCCGGCTACATCACAGCCACGTTGCGAGATGTGTCGCCCAGCCTGGCGGTTGCCTCGGGCATCGCCGTAGCTGCACGAGCGGTCCGAACCGTCGGCCCATTCGACCGCGATCTCGATGTGGATGAGGTCATATCGGAGGCCAAAGAGATTCTGACCCAAGCCCAGGAGGCTTGAGTCACTAGCCGTTGGCGGCTGCGACTTCTAAGGTGGCTGCCAACCTGAGAGACATCTGCGATGTCTCAGACGGCAATACACGGAGGATGCACATGAAGAAATCGAGGTGGGTAGCCCTATTGGCCGCCCTCTTCATGGTGCTCGCTGCATGTTCGGGTGACGCTGCGTCGGATGACGACGGCGACACCGGAGATACCGGCGAGACCACCACGACTACCCAGGCACCCGCCACGACCACCACTCAAGCGTCCGGTGATACCGGCAGCGATGACGGTGGCGACGACGACATGATGGACCTTGCCGGCACCACGGTGACGGTGTTCGGTCCAGAGTCGTCTGAGAACGAGGCTGGCGCCATGCAAGACGCTCTGGACATTTTCGCTGCCGAAACCGGCATCGAGATCGTCTACACGGGCGCTCGCGACTTCTCGGATCAGATCAACGCACAGGCTGCCGGTGGTAACCCGCCGGACATTGCCATCTTCCCGCAGCCGGGCAAGGTGCGTGACTTCGGTGTGCAGGGCTTCCTGCTTCCGGTTCCGCAGGACGTCGTGGACGAGCACGTGGGCACGTGGCCGGATGGCACCTACGCCGCCGTCACGCTCGCAGGCTCGGTCTGGGCAGTCCCGAACAAGTCCGACCTCAAGTCGATGGTTTGGTACAACGTCGAGGGCTTCAACGCCGGCGGCTATGCCATTCCGGAGACCTGGCAGGAACTACTCGACCTGACGGATCAGATGATCGCTGACGGCGTCACCCCATGGTGCGTCGGCATCGAGTCCGGTCCGGCAACGGGTTGGACGTTCACTGACTGGATGGAAGACCTGATGCTTCGCTACCACGGTGGCGATGTCTACGACCAGTGGATCAACCACGAGATCCCCTTCGACGACGACCGCGTCGTTCAGGTGGGTCAGGAGATCCTCAACCTGTGGAACACGCCGGGTGCGGTCTTCGCAGCTGGTGGAACGATTGCTGCCACGGCCTTCTCGGCCAACGGTGAGCCGCTTGCCAATGGCGACTGCGTCCTGCACCGCCAGGCTTCGTTCTTCCCGGCCTTCTTCCCAGAGGGCACGTCGGTTGGTGCTGGTCAGGACATTGACTGGTTCTACTTCCCGGTTGTGAACGACCAGTTCACCCCGGTGCTGACGGCAGGCACGTACGCAGGCGCGTTCCGCGACGCTCCTGAGGTGTGGGCTGTCATGAAGTTCCTGTCCTCGCCGGAGTACTCGACCGAGCGTCAGAAGGCACAGGCTGCCCGAGTGAACCCGGATGGCGGAACCGCCAACTCCGGTTATCTCTCGGCGAACCTCGAGCAGGACACGCAGTACTACAACGACTTCGAGCTGAGCCTCGTTGAGACGTTGCAGTCAGCCAACCTCGCTCGCTTCGACGGTTCTGACCTGATGCCCGCAGCTGTGGGTGCCGGTACCTTCTGGACTGAAGGCACCAGCGTCGTCAACGGCGACAAGTCGGTGGCAGACGGATTCGCAGCGATCGAAGCCTCGTGGCCGTGATCGCAACGATTGAGTAGGGTCGATCCGACCCTGAAGGCGCCGGCCCAGATGGGCCGGCGCTTTTTTCTTGGTGTCGCAAGGCGGGATGGAGGAACGTGGAAAAAGTACTCAGCATGCTCGTCGGGGTCGTCCTGGCGGTAGGGATCAGTGCTGCGCTGTTCATCGGTGCCAATCTCTGGTTCGATCAAACCAAGCGAAACTGGGTCCTCTTCTCGGCTCTCACCGGAGGAATCCTCGGAGGAGTCCTTGGCGGGATCCTGGTAGGGAACGCCCTCATGATCTGGCGGTTCTCGCTGGTCACCAGAGACCTCGACATCGCGGCGGTGGGAAGCCCAGCCGTGTACATCATCGGTCTCGCGGTCATCGGCGCCGTGTACGGCGGAGTGTTGTCCGGGTCAACTGGACGCAACACCAGGTTGTTGATCGGTGCGTTGGGTGGGGCAGTACTTGGTCTGACGGTTGGTTTGTTCGTCCACGAGGCGTATTACCCGGCATGGCGAGCGGTGGAGATCATCGCCTGGCCGGTCGGTGGCATCGTCGTCATGGGCGGCCTCTTCGCGGCTCGAAGCGGCAATCCGATCAGAGGAGCGTTGTTGGGTGCAGCTCTCGGGTGGCTGCTGGGAACGTTCCTGATCCCGTCTCTGGGAGGCGGCACCCGGGTCGAAGCGATTCTCTCGCCGACCATCACGGGCCTTCTCTTCGGTATGTACCTCGGTTGGGGAGAACCCCGAGACAACGCAGCTCGCGAGGCGCTGGGGAACCGGGCCAGAGCGACGATCTTCCTGGCCCCGGCGCTGCTGTTCATCGGTATCACGCTGGTGGTGCCCACCATCATCACGGTGCTCCTGTCGCTTCGCGACAAGACCGGGGCCGAATACGTGGGCTTCTCCAACTACACGGAGATCTTCTCCGACGGCAACATCATCCGGTTCGATCGAGCAACCAACGCGGCCGGCGAAGAGCTCGGCGTGCTGGCGACCTTGTTCAACAGTCCGGTCTTCGTCATCGGGGTTGCGCTGCTCGTGCTCGGCATCATCTATGCCTTTGTGACCGGCCGGCGCCGTGGTGGCGGCCTCACGTGGTCAGGCGCGTCGGCAACGTCGGCTGCGCTCGGCTTGTTCGTCATGATCATGCTGTTCTTCACCGTGTTCAGAGGTGTGATCGCCAACAACCTCTGGTGGGTGTTCGCGGTCACACTCATCGCCAGCGCCATGGGCCTGGCGATTGCTGTGCTCGCTGACCGCGCCAAGTTCGAGTCCCTGGCCAAGTCGCTGATCTTCATGCCGATGGCGATCTCGTTCGTCGGTGCAGGGATCATCTGGCGATTCATGTACGTGGCTCGTCCGCCTCAGAAGGACCAGACCGGCGTGTTCAACACGCTGTGGGTCGGTCTGGGTGAGATCAGCAACTCCGATTCGCGGTGGATCCTGGCAGGCGTCTTCGGGCTGTTCGTGCTCGGTCTGGCCTACATCGCCTACCGAGGATTCAGGGCCAACGCGACGGGTCTGGTGGCCGGCTCCCTGGGCATCGCGGCCCCGGTGGTGTGGTTCATGTATTCACTGCTGGGACCGGGGATCGGCGGTTTCGCTCGTGACCCGGAGACAGGTGAAGCCATCATCATCGAAGCGACGGGTGCCTTGATCCCGGAGGCGATCATCTTCACGCAGACGCCTCCGTGGAACAACTTCTTCTTGATGGTGGTCTTGATATGGATCCAGGTCGGATTCACGATGGTCATCTTCTCGGCGGCCATCAAGGCAGTGCCGGGAGAGCTCATCGAAGCGTCGAATGTCGACGGGGCGAGCGAGTCCCAGACCTTCTGGAGCGTGATCATCCCGCAGATCGCTCCGACCATCGGAGTTGTCGTCACGACACTCATCGTCCTGGTGATGAAGGTGTTCGACATCGTGAAGGTGATGACGAACGGCAACTTCGACTCGCAGGTGTTGGCGAATGCCATGTGGCAGCGAGCGTTCACCGAGCTCGACTTCGGGCGAGGAGCGGCGCTGGCCGCGCTGATCTTCTTATCAGTGCTCCCGATCATGTACATCAACATCCGACGAATCCAGAAGGCGGAGGTGTAGACATGGCTGCGATCACTACGTCATCGTCAAGCGGTGTCGGTGTCGGCGGACGCCTGTATGGATTCCTGAAGGGTCTGCCGACGTGGGTGCTCTGGATCATCGTCTTCTTCTGGTCGATCCCCTCGATTGGACTGTTCGTCAACAGCTTCCGGACTCGGGACAACCAACTCGCCACCCCGTGGTGGGAGGTCCTGGGCGACGAAGGTGGATTGTCGGCGTTGACGTTGGAGAACTACAGCGAAGTCCTGTTCTCGGACGCCAGCGGTGAGTTGTGGGAGGCCGCGATCAACTCCTTGTCGATCGTGATTCCTGCAACGATCATTCCGATCGCGATTGCGGCGTTTGCCGCATATGCGTTCGCGTGGATCGACTTCAAGGGACGGGAATGGCTGTTCATCGCCACCGTGTCGCTGTTGGCGATTCCGCTGCAGATGTCACTGATCCCGTTGCTCCAGATGTACTCGCGGGGCGCTCACTGGACGGTTCCGATCATCGACAAGACCATCACGGTCTTCCCTGATCTGAGCATCTCTGGGGAGTTCTTGTCGGTGTGGCTCACGCACACAGGCTTCGCCTTACCGTTCGCCATCTTCCTGTTGCACAACTACATCAGTGGCTTGCCCAAGGACGTATTCGAGTCGGCGTTCATCGACGGTGCCGATCACTTCACGATCTTCTGGCGCTTGGTGTTGCCCTTGTCGGTTCCCGTGCTGGCAGCGTTCACCATCTTCCAGTTCCTGTGGACCTGGAACGACTACCTGATCGCTCTCACCATGCTCGGTGGTGGCAACACCAACTTGCCGATCACTGTGAAGATCGCATCACTGGCAGGGGAGTTCGGCAACAGAGAGCACATCCTGGGAGCAGGAGCGTTCATCTCGATGATCCTGCCCTTGATCGTGTTCTTCGCGCTCCAGCGCTACTTCGTGCGGGGCATTCTGGCCGGGTCGGTGAAGGGCTAGGCAACGACGAGTTCCAGTTGCGGGCTACAACCAGGCTCCCGTCTGGCTCGTAGCTCGTAACTGGTAGCTCGCAACCCAGAGTGAGGACTCCCCTGGGGTTCTTCACTTGTTTCAGTTATCATTGAAAGCAATGAACGACGAGCAGGCAGCCTTCGTTGAAGCGTTCGGTCGTTTCTACGAGGCTTTCGGGGCGGCTCGGACCGCGGGAAGGATGCTCGGTTGGCTCATGATCTGTGAGCCGCCCGAGAAGACCGCGGCCGAGCTCGTCGACGAGCTCGGGGTCAGCACAGGATCGGTGAGCACCGTCAGCAGAGCGCTCACGTCGGTGCAACTGCTGGAACGCACGACGTTTCCCGGCAAGCGGGCGGCGTACTACCGACTTCGTGATCACGCGTGGGTGCAGGCAATGGATGCCCGTATGGCCGGTATCAAGGAGTTGCAGCAGCTCGCGCACATGGCTCGCTCGGTCAGTGGTGAAACCCGGCCCGATCGAATCGACGATCTCATCACCGTCACCGACTTCTTCTTGGAGCGGTGGCCCCAGCTCATGGACGACCTCCATGAGGTCGTATCGACGCCCACAGGAGCCGATCAACAATGACAGCAGCCATCGAAGTTCGAGACCTCGAGTTCAGTTATGGCGACATCAAGGCTGTGGATGGCGTGTCGTTCGAAGTCGCCCATGGCGAGATCCTGGGATTCCTGGGGCCGAACGGTGCGGGGAAGTCGACAACCATCAAGATGCTGACCGGCCAGATGCGGCCCGACGCCGGCAGCATCAGCGTGCTGGGTATGTCCATGCCTGATCAAACGGTCGACATCCAGGCCCGGATCGGAGTCTGCTTCGAGGAGAAGAACGTCTACGAGAACATGTCAGGCCGCGAGAACCTCGACTTCTTCGCTCGCCTGTACGGGCTCAAGGATCAAGACTTCGACCCGTTCCTGCGCCGAGTCGGATTGATCGACCGGGCGGATGATCGCGTCTCCACGTACTCCAAGGGCATGCGGCAACGTTTGATGATGACGAGGGCCATGATCAACAGCCCCGAGATTCTGTTTCTGGACGAGCCAACCGATGGGCTCGATCCGGTGTCCGCTCAAGCCGTCCGAGCCGTCATCAAGGCCGAGGCCGAGCGAGGGGCGGCGGTGATCTTGACGACACACGACATGAACGAAGCCGATCAGCTCTCCGACAGGGTTGCCTTCATCAACGAAGGCCGCATTGCGGCCCTGGACACTCCCGAGAACCTGAAGCTGGAGCACGGCCAGCGCAGCGTTCGGATCAGGTCACGAGACGGGGATGGCGTCACCGAACAGGTGATCGCGCTCGATGAGTCCGACGCAGGTGATCAGATCAGGCAGGCGGTCGCGATCGAAGGGCTCATGACCATCCACACAGAGGAAGCGACGTTGGAGAACATCTTCATCGAACTGACTGGACGAGGGCTCGAATGACGAGCGCTGCGACCGTTTCAAGCCGGCCGTCGCGAGTCGCGATCATCGCCGCCATCGTTGGGAAGGACTTCAAGGCATTCATGCGTGATCGCCTGTATCTGTTCCTGTCCGTGCTCGGCCTCGTCGCATACGTCGTGATCTTCTGGGTGTTGCCCGACACCGTCGACGAGACCGTCACGATCGGGGCGACCGGAGCCGGCATCCAGGAGCTGCTCGCCCAAGCAACTGGCGAGACGGAGGAAGCCGGCCTCGATGTTGTCGCGTTCGATTCCCGGGAGACTCTCACGACCGCCGTTGAGGAAGGGGAAGACGACGTGGCATTGGGCCTGGCATTCCCCGACGACTTCTTCGAGGCCGTGGCTTCCGGACAGCCGGCCACAGTGACGATCATCGCCAGCGCTGAGGTCCCGGAGGAGCTCCAATCCGCAATGGAGTCGTTCGTCCGAGAAGCCGCATTTGCAATCAGCGGCAACCCGCTACCGGTGCAATTCCAAGAGGAGATCCTCGGTGTCGATCGCCTGGGCGACCAAGTATCGCTCCGAGAGCAATTCCGGCCCCTGCTCGCGTTCCTGGTCCTGATGATCGAGATGCTGTCGCTCGCGGGAATCTTGGCAAGCGAGATGCAGAGCCGCACGGTCACCGCCGTCATCACGACACCGGCCCGTTTGTCCGACTTCTTGGCAGCCAAGGTGGTGTTCGGGGCCCTGTTGGCCTTCAGCCAGGTGGTGCTGCTCCTCGTGGCGATACGGTCACTCGGCACCCAGCCGGTCCTGCTGCTGACCTTCGTGCTGCTCGGGTCGCTGCTGGTGACTGCCTTTGCGCTCATTGCCGGTGCCTACGGCAAGGACTTCATCAATGTCATGTTCTTCAGCCTGATCTTCATCGTTCCCATGATGATTCCGGCCTTCGCCCTCTTGTTCCCGGGTTCGGCGTCGGCCTGGGTGCAGGCGATCCCGACCTATGGTCTGGTCCAGGGAATCGTCGATGTGACAGCGTACGGAGCTGGTTGGGGGGATTCGCTCGCCAATCTCGGCTTGGTGTTCGGTTGGACGGTGGCCGCATTCGTCGTCGGCCTCGGCATTCTGAGCAGAAAGGTACAAGCGCTATGACACGAGCCTGGACAGTCATGAGCAAGGATCTCAAGATGGGGCCGCGCACCCCGCTGTTTCTGTATTCGATCGCCCTGCCTGTGTTGATGACGTTCCTGATCGTGGGCGTGTTCGGGTCGCTCTTTTCTCCGAGTCCGCGGCTCGGCATCGTGGATGAGGGCAGTTCACAGATTGCCGCGAATGCGGCAGAACTCGAAGGCATCGAGGTCACGACCGTCACCTCGATCGCCGAACTGCGCGACATGGTGGAAGCCAATGATCTCGACGCCGGCCTCGTGCTGACGGACGGATTCGATGCGGCCCTACAGAGTGGACAACGCCCTGAGCTGACGTTCTTCGTCGGCGGCGAGACGCTCGCATCGAATCGCATCATCCTGGAGGTCACGGCACTCGACCTAGTCCGGAGCGCCACAAGCGCTGAAGCCCCGGTCGAGGTTGACGTTTTGACGGTTGGGGATGCGGAGGCGATCCCGATCGCCACGAGGCTCGTCCCACTGCTGATGATCTACGCAGTCGCGATTGCCGGTGCCTTCGTTCCGGCGGCCTCGATGGTCGAAGAGAAGGAAAACGGAGCGATCCATTCGGTCCTCGTCACTCCGACGACCATCAGGGAGTACCTGGTTGGCAAGAGTGGACTGGGCATCGTGCTGGCCATGGCGACTGGAGTCATCACGTTGCTGCTGAACCAGGCATTCGGCACGAATCCACTGCTCTTGGTCGTGATCCTGCTGACAGCTGCTGTGATGATGGCCGAGATCGGACTGATCCTCGGGATGTACGCCGAGGATTCGAACATGCTGTTCGCCTTGATGAAGGGCGGCGGGATTCTGCTGTTCTACCCGGTGGTCTTCTACATCTGGCCGTCATTGCCGCAATGGATCGCCAAGATCGCCCCGACCTACTGGTTCCTGGAGCCGATCTTCGATGTCGGAGTTCGCGGGGCAGGGTTGTCCGATGTGTGGTCGTCGATTCTCATCGCCGTGGTTTGGATCGTCGTGCTTGCGTTGGCGGTCCGGGCCACCTCTCGTTGGTTTGAGCAGAAGGTGGCGGTCGGCGCCTGATCAGGTCAGGATCACGATCCCGGCGATCAAGGCCGCGGCTCCCCAGACGATGAAGAAGATCACCGTGCCACGCTCGGTGAGGGCTTTCACGAAGCCTTGGATCTTGCCCAGGTTCCAGATGGGGGCCGGCTTGAGAAACGCAATAGCGATCACGGCGATGCCGTACACAATCAAGAAGATGGCGAGCGCTGTCATGGGCTGAGCGTATCGCTCGGCCGTGACGCGGTAGGGCGCCGAATGGCAGATTCGCTCGGGACCGGGCGGATCAGCCGGGAAGCACCTCTGACATCTCGACGGCGCGCCGTTCGTCGATCGACCGGTGGGCGGCTACGCCGATGGCGACTGAGAGCATCCCGTTCCGAAGGGAGACTGCTGCGTCAGTGCCGTCTTGGACTGTGCCATGGAACGCGGTGGCCTCGTTCAACTTCGCTCCGCGAATGGTGTCCAAGAAATGGCGATGCTCAACGAAGCTCGACCCATGGTGATGGCCCAAGTACGGGATATCGCCGCTGCCGATGTGTTCTTCTTCGACTTCTCCGATGTAGTGCTCGCCGCGGCGTCCGATCCGGACGACGTCCTGGGGAATCAATGCCTCGACCTTGCCGGCCGATCCAGCCACCGCGATCTCTGTCTGGTTGTGTGTGGCTTCAGCGAACATGCAGAGGTCCAACATTGCTCGGACCCCGTTGTCGAACTCGACGATGACATAGGCGTTGTCGAGGATGTCAGACGGCCGACCGTCGTATTCCTCTTCGAGGTGGTTCACGTCTTGGGAACCGGTAGCCATGACCCGTACGGGTTCGGCCTCGACGATGTGATGCATGAGGTCGAAGAAGTGGCAACACTTCTCGACCAGTGTTCCACCCGTGTTCTCGCGGAACCTGTTCCAGTTGCCGACCTTCTGCAGGAACGGGAAGCGGTGCTCACGGATGGCCAGCATCTTGAGGTCGCCTGGAGTGCCGTTGCGGACCTCTTCGATCAGCCGGGCGATGGGCGGCATGTATCGGTACTCGAGGCCGACCCACGCAACACCCTCATGGCTGCGGGCTGCATCCATGACCTCGAGGCAGTCCTCGACCGTCGTACAGAGCGGCTTTTCGACGAGCACGCTCAGGTCGGTCCCGAGGACGTCGAGCAAGATCGCCTTGTGCGTCATGTTGGGTGTGGCGATCACAACGGCGTCGCACGTTCCAGAAGCCAGCAGGTCACGATGGTCAGCGAAGACGGCGACTTGGTCGCCCGCGGCGGTCAGACCCTGTTGTCGGCTCGATTCTTCGGGATCCGAGATTGCCGTCACCTGGGCGCCGTCGAGGTGGTTGAGGTTGAAGATGTGCTCCAACCCCATCATGCCGGTTCCGATGATTCCGTATCTGACGTCCGTCATCGGGCGACAGATTAGGGAATCTCCGACGCCAAGCGTTCTCACAGGTGGCTCCCAGCTAGCCGGCCGAGGCTGGGAACAACCGATCTCGAGCTTTGCTCCGTAGTGGGAGCAAACATGCGAAAGGCATCACATGCGGAGGGGACTCATCATCGGAGTAGCAGCGATCGTCGTGGTCGTTGCGGGTGGTGCGGCGTTCATCTGGTTCAGTGGCGGCTCGGGCGAGCCCAGCACCGACGTCACGGCGCCGAGCATCGAGCGAGACACGACAACGACGATCAGCGAGAACGGGGGTGACGGAGCCACCACGAGTGAGCCGTCCGGCGACGGGCCCATCACGTTCGAATTGACCGGCGAGTCGGTTGCGACGTTCACGCTCGAGGAGGATCTCAGCGGGGTTCGAACCACGGTGGTCGGAACAACCTCCGAGGTGGCTGCTCAGCTGGTCGTCGACCCTGACGATCCCAGCTCGGCGCAACTCGGGGACATCATCATCAACGCGCGAACCTTCACCACCGGAAGTGACTTCCGCGACCGGGCCATCCGAAGCGAGATCCTGGAGTCCGCGAACGATGAGTTCGAGCTCATGACGTTCTCGCCTACCGCAGTGGACGGTCTGCCGTCCAACCCCGGCTTGCCCTTCTCATTCGAGGTGACCGGAGACCTGACGATTCGAGACGTCACGCAATCAGTGACATTCCAGGTTGTGATCGAGGAAGCATCGTCATCCGTTGTCGTTGGCACAGCAACGGCACAGGTGGTTCGCGAAAACTTCGGTCTCACGATCCCGTCCGTTTCACGGGTTGCCAACGTCACCGAGGAAGTGGACTTGGAACTGTTCTTCGTGGCCGAACCTGTCGGCTGAGCCTGTCCTGAGGCCTGTACGGTGCGCTGATGGAGCCAGAGCCGCGGGAGTTCGACCCTGAGCCGACTGGCCCTCGCTTCGGGTGGGGAGCCGTGGTCATCATTGCGGTGGCAGTGATCGGCGTTGCCGCCAATCTCGTGCAGCCGGGCACGCCATGGGCGATCGGCCTGTTCGCCGCTGCTCTCGTGGGGTTGGCGTTGTTCCTGCGTTCAG
>CAJHYJ010000264.1_pt1 | contig 14862 bp, 15 predicted proteins | sample 9198711 | NCBI WGS metagenome assembly CAJHYJ01 (sample SAMEA7708361, study PRJEB35096) | sediment metagenome | biome: marine neritic benthic zone biome [ENVO:01000025]; feature: sediment [ENVO:00002007]; material: shallow marine sediment [ENVO:03000034] sea grass bed [ENVO_01000059] ...
CCCCTCGACCACTGCAGATCCTCCCTGCTCGACGACCCAGGAACGCTGGTGGTCGACCATGAGGGTTCGGACATACCGAATCGCAGAGACATGGCTCACGGCAGTCGTGACCGAGTCAGCACGAATCGCGGTCGTGACGTCTTCGCCATCGAGGGTCATCGCTCCGTCGGCGTAATCGAGATCGGCCGCCGCCACTATCGAGACGATGGCCTCGTCAGGCGGCAGCTCTCCGTTCTCAGCAGCGTTGAGCACAGCCAATGTTGCGGCTCTGTAGAAGGCTCCAGTGTCCAGATGAGCCAGCGCCAAGCGCTCGGCGACGGTGCGACTCACAGTGGTCTTTCCGGAACCTCCCGGCCCATCGATGGCAATGATCATCGGACTACCGCCGTAGTCACCACGTGGCTAGCTCCTGGAAGTAGGTGGGCCAGGTCTTCGTCACACATTCTGGATCGGCGATTTGGATGCCTTCGGTCACCAGGCCCAACAACGAGAAGGCCATGGCCATGCGATGGTCTTGGTACGTCTCGACTGTCCCAGGTGTCCGTGACTCGGTTCCTTCGATGGTCAACGAGTCCTCGTCTGCGGTGGCCACCACTCCCAGCCGACCGAGCTCATTGACCAGAGCGGCCATCCGATCGGTCTCTTTCATTCTCAGGGTGTGCAAGCCCGAAAGCCGGCTGGTTCCGGAGGCCGCCGCACAGAGCACGGCAACCGTCATTGCGCCATCGGGCATGTGTTGAAGGTTCGTTTCGACCGCGTTGAGCCGGTCAGGGCCTTGGACCGTGAATCCTTCGACAACGCAACCCATCTCCTTCAGAACAGGAAGGATCCCCAGATCAGGCTGTGACGAGCCTGAATCGATGCCGGTCACGGTCGCGCGTCCAGCCGTCATCGCGGCAGCGGCCCACGGGTAGACGGCCGCCGATGCGTCGGACTCGATACCCAGCGTCGTCGCATGGTACGGAGCGGGCACAACACGGTATCCGACATCCAAGGTCTCGACGTCTACGCCGAAACGTTTCATCACTTCGAGCGTTGTCCGGATGTATCCGGCGCTGGTCAGGCCTTCCACGCGGATCTCCAACTCGCCTTGGGTGTATGGAGCCACCATCAGCAACGCGCTGAGGAACTGCGAGGACGCGCTGGCGTCGATCGTCGCCATGCCCCCGGCCAGACTGCCGCCCTGAACGGAAACCGGCTGGAATCCATCCGTGTCGTCGATGTCAACGCCGAGTTGGCGAAGGGTGTCGACGAGCGGCCGCATTGGCCGCTCCCGCATGCGCGGCGTGCCGTCGATGATCGAACGCCGCGGAGCGAGCGCCGCCAGCGCAGTCACGAACCGCGCCGTCGTGCCGGAAGCGCCCACGTCCAGATGGGCTTCGGGACCCTCTTCTAGAACACCTGCTGTTCCGTGAACGTGCCAGGCGTCCGGCGCCTTGTCGACCTGGATACCCAGGGACTGCAGGCATCGCACCATTGCATCGCTGTCATCGCTCCGGAGTGGTCGCGCCAGCGTGGACTCTCCTGTAGCCAGCGCTGCACAAACCAATGCTCGGTTGGTTTGGCTCTTCGATCCCGGTGGATGTACGACGATGTCGACGGGACCGCGCGTGCGAACGGGGAACGGATCTTGCATTGAGGAGGTGTCAGCCATCGGTCGGGGCGGCATCGTAGAGGGCCGCCACCTCTTCCTCCGTCAGATGGCGCCATTGACCCTCGTCCAGGTCCCGGTCGTGGATTGGTCCGACCGACGTTCGATGCAGGGCGGTGACCGAGTGGCCGAGTGCTTCCATCATCCGCCGCACCTCACGCTTGCGACCCTCCGTCAGGACAATCGACAGTGTGGAAGAGACACCGGACTCCAAGATGCGCGCATGATGAGCTCGTGCTGGGCCGTCTTCGAGGACGACACCATCCATGAGCCGGAGACATTCCTCCGAGGTCACGCGACCATCGACCGTGACCCGGTAACGCTTCTCGATGCCGGAGCTCGGATGCGTGACCAGGTGCGTCAGGTCACCGTCATTGGTGAGGATCAGGAGGCCGGTCGTCTCGGCATCCAGCCGACCGACCGGAACGACTCTTGGCTGGGTGGGGACGAGGTCGACGACAGTCCTTCGCCCGTGGGTGTCAGAAGCCGTAGACACGACACCACCTGGTTTGTTGAGCAGGTAGTAGACGTGGCCCGCCGGCGAGGGAAGCAGCGATCCGTCGACCATGATCTCATCGGCGACGGCGTCGACTTTCTGGCCGATGTGGGCTGTCTCCCCATTGACGGTGACGCGGCCAGCGTTGATCAGATCCTCGGCAGCCCGGCGGCTGGCAACTCCGGCCCGGGCAATGACCTTCTGCAGTCGCTCTGGGGAACTCGGAGTGGTCAAGCCCGGAAGGTGTCCTCGAGTGACTCCATCACATCCGACGGTGGGACATGGTCTGCCAACGGGGGCAGCTCCGAGAGATCATTGAGGCCCAGCTTCTCCATGAACAGGTCACTCGTTCCGTACACAGCAGGGTTGCCAGGCAGCGGCAGGCGTCCAGTCTCGACAATGAGTCCCCGGCGCTCCAGCGTCCGCAGGGCCGAGTCCGAATCGACGCCTCGGATCTCGGCTACCTGTCCGCGACTCACAGGCTGCCGATATGCCACCACAGCCAGCGTCTCGAGGGCCGCGGCGGACAGGCGAGTGGCGCGAGCCGAGGTGGCGAAACGTTCCACGTACGGAAACGCTTCGGGCACGGTGTAGAGCCTCCATCCGCTTGCCACGTTCTCGAGTCGGATTCCTCGCTCAGCCGACTCGAGATCTCCTGCGAGCTCATTGAGGGCGTCGGTCACGTCTCTTGTCGGCTGCTCGAGCACCTGAGCCAACTCCTTGGCTGGGAGAGGCTCTTCGGCCACGAACAGAATTGCCTCCAGCAAGGACTTCATGCTGCACCCCACTCGCTCGTTTCGGGCATCACACCGTCCTGGTGCTCGATTTCGATTCGGGCGGCCCAGTCGGACTGACTCACCGACACCAGACCCCACCGTGCCAGCTCCAGCACGGCCAGGAAATACGCGACGACTTCGACCTTGCGGGTCAAATGGTCCACCAGATCCTCGAAGGTCGTTTCGGCCAGCTGTTCCACTCGCAAGCGGACGTCTTCCATGGCCGACTCCACTGACGGCAGATCCAAATCCAGATGGTCGAGATCCGGCTCATCGCGTCGGCGATGGATCGCTCGAGCCGCGATGACTGCCAGGCCGGCTAGATCGACAGGCACGTCGACTTCGGGGGGACGCTCAATGATGTCGTACTGCACGCCCACGGCTCGACCGACGTGGCGGTTCCGGTCCTGGAGACGGTGATTGAGCACTGCCGCCACGTCCTTGAACGTGACGCACGCCAGCAGGCGAGACAGGAGACGATCGCGTTCTTCCATCAATGCGAGTTCCTCGTCGAGGTCGATCTCAACATCGTCGGGAAGGAGATGACGCGCTTTCAGCTGGACCAGTGTGGCGGCGATCAGGAGGAATTCGCTCGTCACCTCCAGGTCCATGTTCCGCATGGCGTTGAGATACGAGAGATACTCAGTGACGAGGTCGACCAGGCTGAGGGCGGTGATGTCGACCTGATGACGGGTGATGAGTTGCAGCAGTAGGTCGAGGGGACCCTCGAATACTTCCGTCTTGACGTGGTAGCTCATCAGTTCATTCGGTCGGCGGCCATCAACAGTTCCCAGTCTTCTGGATCGATGTCGCCGGGCCGTGGGCCGTGATGGTGACGGGTGTACGAAACCACCAATGGCTCCGCTCCCCCGGCAGCCAGCAACTCCGCTCCTTCGTGGGCGTGGCGAGTGTAGGAACGGTGCCGCTTGGAGCCGCGGATCCGTACGGCAGCTGCGATCGTCGCGATGGAGCGGCCGATTGGCCCGAGCCGGGCGTTGCGCTTGCCGAGGTCGTGCAGGAGGGCCGCTCGCATGAGGTCTCGGCGCGTCGGCTGCGATTCACGAACGAATTCCGCACAGTCGACGGCGTGGCGGAGATCGGTCAGTTGCTGATTCCAGAACAACTCCCGTTCAGCGTCGCGCAGCAGATCTGCGGCGAACAGCTGCTCGCTTGGCGTCAGGCTGCTCGGTCGCCAAGCGGCGAAGAACCGACGAACCAGGTGCGGAGCGTCAGCCCAGTTCGGACTTGCAGTTGACACAGAGCAAGGAAGCGGGCCGCGCCTCGAGACGGGCTTCAGGAATCGGCTTGCCACAGTGTTCGCAGGTGCCGTAGGTGCCTTGGTCGATCGACTCAAGCGCCCGGTCGATGTCGTGAACCTGTGACGACAGTGATTCGGCCAGACCGAGCAGTTCAGACCGTTCTGCGGTCACGGCGCCGGCGTCCGCGAAGCTCTCTCCGAGGTCGAGGTCAGGGCGCAGGTTGCCGTCCTCGGTTGCACCAATCTCGGTGAGTTGGTGCACGAGCTTCTCGCGCTCGTCTTTCAACGCAATTCGAGCCGAGTCGAGATTGATGGTCATTGTCGCCGTCACTTGCTTCGCGGATGGGCAGATATATACACCTCGCGGAGATGGTCTGGCGTCACCCGCGTATACACCTGCGTGGTCGAAATCCTAGCGTGACCAAGCATCTCCTGAACGGATCGAAGGTCTGCTCCACCCTCGACCATGTGGGTGGCAGCGGAGTGGCGCAATACGTGCGGTGTCACGTCCTCCTGGCTCAGACCGGCTTCGAGGGCTGCGTCACGAACAAGCCGCCACACCGCTTGACGGCTCAACCGGTTGCCTCGGGAGCTGACGAACAGCGCATCGGTGCGGAGGTTCCACTGGTCGCGAATCGGTAGCCAGCTGCGCACGGCTTGGACTGCTGCACCTCCCAGCGGAACGAAGCGCTGCTTGTTGCCCTTGCCCGTGACCAACGCCATTCTGTCCTCCAGATCGAGATCTCGAACGTCGAGAGCACACAGCTCGGACACCCGGCATCCGGTGGCGTACAGGAACTCGAGGACGGCTCGGTCTCGCACCCCGCGCTCAGTGTCGGCGGCAGGTGATTCGATCAGCAAGAGGACCTGGTCTACCAAGAGTGCTTTCGGGAGGCGGCCCGGTCGCTTGGGCGAATCGATCAAGATGGTCGGGTCGCCCTCCGCCAGATCTTCTGCAACCAAGAATCGGTGCAGGCCCCGAACCGCGGCGAGCTTGCGGCTGATCGTCGACGCGGCGAGCGATCGATCATGAAGAGCACCCATCCACGACTCGATGGCTGCGGCGTCCGGCTCAACGCCCTGCTCATCGAGGAAGGTCCGATACTGCGCCAGGTCGCGGCGATAGGCCTCCAGCGTGTTGGGACTCAGGCCGCGTTCGGCGCGCAAGGCCGCCAGGTACTCCTCGATGTCCGACTCGAGGGTCACTCCAACGCGGTATCGATGTCCACGAACTCCATGCCCAGGCTGTCCGCCACTGCCGCATGTGTGATCTTCCCTCGAGCGACGTTCACACCAGGGACAAGCTCGGGATGGCGGCGCATGGCCCCCTCGACACCGTGATCGGCCAGAGCCACCGCATACGGCAGCGTGGCGTTGGTCAAGGCGTACGTCGACGTGTGCGGTACCGCGCCTGGGATGTTGCCGACGGCGTAGTGCACCACCCCGTCGACCACATACGTGGGCTCGTGATGGGTCGTTTCGCGGCTGGTTTCGAAGCAGCCGCCCTGATCGATGGCGATATCGACCATCACCGCACCTTCTTTCATGGTCTTGACCATGTCGGCTGTGACCAGTTTCGGAGCGGAGGCACCCGGAACCAAGACCGAGCCGATAACGAGATCGGCATCCGCAAGCTGCTCCTCGATCGTCAGTTGATTCGAGAATGCGGTGTAGATCCGCCCTTGGTACACAGTGTCGAGGTCGCGGAGCTTGTCGAGGTCGCGGTCGAGCGCGACCACGCTCCCCTGGAGACCCACGGCCATCGCAGCCGCGTTGGAACCGGCGATGCCAGCGCCAATGACCACCACCTTGCCAGGCAGCACGCCAGACACGCCGCCCAACAGAACACCCCGGCCGCCATGTTGGCGTTCGAGGAAATAGGCACCGACCTGGGTGGCCATGCGACCGGCAACCTCCGACATCGGTGCCAACAACGGGAGGCGACCATCAAGCAGTTGCACGGTTTCGTAGGCAACGGCCACGCAGCCGGACCCGACGAGTCCCTGAGCGACCGACGGGTAGGCGGCCAGATGGAGATAGGTGAACACGAGGTGCCGATCTTCGATGAGGGCCAGCTCCGCCGCTTGCGGCTCCTTCACCTTGAGGATCATCTCCGCGCTGGTGAACACTGCTTCGGCATCTGGAGCGATCTCGGCCCCTTGCGCCTCGAACTGGGCGTTGGCTATCGACGACCCGGCTCCGGCATCGGATTGGATGACGACCCGATGGCCATGACCAACGAGTTCCCGCACTCCGGCTGGGGTGATGGCGACGCGGAACTCGTCGGGCTTGACTTCGGTCGGCACACCGATGATCACGCCAATACCTCCTTCGCAAGCAACAGCCCGATGATGGTTTTCGAGTCTGTGATCGCTCCCTGGTCTATCAGATCTACCGCCTCGGCGAGCGACACACGGAGGATCTCAGCATCGTGCTCTTCCGGGCCGTCCGGCTGGATGGTTGTCTCGGACAGCTCCGTTCCGAGGTACAAGTGGATCACCTCGTCGGTGAAACCAGGCCCCGTGTGCACGTCTGAAAGGTGGCGCAGCACCGCCGGGCGAAACCCCGTCTCTTCGGCGGCCTCACGGACGGCGGCCACCTCGGGGTCTTCACCGAGATCGAGCTTGCCGGCCGGGATCTCGAGAAGGTACGTGTCGACAGGAGCTCGATACTGCCGGACCAGGATCACATCTCCGGCTTCCACCAGTACCACCGCAGCCGCCCCTGGGTGGCGAACAACCAGACGTTCATGCAAGCCGCCATCGGGTGCTTCGACCTCCAAGGTCTCTGCAACCAGGAAGTCGAGATCGGCCTTGTGCCGGCTCCCGACGATTCGAAAGGTCAAGCCGTCTCGACTGCCGTTTCGACCCGAGCTCGACGCTGCTGCACGGCCGCTTCGACCAATCCGGAAAACATCGGATGCGGGTCGTCTGGTCGCGATTTGAACTCAGGATGGAACTGGGATGCGATGAAATAGGGGTGGTCTTCGATTTCAACGATCTCCACGAGGTTTTCGTCTGGTGAGAGGCCCGACAGTGTGAAGCCGGCCGCCTCGAGCTGCGCCCGATAGCGGTTGTTGACCTCCCAGCGATGGCGGTGCCGCTCGTAGATGACTTCCTCGCCGTACAACCGGTGGGCCAGGGAGCCCGGTGCGAGCTTGGCCGCATACAGACCGAGCCGCATGGTGCCGCCCTTGTCGGCAACGTCCTGCTGGCTCTCCATGAGGTCTATGACCGGGTCGGGGCTGGTCGGGTCGAACTCCGACGAGTTGGCATCCGAGAGCCCCAAGACCGATCGGGAGTACTCGATGACGGCGCATTGCAGCCCAAGACACAATCCGAGGAAGGGAACCCGGTTCTCGCGGGCGTAACGAATCGCCTGAATCTTGCCCGGCACGCCTCGATATCCGAAGCCGCCGGGTACGACGATGCCGTCCAGCCCGTCGAGGTAGGTGGCCGCCAGCAGTCCCTCGAGGTCGTCGGATGGCACCCAGCGAAGGTCGAGCTTCACCCCGTGCGCAAGGGCTCCATGTTTGAGAGCTTCGACAACCGAGAGGTATGCGTCGGGCAGATCCACGTACTTGCCCACCACGCCGATCGTCACCTCTTCGGTCGCGTTCTTGGCCCGATCGACCATGGCGGTCCACTCATCGAGGTCGGGGGGTGGAGTGTCCAGGACCAGCTTCTTGCACACGACGGAATCGAATCCGGATTGATGGAGCAGGAGCGGCACTTCGTAGAGATGCTCGGCATCGATGGCATTGATGACAGCTTCGGGCTGCACGTCGCAGAAGAGGCTGATCTTGCGACGGATCGCGTCGTCGATCGGCCGCTCCGACCTTGCCACGATGATGTCGGGCTGGATTCCCTGGCTGCGCAGCTCGGCAACCGAGTGTTGCGTTGGCTTTGATTTCAGCTCGTCTGACGACGGGATGAAGGGCACCAGCGTGACGTGCACATAGACGACGTTGTCGGGGCCCACGTCTTTGCCGAACTGGCGGATCGCTTCGAGGAACGGCAGACCCTCGATGTCTCCGACGGTGCCGCCGACTTCGGCGATCACCACGTCGACATCGTCGCGATCGCCGATGCGCCGAATTCTCGCCTTGATCTCGTTGGTGATGTGGGGGATCACTTGGACCGTCCCACCGAGGTAGTCGCCGCGACGCTCTTTCTGAATCACGGCTTGATATATGGATCCCGCTGAGACAGAAGAGTCGCGTCGGAGGTTGACACCGGTGAAGCGTTCGTAGTGACCGAGGTCGAGGTCCGTTTCGCCCCCGTCATCGGTCACGAAGACCTCCCCGTGCTGGAAGGGATTCATGGTTCCGGGGTCGACGTTGATGTACGGGTCGAGCTTCTGGTTGGAGACGCGCAATCCCCGGGATTCGAGAAGCCGGCCGAGGGAGGCGGCAGTGATGCCTTTGCCGAGGCTCGAGACCACTCCACCCGTTACGAAGATGTACTTCGTCACGGATTGGCACCGTAGCAGGACTCCAGGAACGCGCTGCTCACTCCGCGGACCCGTGTGCTTCGGCCAGCAGCTCTTCGGCGTGGCGTTGGGCATCCTCGGAATCAGCCATGCCGGACAGCATCCTCGCCAGCTCCACAGCCCGGTCTGACTCGGTAACCAATCGCACACCTGATCGATTGTCAGTCCGTTCGACAACCAAGTGCTGGGTGGCGAACGCCGCCACCTGAGGCAGGTGGGTGACACACAGCACTTGGCTCGCAGCCGCGAGCTGGGCGAGCTTGCGGCCGACCGCCAGTCCAGTCGCACCACCCACTCCGGCATCCACCTCGTCGAACACCAACACCGGCATGTCGTCGGCGCCAGAGGCCAATCGGAGGGCCAGCGTCAACCGTGAGAGCTCCCCGCCGCTGGCAACTCGCTGCACCGGGCCCGGCTCGAGCCGATCATCGGATGCGAACAGGAGCTCACACCGATCGGTGCCGGTTGCGGCGGGCTCGGCCTCGGCTACAGCGAAGCGGACGACCGGCGCCGCCATGCCCATGTCAAGCAGATGGCTCCGGGCAGCGGTGGCAAGAAGCTCGCCTGCCTGCATACGCGCCGTCAGGAGGACCTTCCCAGCCGCCCTGACCTGCGTCTCGGCGGCCGACAGCTCCTTGGCAATCGTGTCAGCCCGCTCCAGCAGCCCGCCGAGCCGATCGGCCCGGGCGGCCGCTTCCTTGGCAAAGATGAGCACGTCTTCGAGCGTGTCGCCGTACTTCCTCTTCAAGTCAGCCAGGGTGGCGAGCTTGCGCTCGACCACATCCAAGTCCGCACTGTCCGCAGGTAGGTCGGCCACCAGGATCCGAACACTTCCGTCTACCTCGGCCAGATCGGCGCTCGTGCTCTCCAGCAGCTCGAGCGGTGCCGATGCGGACGGATCGAGCTCGTTGGCGCGGCGGAGGCCGTCCACGGCTTCGCCAACAGCATCTCGGGCGGTCTCAACAGCTGCCCGCACCACCTCGAACCGTTCGAGCAGTTCCTCTCGATTGCGCAGGCGCAGCGCATCAGTTTGGAGTTCGGTGTCCATGCCGGGCTCGAAGGCTGCAGCTTCGATCTCTGACGCTTGGTGGTTCGCGAGTTCGAGCTCGCGCTCGAGGACCCGGCGATCTCCTCCCAACTCCTCGGCCTCGGTCTGGAGGTTTCGCCAGTGCATGAAGGCCGCCACGTAGGCATCGACGGCGCGTTTCCCGTCGTCGTCGAGATTGCTGTCGATGAGTTGGCGAATGAAATCCGGCCTTCGCAGCGCCAGCTGATCGTGCTGGGCGACGACTTCAGCGATCGAACCGACGGCCCGCTGTAGTTCGTCTGCGGTGGCCATCGCTCCGTCCAGATAGGCCCGGCTCCTGGATCGTCCGACAGTCCGACGAGCGACGGTTTCAGCACCGTCGACCACGAACCGCCCTTCCACAGAGGCGGTGTCGCCAACGGGACCGATCGCTTCCTTGCGCGCCTTCTGTCCGAGCAGCAGCCGCAGTCCGCCGACGAGCATGGTCTTGCCGGTTCCGGTCTCGCCTGTGACGACCACCAATCCCGGTTGCAGGGAGATCTGAGCTTCCTCGATCAACCCGAAGTTCTTGATGGCGAACTCATCGAGCATCAGATGAACGCGCCGTCGAGCCCGCCGTGCAGTTGCAGCTTCTCCTTGACCCGCTGCGGCCAGGTGAGATCGGACAGGCGAACGAAGCGTGCCGGTCTGGGACCGCGGCGGATTGTCACCACAGTGCCGGGATCAGCCACGCCGAGATCACGCCCGTCCACTGTCACGCCGGCGGGTCGGTCATGTTCGACCTTGATCTGGATGCTCACATCCGGAGCAAGTACGAGCGACGTGTCGAACAGCGAATAGGGGGCAACGGGGGTGATCACGATCCCGTCGACAGATGGCGATACGACGGGCCCACCGGCCGACATGGAGTATGCGGTGGAACCGGTCGGTGCGGCGATGACGAGCCCGTCGGCTCGATATGACAAGAAGCGGTCACCGTCGATCACCACCTCGAGTGTGACCAGCCGCTGGTTGATCACTTTTTCGATCACGACGTCGTTGATACCTGCCACGAACGGTCCGCTCTCCCCGAGCTGCGCCTCGATGGACATCCGCTCGGACTCGTCCCAATCTCCAGACGCGAGCACATCCAGCGCCCGCGGGATGTCGGTCGGCTCGCCCTCCGTGAGGAACCCGACCCGGCCGACGTTGATACCGAGTACCGGTATGTCGTGCTCCAGACCCACCGCCACGGTGTCGAGCACCGTGCCGTCGCCTCCAATGGAGACGAGGACGTCGGCCGTTGACATGTCTCCAACCGTCACCGACGTGTCCTCCAACAGCTCGGCAACAGCTGCACCGGCCACGAGCGACATGCCGCGTCGCGATGCCTCTCTGCAGAGCTCACGCGCAACGGCCGCCCGTTCGTCGTCCAGATAGACGACCAATCCGAGCTTCAGTTCGTCAGCCACAACAAGAACTCCTGATTGCCTTTGGCACCTGTGATGGGCGAGGGTACGACCCCTGACCTGCGAAGCCCGCGTTCTTCGAAGCAGGCGACAACTTGGTCGACCGCATCGCGCCGGTCGGCCTCATCGGTCACGACTCCCCCGCGCGGGACTCGGTCACGTCCAAGCTCGAACTGAGGCTTGACGAGCAGTATCCAATCCGCGGCCGGACCGCCGCACTCGACCAGCTTCTCAGAGACGGTGCACAGGGAGATGAACGAGAGGTCGGCGACCACCACGTCGAACGGGGCTCCGAGCTCGCCGGGGTCGGCGTGCCGGATGTTCGTCCGCTCGAACACGGTCACCCGCGGGTCGTTGCGCAATCGCCACGCCAGCTGTCCATAGCCCACGTCTACCGCCGTCACGGAAGACGCTTCGCGACTCAGGAGAACATCGGTGAAGCCACCGTGAGATGCCCCGACATCCAGGGCAGCCTTGGCCTCACAGCTGATGTTGAACGAATCCAGCGCTGCCAACAGCTTGTGGGCACCCCGTGAGGCCCAGGCTGTCTCGGGCTGAGTTGACGCAAGGTCGTCGGACTCAGAGACGAGCGTGGCCGCCTTGGTGGCGGGGCGTCCACCAATCACGACTCGCCCCTGGGCGATCGCCTCCTGCGCAGCCGTACGCGAATCGGCCAAGCCGCGCCTGACCAACTCGACGTCGAGGCGGCGCCGGGTCATTCCCTCAGCTGGCTCTGCAACGCATCGGCCATCTCGGCAGCGATGTCGGGCGCGTCGGCTGGATCGGCGGCCTCCAGCTGCGCGAGCAAGTCGGCCAGGTGCTGACCCAGATCCGGGGGCCGCGAATCGCCAGCGTCATCGCTGACCGTGGTGTCGGCGGCTGGGCTGAGTGCGCCGTCAGACAGGATATCGGTGGACTCGGTGTCCGTTGCGTTGTGATCCATGCAACCATTATCGCCCGACCCGATGACAGGAACCGCCCTTTGATCCCACTGCGCGATGCCAACCCCGGAATCTCGAGTCCGCTCGTCACCCTGGGCATCATCGGGATCTGCGTGTACGTCCTGTTCGGCGTGCAGTTCAACGACCCGCAGCCGGAACGGGTGCTGTACGAGCTGGCCACGATCCCATGCGAGGTGATCACCGCTGAGCCACTCGAACGCATTGAGATCGAGCAAGGGATCTGTCAGCGTGCAGCCTCTGCCCCCGCGGTGTTCGAAGACAAATCGGTCCTGTTCAGCCTGCTGGCATCGCTGTTCATGCACGGCAGCATCATCCACCTCGTTGCCAACATGTGGTCGCTGTGGATCTTCGGCAACAACGTCGAGGATGCCTTTGGAAAGGGCGGCTACGTCGTCTTCTACGTGCTCGGTGGGCTTGCCGCGACCGCTGTGCACATCGTCTTCAATCCTTCGAGCACGATTCCCGTCGTCGGTGCGTCAGGGGCGATCGCGGCCGTGATGGGCGCGTATCTCGTGCTCTTTCCGACGTCGAGGATCGTGTCGTTCATACCGCCGTTCTTCTTCATCCCGTTCGCGGTGCGGGCGTGGATCTTCCTCGGCATCTGGTTCCTGGGTCAGTTCGCCTTCGTCGGCCAACTCACCAACGTCGCGTGGGAAGCACACGTGGGAGGTTTCGTTTTCGGTCTCGTGGCGGCGACCGCCTTGCGGACCCAACTCCGAGCTCGTATCGATCGGGGACTGCAGCGGGTGCGGCGCCAGGCGCTTGGCTTCAGATAGCTACCCGATTCGGTCCGGCAGATTCGCAATCGAATCGATGACGTGGTCCGGCTCGAACTGACTCGGAACGTCGGATGGATCGTCTGTCACGCCGGTGAGGCAGAGGATCGTCTCCCAGCCTTCCGCCCGACCCAGTGCGATGTCGGTGTCCGGGCGGTCCCCGACGACGACCACCGGGCCATTGGCTCGAGCCTTCACCAGAGTCCGGATCGGCGCAAACGGCTTGCCGGCAGGCATCGCCACCGTCTCGGTTGCCGTCTCGACCGCGCTGACGATCGAGCCTGCACCCGGCCGCAGTCCGTTCGGTGTCGGGAATGTCGGATCGAGGTTCGACGCCACCAGGCGAGCCCCGTTTCTGACGGCTGTCGTAGCGTCCGCCAACAGCTCGTAGCTGAGCCGTCGCGTGAGACCAACGACCACGTGATCGGCCGCGGCCGGATCGGTCACAACGGAAACGCCGGCTGCCTCGAGCGCCGTGACGATGCCCTGTTCTCCTACGACGAACGCTCGTTGGCCGCCGTTGCCCGCGACGAGCTCGGCAGCGGCCATGGCCGATGTGATGACTTCGTCGACGGCCACATCGAAACCGACTACTCGATCGATCTTGGAGGCGACTTCCTCAGGGGTGCGGACGGAGTTGTTCGTGACGAATAGCAGTCTCCGGCCTGTCGTTCTGCACCAGTCGAGCACTTCGAGCGCCCCTGGCACAACCTGTTCGCCGAGATACACGACACCATCGAGATCGAAGACGATCGTCATCCGACGTACGTGCCGATGATGCGCTGGTACAGATCGACCGTCCGGTGAAGCGACTCGACCGTGACTCGCTCGTCGCGGGCGTGGAACATCGTCAAGAAGTCGCTGAAGCCAATGCCATCATCAAACGAACCAACCCCGTAGCAAGGCACTCCGCGGTCTCGCCAGAATCGAGCGTCGGTCGTCGCGGGCGTCACCGCAGGCAGCAGATCACGTGAACCGGTCGTGGCTTCGAACGCTCCCGCAATCGCATCGACCAACGTCCCAGTGCTCGGCGACGAACTCGCCTGATGGCTCAGTTTCGTTTCGAACCTGAGCCGGTCGTAATCACCGCCGAGGATCTTTCGAAAGTGGTCGTGAACCGTCGTGTCGTCCTGATCGGGCAACATGCGGATGTCGATCGTTGCCTCGCCTCGATCCGGCACGACGTTGGCCTTGCCTCCCGAATCGAGGATCGTCGGTGTCATGGTCAGATGAGTACATGCATGCACGTATCGGGCGAAGCTGGGATCGGTGACGGCCAAATGCTCGATGGCTCCGTCAACCCGATCAGGATCGATCAGATCGGACTTGGTGTCAGTGTCGATGGCGAGCCCGTCCACAAACGCCCGCCATGCATCGGTGATGAGCACCGGCGTGTCCGACTCAGCAATGGCGGCCACCATCCTCGCCAGAGGTATCAGTGCGTTGTTTGTGCCGTACGGTTGGCTGCCGTGGCTCGCAATTCCGGTGCTGTATGCCAGCTGCCAGTGCGGTCCCTTTTCTCCAACGTTGAGCAGCGGAGCTGACCCGGGCGGTGACGGGTAGGCGATCTCCGTCAGGAGCCCGTCACAGCCGACCAGGTCCCAATGCTCGTCGACGATTGGACGAGCTCCCAGCTCACCACCGGCTTCTTCGTCCGCAACAGCCAGGAACGACAGCCGTCCCCGCAATGCAGCCTCGTCAACGCCGAGATAGGCGACAGCCATGGCGGCCACGACATTCAGCATGTCGACAGCCCCGCGGCCCCACACCATGCCGTCCTTCACGACGCCGCCAAATGGATCGACGGACCAGGCGTCGGGATTCACCGGAACGACATCGAGGTGACCCATGAGCATCAGGTGGGGTCCAGTGTCATTCCCCTTGCTGAACAGGGCTGACTGGCGGCCCATGGCAGGCTCGAACACGCGGGTCGGACTTCCCAGCATGGACTCCAGGTAGGTAACGGAGCGGTGCTCG
>CAJHYJ010000194.1_pt1 | contig 14515 bp, 12 predicted proteins | sample 9198711 | NCBI WGS metagenome assembly CAJHYJ01 (sample SAMEA7708361, study PRJEB35096) | sediment metagenome | biome: marine neritic benthic zone biome [ENVO:01000025]; feature: sediment [ENVO:00002007]; material: shallow marine sediment [ENVO:03000034] sea grass bed [ENVO_01000059] ...
GTGACGAAGCCTCGCCTCTGATCACGGATCATCGCCAAGCCCCGGACGACGATCATCGTGCTGATCCCGAGCCACACTGCCCACAGGGTGCCGTTCACTGAGACAACGATCGCGAACACCGCCACGGCCGCCACTGCGGCAGCCACAGTCGACGAAGCAAGGAACGAGAACCGGCCGGCGCCGAGGTAGATCCCATCGCCGACGAAGACGAGTGCACCAATGGGTTGCAGTGCTGCCAAGACCCAAAGCGCCTGCCTTGCCTGGTCGAGGACCACGGGGTCGTCCGAGAACAGGCTGAGAGCCGGTCTGAGCAACACAACGGCGACTCCCAGTGCCACTCCGACTGCAAGACCCCACGACCACAATCGCCGGTTGATCCCGGCAACGTCGCCGCCCTCTCCCCCTGCTCCCACGGTCGATCCGATCATGGCCTGGGCAGCGATGGCAAGAGCGTCGGTGATGAGGGCAAGCAGGATGAACAACTGCGAGACGATCTGGTGAGCCGCCACGGTGGCGTCACCCAGCCGAGCTGCGGCGGCCGTTCCCACGGTGAGAGCCCCAACGAGCGCAAACGTCCGGATCGTGACATCTCGACCGACCCGCGCCAGCAGCCGCCCCTCGACAGCCTCACCGGGGCCTGACAGCACGTTCCGACGCAAGAGGGCGAGAAACCACAGGGCACCGATCCATTGCGCTGCCACCGTGGCCAGTGCGGCGCCACGGATCCCTAGGTCGAAACCGAAGATGAGCAACGGATCGAGGATGAGGTTCACGACGTTGAGACCCAGCGTCACCTTGAGCGGAGTGATCGTGTCGTGCAGGCCGCGATAGGCACCGTGGCCCACCAACACCACCAGGATGGCCGGAGCTGCCCAGGCGCGGGTCTGCAGGTAGATCAGCGCATCTGGGATCAGGGCCTCGCTGGCCTGCATCAGCCGGAGGATCGGCTGTCCGATCACCAGCAACAGCAGCCCGACGACGACACCGAGCGCAGCGGCCCATCGGATGGCCTGCTGAATCAGCCCCACCGACCGAGGGCGATTGCCGGAGCCTTCTGCTTGGGCCACCAGCGGAGTGAGCCCGTACTGGAAGACGTTGAAGGTGATGAAGGCCAGGCTGAAGACGGCTGCATTGACACCGAGTGCTCCCAACGCATCGGTGCCGAGCCGGCCGACGAAGTACGTGTCGACCAACGACACCAACGGATCAGCGGCCAGGGCGCCCAGCGCCGGCACGGCCAGACGGATGATGCGTCTGTCGAGATCAGCCAGGATCGAGCACCTTGTCCGGCCACGGACATCGATCCTCAAGCGGACACTCCCAACAACGAGGTCGGCGAGCATCACAAACGTCGCGGCCGAACTGGATGATCCTCATGGAGAGCTTGTTCCAATGCCGAAGCGGAACCTGCGCCTTCAGATCCTGTTCGATCTTCACAGGATCTGTGTTGGTGGTGATCCCGAGCCGACCAGACACCCGCTTCACGTGCGTGTCAACGGCGATCGCCGGCTGATCGAAGGCCTCGGCCAGTACAACGGAGGCCGTCTTTCGACCGACCCCTGGGAGCCGCACCAGATCGGACATCGAGTCAGGCACAACCCCGTCGAAATCCTCGTCCACGGCCACGGCCAGTCCGATGATCGACTTGGTCTTCTGTCGGAAGAAGCCCGTGCTGAAAACGATGGACTCAACGTCCTCCGGGTTGGCAGCTGCGAGATCGCCTGGCTCCGGGTACGCCGCCATCAGGACCGGGACCACGTTGTTGACGTTCTCATCTGTGGTCTGAGCCGAGAGCACAGTCGCAACGATCAGTTCCCACGGCGACCGATAGTCGAGGGCAGTACCAATGTCGGGATACAGCTGCTCCAGTCGCTCCGCGATCGTCCGGGCATGGCGCTGCTCCACCTGACTCGGACGCGTTCCATCTGCAAGGTGCTCTCGGGATGCCACGGGCGGGGATGGTACCGAGGGCTAGGGTCGCCGCTCCTCATGTCGAGAACACCCTCTGTGACGCGGCCGATCGCCGCCCTGCTCGTGGCGGCTGCGCTCTTCGGCTCGACCTTCGTCATCGTGAAGGACGCGGTGACCAGCTTGGCTCCGCTCACGTTCATCGCCTGGCGTTTCGGCGTGGCAGCATTGGCGCTGCTGGTGGTCGCCCCTCCTCGCAACCGTCGCGTCTGGAGAGACGGCCTCATCGCCGGGGCGGTGCTGTTTGGTGCATTCTGGGCTCAGACCCAGGCCTTGACGGAGACTTCGGCAACGAACTCCGGTCTCGTGACCGGGCTCTACGTCGTGTTCACCCCGTTCGTGGCGGCAGCGTGGGGCCGGCGGGTACGCATTCGGCCAGGAGTCATGCTCGGGACACTCGTGGCGTTTGCAGGCCTGGCCCTGTTGACCATCCGCGACGGTCTGGCGCCATCGCCCGCCGACATGCTGACGCTGGCGGCGGCTGTGCTCTTCGCGGTCCACATCGTCTATCTGAGCCGGGTGGCACCACACCACCCGGTCGTTCCTTTCACAGCTGTGCAAATGCTCGTCACGGCGGCCGGCGCAGCCATCGCCGGCTGGTTCGTGGAAGGACTGTCTCTTCCCTCTGGATCGGTGTGGCTCGCCATCGTCCTGACCGGGCTGCTGGTCTCCGGTGGAGCGTTCCTCCTGCAGATCTGGGCGCAGACCAAGGTCTCGCCGACTCTGGCCGCCGTCGTCTTGGCATTCGAACCGGCCTTTGCCACCGCGATCGCGGGGGTTGTCGGCGAGGAGCGACTGACGCTCCAAGGGTGGATTGGGGCTGGGTTGATCATCGCTGCCATCTACATGGTGATCGCGTCTGAACGTGACGAGTCACTCGCCGAGGCGGTCACCTGACCTTCTAGCCTCGATCCCGTGAGCCAGATCGGGCACGGAGTCCACCAGGTGTCGATGGGTGTCAACTCCTTCATCATCGACGGCGACGAGGGCGTCGTACTGGTCGATACAGGCCTGCCGCGCCGTCACGGCAAGATCATCGAACAGCTGAAATCCATCGGTCGGTCGGTCGACGAGATTCAGGCGATCCTGGTCACTCACGCCCATACCGACCACACCGGAGGCTTGGCCGCGTTGGCGGGCGACGCGGCAGTGGTTGCCTCCGCTGTCGATGCCCCCGCGATTGCCGGCCGGGCCCCGGCTCCCGTACCTCCGGTGCTCGATCGTGGCCTGCTCCGCTGGATGGCCGGGCTGGTTCCGGCCGCTGATCCGGTCGAGCCCAGCCACCTGGTCGAAAGCGGTCCGGTCCCGGTCACCGGCGACGTAGTTGCGATACCCACGCCAGGCCACACACCGGGCCACACTTCGTATCTCCTCGACCGAGGCGGAGGCATGCTCTTCGCCGGTGATTCGTCAATGGCCTCGAGGAGCGGCCGCGTTCATCGTGGCTACATGAATCGCAAGTCTTCGACGTTCGACGCCAGCCTGCGCTCCACTGCCGAGCACGACTTTGCTGTGGCCTGCTTCGGGCACAGCGGTGCGATCACCGTTGATGCTGCGGGAGCCTTTCGAGCGTTCGTGGCGTCGCTGGACTGATCAGCTATCGAGTCGCCGGGCCAGTCTGCTGACGAATCGGATCGCGGCTACAAGCGCAAACAGCAGCAGGATCAGGATGACCGAGATCTCGACCGGTGTTGCGTACCCGGTGTCACATTGCCTGATCCCTTCGGGGCAGAGCCCGAAACCTGTGCCGCCGGCTGCCAGGTCGAACATGACGAGCAACGGCACGGCCCCAACAGCCAGAGCAGCCAGCAGGAGGACCCAGACGACGATGCGGAGTAGGAACACGTTCACCGTCAACGAAGGGTACCGGCCAGGTGGTTCCCGATTGAGCAATCACCCGCCCCGGCGAGCAGCTGGCCAAGTCGGTTGTACCGATCAAGAACCAGTCAGCGGAATCCTCAACACGAGCCTGCCGTCCTCGACAGACCACTCGGCACGGGCCACGAGCGAGAAGTCGATGTGGTCCTTTTCCGCCTGGTCTATGAACTTCTGACGCTCGGAGCCGGCCACCGGCGGCAGCGGCCTGTCGCGAACAGCCTTGGCGCGTTCGTCAAACCTCTCGAGCATTGCGTCAACGTCGAACTCAGCCACGGGGCAATACCGTAGCCCGTGCCTACCCTCCGTCTGTGTCTGAAGGTCGCCTCATCATCGTGACCGGCAAGGGCGGCGTCGGCCGCTCAGCTGTCAGTGCCGCACTGGCGATTCAGGCGGCCCGACGAGGAGCGAGAGTCCTCGCCGTCGACATGAACGAAGCCGCCGGCTTGGCGTCGCACTTGGGTACCGAACCGCTCGAATTCCAACCGCGTGAGGTGCGCCCGGGCCTTCATGCTCTGTCGATCGATCGCCCAACGGCCCTCGACGAATACCTGCACCTTCAAATCGGGATTCCCCGGTTCGCGCGGTTCGGACCGGTGGCCCGTGCCTTCGATGCACTGGCAACCGCCGCCCCGGGCATCCGGGAGACGATCACGATGGGCAAGGTTCTCTACGAATCGGCCCGTCATGACTGGGACCTCGTCGTCACGGACGCACCTCCCTCCGGTCAGATCGGCTCGTTTCTCCGGTCACCCCGGACGATCGCCGAGCTCGTGCCGACCGGCCGCGTGCGCGATCAAACCCACTGGATGGAAGAGCATCTGAAGGACCGGACGGACCTCGTGTTGGTCACCCTTGCCGAGGAACTCCCTGTCAATGAAGCCCTCGAGTTCACTGCTTGGCTCGACGAGCATCCAACCACCAACCTCGGACGCACCCTCGTCAATCGCACGCTGACCCCCCTCTCGTTCGAACCCAAGTCTCGGCGCGGTCACAGGCAAGCAGCCGCCCTCCTCCATGCCGGCCTTGTCGAGCAACAGGCCTTCTGGCGCAAGGCCTTGGGCCCGCACGAAGCTCTGCCGTTCTACTTCGGTGCAACCGGGCCACTCGAGGTCGCTGAGCGCCTCGCCGACGAGCTGGGCGAGCAATGACCAAGGCAATCATCGTCACGGGCGCTGGAGGTGTTGGCAAGACCACCGTCTCGGCCGGACTTGGCGTTGCCGCGGCCCGTCGCGGCGCCCGGACCCTGGTGATGACGGTTGACCCGGCGCGCCGGCTCGCCGACGCTCTCGGACTGACAGAGGTGGGTGGGGAACCCACCGTGAACCCCGACCTGCCGACCCTGGCAGCCGCCATGTTGGACGCAGAATCATCGTGGGACGACCTGGCCCGACGTCATGCTGACCCCCAGGTCGCAGATCGGCTGGCGACGTCCGACTTCTTCCGCGCGATCGCCCGGCACTTCCCTGCATCTCAGTCCTATGCGGCGAGTGAGAAGATGGCCGATCAGCTCGAGTCGGGAGACTGGGACATCGTGGTCGTCGACACGCCGCCGGCCGCTGGTGGGATCGACTTCTTCACCGCACCCACTGACCTCGCCAATCTGGTCGGCGGGCGGCTGTTCCGATGGATGACGGGAGGGAACCTGCCCGGACGAAGCCAGCTGTTCAATGCCATGGCACGGCCGGCGCTCAAGACGGTTGACGTGGTCCTCGGATCAGATCTGCTCGAACGCGTGACTCAGTTCCTGTTCGATCTTCGGACGACGTATGACGGACTAGCGGCCCGCGCCGAAGACATCGACGGGCATTTCAATTCAGCCGCTGTGTTGGTCGTAACGACTGCCGACCCGGCACCGGTGACGGAGGCCGGGAGGTTCTTCGAGGAGCTGCCCGAATATGCGAGTAGCCCTTCTGCCGTGGTGTTCAACCGGGCCCTTCCCACATGGAAGTCCGTCCCGGAGAGCGACGAGGCGTCGATCAACCTGAACCGATGGGCCGCCGAGTCACACCGACAAGCGGTTGTCCGCAACGAGTTCGCCGCTCGCCATGACGTGGCGCTGATCGCACTGCCCTGGCTGGCGACCGCGCCGACTGATCTCGAGTCGTTGGCGAGTGCCGTCGAGGCGCTAGAGGACGGCTTTCTGACCGAAGAGCTCGCGCAACTCGGCATAGAGGGCTGAACGCGGCTCCACCCGGTGATCGTCTCCCAGCTGAAGCACCTTGTGGCCTCCGTCGGAGTGGAGATGCAAGACGACAGGGGCACTCCCCGGGTGATTGACCAGGACTGTCTTGAGGCGTTTCACCATGTCGGGCGACAGCACCTGCGCCGGCACCTCGACCCGCACCTCGGAATCCGCGGACAGCCGGGGCTCGCTGAGGGACCGCGCAATGAACTTGGTCTCGTCGCCTCGCTGATCGACTCGTCCAGTGACCAGCACGATGGCGTCTTCTCGGATCAGGCCGCCGTGCTCCTCGACCGTACGCGGAAAGCCGACAACTTCCACTGAGGACTCCAGATCCTCGAGCTGGAAGAAGAGCATGAGGTCGCCCTTCTTGGTGTATCGCCGTGTGATCGCGCCGACCAGGCCTCCAATGGTCACAATCGACCCGTCGGACATCTCTCGAAGTTGCCCGATGGTCGATGTGGTCGCCGCCCGGAGTCGAGACTCGACCCCGAACAACGGATGGTCCGACACGAAGAGTCCGAGCATCTCCTTCTCAAAGCCCAAACGGATCTTCTTGTCCCACTCGTCTTCGAGGAAGGACTCGCCATCGCCTTCACCGGCGAGGTCATCGGAACCGAAGAGGGAGAACTGTCCCATGTCCTCACTGCGGCGCCGCGCCGATATCGCGTCGAAGGAGAGCTCGTACCCGAGCATCAGGCCCTTGCGTGAGTACCCAAGATCATCGAACGCCCCGGCCTTGATGAGGGACTCGAGCGTCCGCTTGTTCAGTGCGGTGAGATCGACCCGCTCGAGGAAGTCGGAGAACGTCCCGAATGGTCCGCCTTCATCTCGGGCTTCGACGACCTTGCCGACGACGCCCTCACCAACGTTGCGCACGGCTGAGAGTCCGAACCGGATGGCTCCGTCCGCCACCGTGAAGTCGACATCGGACTCGTTGACGTCGGGAGTCAGCACCCGCACCCCCATGTTGCGGCACTCGTTGAGGTAGAGGGCGGTCCGATCCTTGTCCCGCTTGGTCGAGGTGAGCAGGGCGGCCATGTATTCCGCCGGGTAGTGCGCTTTGAGGTAGGCGGTCTGAAAGGCAACGTATGCATAGCAAGCCGAGTGGCTCTTGTTGAAGCCATAGCCGGCGAACGGCTCAATGGCGTCCCAGAGGTCGCGTCCGAGCTGCTCGGGGTGGCCCTGCGTCCTGCACCCTGCGACGAACTTCTCTTTTTCGGCCGCCATGACGGACTTGATCTTCTTGCCCATCGCCTTGCGGAGGTTGTCGGCCTGGGCCATCGAGTAGCCGGCCATGTCACGAGCCACCTGCATGACCTGCTCTTGATACGTGATGATTCCGTAGGTGGCCTCGAGGAAAGGCTCGGTGGCCGGATGGGGGTACTCGACGACTTTGCGCCCGTTCTTCCGATCGGCGAACTCGTAGTGCATGTTCAGACCCATGGGGCCTGGTCGGAACAGTGCGTTGACGGCGATGATGTGCTCGAACTCCTCCGGCTCGAGCGCCCGTATCAGTGAGCGCATCGATGAACCTTCGAGCTGGAAGACACCGATCGTGTCGGCCCGTCGTATCAGTTCGAAGGTTTTGGGGTCGTCGAGTGGCACGTTGTCGATGTCGATCCGCTCACCGTGATTCCGTTCGATCAGTTCGAGGGACCGCTCGATCGTGGACAGGTTGCGAAGCCCGAGGAAGTCCATCTTGAGCAGCCCCATCGACTCGATGCCATGCATCTCGTACTGGGTGACGACCTCAGCCTCTTCACCCTTGCGCTGAATGGGAATGACTTCCGTGAGCGGCTTGGGCGTGATGACCACTGCGGCTGCGTGAATCGAATCCTGGCGGCGCAGTCCCTCGAGGCCGAGGGCTGCGTCTATGACTCGCTTGACCTCTGGATCACTGTCGTAGGCCTCCCGCAGGGGCGCCGCGTTGTTGTACTGATCCCGGAGCGCCGAGTCAGCGTCCTCGTCCGGCGGCTGCAAGCACTGCGTCAGCGATGCCTCTTTGCCGAGGATGGCCGGCGGCAGCATCTTCGAGACTCGGTCTCCAAGGGAGTAGGGATACCCGAAGACTCGGGCCGCGTCCCGGATCGCTTGCTTTCCCTTGATCGTCGAGAACGTGATGATCTGCGCAACGTGGTCCGAGCCGTACTTCTCGGCGGCGTATCGAATGACGTCTGCCCGGTACCGCTCATCGAAGTCCATGTCGATGTCGGGCATCTCCTTGCGGCCTGGGTTCAGGAACCGCTCGAAGATCATCCCGTATTCGATGGGGTCCAGGTCGGTGATCTGCAGGCTGTAAGCAACGATCGATCCGGCGGCTGACCCTCGCCCAGGCCCGGTGCGAATACCTTGCTCCCGGGCGTAACGGATCAGATCCCACACGATCAGGAAGTACGCCGGAAAACCCATCTCGCCGATGACCTTCAGCTCATGGCGAATCCTCTCCTCAGCCTCTGGTGGCAAGGAATCGCCGTATCGTCGGCGGGCTCCCTCGTAGACGAGTCGCTCCAGATACGTGGACTCGGTCTCGCCGGCCGGGACGGGAAACTCCGGCAGCAGGATGTTCCCGAAGTCGAGCTCGACAGTGGCCCGCTCGGCGATCAAGAGCGTGTTGTCGCACGCTTCCGGGAATCGTTCTGCTGGGAAGAGCTCCCGCATCTCGTGGGACGACTTGAGATAGAACTGGTCGCCGTCGAACGAGAAGCGGTTGGGCTCGTCGATGGTCGCTCCGGTTTGTATGCAGAGCAATACATCGTGTGCCTCGTATTCGTCAGGGCGGGTGTAATGAGCGTCGTTGGTGGCCAACAAGGGCGCCCCGATGCGCTTGGCGATCTCTGTCAGGTCATCGAGCACTCGCCGCTGGGCCTCTATGCCGTGGTCCTGAATCTCGATGAAGAAGTTGCCCCGGCCGAAGATGTCCTGATAGGTGGCAGCTGCTTCCAAGGCTGCGTCGAAATCGCGGACGGCACCACCCTGATTGCCCTCTTCGCGGGATGCGTCCGGAGCCAGCAACTGCGGGACCTCACCACCGAGGCAGCCGGAGGTGGCAATGATCCCCTCCGCATGCTCCGCCAGGAGCTCCTTGTCCATTCGCGGCTTGTAGTAGTAGCCCTCGAGGTAGGACCGCGAGGAGAGCTTCATGAGGTTCTGGTAGCCGACCTCGTTCTCTGCGTAGAGCAGCATGTGGTGGCGAACGTTCTGGGATCGAGGGGGCCGATCGAACCGCGAGCCGGGGGTGGTGTACGCCTCGATACCGATGATGGGTTTGACCCCTTCAGCCTGGGCGGCCCGGTAGAAGTCGACGACGCCGTACAGGACGCCATGATCGGTGATCGCGACAGCCGGCTGGTCGTCGGCCTTGGCGGTGCGAACGACGTCCTTGACCCGCGCTGCGCCGTCCAGCATGGAGTATTCGGTGTGAACGTGAAGATGTGCGAAGCGGTCCACTGTGAGAACTACAGGGTCGGGAGAATTACACGGTTGGGATTCCGAGCGTACCAGACGACCCCGACGCCTCTCCCCGCCGCTCAGACCTTCTTTCCGCGACCTGCTCCGAGGTCAGAGCACCGCCACGATCGAGGCCGCTATCACAGCAATCGACCCCACGATCAACAGCCGTTCCTGGCGCTCCTTCGGAACCAGGAAGGCGGCTCCGGCGATGAGAGCGCCAGCCAAGAAGCCACCGACGTGCGCCTGCCAGGCGATGTTGGGGACGATGAAGGGCAGGACCACATTGATGCCGATGATGAAGGCGAACTGGCGAAGCAATGCATCCAGCCGCCGGGCCAGAGCAAACGCCACGAACACACCAATGAGCCCGGAGATACCACCGGATGCACCGACGATGAGCGCGGACGTGTCGAGGAAGTAGAAGGCGAACAGGCCACCGGCGGCCACCGACGCCACATACGTGCCGAGCAGCCCCGACGGTCCCACGATCGACCGCTCGAGGGTCGGGCCCAGCAGATACAGGGCATACATGTTGAAGCCGAGATGGATGATGCCGCCGTGCAGGAGCGACGCCGACAACAGCCTCCACCACTCGCCTGCCTCGACAGCCGGGTTGATCTGAGCAAGCGAGCCATACAAGGAATCCATGCCGAACCCCACCACCGACACGGCCACGGTGACGATGAGCAACGCCCGCGTGACCGGGGGCAGGCCCCGCTGCCGGCGCCGGACAGGCGCGGCCTGCTGCTGCGGCACATGGCATTCCGGGCAACGTTGGCCAACCGGGCCCGGGATCGAGCACTCGCCACAGATCGCCCGTCCGCACTGGGTGCAAGACAAGCCGGTCGGTCGATCGGTGTGGCGATAACAAGTGGTCTGCGTGACAGCCATCGTGACTGTCAGCCTAGGAATCGGACGGGGTTACCGATCAGCCGAAGAAGGTGGCTGCCACGTCGTACAGTTCTTCGTCGACGCCGCGGACCTCTACGCAGGCGTCCTCGAGTGGTACGGGCTCGATGCCCGCTCCCTTGACGGCGACCATCACTCCTGACGCTCCGTCGATGGCCAGATCTGCTGCTGCCACTCCCAGACGAGTCGCCAGAACTCGATCGGAGGCGGTTGGCATGCCACCTCGCTGGGTGTGACCCAACACTGTGACCCTCGTCTCGAAGCCGGTCAGCTGCTCGAGAATGGGGGCGATCTGGTAGGCCACGCCGCCCAGACGGGCGAACCCGAAAGCGTCTGTCTCCTCGACCATCTGCCGCCCCTCGGGCGGTTCCACGCCTTCGCCCACCACCACGACGGAATAGCTGTGCCCCAAGCGATGACGCTTGCGAATGATGTCGGCAACCTCCTCGAGGTCGTAGTCGATCTCCGGGATCAGAATCGCGTCCGCTCCCCCGGCGATCCCCGAATATGTGGCAATCCAACCCTTGGTGCGGCCCATCACCTCCACCAGCATGATCCGGTTGTGGGCCTCGGCCGTGCTGGTGATTCGATCGATTGCCTCAGTGGCGATCTCCACTGCCGTGTCGAACCCGAATGTCACGTCGGTTGCGGCGATGTCGTTGTCGATCGTCTTGGGGACACCGACGACCTTGAGGCCCTCACCCTGCAACTTCAGTGCGGATCGGAGGGTCCCGTCGCCACCGATCACGATCATGGTGTCGATGCCGGTCTTGCGCAGGGTCGATTCCACACTCTTGTATCCATCGCCGTGCACGTAAGGGTCGAGGCGGCTGGTCCCGAGGATGGTTCCGCCGCGACCGAGGATGCCCCGCACATCATCACGCCCGAGAGACCGAACCTTGCCGTGCATCAGGCCTTCCCAGCCGTTCAGGACCCCGAGCACCTCGGTGTCTCGCTGCAGCCCGCGACCGACAACACCCCGAATGACAGCGTTCAGGCCGGGGCAGTCGCCCCCGGCAGTCATGACTCCGATGACACCCATCAGTAGAGGAACATGGGCTTGCCACCCACGTGTCGAATCTTCGGCCGGTAGTTGGCGGAGTCGTACAGCTCATCCACGTCGACCCGCTTCACACCGTCTTTGGTCACAGCGATCGGAACGTTGGTGTAGGTACCACTCCGCAACGCCACCATCCGGCCGGACGATCCGTCGAGTGCCAGGTCCGCCGCCATGACCGCGTAGTTGGTGGCCACCATGAGATCGAGAGAGTCGGGACTCCCCGACCGCATGAGGTAGGCAACCTGTTGGAAGATGATGCCTTGGCCGGTTGTCTGTTTGAGCAGCTCGCCGGTGTAGGCACCCACTCCTCCGAGCTTCCGATGCCCGTATGCATCGGCCTCCCCGGACACATGGAGGTCGCCGCCCTCCACGACTGCGCCTTCCGAGATCGTCATCATGGCGTAGTTGCTCGGGTTCTTCGCTTTGTCCTCCAAGAGAAGCTCAGCGAGACGGTCTATCTGCACTGGAACCTCGGATATCACCGCACGATCGACCCCCGCCAAGTACGCGGTGATCAGCGACGTTTCACCGCTGTAGCGGCCAAACAGCTCCACAACCGCGATTCGTTCGTGCGATCCGGTGCTGGTCCGGAGATTGTGAATGAACTCCACGCCCCGTGTCACTGCGGTCGAGAAGCCGATGCAGTAGTCCGTGCCATGAACGTCGTTGTCCATCGTCTTCGGAATGGCGATGACGGGCACACCTTCTTGATGCATGCGAAGGGCATATGACAAGGTGTCGTCGCCACCGATGGGAATGAGCACGTCCACCTTCTGGGACTCCAAAACCCGGAGGGCATGGTCCGTGAAGTCAAATGGTCCGTCACCGTCTATCCGATGGGACAGGAAGTCGGGAACCTCGGATGGACGAACGTTCGAAGGATTGGTTCGCGATGTATGCAGGAACGTGCCTCCGGAGCGGTCGACCGTCCGTACGCGAGCCAGATCCAATTTCTCGAAGTAGCTGGCAATCGACTCTGGGTCTTCCGGGTTGGTCCGAAGCAGACCTCCCCAGCCTTGCCGGATTCCAACGACCGAGTGGCCTTCATGGACTACCCGGTCCACAACGGCTTTGATGCAGGCGTTCAGGCCTGGGACATCACCGCCACCAGTCAGAATCCCGATTCTCATGCGCTGCCCACGGCGCCCTCGTAGACGGCGATGAACTTGGCGAAGTTGGCTGCGATCCCTTCGGCGGCAGCCTCCCGTTCCATGGTTCCCTGGCGCCACGCGTCGACTTCGCCCTTCCAAATGGAACGGCCGATTGCGAATCCGGCATAACCGGAAACCGGGGCTCCCTGGCGGAGCCAGTGTTCGACCAAGGCGTCGTCAGCGCCGCGTCCGAGCACGACGGAGACGACGTTGTCTCTTCCGTCACGACGGGTCAGGTCGGCGAGCAGCTCACAGGAACGTTGGCGGTCGAGTCCTTCGATCTTCCAGATGTCGGGCTCGACGCCGGCAGCCTGGATCTCACTGATGGCCTGCAACGTTGCGAAGGGGCGCACCTCGGTGTCGTACGCGGCCGTATCCCCGCCCACCAATGCCAGTTGCGCTTCGGAGGCAGGAACCAGGAGCTCGAAGAGGTACTTGCGGCCGTTGTCGTGCAGCCAGTCACCCAAGCGCTTCAGCCGCTCACCCTGAAGGGCCTTGGCGTCGGCGTCGTCATCCGGGTTCCAGCGAACGAGCACCTTCGAGAAGTCGGGACCGAAGGCCGAGATGTGCTCGCCGAATGCATCGCCGTACTCGAAGTCAAAGATCTCCTGACCGGATGCCTCGACGGGCATCGCGAGCTTGATCCCACGCTCCTTGGCTTCGCGGGCAACCGCGGTGCCCATCTCCTCGTCGACGAGCACCCCGACCTTGTCGGCGGGGGCTCCAGCAGCCAGCGACTTCTGAACGCCCTCCCAAACGAGCTGCTTGGCGGACCGCAGCTGCTCCATCTGCTCGGGCGTGGCGCCGTCGCCGGCACTAAACATCTTCTTGAAGCTGCCTCGATGATCGAAGGCAAGGATGTACAACAGGCCGTCATAGCCAAGGTTCATGGCGCTCCTCAGGATTGTCGGCGCATCGTAGCGACGAGCTGCGAACGCCCAAGCTGACGGTCTTCAGCCCGCGAAGACCTCAGCCAAGTTCTGAAGATCGGACGGAAACGGAGCATCGACGATCACGGGCTCTCCAGACAGTGGATGGTGAAACTGCACCCGACGAGCGTGCAGACAGATGCGATCGGACCATCCATCTCCGCGCCACCCATACAGCCGATCGCCAATCACGGGATGGCCGATTCGAGACAGGTGAACCCTGATCTGATGGGTCCGGCCGGTCTCGAGCGTGACTTCGACTGCTTGCTGATCGAGATCCAGTTCGGCAACGACTCGATAGTGCGTTCGAGCCGGACGTCCAGCCCAGTCGACGGTCATTCGAATCGGCCGTTGGGGGTCGCGGCGGATGGCCGCATCGATCGTCCCGGTCTCAGCGGGCAGCCGTCCCTGGACTCCTGCTGCATACACCCTGTCGATCTCCCGGGCCGCCATCGCCGCGTTCAAGCGCTCATAGGACTCAGCGGTGCGAGCAACGATCAATGCTCCCGATGTCTCCCTGTCGAGTCGATGGACCAATCCCCACCGTCCCGGCTGACCAACGCCCTCGAGATCGGGCCACCGGGCCAGCAACCCGGCCGCCAGCGTTGCGTCACGCCTTCCCGCACCGGGATGCACCACGACGCCCGCCGGCTTGTCCACCACGGCGAATGCCTGCTCGTCATGGAGAACGGTGAACGGCACGCTGGCATCCGGCTGCAATGGTTGTTCAACAGGAGGCTCGGGATGACGAATCACCTGGCCCTCACTGATCGTCGCCGCCGGCGCCGTGGCCTCTCCGTCAACAGTCGCCTCGCCCGACTCACACCAGGTGCGCGCCACCGACCGGCTGACGCCCGCCAACTGCGCCACCGCTTTGTCGGCTCGAGCGCCGGCGAGATCAGGGGGAATCGTGTGATCGACCATCGGTCCTCGCAGACAACACCAGCAACGTCACGACTCCGAGAAACAGACTCGCATCAGCAAC
>CAJHYJ010000068.1_pt1 | contig 14487 bp, 15 predicted proteins | sample 9198711 | NCBI WGS metagenome assembly CAJHYJ01 (sample SAMEA7708361, study PRJEB35096) | sediment metagenome | biome: marine neritic benthic zone biome [ENVO:01000025]; feature: sediment [ENVO:00002007]; material: shallow marine sediment [ENVO:03000034] sea grass bed [ENVO_01000059] ...
CACGCTGGGCCGTGCCCTCGTCGGCCGCAGCGAGATGTGAGGGGCCTCAGGCGTTAGGGCTTAGGGCTTAGGGCCTAGGGCGATTCGAGCTCGCTGCGCTCGCGCTCTCATCGCCGGATAGTTTCGCCTCGTGATCAACGCACGCGCCGTATGCCGTATGCCTTATGTCGTACGCCGTGATGCGGCGGCAGCCGCATGAACGTCTTCCTCCTCGAGCCGTACTTTTCCGGCTCGCATCAGGCCTGGGCCGAGGGATATCAGCAACACTCCGACCACGACGTTCATCTGCTGAGTCTGCCGGGGCGGTTTTGGAAGTGGCGCATGTTCGGGGGAGCGGTGTCCCTGGCCGAACGGGCAGGCGGCATTGCCGCAGAGCAAGGCGCCCCCGACGTTGTGCTTGCGTCTGACATGCTCGACCTGGCCTCGTTCATGGGCCATGTCGGGTCGGCGCTGGGTGAGCCCAAGACCGTGCTGTACATGCACGAGAATCAACTGACCTACCCGCTCTCCCCAACGGCTCGCGACGATCTGGCCTACGCCTACATGAACTGGTCGTCGATGCTCCGGGCCGACGAGGTCTGGTTCAACAGCCGGTTTCACCTGGAGGCGGTCTTCGAGGCGCTGCCCAAGTTCCTACGACACTTCCCTGACCACCGCCATCTCAGCCTGATCGAAGGTGTCGAGGCCAAGTCGATCGTGATGCCCGTGGGTGTGGAGCTCGGATGGATCGACGAAACCGCCAAGACGGACCCGCCGCTCATCATGTGGAATCAGCGGTGGGAGTACGACAAGGACCCGGAGCGGCTGTTTCGAGCGCTGTATCGCTTGGCTGACTCCGGCGCTTCATTCCGATTGGCGCTCTGCGGAGAGAACTTCCGCAACGTGCCTATCGAGTTCGAAGAGGCTCGCCGCCGCTTGGACGGCCAGCTGATCCACTACGGATTCTCAAAGCGGCCGACCTATGAGGAGCTGTTGACTGATGCATCAGTTGTCGTCAGCACGGCCAAGCACGAGTTCTTCGGGATTGGGGCGGTCGAGGCAATGGCGGCGGGCGCGGTTCCCGTCTTTCCCAAGCGACTGTCGTACCCGGACCTCGTCCCTGGGGAGATCCATGCTGACGTTCTGTACGGCGACGACGCCGGGCTCGACGAGTTGCTGCATGCCGCCATCACCGACCCGGCGCGGCGCGAACAGATCCGGAATGTCGTGGTTCCAAGCATGTCGCGCTTCTCGTGGGATGTCGTAGCGGGGGCCTATGACGACCAATTGTCGGTCCCCCCTTTGGGGGGAAGGTTCCTGCCGCCGAGCTCGCGAGGCGGGAGGTAGGGGGGCTACGACTCCAACGGGCCTGAGGCCCGATTTGTTCAGATCGGCGACGCCGGTTTGAACAGCGGCAACTGCTCCCAACTCCCGCCGACGACCTCGGCGGGATCGGCCTGCAGCCATTGTTCGGCGACTGTGGCGTAGACAGAGCGGAAGTCGACCTCGTGGACCATGTTGCCGCCGGGCGTCGTCTGGGTGAGGGACGGCTGTGCTCCATACAAGCCCCCGGAGACACCGCCCCCGATCAGAAACTGAACCCCGGCAGTGCCGTGGTCGGTCCCTGACCCGTTGTCCCTCACCCGACGCCCGAACTCGCTCGTGGTCATCACGGTCACATCGTCGGTCTTGCCTGCACCGTCGATGACCTCGAAGAAGCTCTGCAGACCGTTGTTGAGCTGACGCAGGTTCTGGGTGTGCCGCCCAGCCTGGTTGTTGTGTGTGTCGTAGTCACCGAAGCCGTGGATGTAGATGACTGAAGGGTTGGCCTCCGAGGCGATGAGGCTGGCTGCAACTGACAGCTGTTCGACGACGTTGTCGCCGCTGCGATCGGTCACGTCGCCCAGCGCAACCTTGAGTTCCGATCGCGCCTCGACCGTGGTTGCCAACACGTCCTGGACGATGCCGAGGTAGCCGGGATCCGGCCCGCCGGCCGGAGCAAACCCCGACCACGCCGACATGAGTTCATCGACGTCGTCGATCCAGTCAGGAGCGTTGGGATTGAGGCCGGCTCGACCTTGGATAGCGATTTGGTTGGCGGCGAGACCCGCCATGGCTTGGCTTGGTCCCGAACCAATGGTGATTCCAGCCAGCGGATTGTCAGGCCCGACGCTTCCGTCCAAGTATCGACCCAGCCAGCCCGTCGCATCGGTGTCGGATTTGTCGGCGGTCCACCAGGTCTCCATCGACTCGAAGTGGGACAGAGATGGGTCCTCGTATCCCACGCCCGTGACGGCAGCCACCTGGCCGAGCTCGAATCGCTCGGCCAGGAAGGTCAGCTCGGGGTGCAGACCGAAGGTGCCGTCGAGATCGATGGGATCCTGGATCGCCACGGTGCGCCGAAGGTCGTAGTAGGACGGATCAGCGTGGGGTATCAGGGTGTTGAGCCCGTCGTTGCCTCCGCCGAGCTCGACGATCACCAGTGTTCGTCCATCGAGCAAGGGATAGGTCTCAGCGGGGATGACCGGCGAAGCCAGCGTCTTGGCGGTATCAGAGCGAGCAAACGTTGCGATCGAGTACCCGCCCACGACGGCCACGGTGACGGTGGCGCCGAGCCCCTTCATGAACTGGCGGCGAGAGACGATCGAGCAAGTGGCATCGGTCATGAGACAGCGAACTCCGGTGAAGCGATGGACAGGGCTACTTGTATGGCGGGATCGTCGAACCCGGCGATGACCTGCCTGGTGGTCTCGCTGACGTCGTAGACGCCCAGCCGGTTGAGAAACCCGACACCTTCAGGATCCGGGTCGTTCTCACGCAGCTCGAATGCGGACAGGCTGTTGAGGATGTCGAAGGTGTGCACGAGGCCATACGGGCTGACCAGCTGCGGTCCCGATGGGTAGCCGGCAGGATTGGGTGCTCCGAACGGGAAGTACTGCCAGTTCACGAGTAGAGGAGCGGCGGCCGTCTCGGGACGCCGAGGCATACCGAATGCTTGCCACACGGTGATGAGGCGCTCGAACGGAGTCCGGATCTTGGTACGGATCGCCTCGTCGGAAACAAACTCGGGCCGGGAGGCGATCGCTTCGACGAGCGGCATGATGTGATAGTTCGCCCGGAAGGTGTCCCCGAGTTGTCGGGCCACAGCCGGCTCCGGAGCAAACCCGACCAGCTCGGTGAAGAGCTTGATGGCGATGTTCTCAGCGGTGGCGGGATGCTCCAGCAGGATGTCGAGAGCGTCGTCCATGTCCCATCGGCCAGTCCTGCCGAGCAGCGTCTTGGTCCCCGCGTCGTGGCGGAACGGCAAGAAGGTGGATTGCCAGAGATCGACGTTCAGGTCGAAGTCCCGGCCCCGCCTCCCGTAGGGGATGTTGACCACCCAACCCGTGAAGGCACGGGAGGCCTCGACGACATCCTCCTGGCTGTAGTTGGCGGTTCCGATCGTGTAGAGCTCCATCACCTCACGGCCGAAGTTCTCGTTGAGGTTGTTGGCTTCGTTCTGGAACCCGTCGAGGTAGGCGAGCATCGCCGGATCCTTGGAGACCTCCTTCAGGAGGGTGTCGAACGATGCCGTAGCCAGCTCTCGCATCATCAGGTGCTGCTGCCACAACACGTAGGCGACCGGGACCTTGCGCGCCGAGGTAGCGAAGTGGTCGTGCCAGAACCAGATCAGTCGCTCTTCGATTGGTCGGGGAGAGATGACGGCTCGCTCGGTCCACCACGCCACCGGATCGACGAAGTTCCGTCGTTCGGTCGCCTCTTCGAGATTCTCCGGCGCCTCGAGCTCGGGAAGAGGATCCACGGAACCTGAAACATCGAGCGCTCGCTGGATGGCGGCGTCGACGCTCGATGCATCGGCTGCCAGGTCCGGATGGGAGCCGAGCCCGAGACGCCGGAAGACGTGACTGATGCGCTCCCTCTCGCTGTACATGGAGACAGCATCGAGCACGGTTGTTTGGAGACTGTGAGGCGACGGTCAGGTCTTCAGTCAGCTCCGCTGAGAGGGGGAGCATCCCGACGGGGGAGAGGGCCACGTCTCAGGAACGTTGCTGGCGCAGGTGTTGGTTCTAGACCCCCTCCGGCGGCTCGTTCCTCGCCGCTACCTCCCACTCAGGGGAGGAGCTGTCTGTCTCAATCGGGTCTAGGCACCCAGCCCCTCGAACAACCCCGGATCCCACTCTGCCCAGAACTCGACCATTGCGATCGCGTCGTCGTGATGTTGGCTCTGCATCGCTTCGCCCCGCTCATCGTCCGGCTCCCACGCTGCCGTGCCGAGGGTCCAGAACAAGAACGACCACAGAACAGCGCCTCCCAAGGCCTGCTCCAACCCTGTCCGTTCGACCTCGACACCCTGGTCGGTCAGCCCCGAGGTGTAGGCCTCCAGCACCGGATCGACTGCAATCGACTCACCCATTGTGAAGATCACAGACACGAGATCCTGCAGCCCTGGTCCCCGCCGGCATCCGGCCCAGTCGAGGATGACCGGGCTGTCACCAAAGAGGATGTTGTCGAGATGGAGGTCGCCATGGACCAGGGTCTGGGGGAGCTCGGCGAGAAGCGACCTGCCCGCCCCCAAGGTGGCCGAGGGGTCCCGCATGAGGTTGCGACCCAGCGACGACGACACCGGCCCGAAGCGGGAGATGAATTGCGTAGGGCGGTTGGTCATCCACTCCTCACTCGGTCCGGTCCAGCCGTTTCTGAGCCATTCGTGGGCGTCGAGCGTCGCGTCGTCCCAGAAGGATCCGTGGATGCGACCAAGCGACGTAGCGATGGCCAGCAGTTGTGACACCGGCTCCTGCGCCAGCACATCACCTTGTCGACCGGCGATGTCCTCGAGGATGAGCACGGCCCGCTCTTCGCCGGACTCGGCGTAGAAGCACGTGGGCAGTGTTGCCTTGATGTCGGAGGCGAGCTCCCGGTAGAAGTGGACCTCGGTCGCATCGGCCGGACCGTCGAACGACCACAGCTTGACCGCAATGGTGTCGGCCTCGAACTCGGTGAGCGCAACCCGGTAGATCTCGCTGGCCAGGCCAAATCCCTCGCCGATCCGCTCGATCGAAGTGATCGCAACCGGTTGGTTCAGCGCCTCGCGGAGCCATTCATCGTCAACCTGATGGATCGTTTCTGGCACCGCCACCCGTGGGAACCTACGTAGCTCGTAACTCGTAACTCGGCGCCGAAGGCGGTCGGCCTACCGCCTACAGCCTCTACGCGCCGCACCCGATGTCGAGCACTGGCACGGGACCGATATCGTCGTTGACGTACTCCCAGACGACGAGGCCGGCGCCTTCGTAGTACTGGTCGCGCAGGGCGATTTCCATCGTTCCGTCTCCGTTGAGGTCGGCGAGCGCCATCACCTCGAAGTCCATCAGGAAGGGGAAGGAGTTCTCGTCTTCGGGTCCGCCTGGCCACGTTTCGGCCGGAAGCCGCAGCTGCAGGATTGCGGTACGGACCTCGCCCTCGATGACCTTGCGGAGTAGGACGATCTCGAAGGGCGAGTTCGTGGCCGGGTCGTAGAAGACGTTGTCGCGTTTGCCTTCGTTGGCGATGACGATGACCTCGTCCACGCCATCGCCTTCGAGATCGAACCGCACGAGTTGCCGGATATTGGCCGTGTCGACCGTCAGTCCTTGCCCCGCCAGTACGTCGAGAACGGCGTCGATGTACACACCTTGTTGGCTGGTGAACTCCTCGGCCTTGTGGGGGACGAGGGGCCACTCGGCCTGCACGGCCAACCAGGGATTCTCGAAGAAGACGAGTTCGTTGATGGAGACAGCGGGTCGGTCGTAGGGAGCGATCTCGCAGAACTGGCTGTTGGGGATCACCTCGCCGGGTAGAGCCTCGAGCTCCTCTCCGATGGCACCGAACACCTGCCACAACGGTGCCTCTCCGGGTAGATCGGTGGTGTCGGTGACGATTGTCCAGTCACCGTCCCATATACCCATGATTCCGCCCTGGCTGGAGATGATCGCCACGCCGTCCGGCAGTGTCGATGCCGCCAGCGTTGTCGTGGTCGTCGGCGACGTAGAGGTTGACGTTGTCGCCGAACTGGACGTGGTTGTGCTGCCCACGGTGGTCGTTGTGGTGGTGTCGACCGCCGGCTGCGCGGTGGTGGTTGTGGTGTTGTCGACGGCCTGCGAGCACGCCGCGAGGATCAACAAGGCAGCCCCGATTGTCGAAGTCGAGCTTCTCATGCGGTCCTTCGGCCTCCGGCCTCGAGCCTCCGGCCTGTGATCAGCGACTGAGCACGGCCTTCACTATGCCGTCGGCATCGAGGCCTTGCTCGGCGAGGATCGTGGCCGGGTCGCCGAAAGGCAGGAACTCGTCGTCGATTCCCAGCATGGTGAGCGGTCGATCGATGCCTGCCTGTGCCAAGTATTCGGCCACTCCGGCGCCGAAGCCGCCGGCAATGACGTTGTCTTCGATCGTCACGATGTTGGTGTGGGCTTCGGCCCATTCCGCGAGCCGCGGGTCCATGGGCTTGATCCACCGGGCGTTGACAACCGTCGAGGTCACCCCTTGCTCAGCGAGGCGACCGAAGGCCTTCTCTGCCTCCTGCACGAGACGGCCGGTCGCGAGCAGGAGGACATCGGTGCCCCCATTGGCGACGACCTCCCACTCGCCGAAGGGATATGGCTCGACGGGAAGCTCCGGCATGGCCGCCACGCTGGCCCTCGGGAATCGGATGGCTACGGGCTGGTCCATGGTCAACGCAGTCTCCAGGAGACCGCAGAGCTCGTGGGCGTCTGCTGGTGAGGCGATCGCCATGTGGGGAACCATGCGCAGGTAGGAGAGATCGAACACGCCGTGGTGTGACGACCCGTCCGGCCCGGTGATGCCGGCCCGGTCGATGGCAAACACGACGGGCAGCTCATGCAGCGCAACGTCCATCATGATCTGGTCGAACGCCCGCTGAAGGAATGTGGAGTAGATGGCCACGACGGGGCGAAGGCCGCCCATGGCCAGTCCGGCCGCCAGTGTCACTGCGTGCTGTTCGGAGATGCCGACGTCGAACACCCGCTCGGGTGATCGGTAGGCCAGCTTCGACAGACCGGTCGACGACTCCATGGCCGCGGTGATGGCAACCACGTCGGAGTGGCGGCTGGCTGCGTCGGCAAGGGCTTCGCCGAAGACATTCGTGTAACGGATCTGCTTGGCGAGTGGAAGTCCGGTATCGACGTCGAACTTGCCGACGCCGTGCATCATGTCCTTCTCGTCTTCGATGGCCGGCTGATAGCCCTTGCCCTTTTCGGTGACCGCATGAACAACAACGGTCTCGCCCAAGTCTTTGGCCCGCTCGAAGACTTCATACAGGGCATCGAGGTCGTGCCCGTCCACCTCGCCCGTGTATTTGAGGCCGAGCACATCGAAGTAGGTGGAGGGATGCACCATCTGCTTCAGAGATTCCTTGAGCCGGAACGCCCGCTCATCGAGCTCGTCGCCGAAGACCGGGACTTCTCGGAGCACGGCACCGAGCGCCTTCTTGGTGCCTTCGTAGCGGGGATCGGTCCGAACCCTTCCGAGGAACCGGGTGAGGCCGCCGACAGTTGGTGCGTATGAGCGGCCGTTGTCGTTGATCACCACGATCAGGTTGGGCGGTTTGACGTGGGAGATGTGGTTGAAGGCTTCGTAGGCCATGCCCCCGGTCAACGCCCCGTCACCGATCACCGCGATGACCCACTGGTCGGGATTGGCAACGGCCAAGCCCAATGCATAGGACAGGGAGGTCGATGCATGGCTGTTCTCCACGAGATCGTGAGGACTCTCGGTGCGGCTCGGATAGCCCGAGAGCCCGCCGGTCTGGCGTAGCTGATCGAAAGAGTCGGCGCGTCCGGTCAGGACCTTGTGGACGTAGGCCTGGTGGCCAACATCGAACACGATTTTGTCGTTCGGGGAATCAAATGAACGATGGATTGCCAACGTCAGCTCGACAACACCGAGATTCGGGCTGAGGTGCCCGCCCGTCTGAGAGATACGGTCGATGAGGAACGCGCGAACGTCTGCGCACAGCGCAGTGAGCTGATCCGGGCTGAGATTGCGAAGCTCTGCCGGATCGGAGGGAAAGCGGGGTCGTTCCTCAGGCATCATGCCTCCAGGCGTCATTATGGCGTTCCTGCGAAACGACGCCCACCCGAGAGCCGTTCCGACCACGTGGTGCGCGGGCTGGAGGGTGTTGTCTGGGGCCCGCAGTATCGTTCTCGGTCATGGATTTGCTCGCCGACATTCATGACTGGTTGCGCTGGGTCGTGCTCGTGGGCCTCGTGGGTGCAGCGGTGCTGGCCGTCGTGAAGGCCGCCCGCCAGGCACCCTTCGAGGGACGCGGCGATGGCGTCTTCGCCATCGCCATGACGGCGTTCGACATTCAGGTGACCATCGGTCTGATTCTGTGGATTGCCGGTCGTATCCCGCCGAGGGTCGACCATCCATGGATCATGTTGGTGGCGGTGATCGTGGGCCATGCCGGCCTGATCGTTGCGCGGCGCAGGCCCGAGCGCGGATATGTCTTCGCGGGAGGCGGTTTGGCGCTGGCGTTGCTGCTGGTCCTGGGAGGGATCCCGTGGGGCGGCTGACCGCCGTTGCGTTGGCAGCGCTGTTCGTGCTCACCTCCTGTGCCGACGGCCGCTACGGACCGTGGGTCCGCGAAGACGGCAGCGTCATCGAGTCCTCCCTGCTGATCGAATACCAAGGCTTCCGCGACTGCGACCAACTCGACGTCACCTTCATGCAGTTCTACGGGTATCAATACGCCCGCGATCCCGGGATGATTCTCGGCGATGTCACGGCGCCGGACGGGTCTGGTCGAGTTCTCGAGTACGACGTGCTGTTCGGCGAGGAAGTGCTGGCGACGCTCGAGTCTCAGGGCTTCACGCACTCGGCGCGGCCCATCGGTTCGAACGACTGGGTCGACCGGGAGATCTTCCTCGATCCGGCAAGTCGCGAGGACTATCTCTATGTCGTCGTGGACAACGAGGCGATCGAGCGCTGGGTTCGCTACGAGGAGCAGTGCGAGCGTTAGCGAGCTGACGTTCGCGGGCGAAGGGCGAAGGGCGAAGGGCCAAGGGCCAAGGGCCAAGGTCGGCTGCGCCTCGCATCGAGACAACAGACCGTTCCCAACACGGTCTGACGTCTGTTGACTGACGTCTCAATCCGGGAAGAAATCACCCACTCCCCACCGTTACACTGGACAACAGACGCCTGACCGCACCTGGCAGGTGATCCAGCACAGAGACGATCCACAGTTCGGCGTGTCGCAACGCAGCGTCCCTCAACCTTCGGGTGGGGAGAAGGAGCAACCATGAGCGGCAAGAAGATCACGGCGCCTGGCATCCGTGCTCGCAAGGGCGGCGAGCACATCACGATGGTCACGGCCTACGACACTCCCTCGGCTTCCATTGCCTCCGAAGCCGGTGCCGACATGATTCTGGTCGGCGACTCTCTTGCCAATGTGGTGCTGGGCTACGAGACCACCATTCCGGTCGACACGGATGTCATGGTTCATCACACCGCCGCTGTTTCCCGGGCCAAGCCGCATTCGCTCGTCGTCGGTGACATGCCGTGGATGAGCTTCCACATCAGCCCGGAGGATTCCGTCCGCAACGCCAGCCGGCTGATCCGCGAGGGCGGTGCCGAGGCCGTGAAGCTGGAGGGCGGTAGCAAGCGTGTTCCCCACATCGAAGCGATCCTCGACGCCGAGATCCCGGTGCTGGGCCACATCGGCCTGACGCCGCAGTCAGTGCACGCCATGGGCGGCTATCGAGTCCAAGGCAAGGGTGCTGAGTCCGCCGAGTTCCTGCTCGAGGAAGCCCAGGCGCTCGATGAGGCTGGAGTGTTTGCCATGGTCTTGGAAGGTGTGCCCGACGTTCTCGCTCAGGTGATCACCAAGAACGTGACGTGTCCCACTATCGGGATCGGCGCTGGTCCGCACACCGACGGTCAAGTGCTCGTGTTCCACGATGTCTTGGGTCTGCACGACGGTCACTATCCGAAGTTCGTCCGGCCCTACGCTGATCTCCGCTCGCAGGCCATCGATGCCCTGCGACGTTTCTTCGATGACGTGAGGAGCGAGGCGTTTCCTTCCGAGGACGAGACGTACTCAATGCCCGAGGACGCAGCCCGGGCATTGCTGGCCGACCCCCAGCCCGGCGACTTTGGGCACGACGGCTCGGCTGGCTGACACTCGTCTTGGTGGCGGCGTGTAGCGCCGCCGCCTCGCCCTCGACCACAACTCGAGCGGTCGCTGTGACAACCACGGATCAGACGACGACCACGCCCGCGACGCCCCCACTTGCGACCACTACGACGACGCCGGTTTCCACGACGACGACTTCGGCTGTGCCGGACACCGGTGACATCGTTGGATTCGACCTCGCGCTGGTGACGATCGGCCGTCAGGAACTGCTGGTCGCAGTCGCCGATACGCCGACGAAACGCGGCCAAGGGCTCATGTTCGTGTCCGAGTTCGGGGACGTCGACGGGATGCTGTTCGTGTTCGACACCGACGTGAACAATCGCTTCTTCATGCGCGACACGCTGGTGCCGTTGGACATCGCCTTCTTCAGCGCTGGCGGGCTGCTGGTCGATCTGTTCGACATGGTTCCGTGCGAGGAAACGCCCTGTCCGCGGTACCAACCTGCGGGTCTGTACCGGTACGCCCTCGAGCGACCGGCCGGCACGATGGTTGGTGTCATCTCGGCCGGTGACATCCTGGATGTCGGGGGTCTGGCTCCGTGAACCGGGTTTGTGTGAGCGGGACCACCGGGTCGGGCAAGACAACACTGGCTCAGGAAGTTGCTGAGATCCTGGATCTACGGATGGTCGATCTCGACGAGCTCCACTGGGGTCCCGACTGGTCGCCTCGAGAGACGTTCCGAGAAGAGCTCGATGTCATCACAGCCGACCACGGTTGGGTCACCAGCGGGAACTACAGCGCCGTCCGCGACCTGACGTGGAGCCGAGCAGACACCATCGTTTGGCTGGACTTCCCGGCCCGCATCGTGTTCTGGCGTCTGGTCCGTCGAACGGTTCGGCGGGTCCGGACCGGTGAGGTCCTGTTCGGCGGCAACACGGAGACCTATCGAAACACGTTCTTCAGCCGGGACAGTCTCTTGGTGTGGTTCTTCAAGACCCATTGGTCGAAACGGCGTCGCTACATCGATGAGTTCGGGCAACGCCGTAGCGAGGGGGCAACGCTTGTCCACCTTCGTCATCCTCGCGAGGCCGAGGCCTGGTTGGAGTCCTTGGCCGCCCTGCGCGAAATCTGAAGACGTATCGGTCTGGCCTGCATTCCCGGCCTGTCCTACACTGCCGCAACTTCCCCGCCCACGGCGTGGGACTGCCCCTGCTCCGGACCGACCGGAGCCTTCCGCGTAGCGGATGTCCGAAGGAGCTGTGATGAAAACGTATGAGCTGATGACGATTCATCGGTTCGACCTGGCCGAGGCGGACTATCAGTCCGCCGTGAACGAGATTGAACAGAGTCTCGCCGGCTGGTCAGCCGAGGTCACCGACAAAGATCTGTGGGGGAAGCGACGCTTCGCCTACGAGATCGACCACATGAACGAGGGCTACTACTCCGTAGTCACGTTCACGACGGAGGATGCGACGCCGGTCGACAACATCGACCGAACGCTGTCACTCGAGGACACCGTGGTCCGTCACAAGATCGTCAGACTCGACGTCTGATTCCGTCACACCTACACGCCATTGTGACGAGAACGAGACAGAGAGGTTTGACATGACCAACAGCATCACCGTCGTCGGCAACCTGGTTGAAGACCCTGAGCTTCGCTTCACCCCATCCGGTGCTGCGATGGCTCGCATCCGAGTCGCCGTCAATCGCCGCTGGCGCGACCAGCAAGGCGAATGGCAGGAGCAGACGTCCTTCTTCGGCGGAACTCTGTGGCGCGAGGCCGCCGAGAACGCCGCCGAGTCGCTGCAGAAGGGCGCCCGGGTGATCATCACCGGCCGGCTCGAGCAGCGCTCCTGGGAGAACCAGGAGGGCGAGCGTCGTTCCGTGGTCGAGATCGCCATTGACGAGATGGGACCGAGTCTTCGCTGGGCGACGGCATCCGTCACGAAGACGGCCCGCACCGGCGGATCAGATTGGAACCAGCAGCCGGCCGCCGCAGTGCCCGCTGCTCCCGTAGCCCGTACTGACTACGGGCCTGACGAAGCACCCTTCTAGAGAACGAGGACACTTCCCAATGCCCAAAAAGCAAAGCAATCAACGACGCCGTCGCCGTCCCGGCGGTCAGGACAATCGGCGCCGCAAGCGCATCGTCCACAAGTTCGCGCCCAGCGATCGGGTCGACTACAAGGACGTTGCGCTGCTGCGCAAGTTCATGTCTGACCGCGGGAAGATCCGTTCGCGCCGAGTGACTGGGCTCACTGCCCAGCGGCAGCGCGAGGTGGCCATTGCCATCAAGAACGCGCGCGAGATGGCGCTGCTCCCGTACATCAGCCGATGAAGCTCGTACTGACGCAGGACGTCGACGGTCTCGGCAAGGAAGGCGAGATCGTTCAGGTGGCCCGAGGCTACGGCCGCAACTTCCTGCTGCCCAAGAACATGGCCATCAAGGCAACGCCGGGCGCGCTGAAGCACGCTGAGGCTCGGCTGGCGACTCGTCTCGAAGCCGACAAGAAGGCTCGCACCGATGCTGAGTCTCTGGCGACCCAGCTGACCGGCACTCGGGTGGTCATTGCCGCCCAGGCCGGGGACGAAGGCAAGCTGTTCGGGTCGATCCAGGCAGCCGACATCGTGGCCGGTGTAGAGAAGTTCGCCGGGATTCAGCTCGAACGGAAGTTCATCAACCTGGCGGCGCCGATCAAGGACATCGGCCTGCACGAGGTCAACGTCAAGCTCCATCCGCAGGTCGAGTTCCCCCTCACCATCGACGTCATTCCGGCCTGAATACATGGTTGCCAGGCCAGCTCCCGCCGCTTCCGGCCCGAGGGTTCCCCCTCACAACGCCGAGGCGGAGGAGTCGGTGCTGGGAGCCGTCATGCTCTCGGAGGACGCCGCCAACGAGGTGATGGACCGGCTGGGTCCCGAGGACTTCTACATCCCGGCCCATCAAGCGGTGTTCGAGTCTGTCGTTGTCCTGTACAACAGCAACGAGCCGATCGACGCCATCACGGTCTCGGACCTGCTGCGTCGCAAGGACGAGCTGGATCGCATCGGTGGCGTGGGGTTCATCACCCGGCTCATGGATGCGGTCCCGACCGCTGCCAACGTCAACTACTACGCCGACATCGTCGAAGAGCACTCGCTCCGGCGATCGCTCCTCCAAGCCGGCGCGGTCATCGGCGATCTCGCCACCCGGACCGACCAGGAGATCGAGGACGTCGTCGACGAGGCCGAGCGGACCGTGCTGGGCGTTGCCGAGAAGCGAGTCGGTGAGGGCCTGGTGAATCTGGCTGGCCTCATCAATCCTGAGCTCGAGAAGATCGAGGCGTTGGAGGGTCGGGGATCGGCAATCACCGGCCTCGCCACCGGATTCCGCGACCTCGACAAGGAACTCGCCGGCTTGCAGCCGGCCAACTTGCTGATCATCGCGGCACGCCCCGGGATGGGCAAGTGCCTGCACGGGGACACACTCGTGGTCGATCCCAAGACTGGATCGAGGGTCCCGATTCGTGACCTGGTCGACTCCGATCTCGACGACGGTCGAGCCCATGTGTTGGCACTGGATGCGGACATGCAGCTCGTGCAGGCAGCACCGCTCGCAGCCGCTTCGAGCGGCGTGCAGAGAGTCTTCAAGCTGCGAACACGCCTGGGTCACGAAGTCGTTGCTTCTGCGAATCACCCCTTCCGCACAGTTGGTGGGTGGCAACGCCTCGACGAGCTGCGCACGGGTGATCACGTTGCGGTGGCGAAGGTCGTCGACGTGTTCGGAGTTGACCGTCGCGCGGATGCCGAAGTCGCTTTGGTCGCCTACTTGATAGGTGATGGGAATCTGACGAACGCGACACCTCGTCTCACGGCAGCCGATCAGCGAATTGTTGATGACGCGGCTGATTGGGCCGACCAAATGGGGCTGGAACTGAGCCAGGTGGGCTCATCGATCACCTACTCGATTCGTGTCCCCGGTGGCCCAACTGCCGCGGATGTTGCGCAATGCGCCGAGGTCAGCGAAGGAACGGTCCGTCTCGTCTTGGCCAATGACCCTCGGGTTGCTCGATCAACGCGTGAACGGGTGTGGGAACACATGGATCGACTCGGCTATCTGCCGGGGAGCGCTCGCAAGCCGAATGCCCTGACGGAGGTCCTGATGGAGTCCGGTTTGATGGGTCAGACTTCCCACAGCAAATTCGTGCCGAAGTGGGTCCACCGGCTGCCTGAGGATCAGCTGTCACTCTTCCTCAATCGGCTCTTTGCCACTGACGGCTCGGCGTGGGTGTCCAACGGTTCGTACCGAGTCGAGTACGTCACCGTTTCTCGCCAGCTTGCTGACGATGTTCAGCATCTTCTGCGCAGGTTCGGCGTCGTGGCAAAGCTTCGGAGGAGAC
>CAJHYJ010000315.1_pt1 | contig 14288 bp, 16 predicted proteins | sample 9198711 | NCBI WGS metagenome assembly CAJHYJ01 (sample SAMEA7708361, study PRJEB35096) | sediment metagenome | biome: marine neritic benthic zone biome [ENVO:01000025]; feature: sediment [ENVO:00002007]; material: shallow marine sediment [ENVO:03000034] sea grass bed [ENVO_01000059] ...
GGCCGACGCGCCATGGGGCAACGCCAAGAACACGACGTCGTGACTTGCCAGCGATTCCAACTCAACTACGTCGAGGACGCGGTCGCCTCCAGCCAGATTGGGATGAACGGCGCTCAGCCGCGAGCCGGCGTGGCGATTCCCGTACAGGCCCTCGAGACTCAGCTCGGGATGCACATCCAGAATCCGGACGAGCTCTCCCCCGGCATAACCCGAAGCACCAACGACAGCGGCTTGCATGAGCCAATCCTATGCGCATATGCGAATAGTTGGCAAGTCGCCGTAGACACTCAGTCCTCTGGAGGGCCGTTCCGTCGAGCGATCCCCTTGTCCTCTGCCCATGCATACACGAGGTCGACAGCTTCATCCCGATCGTACGGACCATCGTCGATTCTGCGGTCCAGTAGGAGTCGCATGATCTCTCCGACCAGGGGTCCTGGACTGAGCTCTATGAGTTCCATGACCTCGTTGCCATCGAGCGGAGCCCGCAACGACAGCAGCTCCTCCTTGGCCGCCAGCTCCTCGATTCGACGCTCCAACTCGTCGATTCGTCGTTGGATGGCACTGGCCCGCTTCTGATTGGCAGTCGTGACATCGCACCGCACGAGCTCGTTGAGATCGTCCAGCAGCGTCCCGGCGTCCCGCACGTATCGACGTACGGCGGAGTCGGTCCAACCCATCTTGAAGGTGTGTGGTCGGAGATGCAGGAACACGAGCTGCCCGACGTCGCTGACGAACTCCTTCGGGTAGCGGAGCGCCTTCAGCCGGGCGCGAGCCATGCGCGCGCCGACCACCTCGTGGTGATGGAATGTCACGCCACCCCCAACGAAGGCACGCGTATCCGGCTTGCCGATGTCATGGAGCAGGGCAGCCATCCTCAGGCGGAGGCGCGGGGATGTCTTCTCAACCACGGCCAGCGTGTGAGCGAATACGTCCTTGTGGCGATGGGATGGATCCTCCTCCATCCTGAGCGCCGGCAGCTCTGGGATCACGAACGCTGCCAGACCTGATTCGACCAGACCCTTGAGCCCCGTCACGACGTTCTCACCAACCAGCATCTTCGACAGCTCGTCGCGTATCCGCTCGGCTGAGACGATCTCCAAACGATCCGCCATGTTCCGGACAGCCTCGACCGCATCGGGCGCCGGCCCGAACCCCAACTGCGCGACAAATCGATAGAGCCTCATCATGCGCAGCGGATCGTCGCTGAATGCCCTCTCAGGGTCAGCGGGTGTACGCAGGACACGGCCGGCGAGATCCATACGGCCGTCAAACGGATCCACGAGCTCGAGGGACGGCAGCTGCAGCGCCATGGCATTGACCGTGAAGTCTCGACGCTCGAGATCGTGCTCGATGGTGTCACCGAAGGTCACCTCGGGTTTTCGCGACTCCGACCGGTACACGTCCGATCGGAACGTGGTGATTTCGAAGTCGCGGCCGTCCCGATGCAATCCGATGGTTCCGTAGGCCTCCCCGACCGCATACACCGATCCGAGATCGTCCACGATCGCTCGAATCTCGTCAGGTCGAGCGTCGGTCGTGAAGTCGAGATCGGCGTCAGCCCCGCTGCGATCCATCAATGCGTCTCGCACCGATCCACCGACCAGGAACAACTGATGGCCGGCGTCGCGAAAACGCTGCCCAAGGAGGGCAGCGGTTGCGTCGTCAGCGAGCCATTGGAGCCGCTCGGGAATCACGCCGTGCACGATACCGGCGTGCCGGGCAGGTGCCTGCGCAAATCGGCTCATGCAAGAAGGGCGCCACAACGTGGCGCCCTTCGCTGCGTCCGGAACCATCTCACACGGAGATGAGGCCCTCTTGCTCCGCCCGAACGCGGAAATCGTGGGGATTGGACGCCGTCGCAACAGCTGTCTGGAACGAAATGGCGCCGTCCTTGAAGAGCTGCAGGATCGATTGGTCGAACGTCTGCATCCCGTAGAACTCAGACTCCTTGATGACTTCGACCAGGCTGTGAGTCTCGGTCTCGTCGACGATACGGTCGAACACGCGCCCGTTCATCGTCAAGACCTCAACAGCCGGAACGCGGCCGCCGTCGACTCGTTCGAGGAGTCTCTGGCTGACGACACCCTTGAGCACGGAGGCCATCAGCACCCGAACCTGCTTCTGCTGATACGGCGGGAAGAAGTCGATGATTCGGTTGATCGTCTCCGTTGCGTCGATCGTGTGCAACGTCGAGAGCACCAGGTGGCCCGTTTCTGCAGCTCGCATGGCGGCGGTCACAGTCTCGGTGTCGCGCATCTCGCCGATGAGGATCACGTCAGGGTCCTGGCGCAGTGCCCGGCGCAGGGCCTCAGAGAAGTCCCTCGTGTCCATGCCCACTTCGCGCTGAGCAATCAGTGACTGCTTGTCACGATGAAGCACCTCGATGGGATCCTCGATCGTGATGACATTGACCCGCTTCGTGGTGTTGATGTAATCGATCACCGACGCCAGGGTCGTGGTCTTGCCTGAGCCGGTTGGACCGGTGACGAGCACCAATCCCCGAGGCTCGTGAGCGAGCTTCTCCAGCACGGGCGGAAGGCCGAGCTCGGAGAAGCTGGCCGTGGACGGGAGCACCCGTCGCAGAACCAGACTGACCGATCCGCGTTGCCGAAACACGTTGACACGGAACCGTCCCAATTCCTGTTTGCCATACGCAAAGTCGGCTTCGTGGAGCTCACGAAACTCAGTAGCTGCACGTTGGGTGAAGATGGATTCGGCGTACTGCTCGGTGTCGCCCGGTGTCAGTACGGCGATGTTCGTCGGGTGCAATTCACCGTCGATTCGGAACATCGGAGGCGATCCGACCTTCAAATGGAGGTCAGACGCCTCGACGTCAATCATCTTCTCGAGAAGGTCGTCAAGGGGGACGGGCATCGATTCTCCTGGTTTCCGCCCAATAGGTATCGGGCGTCATGGTGGACCGCTTTAGGGCAGATCCCAGAGTTGCTGAGCTCGTGTTGCGACCGCCCGCAGTGCTTCGAAGGCCCGATCAGGCGAAACGACGGTCGAAAGCTCGTCAGGCGGCGTCTCCAGGCCGGCCAAGGTGGCCGCTGCCGACGACCTCAACGCCTTCGTGTCGTAGCCGCCTTCCAAGACGAAAACAGTCCGATTCGGGACGATCACGCTGGTCATCGCGTTGGCCATCCACTGGTAGTCGACCGCCAACAACCGCTGATCGGCGAGCGGATCATCCTCGTGAGCGTCGTACCCGGCGGAGACCAGCAGCCAGTCCGGGGCGAACCGTTTGGTCACGGGCACCACAACCTCGTTGAACGCCGCTCGGTACACATCGCCTCCGGAGAACGGGGGAAGTGGGATGTTGATCACCGTGCCCTCGCTCTCCCGTGTTCCTCCGGTCTCGTCGAGCCAACCCGAGCCCGGGTAGAACGGATACTCGTGCAGCGACACGTAGAGGATGTTGGGATCGGATCCAATCAGTTCCTGACTGCCGTTCCCGTGATGAACGTCGAAGTCCAAGATCGCGACGCGGTTGCCGCCGGCTGCGAGCTTGGCGGCCGCCACCACGATGTTGTTGAAGAGACAGAATCCCATGGCTCGGGCAGCCAGCGCGTGGTGGCCTGGAGGTCGGACGGCGACAAAGGCCGTGTCGACCTCTCCGGCCTCGATGGCATCGACCGCCGCTGGAACCGCCCCGGCCGCTCGCAAGGCGGCCTCCCACGAGGCCGGGATCGCATAGGTATCTGCGTCGAGGTTGCCACCACCGGACTCACAGAACTTCTGGATCGCTTCGATGTACGACGGCAGGTGGACTCGCTCGAGGTCGGCTGTTTCCACGTGCGGTGCCGCAATCCGAACGAGTTCGCCGGGCGCGTCCTCGACCCCGGCCATCACCGCCTCCAGCCGAGCCGGACGCTCCGGGTGATGAGTCCACTTGGCATGGGTCAAACAAGCTGGATGGGTGACCAATCCGATCTTCATGTTCAGGGCACTCTGGCACGTCGGTCATAGAGTGATGGCATGAAGGTCACGGTCCGTGGCAGCTGGCCAGGCCAGGTCACCCTGCGGGCGGGATTCGCCAAGGGAGTGGCACGGCCGTGGAACGAAACGATTCTCGACGCCCACCTGCGGGTGGATCGGGGCAGCGTTGGATTCCTTCGAAGTGCGTTTGAGTCGCTCACCGACATTGGGGCGCCCGCCGTGACGTCGCCGCCACTCCCTGTTCCGCGTCTTCCGATGTGGCGAGATGCCGGTTTCAGGCCGTGGCTCGATCTCCACATGTACGGGCGCGACATCATGCGCAAGCCCCTACCGCTGGATCATCCGATCGAGGAGGGTTCGACAGACGACTGGTCGACAGCAGTGGACATCGACCGACGCTCGTTTGACGAGCTGTGGCGGCTGGGACCTCTCGGGCTGCAGGAAGCGAGAGAGGCAACTTCCACGTCGACGTTCATGGTCGTGCGGAGCGAGGGAACGGTGATTGGCTTCGCGATCGTCGGGATTGGCAGTCGCATCGGCTACCTCCAGCGCATCGCCGTCGAGCCGGATGCGCGGGGCCGAGGCTACGGACGGGCACTCGTGAGGCAGGCAATTCGTTGGACGGTGGAGCGCGGAGGAACATCACTGCTGCTGAACACGCAACCGGACAACGACGGGGCCACCGCCCTGTATCTCTCCGAGGGATTCAACCGCATAGCCAACAGCCTCTCGGTTCTTCGGCGGGCGACCTGATGCCCCCTCCCCTGCCATCGCGCTACAAGCTCGAGGTACGGCTCGGCCGAGACGATGACGTCGAGGAGTGGCTGGCCACGGACGAAACGCTCGACCGACCGGTGCTCATCGAGGTGCTCGGCCCTGAGACCACACCAGAACGACGCAAGCGTTTCGTCGATGCCGTCAGAGCGGTAGCCGGAGTCGCCAACACACACGTTGCGACCGTGTACGCCGCCGGCGAATTGGAAGACGGAGCATTCGCGGTGCTCGAGTGGACCGGCGGTATCACGCTGGCCGATCGCGTGGAGGCGGGCGAGCCAATCGCTCCCCACGAATTCCTCCCCAATGCGGCCGGGGTCGCCGACGGCCTGGCGGCGCTCCACGACGCCGGCATCGTCCACGGGGCCATCGACTCGCGGGCCGTGAGCTTCTCGTCTGGACACCCGGCCAAGCTCCGGCGCGTGGGTCGCCAATACGAGCATGGTTCCGCCACCACCGATGTCCATGACCTCTCCGTGGTTCTGGAAACGGGTCTCACCGGCCGCCTGCCCGGTCTCGTGCCGCCCAGTCAGGTGGTCGACGGCGTTCCGCCACAACTGGATGCCGTCCTGGACGCCGCGCGCAAGGGAGCGCTCGACGCCCATCGCCTTGGCGACCAACTCCGCGGAATACCCACGGTCGACAGAACACCCAGCGGCGTCGCGTGGTCGCGCCGATGGCTGGTGGGTTCACTGGTCTTGATCCTCGGAGCGGCCGGACTCATCGCAGCCGCGTCGGCCATGAACCGGACCGATTCGAGTGCTGCGCCGGTACCTGCCGGTTCGACCGGCTCGACCGTCGTCGCCGCCACCACGACCACAACCGAGCCAATCCAGCCGACCACTACGACCGTGCCCGCCAACACGATCGAGATCGTCTCGATCGCCTCATTTGATCCACTCGCAGACGGAGAGGAGAACGACCACCGCCTTGAGAACCTCACCGACGGCGACACCAGCACGCCGTGGCGGACGGAGACCTACTTCGATCCGCTCAACCTCATCAAGGACGGTGTCGGCATCACTGTGTCGGTGAGAGGTGTTCCGGGAGCAATCGAGCTCCTCGGGCTCAGCGAAGGCACCGCCTTCTCGCTTCGCTGGTCGAGTCAGTCCCAGCAAGACCCGGCTGCTTGGGAGGTGGTGGCCACCGGCCGGTCCCTGGGAGGACCGATCGTGCTCCAGTTGCCGGATCGAACCAACGGCCAATGGCTGGTTTGGCTGACGGAGCTGTCCCCAACCGATGAGGGTGACTTCCGGTCCAGCCTTGGGGAAGTACGCTTCCGGCCATGAGCGACCGGCTCCTCGTGGAGCGATTTCGCGGGGGCGACACGGCCGCATTTCAGGAACTCATGGCAGCCCATGAGGACCGCGTCTTTTCGATCTGCCTCCGAGTCGTCCGCAATCGAGAACTGGCACTCGATGCCACCCAGGACACATTCATCAACGTCTACCGGCGAATCGGTTCGTTCGACGGCCGGGCGGCCTTCTCAACGTGGATCTACCGCGTGGCCGTGAACAGTTGCTACGACCTCCTTCGGCGCGAGCAACGGCGTCAGGCCCACCCGCTCCCGGACCACGTCGACCCCGTGGACCCATCGGTCGGCGACGATCTAGCCGCAGTCGAATTGCGACCTGAACTCACGGCCGCGCTTGGTGCGATTCAAGACGTGTTTCGAGATGCGATCGTGCTGGTCGACGTCGAGGGATTCTCGATCGACGAGGCAGCGGCGGTGCTGGAGGTTCCGGCTGGCACCGTGAAATCGCGGCTCTACCGTGGACGCCGGGCGCTGGCCGAGCATCTCGGGAACCTGAGACCGGGTTCGCAACGTCCAACGGATGATTCACATGCGTGACCAAGACCTCGACCTCATCGCAGCGCTGGCGGCCGGAGAGCTGACCGGTTCAGAAGCTTCTCGTGCGCAGGAGCTGGTGGCGCGGGGTGGCGAGTATCGGGCCGAGTTCGAAGCCCAGCAGCTCGCGTTGTCCTCCCTGCAGGACGCCGGGCCGGCCCGCATGTCCGATCTCGAGCGAGCCCGCCTCCACAAAGCAGTCATGGCGGAGGTGGCGAGCCCGCCGGCAGTGTCAACTCCAGCGCCAGCCGAGGAGCCGCGGTCGATCCGCTGGCTGCGCCCCTTGGCCGTGGCAGCGGCGACGGTCGTGGTTGTTGGATTCGCCGGTGTGATCCTGACCCGGGGCGACTCCCAGGTTGCTTCGTTCAGCGATCTGGCTGCCGAGACCACCGAGGCCCGTCAGCCAGCCGCCGAGGATGCGCTGTCTACCGCAACGACCCAACAGATGACGGAGGCCGTCGGAGACGCCGAGGCTCCTCCGTCGGCTGACGCTATCGACACCGCGGGCGGAGAGGAACGGGCCCTGACCGGGTCATCCGCCAAGCCACTGAACCTCGGTTCCATCTCCAGCCGGGACATCGACGAGCAGTACCTGACGGAGATCTACCTGGGCGCGGCCCAATTCACGAGCGATGCGCCTGGGAGTTTGGAGGGCAACCTGCTGAGCTGCGCCGAGGCAGCGGGCGCGTTGTCCGACGAGCCGCTTCTGGCGTTCGGGACTGCCGAATACGACGGCGAAGCGGCCCAGTACTTCGGATTCGTCAGCCGACGGCTGCTGTTCCTCGACGCCGAGAGCTGTGACATCCTCGGCGAGCACCCTTGATCACCGGAGTCGGAACCACACCACCGCCCCAGCAATGAGGGCGTCGAACGCGAAGGCCTGGAGCCCGGCCACAAACGACCCACCCGAGATCGCAACGAGACTGGCAGCCGTGAGCCAGGCCACGCCAGCGGCCACCAAGCCACTCTGCATCAGGTTGCCTGCCGACCCGTAACGTCGCAGTACCTCGCTGATGGCGAAACCAACGAGCACGCCGAGCAGGAATCCGAAGGGGATGAATCGGAACAACACTCCCCCGGCCAGACCCAAGCCAACCGCGATTGCGTTGGCCCGCATCGTGATGGCTCGCTGCCGAGCGAGCAGTTCCGGGGCAGGAGCCGAACAGCTCGGGCACTTCACGCCAACCGGCGTATCGACCATGCACTGCGGGCATATTGGCGTGCCGCAATCGGGGCAGGACACGCGCGTCTCGTTGCCATGACGTTCACAAGTCTGCACACCGTCATGGAACCACACCTCGGGGATTGCAGAGCGAACCTCTCCCCAGTGAGGCCGATCGGCTAGGCGCTCACTAATCTCCCCGCCATGGACGAACTGGCCAACCGCTTCGCGAACTTCCTCGAGCAGAACGCCGCCAAAGTCCGTGCCATGACGGTTGACCGTGTCGACCGCGCTCTGAAGATCACGGCCGGCGCCATGGTTGCCGGGATATTGATCCTCATCGTGCTCATCTTCTTGTTGATTGCTCTCGTCAGGGCCCTTGGAGAGTTGATCACCATCGAGGGCGCGTATTTGGCCCTTGGTGGATTACTTCTCATCGCTGGTGCGTTCGCCTGGTCGAGACGTACGGACGAAGAACGGAAATGACAGAGAATCTCATCATCATCGGGTCCGGCCCTGCCGGACACACCGCTGCCTTGTACGCATCGCGGGCTGATCTCGATCCCCTCCAGTTCGAGGGGAGCCAGTCGGGCGGCCAACTCATGATCACAACCGACGTGGAGAACTACCCCGGGTTCCCGGACGGTGTCATGGGCCCTGAGCTCATGGACCGATTCCGCAAGCAAGCTGCCCGCTTCGGGACGCGCATGCTGACCCAGGACATCACCGAGGTTGACTTCAGTCAGCGGCCCTTTCTCCTGAAGGCCGGTGCCGACGAGTATCTGGCACATACCGTGGTCATCGCAACAGGTGCGTCAGCTCGATGGCTCGGCATTCCGGGCGAAGAGAAGCTGACGGGCCGTGGCGTGTCGGCGTGCGCAACCTGCGACGGCTTCTTCTTCCGCGACCGGCATGTCGTCGTTGTTGGCGGTGGCGACAGTGCCATGGAAGAAGCAACCTTCCTCACCAAGTTCGCCAGCAAGGTGACCATCGTTCATCGCCGTGACGAGTTCCGGGCATCCAAGATCATGGCGCAGCGTGCCTTGGACAATCCCAAGATCGAAGTCATCTGGAACTCCCAGGCTGTCGAGGTGCTCGGCGAGACCGAGGTCACCGGCGTGATCCTGGAGGACACCGTCACCGGCGAGCGCACCGAACATGACATCGACGGCTTCTTCGTTGCCATCGGCCACGACCCGAACACGACGATCTTCCAGAATCAATTGGAATTGGACGACGCCGGGTACGTTGTTCTTAAGGGAGACGGATCCACCGCCACATCGGTCCCCGGCGTATTCGCCGCAGGTGACGTGGCAGATCACGTCTATCGCCAGGCCATCACTGCCGCCGGCACCGGCTGCAGTGCCGCCATCGACGCAGAGCGATGGCTACAAGAACAAGAGGAAACCAATGGGTGACAACACCATCACGATCAACGATTCGAACTTCAACGACACCGTGTCGACTGGAACACCAGTCCTGGTGGACTTCTGGGCAGAATGGTGCGGACCGTGCAAGATGGTCGCCCCCGTGCTCGACGAGATCGCTTCTGAATACCCCGAGAAGATCCGGGTCGCGAAGCTCAACATCGACGAGAACCCGCAGAGTGCGGCCAGCAACGATGTCATGAGCATCCCGACGATGATCCTGTACCAGGACGGCGTCGAGAAGAAGCGCATCGTCGGCGCCCGCCCGAAGGCGGCGCTGGTCAGCGAATTGGCTGACGTTCTGGCCTGATGAGCCGCGGCGAGCCCGCTCTCAACGGTATGTGAGGACCGGCCTACGGGCCGGTCCTTCGCTTGGTACAGGTACCTGTGGGACGATGGATCATGCGCCTGTACCGGGTTGGAGACTCAGGCGAGTCTGTACGAGACATCCAAACGCGCCTGGCGGTCCTCGGCTTCGAAAGTGATCCCGATGCACGCGGCGAGTTCCGGTCCGGAACCCGTCGCGCCGTCCGTGCCTTCCAGCGGGATCGCGGGCTGCCGCCCGACGGGATCGTCGGGCCCGACACCTGGCGGGTGATCGTCGAAGCCGGCTACTCCCTGGGCGATCGACTGCTCTACCTTCGACGACCCATGCTGCGCGGCGATGACGTCGCCGATCTCCAGAGCCGACTCAACGAGCTCGGATTCGACGCTGACAAGGTGGATGGGATCTTCGGACCGAACACCAACCGAGCCGTCCACGAGTTCCAGCTCAATCGAGGTCTCCCCCAAGACGGCGTGGCCGGCCCCCTCACGGTTGGCGAGCTCAGGCTGGTGCGGCGTAATGCCGTCACCGCTGGTCGCGAAGCCATCCGTGAACGGGAATGGCTGCGTCGACTCCCTGCCACCTTGCTCGGCTTGCGGTTGTACGTTGACCCGGGCTGCCGTGACGACAAGGAATCGATGCTGGCGTGGGATGCGGGAACAGCTCTGGTCCGGTCTTTCCAAAATATGGGAGGTAGACCCATCTTTTCGAGGGCTGCAGACGTCCACCCACCCGAACGCATCCGTGCCCGACGAGCCAACCGGGAAGGTTCCGACCTCAATGTCAGCTTGCAGTTGGCCGGCGCCGACGAAGAAGGTGTGTTCTACTTCGAGTCGCCGATGAGCCACAGCGAGGCAGGACGCTATCTCGCCGAGAAGCTGGGCCGCCAACTCGGATTGCAGGTAGTCGGCAGGGCCAGTCCGTTCTTGAAGGACACCCGAGCCCCGGCAGTCGTCATCGCCACCGATGACCTCCATCCGGACATGGCCGACCCCATCATCACCGGGCTCCAGCAATTCGTTGATGAGGCTGCATCGGCGTTCACGGGTTGATGCAAGCCTGAGACCTTGGCAGCACGCAGCACGCAGCACGCAGCTAACGCCGAGGTCCTCGCGTTGCGAGTTGCGAAGTTGCGAAGTTGCGAGCTGCTACCTGGAAACTGCGAGCTGAGGCCTGGAGGCTCAGCTGTAAAACGTCCGGTAGATCCGCTCTAGGTCGTCCAGCGAGCTGAACTTGATGACCATGCGCCCGCCTTTGCCTCGGTAGCTGATGTCGACAGGCGTTTCGAGGCGCTCTGCCAGACGCTGCTCGAGCTCGATGATGGCCGCCGGGCGGCTCGGCGGATCGCTGGGCGTGCTGGCAACCGGCACCCCATCCGACTTGCGCAGCCTCACGGCATCCTCGACCTGTCGAACGGACCAGCCTTCCTGAGCAGCTCGGTCGGCAATATGCACCGCGTACGCGGTGTCCTCGACCGCAAGAAGAGCCTTGGCGTGACCGGCTGAGATCGCTCCGGACTCGAGCAGTCCCTGAAGATGTGGGTCCAGTTGCAGCAGGCGCATCGTGTTGGACACAGCGGCCCGTGACCGCCCGACTCGCTCCCCTACCTCATGGTGGGTCATCTCGAATCTCTCGACCAGTTGTTGATAGGCAGCGGCTTCTTCGAGGGGTGAGAGATCCTCGCGCTGGAGGTTTTCGATGAGTGCTTCGGTCAGCGACCCGGCATCGCTCGGATCTCTCACCAGAATGGGAACTTCTTCCAATCCAGCCAGGCGTGACGCCCGAAGTCTCCGCTCACCAGCGATCAAGACGAACCTGCCGCCCTCCGACGCACGAACGACGAGCGGCTGTAGGACGCCGACCTCTTCAATCGACGCCGCCAGCGATGCCAACGATTCCTCCGAGAAGGCCGACCGCGGTTGGTCGGGATTCGGATCGATCAGATCGATGGAAACGACCTGATATCCAGGCTGATCCTGCGGAATCAGCGATTCCAATCCTCTACCGAGCCCCCGTCTGCGGGTCGTCATCCTCGTACCTCCATCGCTCAAACCCGACCGTGCCGCTGCCGGAATTCTCTGCCCAGCTGCCGATACGCAATGGCGCCTCGGCTCATCGGGTCAAATGCCTCGATGGGCTCGCCGAAGGACGGCGCCTCGGACAGTCGCACCGACCGCGGAATGATCGTGCGGTATGCCTTGTCGCCGAAGAACTCGCGAACCTGCGTGGCAACATCCTCACTGAGGTTGGTCCGAGCGTCATACATCGTCAGCACGACACCTCCGACCTCGAGGGCAGGATTGAGGTTTCGGCGAATCAGGTCGACGTTCTGCATCAGCTGACTGAGCCCTTCGAGGGCGTAGTACTCGCATTGGATCGGGATGAAGACCTCGTTGGCCGCCGCCAATGCGTTGATGGTCAGGAGGCCGAGCGACGGTGGACAGTCGATCACGACGAAGTCGTAGCCGTCATGCACGCGGCTGAGCGCCCCCTTCAGCCTTGTTTCTCGGGACAATTGCGGAACCAGCTCCACCTCGGCGCCAGCCAAATCGATGGTGGCGGGGATGGCGTGCAGACCTCGTACGGATGTGGGTTCGATGGCATCCTCGGGATCCGCATCATGCAGCAGGATGTCGTAGATCGACAGTTCGATGGCGCCACGATCGATCCCGAGACCCGATGTGGCGTTTCCCTGCGGGTCCAAGTCGACCAGCAGGACCCGTTCACCTTGCAGAGACAAGGCAGCAGCCAGGTTGATGGCTGTTGTTGACTTGCCGACTCCGCCTTTTTGGTTGGCGATTGCAACCGTGGTCATGCGCGGCGCATTGTACGCACCCAGCCTTGCCGGGCAAACACGTGATAGGACCGACGTTCTCCCCAGCTGGCGTCGTCATCAGTGCCCGACGCCACGACAAGGCGACTCCAGTCGATGTGATGGAGTTGTTCGAGGGCCATTCGTGGCGGAAACACCGCCCGCATCACGATTGCCGCACCGTCGATCGGGCCGAGGTCGTCAACGTCTCGTTCCAGCACGGCAACGCCGGAGAGCCCGAGAATACGAGCTGAACGGCGTAGCAGCCGGGCTCGACGACCGGAACGCTCTACCAACGTGACCTCCGTGTTCGGCCACAGAATCGCTAGTGGAATGCCAGGCAGGCCGACGCCCGATCCGATGTCGAACAGACGGTCTGGCGGCGGCTCTCCGTGCCATGCCACGGAGAAGCCCAGAGAATCGTGAAGATGGCGATCAGCCAGGCGATCGACTTCTGCCGGCCCGAGCCCGCCGGCCGGGATGGCCTCCTGCTCCAAAAACGCCCCAAACCGGGCCAAGAGTTCGGGGTCCGCAGCTTCGGCAACCCAATCCTCACCGGTGGGCCGTGTTCCTGGCGGATCGTGGTCCATGGTTGTGCACCATAGGATCCACGTGGATCACTCGGGTTCGAAGCCCTGGGAGCTGTTGCGGCTGTTAGTCCGTGCTGGGTACGGAAATGACCACAGAGCGGCGGGGCTCCTCGCCCTCGGAGAACGATTCGGCGTCGTCCACCTCCGCCACGGCGTCGTGAATGACCTTGCGGTCCGCTGGATTCATGGGCTCCAGCATCACCTCGCCGCCTCCTTCTTCGCGTAGTTGCGAGATGAGACGATTCGCATAGATGCTGAGCGCTTCACGTCGGCGGGATGCATAGCCGGCCACGTCGAGCCGCAGCCGGACACCTTCCTGTGTTTGCCGCTGTACCACCGTTCGGGTCAGCTCATGCAGGGCCTGCATGACGGCGCCTCGCTGTCCAACCAGCGCCTCGGTCTGATCACCGGTCACATCTGCAAAGACGATGTCCTCTTCGGTGCGAACGTCGACGGAGCCCTCCAGGTCGAACGCCTCAACGACGCCGCCAAGAAACTCCTTGACCACCGCCTCTCGTTCTTCGGCTGAAATAGCCGGGGTTTCGTCTGTCACCGTGGCCCCATTCTCCTGTGTTCGCTCTGCCCGTGGGGCTTGTTGACCCCGTTGCCCGGCAGTGCCGGACTTGCCCTTCGCACTCGGGCGTTTGCCGCGAGCTCCAACCTTGTCCTTGTCGTCAGCGCCTTGGCGGCCGCCGTTCTCACGCTGACCCCGGGTTTGGCCCTTGTTCTGGCCTTGATTGCGGCCTTCGCCGCGACCATCGCCGGCCTGACCGGAGCCCTGGCCGCCACCCTTGCCCCGACCGCCGCGTCCGCGACGGCGACGCCGTTGCTGCTTGGGTTTGGTCTTGACTCGTACGACTGCCTCTTTGCGGCCGACCCCCAAAAAGCCCTTCTCCGGCTCCTGGATGACTTCAACTTCGGCTTCTTCTGCATTGGATAGGCCCAATTCTTCGAGTGCTGCAGACACAGCCACCTCGATGCTCGGACCTTTGACCTCAACCCACTCCACCGTCAGTTCCTCCTTCGGCGACGTCGCTTCTTGGCGGATCCCTGTTGCGGTTTCTTGACGGGAGGCTCTGCCTCCGTCTCGGTATCCGCCGCCGCAGCTTTCCGCTGATCCTCGGGACGCCCGTCCATCCGGTAGATCACGATCTGCTGCAAGAACCTGAAGAGGTTGCTGGTGGCCCAGTACACGAGGACGCCAGCCGCGAATGACCAGGACACGACGCCGATGAAGAGGGGCATCACGCGACCGATGAGCCGCTGTTGGCGAGCCTGTTGGCTGTCGTCCTGATTCTTGGGCTGGGAATGCTGCATCTGGGCAAACTGCGCAACAACCATGAAGGCGATCAAGGCGAGGTAGGGGAGAGCGTTGACCACGCCGACCGTCCATGCCTGGGAGGCCGCCAA
>CAJHYJ010000076.1_pt1 | contig 14271 bp, 18 predicted proteins | sample 9198711 | NCBI WGS metagenome assembly CAJHYJ01 (sample SAMEA7708361, study PRJEB35096) | sediment metagenome | biome: marine neritic benthic zone biome [ENVO:01000025]; feature: sediment [ENVO:00002007]; material: shallow marine sediment [ENVO:03000034] sea grass bed [ENVO_01000059] ...
TCATGGTGTCCGGCCGGTTCCAATGGAAGGATCCTGGGGCCGCCATACCCAAGAAGCGAGCGCACGCCGGCTTCGACTTCGCTGATGGCACGCTGTTGCTGACCGAAGCGTCCACGAAGAAACGCGCCTCGCTCCACATCGTGCAGGGGGAGGAGGCGCTGGCTGAACATGACCGAGGCGGGCTCGAACCCCTCGGGATGAGTGTCGAGGAGTTTAGCGGGGCGATTCGTCGGGAGAATCGAACGCTCAAGCGTGCCATCACGAACCAAAAGGTCTTCAGCGGGATCGGCAATGCCTATTCCGACGAGATCTTTCACGCCGCAAAGATCTCGCCGATCAAGCGCACGTCGAAGCTCACGGACGACGAGGTGTCTCGGCTCTTCGAAGCGACGGTTGCAACGCTCACTGAGTGGCGAGCCCGCTTGATCGAAGAAACCGGCGACGGCTGGCCGGCCAAGATCACGGCGTTTCGACCAGACATGGCCGTACACGGGAAGTTCGAGCAACCGTGCCTGGTGTGTGGCGATCCGGTCCAGCGCATCCGATACGCCGACAACGAGACGAACTATTGCGCGACCTGCCAAACCGACGGCAAGCTGCTGGCCGATCGGGCGCTCTCCCGCATCCTCAAGGACGACTGGCCCAAGACCCTGGAGGAATGGGAGGGCTGACGCCGAGTTACGAGTCACGAGCCTCCATCGGCGAATTCTCCCTAACCCTCCCGGTTCCCTCCCTACTGTGCCCGAATGCTCATTCGGAGGGTCCACGCACACGAGGCGGCGGTGATGCGGGATGTTCGGTTGCGCATGCTCGAGGACAGTCCCGATGCCTTTGCTACCAAGCTCGAAGACGCCCAGAACTATGACTTCAGCGTCTGGGAGGGCCGATCCGCCGCCCAGCATGCCGGGTTCGAAGAAGCCTCGTTTCTGGCGTTTGTGCAGGACAATGCGGTTGGGTCGATCACCGGCATTGCGATGACTCCGGACACACGACAGCTGGTCGCCATGTGGGTAGATCCTGCCTATCGCCGCCTCGGCATCGGCCGTGGCCTCGTCGAGGCCCTCGTCCGATGGGTCTGGCGTGGACCAGCCGATCGCCTGACGTTGTGGGTGGTTGACTCGAACCGGCCGGCCAAGCTGCTGTACCGAGAGTTCGGATTCGAGCCCACCGAAGAAGCTCAGCCACTCCCGAGTCACCCTGACCTCCAAGAGACGCATTGGGAGCTCTTGCGGCCAGCCGCTCGGTGAGCGCTGCGATCGTCGCATCCGCTTTTCCGATCCTTGGATCGCCTGACGTCGAGTCGACGGTCGGTCAGCGCGCTTTCCGGAACACCGCCCAGCGGCTCTCCCACGGGCGCCCGGCATCCCGAGCTTTCTCATCGACAGCGACCTCGAAGTCCGGCCCGAGTGCTGCAGCGACATCTTCCGTTGACATCGGCCACGGCGGTCCCTGATCGAGGGTCTTGCACGCCGGGTACACGAGCGAGACCAACGTGCCACCGGGTCGCACGACGCGATTGGCGGCCTCACCCCACCGTTCGCGGTCGTCTGGTGAGATTGCACAGAAGAGGGTGTGGTCGAACCAGAGATCTGCCGGCTCGTCCCAGTCGAGGATGTCGGCATTGACGAATCGTGATGGGGGAGCGAGATCAACAGCGATGTCGGCGAAGTCGATGGCAGTCACCGCCCAGCCTTCGTCGGCGAGAACCAGTACGTCGTGTCCTGCCCCGCATCCTGGGACCACTGCGTCTCCGATCGATCCATGCCCCAACGTGGGGTCGTCGGCGAGGCGAGCGACGAGTTCGGGGTGCGCTCGACCCATGTCCCAGGGGGTGTTGTCGGCGGCGTAGAAGAGATTCCAGTCAGCGACGGACGGATTGCGACGGGGCATTGGTTCCAGGTTACGGGTTACGCGTTACGGGTTACGGGTTACGGGTTACGGGTTACGAGTGTCGGTCACCTTCCCCCGCAAGCGGGGGACAGACAGTCTCCCCCCGCCCTCCGGCTCCCGCCTACGGCCTAACGCCTAACGCCTAACGCCTAACGCCTACGGCCTAACGCCTACGGCCTAACGCCTACGGCCTGACAGCGATCCACCCTCTTCGACCATCGCTCCACACTCTCACAACAGATGCTGATGTGGTCGCTCGCTCGAAAGAGGGTGGATCGAACATACGTTCGATCCACGTGCTAACGTGGATCGTCCCCCTGAATGGGAGACACCCCTGGCTGCGACGGTCATAGCTCCGGAATTGGAGGCCGCCCTTCCCACCGTTTCGGTGTTCTCAGAGGCGCGCTATGACCTGTCACTCCAGCCCGGACGCATCATCACACTCGTCGGTTCACCTGGTTCTGGTATGACCCGTGTCGGCTTGTCATTGCTTGCCGAGCACACCACCAGTGGTCCGATCGTGGCGGTCGATGTGCGTGGCTGGCTGTGTCCGGCGGCTGCATGGGAAGTCGGTATCTCGTCCGATCGATTGGTCGTCGTGCGCTGCGCCGATCGATTGGTCTGGCCCAAGGTGGTGGGAGCGCTCGTCGAAGGAGTGCGTTCTCTCTATGTCGAGGTCCCAGGAGGCATCCACGATCAGGTACTTCGTCGGCTGGCTGCGCTGGCTCGTCGACATCGCACCGGCGTGGTGCTTCGGCCGCTCAAGGGCTCGATCGCACCAGGCATCAGCCATCTGCGTCTCGAAGCCCAGACCGGCGAATGGGATGGTGCCGACCGTGGGCATGGCCGATTGCGGTCGCGGCGCCTCTCCCTCCAGGTGCGAGGCAAGGGGATCGCTGAATCCCTGATCGAGGCGGAGGACCATGGAACGGACGTTGTGCGTCTGGTTCGCGGATTGGGCGCTTCGGCGGCCGGACGCGCCGGCTGATCGACCTGTCATCGTCGTCGGCGAAGGCGAGGTGGTGGCCGCCAACCACTTCGCCCAAGCCCTCGATGTCGAAGTGGGGATGCCTCGCCGGGAAGGTGAAGCTCTGTGCGCGACAGGGATCGTGTTGGAACGGGACATCGCCTCCGAGATGGTCGCGTTCGAGCCGATCGTGGAGGCCATCGAAGAGATCGTGCCTCGGGTCGAGGTCGTGGAGCCGGGACTTGCCTACGTGCCAGTCGGCGGGGCAGTCCGCTACTACGGCGGCGAGCAAGCCTTGGTCGAGGCAGTGCAGGAGCGTCTGTCAGCTCTCAACAAGCCTCCAGCTCCCAGCAACCAGCCTCCAGGCGCGACCCGTATGCCGTACGCCGTACGCCGTACGCCGTCCCTTGGCCTCGCCCGCGGTCCCTTCGCTGCCTATTGGGCGGCCCGGACGGCCGACGGTGCTTCGCAGATCATCACCGATGACGGCCGATTTCTCGCTGAGCTGCGCGTCGACACGCTGCCCAACCGTGATCTCGTCGACACGTTCCGCTGGCTGGGCATCCACACCCTCGGCAATCTGGCCACTCTGCCCCGCGAAGCTGTCTTGTCTCGCTTTGGGGGCATGGGTCTCGACGCCCATCGCCTCGCGTCCGGCGAGGACCGTGCCATCCAGCCCCGCACCATCTCGGAAAGCCTCGCCGTCCTGGAGACACTCGATGAGCCGTTGCACTACCTGGAACAGGTGGGCTTCCTTGCGCGGTCCATGGCACATCGTCTGATGACACAGCTACACGCGGCGGGCGTCGCCCCCCATGAGCTCGAGGTCGAAGCCACCGCCGTGGATGGCACCGTCAAACAACGCGTCTGGCGGAGTGGCAATCCGTTCACTGAGGAGGCTTTAGCGGAGCGGGTGTGGTGGCAGCTGCGGGCATGGACCGAGTCAGGGGGAGTGCCTGGTGGTCTCATTGCACTCAGACTCACACCGGCCTCTGTGTCTGGTGATGGCCGTCAATTGCTGATCTTCGAGGACACAGCAGCCAAGTTGGAAGCAGAGCGGGCGCTGGCTCGAGCCCAGGCTTTGGTGGGACCCGAGTCTGTCTTGCAGGCTGTCCCACAGGGGGGACGCGATCCCGGGGATCGAGTTGCGTGGCATCGATGGGGGGAAGAACCAGACAACGTCCGGTCCGTCGATGACCCATGGCCTGGATCGACGCCGTCACCTTCGCCGGCATTGGTGCCGCCCGAGCCCACCCCGCTCATGGTCGACTGGGAAGACGGCATTCCGGTGCGGGTCAGGCTCCGCGCTCGGTGGGTCGACGTTCTCAACTGGGCAGGACCATGGCGGAAGACGGGCCGATGGTGGATGGAGGAGCCCGATGCCGATCGATATCAGCTGGTGACGTCAGCTGGGGCGTTCCTGTGCGAGGTGCGGTCTGATGGGACGTTCCTGACTGGGGTCTACGACTGAAGGAGCGTGCCCTGCGGGGATCGGTCAACGTGCAACGAACCCACTTGCGGCGTCAGGGAGAGCGACCTAATCTACAACCAGATGGTTGTAGATACTCTCACCGACGAGCAGGTGGATCTGCTGTTCCATGCCCTTGCAGACGCAACGCGGCGTGACATTGTTCGGCGAGCCATCGCGGGCGAGCACTCGGTGACGGACCTTGCTGCCGGCTACGCAATGAGCTTTGCGGCCGTACAGAAGCACGTCGCAGTCCTGGAGCGGGCGGGTCTTGTCACCAAGACGCCCCAAGGCCGCACACGGCTGGTACGAACCGACATCGCTGCCATCAATCAAGCATCAGAACTCCTCGACCAGTTCGAGGACGTGTGGCGCAGCCGAGTCAGCACCATGACCGAGCTTCTCGCCCTGGACAACGGAGAACCAACATGACCGTGACAGCTATCGACAAAGACCCCGGGAAGCTCACCATGGCCTTCACCGCTGAGTTCGATTCCACGCCAGAGCGTGTGTGGCGGCTCTGGGAAGATCCACGCCTGTTCGAGGAGTGGTGGGGTCCACCGGAATACCCGGCAACGGTTGTCACTCACGAGTTCGAGCCTGGCGGCATGGTGCGGTACTACATGACTGGGCCCGAAGGCGAGAAGTACCACGGCGCTTCAGAATTCGTGACCCTCGATCCTCCCAGGTCACTGGAGTTCACCGACGTCTTCCTGGACGATGACGGCGGCGAGGTCGAGGGTATGCCGTCGATGACCACCCGAGTCGACATCGAAGCCATCGACAGCGGAACGCGAATGGTCATCACCACCACGTTCCCCTCGCTTGACGCCATGGAACAGTTGATCGAGATGGGCGCTGAAGAAGGTATGAACGGTGCACTGAGCCAAGTCGACGACCTGCTTGCCACGATGGCGTGACGATTCGAGCTCAGGTCCCAAGTCTCAAACGCGAAACGATCGCAAGCTGGTTGCGATCGTCCGCTCTTGGAGCCTCCCCGGCCCAAACTATGAATTGCAATGATGAATCGGGAGGCGGGTTGCTCAGGAAGCTGATTGAGCTTCTTGTTCCCTCTGGGCTGCTCGACTCGCTGCATCGGTGCGGCTTCGAACCTGCTTGTCGACCTCTTCAGGTTGTGCCCACTCGTAGGACCGCTTGCTCATGAGGCCACGCATCCGTGCCTTGGCTGCGTCGTTGCGCTCCTGGTAGCGCCGCTTTGAACGCTTGAACATTGGTTGTCTTCCCTTCTCACGCCTACAGGCGATATCGGCAGGAAGAGCGTGTTCGATGAGAATGGAACTTCGCGCGTCCAATGGGACTAGTCATCCCGGTTGGCGGTCAGTTGAGGCGGGCAAGCTCGTCGTAGGACTCGTGGATGATCTGGCGGGTCTCGTCGAGGAGACCGGGGATGTCTGACCGCTCCAAGCCGTCGACCTCGATTGGCTTGCCGATCCTCACGAGGATGTGGCCGCCTTTGACCATGCCTCCGGGTGGCCAAGCCTCTCGTGCGCCTTGGATCGTCACGGGCAGGATCGGCAACTGGTTCTTCACCGCAATGGCGAAGGCGCCTTTCTTGAACGGCCGGAGCACGCCGTCACGAGACCTGGTTCCTTCTGCGTAGACCATGATCGAGTGGTGGTGCTCCAGCGCTTCCTCTGTCTCCGAGTTGAGCTTCGTTTGGACCGAGGAGCCATGGCGCTCCCGGTCAACCTCGATCATGCCCACCGCCCGCATGGCTCCCCCGAGCACTGGCACACTGAAGAGCTCCCGCTTCGCCAGGAACCGAATGGGCATCGGCACCGCCAGGAAGTTGGCCATGATGTCGAGCGTCGACAAGTGGTTCGATACGACTACGTAGGTCCTGTCCCGATCGACATTCTCTTGGCCTTCGATTGCGATCGTGGAGCCGGTGATCTTGAGCCAGCTCCGAGCCCACCACCGAATGACGCTCTCGATGGCAGGAGAGGTCGGGTCGCGCCAGGCCAGGAACATCACTGACGAACCGGCGATCCCGGTGAGGATGGTTCCCATGAACATGGCCCAACCTGTGCGGAGGATGTCGCCAACAGCCATGGGTGGCAGGCTAGTGGGCCTGCCCTAGCCTCAGAATCGTGTGGAAAGCGACGTGGCGGCGATGGGCTCGCTCCCAGAGATGCTCGGCCGTCTCCGGTCAACGGATCGCGGCCGAACTCGACGCCTGGCTCCCGACCGAGATAACTGTCACTGCGTATTGGCCGTTGGCTGGGGAACCTGACCTCGAGCCGATCATGGACTCGCCGCGGCGCTGGTTGGTGCCTCGCGTGGTCGGCGACGTCATGACGTTTCACGATGCTGATGCCGAGACCGAAGTAGCTGCTTTCGGGTTGCGACAGCCAACCCGGGCAGCTGCCGTCGTACCGCCGCAGGAGATCGACGCAATGGTGATACCAGGGCTGGCTTTCGACCGTGGTGGCATTCGTCTCGGCCGTGGCCGTGGCTACTACGACCGCTTTCTCGGTGACCATGCACCTGAGATGACCATCGGGGTGATTCCGGCGTCCCGTCTCGTCGAAGCCCTCCCGAACACGGCGCATGATCAGGCGGTTGGCTGGCTGGTCACCGAGTCAGGCGTCAGGTCCGCCCAGTCAGGCTGACGACTGCCACCGGGCCGTGTTGTCGATTGACACCCGAATCACTGGGCCGCTTGGTGGTCGGGTCACGTACTCCCTGTACTTGGCGGCCAGCGCCGCAACGGCGTTGGGGTCGGATTCGTGCACAGTGGCGAATCCGTCGAGTCGAATCCACCACAACCGACTCCAGTCCCTGTCCCAGTGATCGACCAGTACCGAGACCTCCGGGTTTGCTTCGATGTTCGCCAGTCGTTGGAGGTGCTGGTGGCGCTTGGGCTTGTGATCGACGGCAGTGACGATGTCGCCATCCTGCACGGCGAACGTGATCGGCACCAGGTGGGGCGAGCCATCCGGCCGGACGGTTGCCAGCCGGGCAACCGGCGACGCTGCCCAGTCGTCAATCGGCGACATCGTATGTTTCGAGAGCCAGCAATGGATCAGTGCGTACCGAGACGCCGAGCAGCTCTTCGATGATGTCCTCGAGGTAGGGGCGGGTGATTTCGGCCCAAACCAGGTGTCCCAGCGTGGTCGGATGGAACAGGTCCGGTGCGTACATGCCATCCCATGATCTGTACGCATCCGATGCGAGCTCACGCATCGGCATCTTGGTGACCCGATCGTGGCGCTCGGCGACGCTGATGTGAATGGCCTCGGCGCGGTTGCTGCGAGCGGTGGCGATTGCATCCAGCGGGAAGGGAAGGCGAGGGGTGGCCCCGAGATCGCCCACCCCAGGAAGCAACACATGTTCGACTCGATCGAGCAGCCAACCCACGATCTTGTCGAGTCGGACTTCCAGGTCGTCCATCGGCACGCCCCGGATGGCGTCGTTGCTGCCCACCGAGACAAGGGCAACATGGGCGCGTCGGACCTTGGGGAGTTGATGATCGAGGACGTCGGTGGCTTTGGCCCCCGTCATGGCATGGCAGCGGATCTCGAAGCTGACCGGCCCAGCGAGATGGGTCGCGAGGCGAGCCAGCCAGTGTCCCTGCGGATCTTCGATCCCAAAGCCGGTCAGCGCGCTGTCGCCAACCGCTTCGATCGTCAGGTGGGGAACGTCGAGAGGGCCGTACCAACCGGATGGATCGGCGTCATAGAGCGGCGGTACTCGGCGCATGCCTGCGTAGATCACCTGCGCGCCGAGCGCGGCGATGCCGGCCCCGAGGGCGGCCGGTACGGTGTACATGAACCGTTTCGGAAGCTTCGCCATACGTCCCGGGAGGAACGATAGGTGCGTCTTGGATTGAACATCGGTTACTGGGGCTCAGCCTTGGGAACGAACACGAGCCTCATCGACGAGGTCGAATCGCTGGGCTTCGACTCCGTGTGGGCAGCCGAGGCATACGGCTCCGACGTGGCCACCGTCCTGGCGTGGATCGGTGCCAGAACGTCGAAGATCAAGCTGGGATCGGCCATCTTCCAGATGCCGGCCCGCACGCCGGCCATGACGGCCATGACCGCCGCCACTCTCGACATGCTGTCGGGTGGGCGGATGCTGTTGGGCTTGGGACTCTCCGGTCCGCAAGTGGTCGAGGGTTGGCATGGACGTCCATACGGAAAGCCTCTTGGCAAGTCACGGGAGTACGTCTCGATCGTCCGCAAGATCCTCGCTCGCGAAGAGCCGGTGACGCACGACGGAGCCCACTATCAGATCCCGTATCGGGGCGACGATGCCACCGGCCTCGGCAAGCCGTTGAAGCTGATCACGCATCCGCTCCGAGCTGACATTCCCATCTATCTCGCTTCGATCGGCCCCAAGAACGTCCAGCTGACCGCCGAGATCGCCGATGGCTGGCTGCCGGTCTTCTACTCGCCGGCACGCGCCGCCGAGGTATGGGGGAGTGATCTCGCCCAAGGGTTCGAGCGGGCCGGCACCACGGACAAGGCGTTCGATGTCGCTCCGTCGGTTGCGGCGAGCGTCACGGACGACCTCGACGCAGCTCGTGCGGCCATCAAGCCGGAAATCGCTCTCTACATCGGCGGCATGGGGGCCAAGGGGCGCAACTTCTACAACGATCTGGCCGGCCGTTATGGCTACGAGGCCGAAGCCGAAGAGGTTCAGGACCTCTACCTCTCTGGCGACAAGGCAGCTGCCATCGCCGCAGTGCCGGATGGGTTGGTCGATGAGATCAGCCTGATCGGCACGAAAGAGATGGTCAGGGATCGCTTGGACGTATTCCGCGATGCCGGAGTGACCACGATCCTGGTCAGCTCGATGGACCTCAGCACGCTCCGTACTCTGGCGGAGTTGACGGCCTAGATGTTGTTCGGGGCCTCGCCCCGCCGGAGTGACTCTGCCGTTTGTCGGATGCGCCGCGCCCTCGTGTCGTCACGTTTCGCCAATGTGATCCAGGCCAAGATGTTGCGCTGGCGGGAAGGGGAGAGCGACCGGAAGCTGTCCAGGGACTCGGAGTCCAGCAGCTCAGCTAGATCATCGGGCACGATGAGCGCTTCCGCTTCGTCCATCATCGTCCAGGATCCGTCGGCCCTTGCTGCCGCGATCGCGGCTCGGCCCGCCGGTGCGATCTTGTCGGCCGCCTCGAGAGCGGCGATCTTCTCCTTGTTGAGCTTCGACCAGGGGCTGCCCGGCTTGCGTCGCGTGAAGTACTGCTCGTAGCGGGTCTCATCGATGGTCACGACCTTGGAGTCGATCCAGCCGAAACAGAGTGCCTCGTCAACGGCTGTGCCCCAGTTGATCGACGGTGTGCCGGACTTGGCCTTGTAGAAGATGAGCCAGACGCCGGGACTGCTGTCGTGATTGGCAGACAACCAGGAGCGCCAGGTGGCCGCATCAGGCGCAGTCACCCGCTCGTAGTCGTCGATCTGGCTCACTCGCCGATTGCCTCGATCGCCTGTCTGATGGTCTTGGCGCTGGCGTTGAGTGCCGCCCGCTCGTCACTATCGAGCGGAACCTCGAGCACCTCAGCAACCCCGTGTCGGTCGACGATGCTGGGCATCGAGAGCGCAAGGTCATGGAGCCCATACTCACCTGCGTAAACGGAGCTCACCGGAAGAATCCGGCGAGCGTCGTCGAACATCGCTGCCAGGATCTCGGTGGTGGCAAGGCCGATCGCCCATGTCGTTGCGCCTTTGCCTTCGATGATGTGATAGGCCGAGTGTTTGACTTCGTCGGCGATCCGGTCGAGATCTGCCCGCAGCAGTGCTCGCTCGGTCCCAGCAGCCCACTCGCGGAGTGGCACCGTGCCGATGCTCGCGCTGCTCCACAGAGGGAACTCGCTGTCGCCGTGTTCTCCCACGATGGAAGCGTGCACGTTCCGCACATCGACATCGCAGAGTTCGGCAAGCCGAATCTGCAATCGAGAAGAGTCGAGCACAGTCCCAGATCCGAACACCCGCGATCGATCCAAGCCGCTCTCGCGCCAAGCCACATAGGTCAGGACGTCTACCGGATTGCTCACCACCAAGATCGATGCATCGGGTGCCTCGGTCATGATCGTCGGGATGAGTGCCTGCATGATGGCGGAGTTGCGGGCGGTCAGATCTAGGCGGGTTTCTCCCACCCGCTGCTTCGCGCCGGCCGTGATGACCACTACGTCGGAACCTGCGAGGAGGGCCGGGTCGGATCCGCCGGCTACGGCTGCCGAACCAGCGAAGCGGAGGCCATGCCGCAGATCGGAGGCCTCGGCTTCGGCCTTGGCGTCGTCGAGGTCATAGAGGGCAACGTCGAGAGCCACTCCCTTGATGAGCGAGGAGAAGGCAATGGCCGCTCCCACACCTCCGGCGCCAATGATCGAGATCTTGCGAGTCACGTCGCCACGCTAACGGTGGCTTCGCTCAACACCGCATCGGCGAACGGCGCCAGGTTTGGTCAATGGTCGGTCGACTGGCGGATTCCGAGCCACCATTCGGCGTGGGGCATGTCGCTTCGCTCGACCTGCTGGCGAAGCCGCTCTTGATCGACCGCGACCTGCCGCAGCTCGAATCGGACACGATCGGCTGTCGTCGACAGCATGCCGTATGCGGCGTGAGCGAGCACTGGCACGCCACCGGCGTAGCCGTAGTCGACAAACGGCATGCCCACGCTGCCGGGGTTGGCGATCGTTCGGGTTCCATAGCTCCTGATGAGAGGTACGTGGGTGTGGCCACCGACGAGCCAATTCTCGGAATGTCCGGCGAACATCTGGTCCAGGTCCTCAGCCTTCGTGGTGGCGGAGATGTAGTCGTCGGCCGATCGGGGTGAACCGTGGAATGCCAGCATCGATCCCGCTGTACCCAGCTCGACGCGCGATGTCAGAGGCAGAGCATCGAGGTAATGGCGATGGTCGCTGTGGAGTTGCTCGGAGGACCACACCGTGATGTCCATCCCTGGAAAGGCTTGCTCTGGCAAGCCGATCGATGCCGGGTCGCGCCACCAATCCGGCATGGTCACCAGTCCGGCGTCGGTGTTTCCCTGGACTGTTTCGCAACCGATCGCAATCAGTCGTTCGATGGCTCCAGTTGGATCGGGGCCACCCGCGGCAACATCGCCGAGGCAGACGATGCGATCGGGTGGATCGGATTGCATCGACGACAGCACTGCGTCGAGAGCAACCGTGTTGCCATGAATGTCCGAGATGAGCGCAACCCGCATGGTTGCGATTGTCGCATGGCCCGCCCGAGGTGACCCACGCGAGTATCGGGGCCTGGCTCGTGCGCCAGACCCCGATACAGCCCCCCTAGGTGGGCAGCAGCTGGCTCGTCAGCCGTGCCGCTCGAGAGGGTTGCCCGCCACCAACCGTTGGTTAGTGATCTTCTCCGGTCGCCTTGAACTTGAACTCCTTGGCGTGACCCTCTGAGGAGGTGACCGTCACCACGAACTTCTCACCGAGCGGAGCGTTCGGGAATTCGACCGTGAGCTCCCACTCGCCGTGCTCGTTGACGGTGGTCGATCCGTTGCCGTAGGCGCTTGTCACCGAGACCGTCGTGCCCGGCGTGCCGGTTCCGTAGAACACGTCGTAGGGAACTTCCTCGCCGCATGAGCCGTAGAGCTGGTGGGCAGTGAAGTCCTTCTCCTTTTCGTCCTCGTGCGGTGGCTTGTCGTCCTTGGGTGGATCTTCCTTGGGCGGCTCGGCGGGTGGATCCTCCTTGCCGGTCTCGAAGAAGACCTGCACTCGGTCCTTGCCCTCGTTGCCTGCCTCGTCGATCGCGGTGATCGTGGCGACGTTGGAACCCGGCTGGAGGACCAACACAATGCGCCAGGCGCCATCGTCGCTGACGTCGGCTTCCCAATCACCGGCGAATACGCGGGCTCCCGGCTCGGCCTTGCCTTCGAAGGCAACCCGATCGGTCTCGAAGACCTGGCCATCAGTCGGGAAGAGAATCTCGATCTCCGGAGGAGTGGTGTCAGCCTCGTCTGCGGGCTTCTCCTCGTCCTTTGGCTCCTCTTCCTTGGGCTCTTCGTCAGCCGGTTCATCGTCCTTGGGCTTGTCCTCGGCCGGCTCTTCCTCGGGCTTCTCGTCCTTGACCTCGTCGACTGGTGCCTCGTCGGGCTTCTCCTCGACCGGCTCTTCAACAGGCTTCTCATCACCGGCGTTCTCGGTGGTGTCGTCAACGACGAAAAAACCTGAGCCGGCAGCTTCGGATTCCGTTTGTGAAGCAACGGTGGCCAGCGGTCCGGCGGCGAAGGCCACAGCGGCGCCCAGCGCCAAGACCGCTGTCAACGAGCCGACGAACATCGTCACTCTGCGCATTTCCCTGACTCCCCTCAGTGGTTACATGCATGACTCGCACAAAGGGGGTGGGCAGGTTTACTCCTGTTGTGATTAGTCAGCTTCGTACGCCGCGGGCCCCAGTTCCCGGGGTGCTCGCATCAGACTCGGGTCAGGAGACTTCGAGGACCTCTCGGTCGGTGCCGCAGGGGGTTCGGCCGTGGGCTGCTTCGTGGTCGGCCATTTGTGTGATCGGCATGGCGATGCCGTAGGTCACGAACTCGCCACGCGGCACGATGCGGATGATGGCGGTGTCTTCGAGGACACGAGGATCGGTCTCTGAACCGCGGGGGAGGCGGTCGAACACTCTCGGCTCGATGTCGCCGACGGCCAGGATCTGGGCCTCACCCTTGAAGGTGATGGTGGCCGCCGGAACCTTGATGAAGGGCAGGAACGGTACGCGCTTGGGGATGGTGACCGTCATCGACACGTTGGGATTGGCGGCGATGTGCCGAACCTTCCACATGTCTTTGCCGGTCGAGATGTAGAGCGAGCGCCCATCGACGGTGTAGGACACGCCGGCAGTTCGGGGGTGTCCATCGCGGTTCACGAAGGCGAGCACCCCGAAGAAGGCTCTATCGAGGGCTTCCCAAACCAATGCGGTAGTGACGGACATTGACCCTCCTGGGTTGCGCTCACTCACCACCGTGCCGGGTCGGCTCCGCACTGGCCAGGGCCGTAGTTCCTGGGCAGAGGCGAAGAATGCTCGGTTGCTGATGCGGTTGCGGTTGCGATCGCACTGATGCTGGGATCACCCCCCTACCTCCGCCTCCGCTGCGCTCCGGCGCAGGGACCTTCCCCCACTGCGTGGAGGACAGATTCCCCCTGACTCTCCTTAGTGGTTAAGTGCATGATTCGCACAAGGGGGGTCGGCCGGTTCCCCCTGTTGTGATCAGTCAGCGAATCAGCATGGTGCGGCTACTCGGCCCAGCTACTGCCAAGGAGCCGTGGGGCAAACAGAACAGATCCTGCCAGGAGAAGGATCCACCAAACATCACGAAAGAAGTCGGCGAAACCGGTGCTCAGGCCGACGACGTCGCCAGCAATGACGCGTGAAGAGAGTCGACCGGCTTCTCCCCACAACGCATCCTGGACCGCTTTACGGTCGGCGAGGTACTGGTCATGCCTATCAGATCCAATCGCGAAGCCTGCCTCACACTCGGTGTCCGATTTCGATGCGAGAACCGGCACGTCTTCGACCGATAGATCGGTGACTCGGAGAAGCGTGTCAATGTCGTAGCGACTGAATTCGCAGCCCAGGGTCTGACTGGCCTGGTAGGCCTCTAGTGCCGCGTGGAAGTGAACCATGTCGCTGAACAGCGGATCATTCGCAGGGAACCGCGTTTGAACCGTACCTCGAATTGCAGCCCGTTGAGTGGCGAGGTCGGCGGACCCGTTGACGTTGGCTAGTGCCTCCGCGGACACTTCGAGACGAAGAAGTGGTTGGTCGGCGCAGTCCGCTTCGGGGAGTCGACCATCCTCGCACTGGATCCGGATGACAGCTTCGGGATAGAGGTTGTCCTGCAGGTAGTTCGTATGTACAAATGTTGCCACCGAGGCAACATTTGTACATACGAACTACCTGCAGGACAACCTCTATCCCGAAGCTGTCATCCGGATCCAGTGCGAGGA
>CAJHYJ010000309.1_pt1 | contig 14260 bp, 16 predicted proteins | sample 9198711 | NCBI WGS metagenome assembly CAJHYJ01 (sample SAMEA7708361, study PRJEB35096) | sediment metagenome | biome: marine neritic benthic zone biome [ENVO:01000025]; feature: sediment [ENVO:00002007]; material: shallow marine sediment [ENVO:03000034] sea grass bed [ENVO_01000059] ...
ACTACTTGCGGTTCATCGAGCGGCGCTTGCGTGAGTCGTTCGACTTCACCGGCGTGCCGGTGCACGTGGTGGCGCGACGGAGATCCAGCCGGTGACGGTCGGGGTGTCCCTCACTGTTGCTGGTCGACGACCCCCTCCGTCGGCTCATTCTTCGCCGACACCTCCCCCCGAGGGGGAGGTGCGGGGATGAGCGAGTACCTCCCGGACCAAGAGGGTGGCGACACGGAGGAAGAGCTCTTCGAGGCGCCCGAGGAAACGCCGTTCTCGTTCAAACTGATGGTCGTGCTGGGCACGCTCTACGTCGCCTGGCGATTGGTCGAGCTGGTCCTGTGTGGGGCAGAGCTGGTCGGCTGGGGCACGCTCGGCCCGGACTGGTGTTCATAGGAGCTTCGCAGGCCTGAGGCCTGAGGCCTGAGGAGTACACTCGCTCGACAAGCCACGGGCTGTGGCGCAGCTTGGTAGCGCGCTTGACTGGGGGTCAAGAGGTCGCTGGTTCAAATCCAGTCAGCCCGACGAGTCGCAGTCCCTGTGATCACAGGGACTCTGGCGTATTTGGGCCAAGCGAAGGGTGACCGAGCTGCCCTGTGGGGTGAGTAGCGCGGTCATGGGGAGGAGTCGCGTGGTGTCCACCTGGAGCGAAGCTCGGTGACAACGACAGAACCTCGGCCTGGCCGGCTCGACGTCGAAGTCCGCGCATTCGTCCCCGAGGATTGGGAGGCGCTCTGCGAAGTCTACGAGCCGGCTGCGCGCCACGAGCTGAAACTCACCGGCACGGATCCGCGAGCGTATCGCCCCCTGCCGGACGAGGAGAGCCTGGAGGCTTTCCTGCACCTGAACACGGCGCTCGTCGCCACGGTGAACTCCAAGGTCGTGGGCTTCATAGCCTGGCGCGATCAGGGGGAGTGGCGCGACAGCGGCTACCTGTCCTGGCTCTACGTCGATCCGGCGTACCACCGATTCGGCATCGGTGATCGGCTACTGACACGGGCGATGGAGGCGCTGGGCACTCAGGCGTGGACGTTGACCAAGCACGGCAACGAGGCGGCTGTCAACCTCTACCGCAAGCACGGCATGCAGATCGTCATGAGCCGGTCTGCCGAGACTCGGGGCTACCCACACGTCGAACTCCGTCTGGCCCTCCCCACCAGCAGCAAAAGTGACCCCGACGTCCCGAACTTCGGTGCGTGAGGCGACTTCTCGGTCCCGCACACGACACGGTGCACTCGAGAAGTCAGTCTCCCGAGGAGGCCGTGCCGAATCACGGTCTGGGATCACCGCTCTGGGTCCGGGATTGGCTCACGGGAGACCGGGATTGCGGCCTTCGCCCCTGGCGCATCCCAAAACGCGGCCACAACATGGTTCGCAGCAGGGAGGCAGGTGCCATGACCCAGGTTGTAGACCGTCCCGTTGATCGCCAATCAGGACAAGGCGGGCCGTATCCCTGGTGGGTGATCCTCTTGGTGGGGATTCTGATCGGCGGCGCGGCTCTGTATGGCGTCATGCAGTTGTTCGATGGTCGTTTGGATTCCCGGCAATTGGTCGAGGACTGGATCGCCGCCATCGAGGCTCAGGATCTCGACGCCCTCGTCCCGCTGTATGCCGAAGACGTCGAGTGGTACGACCAAGCGCTGGGAGATGAGTTCAGTGGGCACCACGGCGTGAGACGAGGGTGGGGCATCTTCGACCTCCTGGGTTTCCAAGTCCTCGATCTGCAGGCAGTGTCGATGGATGAGTCGGGGGCGGTGGTGCGCTGGACGCTTGCCGGGTCGAGCAGCCCGTTCACCGGCCAGCCTTGGGAGACGACGGGAGTGTCCGTGCTCACCATCGTCGACGGCCTCATCAGCCAAGAGATCGTCTACTACGACTCCCGCGACGTGCAGTGAGCAGCACCAATAGCTCGCAGCGGGTCTTGCCGTTGCGGATGCCATGGCGGAGTCCGGCATCTCCGGTCCGCAAGCCGCGTGCACTCGCCAGTGCCCATTGGCCGGGTGCCGTCACCGCAAGCATCGGTCGTGGGTACTGGAAGAGCGAGGTCGCCAAGCGCACGCAGCGGGCTGCGGGCTGCACGCTGCGAGCCGAGAGGCCGACATGATCCCCGCCGACCCGACATTCCCATCTGTGGCGGAGGCATTGCGCCTCGTCACTGGGAGTGAACAGAGGGACACTTCCAGAAACTGGAACTGAGCTTGCTCGCGTTCTTCGCGGACCTGTAAGGTTCCGGGCGGCTCACCCCTCGGGGTGGGTTTGGAGCGTATCCCTGGAAAAAATGGAGGACAATACGGTGAGAGCCTCATCGAAGTCCCGCGTGTGGCGCATGCTTGCACTCTTCGCTGTTCTGGCGATGGTTGCTGCGGCCTGTGGCACCGGGGACACCTCTGCGGACGATGATGGTGGAGACACTGGCGACGATGGTTCGACGCCTACCACCACAACGACGCAGGCACCGTCCAGCGACACGGGCGGAGATGATGGCGGCGATGATGGAGGAACTCAGACTGAGTTCACCTATCAGGTCGCGATCTTCTCGGACCCGACGACTGATAATGCTTGGGCGGCATATGACACTGAAAACGATGTCTGGACCAACTATGTGATCGGCTCCCAGGCCGCAGCCTTGTACACGCTGCAGCCGCCGAGCTACTCGTTGGCCCCGTCCGTTGCTGCTGATGTTGAGCCACCTACTGGTTCGGCTGATGGCGACAACTGGGTGATCGACATCAATCTTCGCGACGATGCGACGTGGAGCGATGGTTCGCCCATCACTGCCAACGACGTTGTGTTCACGTTCAACGCTGTCAAGGACCTCGGTCTGGGCGGCAACTGGCTGAGCACACTGCCGCTTGCGAAAGAGGATGATCCTGAGACTGCTGATGTCGACGAGAGCGAATCGCTCGGAGTCATCTCCGTCGAAGCTCTGAGCGACACGCAGGTTCGGTACACGTGGACAAGCCAGCCCGGTTTGTCGGTGTATCAGTTCGGTGCTGCACAGCATCCGATCTACTCCGAGGCATATTGGGGCGACGCGGTTGCGTCGGCTGGCAGCCTCGAGGACCTGTACGCCGCTCCTGGCGGTGATGCACTGTCCGCAGGCGCATTCGTCACGGCAGAACGGCAGGAAGGTGCCTTCTGGCGCAACGAAGCCGTCGACAATTACTGGGACGCTGGAACCGAGGTGACGGTCTACGTCAACGGTTCGGTGCTCTATGGCGACGACCTGTGCGTTGGTGGCGATTGCTCGGGCGATGTTCGCTCGCAGTACACCGAGGGCCCGTTTGCGACCGAGACGGTCTACACGCTGTACCAGACGCAGGACGCAGCAGTCCTCGCTCTGCGTGACGGTGAGGTCGACTTCCTGCTCAACCCGCTGGGTCTCCAGCGTGGGCTGCAGGGTCTCGTGCTCGAAGCAGAGGACCTCAACATCATCAGCAACCCGTCCAACGGGTTCAGGTATCTGGCGTTCAACACTCGCCAGTTCCCGGGTAACGACCTTGGATTCCGCCAGGCGATCGCTTGCATGATCGACAAGGAGTTCATGGCCAACAACATCCTCCAGGGTGTTGCCATCCCGCTGGACTCGCTGGTGCCTCCGGGCAACTCCTTCTGGTACAACGATGCCATCGAGCCCTACTGCGGTGGACTCAGCCAGGAAGAGCGTGTCGGAGAGTCGATCAACATCCTCAAGGCCGCCGGTTGGACATGGTCCACCGAGCCGGCTTGGGACGCTGACAACCGGGACGTGATTCCCAAGGGTGAGGGTCTCAACCTCAACGGACAGACGATGAGTGACTTGGAGCTTCTTGCTCCGGGACCGGGCTACGACCCGCTCCGCGCCACGTATTCGCTGTTCATCGAGGACTGGGCCAACGACCTGGGCATTCCCGTCGTGGCGGAGCCGACTGGCTTCTCCGTGATCGTCGACCGTGTCTTCGGACCGGTGGATTGGGACATGTACATCCTGGGTTGGGGTGTGACGTCCTTCCCGGACTATGTCGCTGACTTCTTCGTGACAGACGGCGACTCAGCTACGGGCGGCTTCAACACGCCTGGTTACTCGAACCCCGAATTCGACGCACTTGCGGAGGATCTCTCTGCTGAGAGCGATCTCGGTGCAGCTCGCGATCTCGTGTTCGAGATGGATGCGATCATCGCTCGCGATGTGCCCTACGTGGTGCTCTTCACCACGCCGGTGCTCGAGGCCTATCGAAACACCCTGAACTTCCCGTTCACGGATGTGCTCGACGGTCTGCAGAACTTCGGCGGCGTACCCGCCTCGGTGACGCAGGGCTAACGCTCGGAACCAACTTGGTTCAGGAAAGGGAGGGTCTCAGGACCCTCCCTTTCTTCGTTCCTGCGTGACATGGCACCGAGCCAGTCAGCATTTCATCGTCGAGCGCTTGTTGGCCGCGGTTCACGCTCAGTACACTCGATCGCGGTTGGGATATAGGAGGAGCTGTCCGTGACGAGATTCATCGTGCGCAGGGTGATCCAGATGTTCATCCTGTTTTTGGTCTTCTTGACCTTGACGTTCTTCCTGCTGGAAGCCCTTCCCGGAGACATCACCTCGCAGCTGGCGACCAACCCCAATCTTCCTCCTGAAGCTCGCCAGCAAGCCATCGAGCGGCTCGGACTGGATCGTCCGCTGACCGAGCGCTTCTTCACCTACATGTTCGACTTCTTCCGGGGCGACTTCGGCTTCGCTTGGAGCCAGTATCCGACCCCGGTGACCGAAATCATCGGCGAGCGCCTCCCACGGACGCTCCTGCTCTTCTCGACCGCCCTCATCGTTCAGTTCTACATGGGCTTCCTGACGGGCAAGGTCTTGGCCTGGCGTCGCAACAAGCGTGGTGAGATGGCCATCACTATCAGTGGTGTGGCCTTGTGGACAGTGTTCTATCCGTGGTTTGCGCTCATGATGATCTGGCTGTTTGCAGCAACACTGAACATCGTTCCGATCAATCAGTTCTTGACTCCGTTGAAATGGAGGGATGCGCCGGTTGCGGCGGACACTGTGTTCTTGACGATGTTCGGCGTGATATTCGCGGCGTCCTTCGCGTACTACATAGCACTGGTGTTCATTCGAAGAATCGACAACCACCGCACGCGAACCACGTTGAAGTGGGTGTCGCTGGCAGTGACCTCAGCCTTGTTCGTTGGATACTGGACCCTGACGCCGACCGGTGACGAGATGCGGTTCTACGCCCTCGACATCGGGCACCACCTGATCCTGCCGGTTGTCACGCTGGCATTGGTCGGATTCGCTGGAACGATGCTCCTCACCAGAACCACGATGCTCGAGACCATGAAGGAGGACTACATCCTCACGGCTCGGGCGAAGGGACTGAGTGAGAAGAGCGTCCGTGATGGGCACGCAGCTCGCACGGCGCTGTTGCCCGTGGTGACGTCGTTGGTGCTGGCGGTGGCCACGGTCATCGACGGCGGCATCATCACCGAGACGGTGTTCTCGTGGCCGGGGATGGGCCAGATCCTCGTGCAGTCGGTCTCGATCGGTGATGCACCCCTCGCCATTGCTGCATTCGCTTTCACCGGCGTCCTCGCACTCGTCGGTCACCTGGTTGCCGACATCCTCTACGGAGTCTTGGATCCGCGCATCCGGGTCGCAGCGGCGGCGTAGGGTCTACGGCAATGGCAACGACGCAACACGATCCAATCACCGATACAGACCTTCAGGAGGTCATCGAGGAGCCGTTGTGGCGAATCCGCCTCCGCCTCTCCTGGGCCGCCTTCAAGAAGAACTGGGGGCTGTTCGTTGAGAACCGTATTGGTTTGATCGGGTTGGCCATCATCGCGGTGTTCGCGCTGATGGCGCTGATCCAGCCCATTCTCATCGGCACCGGTACCTGGCCGTCCAGCATCTACGACCCGGTTGTTGGCAATGAGCCCAATCCACCGACGTTCATCAAGACGGTGGTCAACGAGGTGGAGGATCCCGACACAGAGATCAGCTTCCGTGAGGCATTGCTGGACAGTCCGGCGGTTCAGCTTGGCGACACGGTTGAGATCCGGCTGCAGCCGGCACCGCCGTTCGAGGGGCACCTGCTGGGCACGGATCCGCTCGGCCGGGACATCATGTCGCAGCTGATGTTCGGCGCTCAAGCCGCGTTTGCCCTGGGGGCGATCGCAGCCTTGGTGACGGTGTTCATCGCGACAACGGTCGGCGCGGTTGCGGCGTATTACGGGGGTTGGGTGGACACGATGTTCATGCGCCTGGCTGATCTGTTGCTGATGCTGCCGGCGATCGCGCTGTTGATCGTGTTGAGCCTCGTGATCCCCGACTTCCAGCTTTGGCATTTGGCGGTGCTGCTCGGGTTGCTGGGAGGCTTCGGAGGTACGGCCATCATCCTGAAGTCCCAGGCCCTGGCGGTGAAAGTGAAGCCGTACATCGATGCAGCTCAGGTGGCAGGCGGCAACAACCGGCGCATCATCTTCAGTCACCTGATTCCGAACGTGCTCCCGCTGAGCTTCCTCTACATGATGTTCTCCGTCACCGGAGCCATCGCAGTGGAAGCGACGCTGTCATTCCTCGGCTTGCTCAACATCAGGATGAGCTGGGGACTGATGATTCAGGTGGCCCAGAATCAGGGCTACCTGTTGCAACCTGACAAATGGTGGCTCGTCATCCCGGCAGGTCTGGCAGTCACGTTGCTGGCGTTTGCGTTCTTCCTCGTCGGGCGGGCCATGGACGAGGTCGTGAACCCCAGACTTCGGAGTCGGTGAGGAACAACGGATGACGAACATCGAAGTGAAGGCGCGCGCGTCTGAGCCGATCCTGGAGGTCGATCGGCTCGTGATGAACTACCGCACCAAGGCCGGTTATGTGTCGGCCGTAGAGGACGTGACATTCACCCTTCACAAGGGCGAATCGCTTGGACTCGTGGGCGAATCGGGATGCGGGAAGACATCAGTTGCGATGTCTCTCCTCCAGCTGGCGGCTGACAACGCCGAGTACATGTCAGGCCAAGTTCGGCTCAACGAGACGGATCTTCTGTCGTTGACCGAAGATCAAATGCGGAAGCGCCGTTGGAACGACATCTCGATGGTCTTTCAAGGGGCGATGAATGCTTGGAACCCCGTGCTCCGGGTTGGTGCCCAGATAAAGGAGGCCATGGACCTCCACATCCGGCCCCGGATGAACGAGTCCGAGACTCGTGAACGCATCGGAGAGCTGTTCTCGCTGGTTGGGCTTTCTGAGGACATGATCGACCGGTATCCCCACGAGTTCTCGGGCGGGATGCGCCAACGGGCCGTCATCGCCATGGCCCTGTCCTGCAACCCGCAGGTCATCATCGCCGATGAGCCAACTACCGCTCTGGACGTGATCGTCCAGGATCAGATCCTCGCTGAGCTCAAGAAGATTCAGCGCGACCTCGGGATGAGCATCATCTACATCAGCCACGACATCGCGGTGATCGCCGAGGTCACGGAGACGATGGGTGTGATGTATGCCGGCAAGTTGGTCGAGCTGGCCCCGACGAAAGAGGTCTTCGCTCGACCGAAGCACCCCTACTCGTTCTTGTTGCTGAGCAGCACGCCGTCGGTCACCGGGCCTCGACGCAAGCTCGCCCCACTGGAGGGCGAGCCGCCGAACCTGCTCGACCCTCCGACCGGCTGTAGGTTCCACCCGCGTTGTCCGTTCGCGACCGATCAATGCACGACGGAAGAGCCAAGCATGACTGACATCGGCAACGGCCACATGGTGGCCTGCTGGAATTGGGAAGACGTGCCAGAGATCTCGGAGGGTCTGCGCAAATGAGCGAACCACTCGTCAAAGTCGAGGGGCTTCGCAAGCTCTTCCCTGTGTCGAAGTCCATGTTCCGCCAGCCGACGGATTTCATTCACGCCATCGACGGCATCGATTTCGAGATCGCTCCTGGCGAAAGCCTCGGGCTGGTGGGGGAGTCGGGGTGCGGGAAGTCGACGACCGGCAAGGTGCTGGTCAAGCTCCTGGAGGCCAGCGACGGAACCGTCTTCCTGAAGGACGGTGACACTGCCATCGATATCGCCCACATCGACGACAAGGACGAGATTCGCAAGTTCCGGCGTCGAGTGCAGATGATCTTTCAGGATCCGTTTGAGTCCCTGAACCCACGCAAGACCATTTACGACACGATTGCTGAGCCGCTGACTGTGCAGAACCTCGGCACTGTCCCCGAGCGTGAGGAACGAGTGGCCTCGCTGCTCGACAAGGTCGGATTGGCTCCGGCAGCCTCGTTCATCTTCCGATATCCCCACGAGTTGTCGGGTGGCCAGCGTCAACGCGTCGCCATTGCTCGGGCGCTCGTCATCGACCCGACCTTCGTGGTAGCTGACGAGCCAACGTCGATGCTGGACGTGTCGATTCGGATCTCGATCATGGACCTGATGCTCAAGCTCGCCGCGGAGTTCGACGTCTCCTACCTGTACATCACGCATGACCTAGCGGTGGCCCGCTACATGTGTGATCGCATCGCAGTGATGTACCTGGGCAAGATCGTCGAGATCGGCGAGACGGAAGACATCCTGGCCAATCCGCTCCATCCATACACGCAGGCGCTTCTGTCAGCCGTTCCTGTGCCCGATCCAACGTATGTGAAGCCGCCTGTTGAGATCCTGGGTGGTATCTCGAAGGCGTTGAATCCGCCCCCGCTCTGTCGATTCCTCGAGCGCTGCCCACGGGCCACAGATGTGTGCCGGTCCGGTGACCATCCGCCGCTCGAAGACAAAGGCAACGGCCACTTCGCAGCGTGCTACCTCGTGGAGGCTGGGGCCTCCTGAACCGCATAGTCACGGTTCCCAACATCATCTCGGTCGCCAGGATCCTGGCGATCCCCCTGTTCCTGTGGTGGTTGTTCACTGATCGCGTCGCGGCTGCCGCCATCCTCTTGCTCATTCTCGGGTCGACCGATTGGGTAGACGGCTACATCGCCCGTCGTTTTGATCAGGTCACAGAGCTGGGCAAGGCTCTTGATCCCGTCGCAGATCGGCTGGCGATCTTCGCGGCAGGCGTCGGCGGACTGATTGTCGGTGTGCTTCCTGCATGGTTCTTCTGGCCGTTGCTGGTGAGAGAGGTTGTCCTGGCCCTGCTTGCCACATATCTGCAAGCCCGACACAAGCAGCGGGTCGAAGTGCGGTGGCTCGGAAAGGCGGCCACATTCCTCATCTACGGCGCCGTTCCTTCGTTCTTTCTGTCTGCCGGCGACGTCGTTCCAGCCTTGTTCGAGCCGGCCGCCATCATCGCCGGGGTGATCGGGCTCGTTCTCTATTGGGTCACACTCGTCCAGTATCTTTCCGACGCACGTCGCCTCATCCAAGAATCCAAGGAGGACTGATCGCCATGGAAGTTCCCGAAGATCGCCGGTATACGGATCAGCACGAATGGGTGCTGGAGACAGACGATGGATATCGGATCGGCATCACCGATTTCGCTCAAGATGCATTGGGAGACGTGGTCTTCGTCGACATCCCCGAGGAGGAGGGCGATGTCACCACCGGCGACATTCTGGCCGAGGTCGAGTCGACCAAGTCGGTTGGCGAGGTCTACGCACCGTTCGATGGCTCGATCGTTGCCACGAACCCGCGTCTCGCTGATGAGCCGGAGCTGGTCAATACGGACCCGTACGGCGACGGCTGGTTCGTGGAACTGTCCGCCGACAGCGTCGATTCCGGTGCGCTGCTGGATGCAGCGGCATACCGGGAATTGACCGAATCTGACTGAACTAGCCTTCCTGCCATGAGCCACGACGACTCCGGCGCACAGGCCGAAGACCAAGCTGTTCAACCCGAAGACGGCGAGGAGGCCAGCGGCGCTCCAGGGAGCGATGAACTGAGCGCCGGGCCCGAGTTCGACCACGGTGACCCCACGGTCATCTATGTGCCCGGCATGGAGGGCAGTCATCCCGCCTTCACTCCGGCCAACGCCGAAAACGTACCGGGCGTGGAGGGGTTTGCCCTGGTGGTCGAGCGAGGTCCCCGGGCCGGCATGACCTTCGTCCTGTCGTCCGACACGACGACCGTCGGCAGACACCCTGACTCGGACATCTTCCTCGACGACATCACCGTCAGCCGGCATCACTGCCGTTTTGTGGTGAGCGCCGAAGGCCTGGCCGTCGAGGACTCTGGGTCCACGAATGGAACGTACGTCAACGGCAGCCGCGTAGACCGGGCCGATCTCCGCGCTGGCGATGAAGTGATCGTTGGCAAGTACCACCTGCTGGTGGCTGCCGGCGATGCGTGATCCCGGGGCGCTGTCGATCGGCGAGGTCATCACCCTCCTTCGGGAGGACTATCCCGATCTGACCGTGTCCAAGGTGCGCTTCCTCGAACAGGAAGGGCTCATTCACCCGGGCCGGTCGCCGAGCGGGTATCGGCAGTTCCGCTCCAGTGACATCAAGCGGCTGCGGTTCATCCTCAATCAGCAGGTAGAGCACTACTTGCCCCTCAAGGTCATCAAGAACCGATTGGCGGATTGGGAGGCCGGGGACGACATCGATGTGCCCGATGAGGACGTCGAGATCGATTTCTCGGATCTCACCGAGGAGGAGCTCCTGGAGAAGACGGGGCTCACGGCAAGACAGCTCGATCAACTCGTCGAGCACGATGTCCTGGATGGAGCCCCGTTCCGACCGGAATCAGTGGTGATTGGTCGCGAGGCGCGCCGACTGCTGGCCATGGGCTTCGAGTCGCGGCATCTGCGGACTGCCCGGATTTCGGCACGCCGTCAGGCAGACTTGATCGCCGGGCTCACCGCCGGTCGTCGAACGGACGATCCAGATCTCGGGGCTGTCTGGGTCGATGCGGAGCGGGCACTCCGGACACTGCAGCAAGGGATGTTGCGAGAAGAAGTCCGCAAGCTCCGATGAGACGCCTGGCCCCTCTGACCGCGCTCACCATCGCGCTCACCCTGGTGGGTCAACCTCCTTCGCAGGCGCTCGACATCATCGACGGCCTTGCACCTGATCCACCGACCGTGTCGGCGGCGTCCTGGATCCTCTATGACGCCACGTTCGAACGGGTGCTTGCAGAACACGATGCCGACCTGCGCCGGGCCATGGCCTCGACGACGAAGGTCATGACCGCAATCGTTGCACTGGAGAACGCCGAACTCGACGACGCTGTGTTGGTGTCCGAGGGAGCGGCTGGCACCGGCGAGGCCGAGATCGACCTCGTGGCCGGTGAGACCTGGACCGTTCGTCAGCTCATCACCGCAATGATGGTGAGATCGGCCAACGACGCGGCCGTGGCACTGGCCGAGCACGTGGGCGGGGATGTCGCCGGTTTCGTGTCCATGATGAACGCTGAGGCGGCGGAGATGGGCCTGGATGACACGCGCTTTGCGAATCCGCATGGCCTCGACGCACCGGGCCACTACTCGACGGCTCGTGACCTGCTGGAGCTCGGCCGGCGAGCTGCCCAGGACGAATTTCTCGCGGCCGTCATCAACACGAGAGTTGCGACGCTGCCAGCTGACCCGAACGGAGTCGAGCGCGTGGCTCGGACCACGAACGAGCTGATCTCGACCTACGAGGGGGCGTTCGGCGTCAAGACCGGATTCACTGACGATGCTGGCCAGGTGCTGATTGCCGCCGCAGAGCGCGACGGCCGGCGAATCTATGCGGTCGTCATGGGATCGGAGGACCACTTCGCGGATGCCGCCGCCCTCATGACCCATGGGTTCCGGTCGTTTGGCATGTTCCAGCTCATCGTGGCGGGCGAGGAGTACGCCTTCGTGCGGCGCCCCGGCAGTACCTCGCCGGCGGTGGCGGTGGAACCCGTCGATGTGTTCACGGACGTCGACACGGCTGCGGCAACCGACGTGACCCCTGCCTTCGCAGACGATGCACCAGTGCTCGAGGTGCAAGCAGGTGGCGAAGTCCTGGGCACCACGCCATTGCGCTTCCCCGACCCTGAGCCTCTGCCAACGCTCCGTGATGCGTTGTCGTGGGCATCGCGATACTGGGACTGGTTGTGGGGAACGGGCTGACCGAGGTCGTCGACGAGCAGGCGATCCAATCGAGAATCGAACAGCTGGGCGTGCAGCTGGCGGAGGATTTCGAAGACCGCCAACCCGTCTTCGTAGCGATCCTCGCGGGAGCTGTTCCCTTCGTAGCTGATCTGGTTCGGGCCACGCCCATCGATCTGCACGTCGACTTCATGGCGTTGTCGAGGTTTGGTGAGGGAGGCCGGGTTCGCATCGCCTTCGACACTGAGCTTCCTCTGGCAGGCCGTCACGTCGTGCTCGTCGAGGACATCGTCGACACCGGCCTCACATTGACGACGCTCCGTTCGATGATGGAGGCTCGCGGTGCAGCCAGCATCTCGGCGGTCACCTTGATCGACAAGGCCGCACGACGACTGGTGGAAGTGCCGGTGGAGTACCGAGGCTTCGAGACCGGCGACGAGTTCCTTCTCGGATATGGCCTCGATTGGGAGGGCCGTTTTCGGAATCTCCGGTCGCTCGTGGCTGTCATGGACATGTCCCTGCTCCAGGACCCCTCGTTGGACACAAAGGTCTTCGAGGCAGCCGGTGATAATCTGCCGCTATGAGCGAAGCCGTGCCGATGGAGTTGGTCGGAGTGCGAATCGAGCTGCCGGCCAATCAGCCCATTGTGTTGCTCCGCGAGCGCGACGGCACGAGACACCTTGCGATCTTCATCGGAGCAGTTGAAGCCACAGCCATTGCGTACGCAATCGAGGGCGTCGTGCCCCAGCGCCCTTTGACGCATGATCTCCTGCGAGACGTGTCCATGGCTCTGGGCGGGGAAGTGAGCGAGGTCGTGGTCACGGAACTTCGCAACAATGTCTTCTTCGCAGATCTCATCATCGATCGGACTGGCGAGGAGATCCGGATCTCGTCTCGCCCATCCGATGCCATTGCGTTGGCGGTCCGGACAGGCGCACAGATCTTCGCCAGCCGGGACGTGCTCGAGGACGCCGGAATCGAGATGCGTGATGACGACGAGGAGGAGGAGATCGAACGCTTCCGCGAGTTCCTCGACGACATCACCCCGGAAGACTTCACCGAGACGTCGTGAACCCGCTCTCGAGGCTGGGTCGAGCCATTCTGGCCCTCGGGGCCATCCTCGTGATCGGAACGGTCGGCTACATGCTCATCGAGGGCGTTTCTTGGGTCGACGGCATCTACATGGTCGTGATCACGATCACGACCGTCGGGTTCGAAGAGGTGTTCCCGCTATCGACGATGGGACGGCTGTTCACCGTTGTGTTGATCGGAGGGGGCGTCGGGCTCGTGATTTACACTGCGGGCGCAGCCGTCGAAGCCTTCATGGATCGCTTCAGCGATCGTGGAGTGAGGATCCGAATGGAACGTTTGATCGCCTCTGTCAGTGATCACACCATCGTGTGCGGCTTTGGCCGCGTCGGCACCTCGACGTGGCAGCACCTGAGCACCCTGCAGGCGCCAGTGGTTGTCATCGATTCCGATCCGGACCGGCTCGAACGGGCCCGAGAACTGGGAGCGCTCGTTGTTGACGGAGACGCCACTCACAACGAAACACTCCAGCGGGCGGGTATCGAGCGGGCCGCCGCTGTCATCGCATCGGTCCACAACGACTCTGACAACCTCGTGATCGTGCTGTCGGCACGGGCTCTCCGGCCCGACATCCTCGTGATCTCTCGGGCTTCGACCGACGAAGTGGTCGAGAAGCTGCACATGGCGGGAGCCGACAAGGTCGTCACGCCTCAGTCGGTTGGCGCCAGGCGGATGGCTGCCATGGCAATGCAACCCGACCTGGCTGACTTCCTCGACTTGGTCGTAGACGGGACGCTTGTCGAATTCCAGGTGAAGCGCGTGCAGATCTCGGAGGACTCCGGATTGGTCGGTCGGACCTTGCGAGAAGCACAGGTCCGGGCGGTGTCCGGTGCTCTCGTGTTGGCCGTCGAAGGCCCCGAGGGTTCGCTCCGGCTGAATCCAAGCCCGGATGCACAGCTGACAGCCGGCCAGATCCTCGTCGCCATCGGCACGGATCCGCAGATCGAAGCGTTGGGGGAGCTGGCTGGACTGACCAGCTAGTCAGCTTGCAGCTCGCGGCTCGCAGCGTGCAGCTCGCAGCCCGCTGGGGCTCGTAACTCGTAACTCGGCCCGCAGCCCGCAGCTTGCAGCCCGCCGGGGCTCGTAACTCGTAACTCGTAACTCGTAACTCGTAACTCGGCCCGCAGCTCGCACCTGGTGATTGCCGCAGCTCCCTGCTACCTGCTCCAGAACGTTGACCCCGCGCACGCCGACCAGTAGCTTCTCCCGCCGGGG
>CAJHYJ010000128.1_pt1 | contig 14256 bp, 10 predicted proteins | sample 9198711 | NCBI WGS metagenome assembly CAJHYJ01 (sample SAMEA7708361, study PRJEB35096) | sediment metagenome | biome: marine neritic benthic zone biome [ENVO:01000025]; feature: sediment [ENVO:00002007]; material: shallow marine sediment [ENVO:03000034] sea grass bed [ENVO_01000059] ...
CGCAGGTTGCCGAACTCCGAGGTCTCGTGGGAATCGGACGAAATCACCAAGGTGACGCCCATCAGGACGGCGGCGCGGATGACATCAGCCGCCGCATCGAGTCGGTCGAGGTTCGAGTTGATCTCCAACGCTGTTCCCGTGTCGCGAAGGGCGGCGAGGACCTTCTCGTAGTCGAGACGAATGCCCGGCCGGCGCCCGATGCGACGACCGGTCAGGTGGCCGATCGATCTGACTGCCGGATCGTGGGCAGCCGCGACGACACGTTTGGTCTGCGTTTCTGGATCGAGATCGAAGTGGGAGTGGACGGAACCGACGCAGAATTCGAATGTGGCGCGGAAGTCGTCGTCGTAGTCCAACGTGCCATCCGGAGCGATGTTCAGCTCCGCGCCATGAAACAGGCGGACACCGTGACGCTCGCCCACATCGGCGAGCGTGGCGCGTTGCGCCAGCATGGCCTCGGGTCCCACTCCATTGATGGTGAGGTTCTCGGCGTGATCGGTGATGGCGAGATACTCGAGACCGGCCGTGGCCGCCGCCTGCACCATCTCATCGAGGGTTGCTCGCCCATCGCCGGACATGTCGGTGTGGACATGCAGATCCCCTTTGAGATCACCCGGCATCGGGACGTCGGGGAGTTCGCGATCGCGGGCCGCTTCGACTTCGCCCGTGTCCTCTCGCATCGGGGCCGGCACGTAGTCGAGCCCGAGGGCCGAATAGATGGATGTCTCGTCCTCGGCCGCAACAACCGTCTCTTCCTCGACGAGTCCGTACTCCGACAGCGACCAGCCGCGGGCGATGGCGAGTTGCCTCAGCCTGATGTTGTGCGCTTTCGAGCCGGTGAAGTACATCAGCGCAGCTCCGAGAACTGCCGGCTCGACGACCCGCACGTCGATCTGGATCCCGGCAGTAGTGACCACCGAGGTCTTGGTTTCCCCGCTTCCCAGCACTTCTTCCACATCGGAGCGGTTCACGACGTGGTCCATGACGACGTCCGGTGCCGTGGAGGCCACCAGGATGTCGATGTCCGCGATGGTGTCCCGATGCCGCCGGAGGCTGCCGGCGTAGCGAACGGCTTCGACACCACGAAGTCCTTCGAGATCCTCCACGAGACGCCGAGCGATGCTCATGGCATTGAGAATCGGGGTCCGGCGTTCTTTGCCGGTCAGCCCCAGGCGTTCGATCGCATCGGCGATCTTCTCCTCGGTCTTGGCGCCCAGACCGGGCAGCTCACGAATCGATTGGGACTCCAACGCCTTCTTGAGGTCCTCGATGGAATGCACGTCCAGTTGAGACCGCAAGCGAGAGGCCGTCTTCGGTCCCAGCCCCGGAATCCTCGTCATCTCGACGTATTCGCGTGGGAACTCCCTACGCAGCCGATCGAGCTTCTCCATGGAGCCGCCATCGAGATACTCCCGGATCTTCTGCACTGACGACTTGCCGATGCCCGGCAGCGCCACCAGTTCCTTGTCGCTCAGGTCGGCAGCAGGCGGGGCGAGGTTCTCGAGTGATCGGGCGGCGGACTCGTACGCCCGGGCCCGGAACGACTGGGGGTTCTCATCCTCGAGCTTCGTCAAGCGCGCCAACTCCGCGAAAACAGCGGCGAGCTCGCGGTTGGAGGCCATTACTCCAGGCAGCCATTTCGCCCGGCGAGGGCATCCCGCCCGACTTCATCGATCGGGACACGTGCGATTGCTGGTCGGCTCCCGGCAATCACCCGCGGTCGCTGCGGCTGCAAGCTGGGATCCAGAGCGCGAGAGCACATTCGGTCATCTTGCCAGAGGTCCCCTTGTCGTGCGCTGCGAGCCGACCTGCACACGTCGTCGGTCGCGGCAGCGGCTGCGCCGTGCCCCTGTGAGCGGCAACCTGTGAGCGGCAACCTGTGAGCGGCAACCTGTGAGCTGCAACCTGCGAGCCGTTGGCTGCCAGCTGCCACCTGCACGCCGCAATGCCGTACCATCCCCGGCCGCATGACCTCAGTTCGCAATGTCGCCCTCATCGCCCACGTCGACCACGGCAAGACCACCCTCGTCGACGCAATGCTGTCCGCAGCCGGGGTGTTCGCCTCCCACGAGTCCCCTGTTGACCGGGTGATGGACTCCGACGACCAAGAGCGCGAACGGGGAATCACCATTCTCGCCAAAGCGGCCTCGATCGCATGGGGCGACACCAAGATCAATCTCGTGGACACACCGGGCCACGCTGACTTCGGTGGTGAAGTCGAGCGAGCTCTGGCCCTTGTCGACGGGGTGCTCCTCCTCGTGGACGCCGCCGAAGGGCCGATGCCGCAGACCCGATACGTTTTGACGAAAGCGTTGGCTCGGCACCTGCCCGCCGTAGTCGTGATCAACAAGGTCGACCGATCAGACGCCCGCACCTCTGAGGTGGTCGACGAGGTATATCAGCTGTTCTTCGATCTCGATGCAGAAGACCACTCGATCGAGTTTCCGATCTTCTCCGCTATCGCACGCGAAGGCGCGGCGATCGAAGGCGTCGGCATCCCCGGATCTGACGATGACCTGTCTCCCTTGATGGACGCCGTCGTCAACACGATCCCGGCACCGACTGGCGATCCCGAGGCTCAACTGCAGGCCCTGGTGACGAGCCTCGACGCCTCGGACTACCTCGGTCGGCTCGCGGTGGGGCGGGTCATCGAAGGAACTCTCCGACAGGGCGACCTCGTGGCTCTGTGCCATTCGAACGACGAGGAACCGCCGTTGAAGCGAAAGCTGGGCCAGCTCATGGGATTCGAGGGCCTGGGACGCGCCGACGTCCAGGAGAGGGCAGCCGGCGATCTCTTCGTGGTAGCGGGCTTCCCCGAGGTAGAGATCGGCGACACCTTTGCAAACCCCGATGATCCCCAGCCACTGCCCCGCCTCCAAGTGGACGAGCCCGTACTCCGGATGACGTTCGGTGTGAACACATCACCGATGGCCGGCAAGGAGGGAACCTTCCTGACCTCTCGGCAGATTCGCGAACGACTCGAGCGGGAAGTCCTCGGCAACGTCTCGATCCGGATTGGACCCACTCCGTCGCCCGAGGTCATCGAAGTGGCCGGCCGCGGCGAGCTCCAGCTGGCCGTGCTGATCGAATCAATGCGGCGAGAGGGTTTCGAGCTCCAGGTCAGCCGACCGGAGGTCATCCTCCGCGAGATCGACGGGCGTCCTCACGAGCCGCTGGAGCGGGCTGTGGTCGACGTCCCGGACGAACACGTCGGAACGGTCACACAGGCGGTCGCCCCCCGCAAGGGTCAGGTGACGGACCTGCGCAAGGGCGATACCGGCCGAACCATCGTGACGCTCGAAGCACCTGCCCGCGGTCTGCTCGGACTTCGCTCGTTGCTCATGACTGCCACCCGAGGTACGGCGCTGGTGCATCAGCATCACGCAGGCTGGATGCCGTGGGCCGGTGAGCTTCCCCATCGAAGCGGCGGAGCCATCGTGGCCGATCGAGCCGGCGAAAGCACGGGGTTTGCGCTGGACAATCTCCAGAAGCGGGGCGAGTTGTTCATCGGCTCCGCCGAGCCCGTGTACGAAGGGATGATCATCGGGGAGTCGAGCCGTCCCGAGGAGATGCAGGCCAACCCGGCCAAGGCCAAGCAACTCTCCAATGTCCGCTCCTCGAAGTCTGACGAAGCGGTCAAGTTGAAGCCACATCGAGTGATGACGCTCGAGTCGGCCATCGAGTGGATCGCCGACGACGAGTTGGTCGAAGTCACGCCGAGCTCGATCCGCGTCCGCAAGCGGTTGCTCACCGAGTCGCAGCGAAAGCTTGCGAAGAAACGATGAGGCCGTAGGCCGTAAGCCGCAAGCCGCAAGCCGCAAGCCGCAAGCCGCAAGCCGTCAGGCCCTCAGCCTCAGCCTCAGCCTCAGCCTCAAGCCTCAAGCCTCAAGCCTCAAGCGCCATACCGCTCCAGGTACCCCCGCAGCCGCAGCTTGCGCCGGGTGCTGTCAGAGGTCATGTATCGCACTTTGCCGTAGATCGCCCGCTCCGGCCCCCACGCTCGGTCGAACTTGCCCAGAACCCAGAAGATCCCGGAATACGAGTTCGGATCACGCCCATCGAGGGCGTACTTGTTGTTGAGGTGGATCATGCGGTCCAGGGCTTCCTCGGGCGACGCTGACCATTCGAGGATCTTCTTGCCCCACAGCATGCGCAAGTAGTTGTGGATGCGACCCTCCACCAGCAGTTCGCGTTGTGCGGCATTCCAGATCTCGTCATGCGTCTCCGCCCCTTCGAGCGCGTCCATCGGATACAGCCAAGGACGTTGGTCCCCGCGATGGTCGTCGAGCGTGCGCTGCGCCCAGTCCGGCAGCGAGTCGTACGACTCGAAGTCACGGTCATGGCTGCACATGTTGAACCCGAGCTCACGCCACGTCACGAGCTGGTCGAGGTAGCCCTCGGCGGGCGGGCTCATCCCCCACCAACCCTCGCGGCCGCCGTCACGTCGATCACCGAGGCGGCCCAGGTGCCATCCCTCGGCATCCATGACGGCAGCAACGACCTGGTGAGAGCCAACGTGGCCGAAATGCAAATACGGCGACAGCCGCGAACTCGGGTCGTCGTCGGGATGGTTCCGTTCCAGATAGCCACTGAGTCGACCGTCGACGAACTCGTGGAGTCGCATTGAGCCGGTGCTGTGACCGCCCGGTGTGCCAACTGCGGCCACGGCGCCGGCCACGGGTGTTTCCGCAACCAGGGAGGCAACCGGCTTGGTCACGTCGAGCTCCGGCCAACGAGCTCTGATGCCATCGAGAAGAGACCGGTCCACCGGAGGAAGGCCGGAGGGCGATTCCGAGTCGGGGAGGTCATCGAGATGCTCCGGGAGGCTGCGCTGCAGGTACCGCCGGAAGTCATAGGCACGGCTGAAAGCCTTCGGGACGGCTCGCATCGGCATCAGACCATTGCCATCCACCGCCTCCAACTTCACGCCGACGCGCTGACCAGCGGCCTCGAGCATGCGTGGCAGGAAGAACGCTGGAAAGTCATCGGTCACGACGGCGACGGCATGCTCCGCCAGTGCTCCGAGCAGGCCCTTGCCCTCCCCCGGTGCAGACTCGACATACGGGTAGTACGTGACGGCGCCCTCCGAGAACGCTGCCGCGTTGGCCACCATGCCTTCGATGATGAACTGATGAAAGCGAGGCGACGCCCATCGGTAGCCGATACGAAGCGCCTCCAAGACGACCAGCCCCACGCCGTGCTCTCGGGCGAGGTCGGCCGCCCGATCGAGCCCGTGATTCCACGTTGGGCGACGCGCCGCGGTCATCCAATAGAGGACGTAGTGACGGTCCGGAGAGGGCGGTCGATCATTGACGATTCGGACCCGGTCGGGGTTGGTCGTGAGTGCTCGGCTGGTGTCGGTCACGCCGTTGGAGTGTGGCGCATCAGCGGGTGGATCGATACTCAGGCGTCCTCATCCGGGCCCGTTGCGAGAATGCCATCCAAGTCATCCGCCAGCTGCTCCGCCGTGCCGATGTCGGCATCGGTCATCTCGTGAGAGCTGTATCGAGCCTCGACATAGATACCGGTGAGACGCTCGGCCTCGTGCTGGCCGAATCGAAGCTGACCGCCGATGGCCGTGGCGTACTCGTCCGGCGTCTCGGTTCGATGCCGAGGCAGCATGGTTCGTGCCGAGGCGAGGAATCGGTGATACGCCGCTGCGATCCTCGTCCGTCGAGCGTCGGCCGGATCCCAGTCCGGAGGGCGCCGGCCCTTCGACGACAGCTCGTCGCCCTCTTCAGCCTCGGTTGTCGCCTCCGGCGACGACCGCCAGAACGTCAGCATCGTCCAGATGAGCCGGCCCAATTCGGCGATCATCCTGAAGAACTCCGTGACGATGGCGCGGAGACCCTCAGCAGGCCCCAGCTGGAAGACGCCCTTGATCCACCGCCGGTTTCGGAGGAGAACGATCAGCAGACCGATCAGACTCATGGCCATGCCGAGCCAAGCAAGAACGATCAGCGCAACGCCCCAGCCCGGCATGTCGCCCGGTTCGTCCTCGGGTTGAATGAAGTCGAACAGGCCATCGTCCTGCGTGGCATCGCTGGGGTTGTCCTGGATGATGGGGACATCGGACGTGTCGATGGGTGCCGATTCGCCCACGCCGATCCATCGCAGGAGGGCCGACCCCGCCAGCGCGACGCCTCGAACGACGGCCGCCGGGGTCCGGGCGAACTCGTCGACGCCCCAGCGGAACAGCAAGGCCGTCAGGGCTACGCCCGCTGTGATGGCAACGACGCCAGATCCCCACCGCAGCAATACCCCGTCGTGGACGCGGGCTCCCGCTCGCCTCCAGCGCCCTTGTTCTTCGACCCTTCGAAAGCCGCCCAGACTGCCTACTCCGACGATCAGCATGAGGGCGAGGGGCCAGACGACCCCATCGACGGCGGATCTGTCGAGCACGGCCAGCTGTGACCATCCAGCCACCGCAAACGCGGCGAGCAAGGTTGAGCCCCCCAGCAGCAGCCGAAAGCGTCGAGCCAGCCGGTCGTAGGCGGTGCCCACGAGGTCGTCCCCTGGCGAGCCGAGCAACCCAACGTCTCGCGCGGTCTTGTACGCGGCGTTCCGAACAAACCACATCAAGACGAAGCCAATCGTGGTCTCGGGATCGGCCAACCCGACGGGGAACTGGCCCAGCTCGGCGGCGAGGCCAGGTCCCAGCAGCGCCAGATGTGTCACCTTGGCGACGATGAACGCGGCACCCAGCTCCGTGAGGCGGAGCCCCGGGCCAGTCAGGCCACGATCCTCCAATCGATGAGCGATCTCTGCGCCGAACGCAGCCAGGGCGGCCACGATCGCTGCGAACAAAGGACCGATGAGCGGCAAGACGAGACCGAGGATCCAGCCGAACATCGCGGCCAGTGACGCGATCAGAGCGGCCCGGATCGGACTGTCACCACGCATCAGAGCCTCCTGATGTCCGTCTCTCGGGTCACGACCTGCATGGGAACGCCGGCCGGGAGCGTGTGTGTGATGGATCCGGTCACCAGCAGCGACGGAGCAATGCCACGAGACCGGAACGAGTGGAGAACAGCTCCGAGCTCGGGCCGGGTGTCTCCGGAGCAAGCCAGGACTGTGGCCGCCCACGGGAAACGGCCGGCCGCCTCGGACAGGGCTGTCGGATAGTCCAACCGGGGAACGGTCTGGAAGCGAGCCAGCATCTCGAGGATCAAGGTCAGATGAGCCCGGGTTCGCCGGGGCGGGAGGTAAACCTCGGACAGGACTCCTGATCCTGCATCGAGCCCTTTCAGATAGAGACCGACCGGCTGATCCAGCTGAGTGACGGAGTGGTGCGCGAGCGACGCGGCCGCCGTGATGCCCAACTCGGGCCCCACGAACCGGCGGCTCTGCGGGTATCCATTGCGACCCAGATCCACTGACAAGATCAAGTCGCGGGCGTCGGCGGGGTCGTACTGCTTGACCAACGTGGTTCCACTGGCTGCGGTCGCCGGCCAATGGATCGCGCGCAGCGGATCACCGGGCTGATACTCCCTCACCCCGGTGATCCGATTCGGATCGCGCTGCAGCGAATTCGGGTGCCGCAGCGAGGCGTATGGGGCCCGGGCCGGCAGTCGCGTTCCAGCCACCGGAAGGATCTTGGGATAGACGATGATCGGTTCACCATCGATTGGTTTGGCGTCCCGTCGGAACGACCCAAACCAGTCGCCGCCTTCGATCGTGGCCGGGCCGACCCGGTGGTAACCACGCCGGTTTCCCTGGAGCCGGTACTGCAGCTTCTTGGTCTCGCCGGGAGCGAGGCTCACCACGTGCCGACGCTCGGTGCCCTTCCCTTGGCCGACCAGATCCAACGGCGCTCGATCTGCCACCACGGCCCAGGGCACCGGGTAGCGGCTGTTGTTCACCACGGTCAGATCGACGTCGATCGCCTCGCCATGGAACACCCGCTCCGGCTGAACCCTGCTTCCCGTCAGGCCCTTGAGTGCCCGGCTCGGGAAGACGGCCGTTGCCAGAAACAGCAAGATCAGGGCGGCCAGAACCCCATATGCCGTCTCGGTCCTGACGACGAAGCCGAGTAGGGCGATCGCGGCGACGTATCGGCCCAGTCTCCTCACGCCGTGTCGAGTTGGACAGCGATCCCCGACAGGATCTCGGCCATGACCTGCCGAGCGGTCCGGCCTCGCAGCGAGGCGTCGGCGTGGAGCAACAGCCGATGAGCGAGCGTCAGCACAGCCAGTTCTTTGACGTCGTCCGGCTTCACGAAGTCTCGACCCCTGAGCGCGGCGAGAGCCTGGCTGGTCTTGTGAAGCGCCAGCGAACCTCGGGGACTGGCGCCCAGAGCAACATCAGTATGAGTTCGGGTGGCCGTGACGATCTCGACGATGTAGTGCTGGACCGATGGATCGACATGGACGTCTGCGACCTGTTCTCGAAGCGCCGGCAGCTCGTCAGGTGAGGCAACGGCTTCGATCGAATCGATCGGGTGAGCCCGATTCAACCGATCGAGCAGCAGGATCTCGTCATCGAAACGCGGGTAGCCGACCTCGAGACGCATGATGAAACGGTCGAGCTGCGCCTCAGGCAGCGGGAAGGTCCCCTCGAATTCGACCGGGTTCTGCGTAGCCATGAGCAGAAACGGGTCAGGCAGCGGTCGGGCAGACCCGTCCACGGTCACTTGCCGCTCCTGCATTGCCTCGAGCAGCGCTGCCTGCGTTCGGGGAGTGGCTCGGTTGATCTCATCAGCGAGCAGCACCGAAGCGAACACCGGGCCAGGCCGGAACTCGAATCCACCGTCAACAAACACGTTGACACCCGTTATGTCCGACGGGAGCAGATCGGGTGTGCACTGGAGGCGCCTGAACCCAGATCCGAGGGATGCCGCCAGCGCCCGAGCCAGCATCGTCTTGCCGGTTCCAGGGGCGTCTTCCAACAACACGTGACCGTTGGAGAGCAGCGCAACCATCAGGTATTCGATCGGGGTTCGTTTCCCGACGATGACCGACTCGACGTTGTCGACAACGCGGTCAGCGAACGACGTCACGCCATCCATGTTTCCTCCACACCGGTATTCAAGTCGACCCGGCCGGGCAGCGGCTCAGCTCAGCCGCGGGGTACTGCCGTAGGGGTAGATCTTGATGAATTCCCCCGTCGCCAATCGGTCCTGCACGCCAGTCCAATACGCAGCATCGAACAGTTCGCCGTGCTCGCTCTCGAACAGCGACGTGAGCGGCTCGCCCAGACCCAAAAAGGGACGCAGTTCTTCGGGGAAGATGTCCTTCGGGCCGACGGAGTACCAGGGCTCGGCGCTCATCTCCTCCTCGATCGTCCTCGCCTGCGGCACTTCCCGGAACCGGAGCGACCGAAGATCGCTGAGCTCGTCGTAGTCGTAGAAGACAACTCGGCCATGGCGGGTGACGCCGAAGTTCTTGGTCAACAGATCGCCGGGAAACACATCCGTGCTGGCCATGTCTTTGATGGCTTGCCCGAAGTCCCGAACTGCATCCTCGGCGGCTGCCGGAGAGGCCTCGCGAACGAACACGTCGAGTGGCGTCACACGACGCTCGACGTACACGTGATGAATCACCACGGTGTCGTCGGAGACGCTGACTGACATGGCGGCATCGGCTTCGAGCTCCTTCAGCAGGTCGGCGTCGAACCGATTCGCCTGGAATTCCAGATGCTCGTACCACTGCGCGTCTATGAGCCGGCCGGCCCGATCGTGTCTGAAGACCTTCCGGTACTGATCGATGACGGCCCGCCGAGTGGTCTGCTTCTGGGGCGGGAAGCGATCCCTGATCACCTTGAACACGTCGTCATGTCCCGGCAGCGTGAACACGATCATGACGAGCCCGACCTTGCCTCGGGCGTATTCGAATGTCGCATCGGTCTGGGAGAGATGGCGCAACAGATCCCGGTACCGCTCCGTCTTGCCATGACGGTCCATCCCGATGGAGATGTATATCTCAGCCTGCCGCTTGCGGGGCATGAGGCTCCCGAGGAACGTGACGAGGTCGTAGGGGCGATCGACCTCGACGTGGAAATAGGAACGTGTGAACGAGAACAGGATCGACACGGCGTCCTCGGTCAGCAAGACGGCATCGATGGCGACGCCGGCATCTGCCTGCTCGAGCGAGAGAACCATCGGCACCAGATGTGCTCCGACTGCCAGGCGCCCTATGAGGTACATGGCCTGGCCCCGGAAGAAGGGTGAGCCGACGAACTCGGCCCGCTCGACAGTTCGGACCGCTCCCAACTCATCGATTCGCTTCATGACACGGCTGGCTGCGTCGGCAACTTGGCCGGGATCGGCGAGCTCGATGCCGAAGTCCTCCAGGACGTCCGAAATCAGCAGCTCCACTGAGCCAGGAGCGTCGTACGTCCGGTGAATCGGCCGGCGACTCCGAGTCGGCGGTGTGTCGAAGTCGGTCGCGACGAACTCGATCGACGGGTCCACCCCGACGGTGTCGAAGATGCGCCTCGTCACGGAGTTGAAGTAGGTCTCGGCGAGCTCCCAGTCGTCGCTGCCGGCGATCAGACCCGAGTACACGGCCTTGATCGACACCCAGATGAGATGATCTCGCGACCGAACATCGAGGAGCTCGTTGATCTGACGAACGAGCCCCGCAATCGAGTTGCCGTACAGCTCGAGGCGCTCGACGGCATCGTCCTGGCCGCCCAGCCAGTCGCGCTGGACGAAGCGGCCAGGAGCGCGGCGGGTGACGATGCGAAAGCGGGTTCGGTAGTCGTCGAACCCGCGCTTGATCGCTTCCGCAGCCAGGTTGGCCAAGCGGCTATCGGACATTGACGTCATGTGCCTCGGGTGGGAATCGAACCCACACGCTCCTCATGGAGCAGCGGATTTTAAGTCCGCAGCGTCTGCCAGTTCCGCCACCGAGGCCGGCTCAGGTCAGGATTGTGCCAGCAGTAGATCGGCTGCGAGCCCATCAACGAGACCACGCTCTGTCACGGCCAGTTCACCCGCCCCCAGAAGCTCGACCACTGTGGACGCCACCAGGGCTCCTCCCAGGATGACGGGGGCTCTTTCGGCCGGCACGCCCGCACGATCTGTCAGAGCGTCGACGGTCATCCCCGCAAAGCGATCGACGAGCGCTTCGAGCTCGCCGGCGGTCAGCACAACCCCGTCGACCGACCCGGCCGACACCATCGCCAGAGTTTCGAAGGTGCCACCGACGCCGACGACCTTGCCTGGCTCAATGGGCATCTCGCCCAGGGACTCGACGATGCCGCTCCGCGCGGCGGCGATCTGATCCGGTCCGGCCGGCTGGTCAGGCAAGTAGCGATCGGTGGCTCGAACCGATCCGATGTCGAAACTGCGCTGGAACTCGGGGTGAGTGTGCCCAGTGATGATCTCTGTACTCCCACCCCCGAGATCGACGACCGTTGTCTGCATTGCCGCTCCCCCGTCCACGACACCCACGAAGGCCAGCCGCGCTTCCTCGAGGCCCGACAAGAGCTCCGGTTCCGTGCCGAGAGTGTCGCCAACCAAAGAGAAGAAGGCGGCTCGATTGCCTGCGTCTCGAGACGCCGATGTGGCAACAACGCGTATGCGATCGGCCGCCACAACAGCTGGAGCGATCTCCCGCAAGGCACGAAGTGTCCGCTGTACGGCGACATCGGCAAGGAGGCCGGTAGCGTCGACTCCACGCCCCAGGCCGGTGATGAACTCGGACCGCTCCACGACGCCGTGCTCATCGGCAACCAGACATCGAACCGTGTTGGTGCCGATGTCGACGGCGGCAATCCTCATCGCGGTTCTGACCAATCGGGATTCGGCAGGCCGTCGACGACACAGGGCGCCGTGCATTCCAGAGGACTGACCCACGGCTCGACCAGCGTCCCTACTGGGTTGCTGTTTCCAGCCAGCTTGTCTGCCAGATGGGCGTGAAGGCACTTGATACCGCCGCTGCTTCCGGCCACCCCACCGCTTGGTCGGTGCGGGACATCCGCCGGTACCAGCACATCCCGCTCGACGGCATATCGCTCATGGGCAGCCTCCATGTCGGCCGCGAAGGCACTGTTGGCCTCGATCAGCCGGTCCATGGCACGGACGCCGCCTGCCGCCTCGAGGCGGCCCACCCGCTTCTGAGCCAAGGGACACGAGAGCCAATACCGAGTCGGGAACGGCGTCCCGTCCTCCAGGAGTGGAGGGACGCTGATGACAATCGGGAGATCCAACGGACAGCGCAGCTCGACCTCGACCTCGGAACGGACCGGCCGGCCGATCTGGGCGCTGGCCGTCGCCCGATCGTTCATTCGTTCAACAGATCGCGACCCGTCAGGAAGTCCCACACTCGCTCGTACCAGGGCTTCCCGAGGTCGTATTCAGCCGTCTGCGCAGAGCTCTCAATCGCAGTGTCCGGCGTTGTGACAACGTACGGCTGATCATCTGGGAAGACGTAGCCAAGCTGACCACGGGCGATGCGTTCCACTTCAGCTTCGGTCTTCAGCGCCTCGGCCTCGGTTTCCATTCGCAGATTCTCAGCCTGGAGCAACTCCAGCTGTGTCCGAGCTGCATCGACCCGCTGTTCCTGAGCGAGCATCTGGCGGAAGGGAAAGACATTCGTCAACACAACTGCCGCTGCGATCAGGATCAGCACAGGCACCAGCGTCGACGACCGGCTGAGCGTCATCCGACTCTCCCGAACGTGGACCATCCGGCGAAACGAGCGCTCGAGCCGAGGCTCTCTTCAATCCGCAGCAGCTGGTTGTACTTCGCAGTCCGTTCCGACCGGGCCGGGGCGCCGGATTTGATCTGGCCGGCGTTGGTGGCCACGACCAAGTGGGAAATGAACGAGTCCTCGGTTTCGCCCGATCGATGCGAGACCATGCGCCCGTACGAAGCTCGGGCTGCGGTCTCCATCGTGTGCAGGGTCTCCGACAGCGATCCGATCTGATTGACCTTGATGAGGATGGCGTTGGCAACGCCCTCCCGAATTCCTCGTTTGAGGATCTCTTCGTTCGTCACGAACAGATCGTCGCCAACGAGCTGGACGCGATCACCGATGCGTTCGGTCAGCTCGGCCCAGCCCTCCCAGTCGTCTTCGCCCATCCCGTCCTCGATCGACACCAGCGGGTGGGCATCGGCGAGCTCGGCCAGATAGGAGACCATCTCGCTGGAGCTGAGCTCCCGGCCCTCCATGTGATAGCGGCCTTCCCGCTGGAATTCGGTCGCAGCAACGTCGAGTGCCAGTGCGATCTCTTCGCCCGGCTTGTAGCCCGCCGCTTGGATTGCCTCGGTCAGCAGCTCGAGTGCCGCCTCGTTCGTGGCGAGATTCGGGGCGAAGCCGCCCTCGTCGCCGACATTGGTTGCCAGGCCCTGGCCGGCCAAGACCTTCTTCAACGCGTGGTAGGTCTCCACGCCGGCTCGGAGCGCCTCGCTGAACGACGGTAGGCCCGCTGGGACGAGCATGAACTCCTGGATATCGACGGAGTTGGCAGCGTGGGCACCGCCATTCAAGACGTTGAGCATCGGCACCGGCATGACGCGGGCCGAAGGACCACCGAGGTAGCGGAACAGCGGCAACCCGGACTGGGTGGCAGCCGCGCGTGCGACTGCGAGCGAGACGCCGAGGATGGAGTTGGCGCCCAACTTGGCCTTGTTGGGGGTGCCATCACGATCGAGCATGAGCTGGTCGATGCTCTCCTGATCGGTGGCGTCCATCCCAACGAGCGCAGGGGCCAAGACTTCGTGAATGTTGTTGACGGCTCGCGCGACCCCTTTACCGCCGTAGCGGTCGCCGCCGTCCCGAAGCTCAATGGCTTCGAGTGCCCCTGTCGATGCCCCGGACGGGACGGCCGCCCTGCCGAAGCCTCCGCCAGCAAGGAAGACTTCTGCTTCGACCGTCGGGTTCCCGCGGGAATCGAGGATCTCACGAGCCCGTATGTGACTGATACGTGTCGGCAACGGGCCCTCCTTGTGAGACCGGAGAGTACCAGTGGGCCGCGCCGGGTCCAGGATTCAGCCGGAGGCCAGGCGTTACGAGTTACGAGTTACGGGTTACGGGCTGAGGGACTCCGGACGCTGGACACTGGCTCGAACAGACGCGGTCCGGCCAGAGTCGGGCGTCCAGTTACGAGTTACCAGTTACGAGTTACGGGCTGAGGGACTCCAGACGCTGGACACTGGCTCGGGCGGACGGGTTCCGGCCAGAGTCGGGCGTCCAGTTACGAGTTACGGGTTACGAGTTACGGGTGACGATTTCCGGGCTGAGGGACTCCAGACCAGGGACACTGGGACGGACAGCTAGCGGGCCGGCCAGAAGCGGGACAACCAGTTAA
>CAJHYJ010000176.1_pt1 | contig 14245 bp, 16 predicted proteins | sample 9198711 | NCBI WGS metagenome assembly CAJHYJ01 (sample SAMEA7708361, study PRJEB35096) | sediment metagenome | biome: marine neritic benthic zone biome [ENVO:01000025]; feature: sediment [ENVO:00002007]; material: shallow marine sediment [ENVO:03000034] sea grass bed [ENVO_01000059] ...
GGAAGCGTCGATGGCCGCCGGGGACTCGTGACGCTGCCGGCGGGGTTGTGACGCAAGACTCCGCGGCGGGTCAAGTCAGCCAGGAAGGTACGGACAGCGGAGGCTTTGCGGTTGATAGTGGTTCGAGCCAGCCGACGAGTGTCGAGGAGAGCCAGCCACCTGCGGAACAATCGGCGGTCGATGTCGTCCAGGCGCTCGACGCCTGCCCGCTGGGCGAATGCCAAGAACTGCTGGAGGTCCCGGCGATAGGCCACGATGGTCCGCTCGGACAAACCCCGCTGAACGCGCAGGCGCTCGAGATACGCAGTCGCCGCGTCTGCAGCCCAAGTCGGGAATCCCATGCCCACACCGTGATCCTCGCCGGTGCCGACGCGCAAAGCAACGTTTCACGCAGTGCATACCAGCCCGTTGCGCCACACAACGCGTCCCTCTGCCTCGAGCTGGCCAAGCCGCACGAACAGTTGCTGCACTGGCAGTCCCGTCTCGACGGCCAGCCATTCGGGGCGTCGACCGACACCAATCAGTTCCAGCAGAGGATCCTCCGACGTTGTCTGCTGCACTTCAATCCCGGTGGCTGTTGACACAAAGGCCACCAGGTCTTCGGCATCCAGGACCGGATGCGCACCATCGCGTATCAGCAGGTTGGCACCGCGGGCGGTGGGTCGATCGACATCACCTGGCACAGCCATGACCAGCCGACCCTGGTCAGCCGCCGTCCTGGCCGTGATCAAGGCGCCGCCCTTCTCGGCAGCCTCGACGACAACCACGGCTTCGGACAGTCCCGAGATGATCCGATTGCGCACCGGGAACCGCCACGGGAGCGGCTCGCACCCCGGCGCGTACTCCGAGACAACGGCTCCTCTCTCCAGCAGGGCCTCGCCAAGGCGCTCGTTCGAACGCGGGTACCAGCGATCCAAGCCACAACCGAGAACCGCCACGCCAACACCACCAGCCGTGACAACACCGTCGTGGGCAGCGGCATCGACACCACGGGCCAGCCCACTGACAACAGGTACATCCTGTCGAGCCAACGCTGAGCCGAAGGTTCGAGCCAGTTGCACCCCGTATCCCGAGGCTCGCCGGGAACCGACCACCCCCACGCCTGCCGACTGCGGAAGGCTTCCTTTCACGAAGAGCGCGGCGGGAGGATCCGGGATCATCTGGAGCGCGGCAGGCAGTTCCTCGCGGGCCAACAACGAGATGCCCAACTCGTCGAGCTTGTCGGACAGAAGGCCGGGAGTTGTGCCTGCTACGCGCCGGTCTCGAGCCGTCACCTCCACACGACCCTTGCAAACGGCTGCCAGCAGCGACTCTGGAGAGTCGAAGCGCTGCAGTAGCTCGACGAGCCGAAGCGGATTCCACGACAAGTGGGCGAGGACCAAGAGCGACTGGTTCATGAGCCCGACCGCAACGCCAGGGCCTCCCCAACGGCACTACCGGTGATTGTGTCGTCACCGGCGAGATCGGCAATGGTGACAGCCACGCGTCGGACTCGGTCGTAGCCCCGCGCTGTCAAACGTGCGGAGTCCAGAGAGGCGCGAAGCATGGCAACGCCGTCGGCTTCCCAAGGGAGCGTGTCGAGCTGGCGCCGTGTGGCCGAGGCTGCCCGGAACCCGCGATCCGCCTGAACACGGTGGACCTCCTCGATCCTCTGTCGCACGGTGTCGCTTGCTTCGCCTTCCCCGTCCAGGAGCTCGGTCGAAGCGAGTCGGTCGATGAACACGCGGAGATCGAACCGATCGATCAACGGCCCAGACAAGCGACGCCGGTACTTGTCGATCTGCGACTGGCTGCAGATGCAAGCCGTGCCGCGGCTGCCCGAGTTGCCGCACGGGCAGGGATTGGTGGCACCGATCAGTTGGAAGCGGGCCGGAAACTGAACCGATACGCCCTTGCGGGCGATCACGACGTCACCGGACTCGAGGGGTTGACGCAGCCCATCGAGGTGGCTGGGAGGGAACTCGCCCAGTTCGTCGAGGAAGAGCACTCCACCGTGAGCAAGTGAGATCTCGCCTGGAACGGGCAGTCCACTGCCTCCACCCAGCAGCGCAGCCCTCGTGGCCGTGTGATGCGGCGCCCGGAACGGCGGATGACTCCATCCAGGCCGGTTCAGGCCGGCGGCTGCGTAGACCTGCGCCACCACCTGTGCGTCGTGGTTCGTCAGCTCAGGCTGGAGACCCGAGGCCGCCGACGCAAGGAGTGTCTTGCCTGATCCGGGTGGACCCGTCATGAGCAGGTGATGCCCGCCGGCGATGGCGATCTCGACCGCACGCCGTCCCACCAGTTGGCCCCTGACTGCGGACAGATCAACCCTTGGAAGGTCCACGGGCTCTGGTGGCTCGACGTTCGTCGTTGTCAGATTGCCTGAGACGGCCGCAACGGCCTCGGCGAGTGACTGAACAGGGACAACCCGCGAGCCTTCGACCAATGCCGCTTGGCCGGCAGCGTCGCGGGCCACGACGCACACTTTCTCCAGTCGCTGCGCCACCAGGACCGCCGCCACTCCTCCCCGCGACCCCAGGACGGACCCATCCAACCCGAGCTCTCCCAGAACGACGGCCCCGTCGAGCACCTCGGGGACCTGACCCGAGGCAGCGAGCAGCGCCAGAGCGATCGGCAAGTCATACGCCGTTCCCATCTTCGGGATCTCGGCCGGAGCCAGATTCACAGTGAACTTGCCGGGATTGCGGAACCCGGTCGCCACGATGGCGGCTCGCACCCGATCGCGCGCCTCACGCACCGCCGTATCGGGTAGGCCCACGATCGAGTCGCCGCCTCTTGGTGAGCGCCCCACTCTGGCTTCGACACGAACCTCCCGCGTCTCGACACCAACGAGGGCTACTGATGTGACTGCTGCGTACATGGCTCGACCGTATTGAGTCGGTGTGACACGAACGGCAGGCGTGGGCGGAACGCGGAACGTGAATGGGCCCTGGGCTTCTCCACCCAGGGCCCATTCTTCGGAGTCGACGCGGCGGTTGCCCGATGCGATTCCCAGCTCTGAGGCCTCAGAACCGGTGTAGGAGAAACCGAAACGGAACGCCCGAACCACGGCTCGACTCCGCATCACAGGGCCAGCGACCCTGTGATGACGCCAGCGCCCGCCGATCGTATCTGCGGCGAAGCTCGATTGCACAGCCGCCCATGGCCGACCCGCGATTGCCCGGTTTCGGCGCCACCCATCGAATTACACTGTTGTCATTCCAAGCCGGGGAGAAACACGTGGCGCTTGCTGTCAACCAGCAGTCCGACATGACCGCCATGGTCGCCCAAGCGGTGATCGACAACTATCCGTCGGGAACAGTCCGGTTTTCCGACGAAGTGACGCCGGACGGCACTGTGTCGGTGCTCGTCATCGACGACGCAGATCGCGCAGAGGTCATCGTGCCCGCGGCGGTCCCCCTGACTGCAGTTGGTCCGGCTCTGGCGCAGGCGCAGGCGATGCTGCCGAGCGATATCTGGATCCTCGTTGCGGCCGAGCGGATGGGCGCCGCCCATCGGGCCCTGCGAGGCACTGGATTCCGACTTCAGCCGTGGTGGCAGGACGGTCACATACAATTCGGGCGCCCCGAACGCAGCTGAGGAATGCCCCCACCGCTCTACACGCAAACAGTCGTCGCCTTCATCTGGGACTACGACCGAACGCTCATCCCTTCGAACCAGCAGGATCCGATCTTCGAGGAGTACGGCGTTGACGAAGGCGAGTTCTGGGGCGAGGTCGACGGGCTCGTCGACTACTACGCCCAACAGGGTCTGGCCATCGCCCGCGATACCGCCTATCTCACCCACCTGCTCACGTACGTCGAAGAAGGGGTCTTCGCGGGTCTGAGCCGCGACAAGCTTCGCCAGTTGGGCGGGCTGGTTCCCTTGAACCCTGGAGTCATCGAACTGATCGACGCAACCAAGCGGCACGTGTCTTCCAATCAGGCCTACGAGCACCACGGCATCACGGTCGAGCACTACGTGGTGTCGACCGGCATCGTTCCAATGATCGAGGGTTCTCCGCTCTTCCCGCACATCGAAGGAGTTTGGGCCAACGACTTCATCGAGGCCCCGGCGCCGCCCGGATACCGGGACCGCCTGGCCGTCCCCGGGGACAGTCCAGTGATCAAACGCCTCGGGTACACGGTCGACAACACGACCAAGACGCGAGCCATCTTCGAGATCAACAAGGGTGCCAATCGCAATCCAGCCATCGACGTGAACGCCCGGATGTCCGAGGAGCAGCGACGAGTTCCGATCCGCAACATGGTCTACATCGCAGACGGTCCGAGCGATGTGCCCTGCTTCTCGATTGTCAATGCGCACGGAGGCAAGACGTTCGGTGTCTACCTCACTGAGCCGAAGAACAACTTCTCGCGCGTCAAGGCGCTGCAAGAACAAGGGCGAGTGCAAGGCATGGCCAAGGCCGACTTCCGGGAAGGCGAGGCGGCGTACCTGTGGCTGATGGACTCGCTCGACCAGATCTGTCAGGAGATCGTTTCCAACCGAGAGCAGGCATTCTCCGACATTCCGGGAGCACCGGGTCACGTGTGAATCTCCCGTTCTCGGGATCTGAACGCGAAATGTCCACACCGCGAAAACCAATCGTTTCGAAATGCCGGGCGCGCGCCGCGGTCCCGCTTACAGTCGCCGAGTCCGGGGGAGGAGAACGCTGACACTCGCAGTGACACAGCAGGCCAGGGAAACCGCCCCGGTCATCCGCGCCACTCTTCGGCACTACCCGCCTGGCAAAGCACGAGTCGTTCAATGGGATGTCCCCGACGGCCGGTGTGCCCTGGTCGAGATCATCGATCAACAGCGGATGGAGATCATCGTTCCTTCCGACATTCCCCTCGCCTCACTCCGAAGCGGCATCAGTGAGCTGGCAATCACGCGAGATGTGTGGGTCGTAGTGGCGGTTGACCGGTTGGCGGCTGCTCGGCGAGCCCTACGCGGCCTCAGCGTGCACCTGCAGTCGTGGTGGGCGGACGGCGGCGTCCAGTTCGGCCGGCCCGAGCAAGTCTGACTGACGCGCTCAGCGCCCCCGGAACTCCGGTGGCCGTTTCCCCAAGAACGCCGAGACACCTTCGATGGCATCCTCGGAGTTGAGGCAAATCGCCTGAGACTGTGCTTCGAAGGCCAGAGCCTCCCCCAGCGTCTTGGACAGCGCCGAGTTGATGGCCTGCTTGGCGAACATCTGGCCGAGTGGGGCCTGAGCGGCGAGTTCCTCGGCCAAGTCGGTGGCTCGTTGCTCGAGCTCGGCAGGGGTGACGATGTCGATGACCAGCCCGAGAGCCAGGGCTTCGTCGGCCTGAACCATGCGTCCTGTCAGCGCCAGCTCCTTGGCTCGCTGCAACCCAACCAGTCGCGGCAAGTGCCAGGTGCCGCCAAAGTCGACCGTCAGCCCGCGTCGGACAAAGATCTCGGCGAATCGGCTCCGGTCAGTTGCGATCACCAGATCGCATCCGAGCGCCAGGTTCATGCCCGCTCCGACTGCAACACCGTCGACGGCAGCAACCGTCGGCTTGGTGATCCTGTGCAGCGCCAATGCTGCTTCGTCGACGACCTTCATGCCTTGATAGCGAGCGACGGCGCCAGTATCGATGCGCTCCCCACCCAGATCTGCTCCGGAGCAGAACTCGCCATTGGCGCCGGTGATCACCAGGACTCGCTGATCTGACTTCTCGAAGTCGCGGAAGGCGGTACCGAGGTCAGCCCAGCCGTCCGCCGGGATGGCGTTCTTGTGGGGACCGTCAATGGTCAGCCAGCGAATCGGCCCGCGGTCGTTTGTCGAGAGCATCGAGCTAGACGGTACTCACTGAAGCCTGAGGCCCGGTGAGTCGAGGTGTTTGCAGATGCAGCGTCCTACTCTTCTGTCGCTCATGGGCTTCAACCCGTTTCGCAAGCAACGCCGCTCCGCGGCCGACATCTGGGTGGTGGCCATCACGTTGGTCGTCATCGCGGCTGCCATCACCTGGGGTTTCCTGGGATGAACGAGCGCGTCCTGCCGATTCAGCCCCATGCGGCCACGAAGAGCTACGTCTGCCCGGGCTGTACCTCACAGATCGCTCCGGGCACATATCACCTGGTGGTGATCCCGGAACTGGATCCAGACCTGCGCCGGCACTGGCATCGGGGATGTTGGTTCCGTGACCAGCGTCGTCAGCATGGCAAGTCAGTCGATGTCGGGAACCCACCGAACCTCAACCGCAGCCTCTGACAGCCGTACGCCAATCAGGTCCACACGGCCTGCGCTGATCTCGGCGGCCGCCCGCCTCGTGCGATGCGCCTTGGCAGCATCGAACTCGTCAAGAGGCTCAGCATCGCCAACAACGGTCTTGACTTCGACAACAACTCGTTGACCTTCGACGGTGGCCACCAAGTCGAGCTCATCGTGACCGACGCGCCGATTGCGGGACTCGATCGTGAAGCCACGGCAGGCCAGGAAGTCGGCGGCGATCTCCTCGCCGAGCCGACCGATGTCAGTCCGGGTCAGATCTGGATGGACGGCTCGAGCTCCTCGATGTTCACATCTCGGAAGCTGAGCACTTGCACCCGCTTGAGGAACCGGGCCGGGCGATACATGTCCCACACCCACGCGTCCTGCAGCGTGAGCTCGAAGTACGGCGCGCCCGAGGTCTCTTTCTGTTCGACCTCGACCTCGTTGGCGAGATAGAAGCGCCGTTCGGTCTCGACGACATAGCGAAACATCGGGAGCACATCGCGGTACTCCTTGTAGATGGCGAGCTCGACCTCGGTTTCGAACCGTTCGAGATCTTCTTCGTTCATCGAGGCTCCGTGTGAGTCGGTCGAGAGATGCTACCGAGCAGAAGTACAGAAACCGTATCAGTTGACAGTCCGACGGAACAGGACTGCGGTCACAGACCGCCGAACCTGTCGAATGGCCACAGTCGCACAAACGCCTTGCCGACCAGGGAGTCGGCCGGAATGGCTCCGAAGCGGCGGCTGTCTCCGCTGTTGTTGCGGTTGTCGCCCATGACCCAGACGTCGCCGTCATCGATAGTCGTCGGTGCCATGTCGCGCATGGCTACGCCGCTGGCGAGATAGGGCTCGTCGATAGCCGCCCCATCGACGAAGACCATGTTCGATCGGATCTCGACGGTCTGTCCGCCAATCGCGATCACCCGCTTGATCAGATCATCGTCCACCGATGCGGTTCGGATTCCGATCGACTCGGCGACGGTGCGAATGGCAACCTGAATGAACGGTTCGGGTTCGTCCGAGCTGAATGGCGACTCGAACACCACGATGTCTCCAGGCTGCGGTTCGCCGAACTGGTAGGCCAGCTTGTTGACCATGATCCGATCGTTGACCTGCAGCGTCGGCAGCATCGATGTGGACGGGATGTAGAACGCCTGAGCCAGGAACGTCTTGATGAGGATCGCGGCGACGAGCGCGATCAGAACGAGGATCGGGAGCTCTGCCCAGAATGAGCGTTGCGGTCGCTCTTCGGCCGGAGCTTCGGCAACCGCAGTGTCCGCCACTAGCGGTCGCGCTTCTCCTTGATCCGAGCCGACTTACCGACTCGGTCCCGGAGGTAGTAGAGCTTGGCGCGTCGTACGTCGCCTCGCCGGGTGACTTCGATCTTCTGAATGATCGGAGCGTGGACCGGGAATATCCTCTCAACGCCTACGCCGAAGCTCACCTTGCGAACCGTGATGGTGCGGTTGATGCCGCCGCCATTGTCAGCGATGACCACGCCTTCGAAGGTCTGGGTCCGCTCCCGGCCACCCTCGACCACGCGGACAGCGACCTTCACCGTGTCACCCGGTGAGAGATCTGGAACGTCGTCGCGGAGATACGCGCCCTCGACGTGATCGAGTTTGTTCATGGTGGGACTCCTTCGCAGCGCGACACAACGGTCGCTAACGAGGTGGAGCCGGGAGTGTACCACCGATTTCGGAGGCGGCTATCCGGGAGAGGTGCCTAGGCAGGAATGGCAGCCCGCGCCAGCTCGATGACGCGGTCGAGTGAGTAGTCCGATCCCACGGCCATGAGTTCTGCTGCTCGCTCCTCTCCGACGGTGTCGACCAAGAGCGTTTGGGCGTCAGGCATCCAGCGTCCGGTCGACTCAGCGAATGTCCAGCCGCCGCCCATGCGGCTCCGAGCCTTGGCTGCGCCTCCTGCCAACTCGCCTCCCTTCTCGACATCACCGTTTGCGATGAGAAGGCTCGCAATGGACTCGACAATCGTTGCCGAGATCACCCGGTTGGCGCTTGACTCGGTCATCTCGAGGGCCCGGCCGACCAGACGCCACGCCTCGTCCAATTCGCCATCCATCAGTGCACCGGTTGCCTGGGCCATGACGAGTTGAGCCGAGTCTGCCAGCAGCCCGAGCTTCTCCCACATTGCGCTCGCCTGCGCCAGTTTGTCCCGCGCCGCGGACGGACCTTCCTGCATCAGAGCCCAGAAGCCCTCAGTGCTGACGATGTTGGCCTCTCCCCATGGATCGTCCAGCTCGTCGTAGAGAGCCCGTAGTTCGTCACCGAGCTCTTGTGCCTCATCGAATCGTTGGAGCAGCCCCAGCGTCGTCATGAGACCGAAGATGGCGTCGGCCAGCAGCTCTGGATCGCCAAGCGTACGAGCCAAGTCCATCGCTTCTTCGTAGTCAGGGAGAGCGGTTTCGGCGTCGCCTCGCCAGTACTTGACTCCGGCCCAGGCCATCAGCCCTTTCACTCGACCGGCCGAAGGTCGGTCTGCGCCTGCCAAGCCGAAGAAGCGTTCGAGCCAGAGTTCAACTTCACTGAGACGGCCGACGCCTTGGTAATAGCGCCAGAAGTCACCGAGGAAGCTCAGCCCGGATTCGATCTCGGGCGCCGAGTGCATGCGTTCGAGAACGGCTTGCAGATTCTCGTGGTCGTCACTCAGCGTCGAGTACCACCAGGCGGTCCGATCGGAAACGAGGCCCCTCGCCGCAGATTCGCCCTGGGAGCAGTAGAAGGCCGTGTGACGTCCACGCAACTCGGCCAGTGTCTCTTCGTCGAGTTGCATGTGCATGAAGCGGTTGACGCTCTCGGGCACTCGGTACCGCTTGCCAGCCGAACCTTCCTCTGTGAGCACCATGGTTCTGTCGATGAGCTCGCCGAGATCATCGAGCACGTCAGCCGCGGCGACAGCTTCAGTGGCAATCAGGTTGGCTCCTCCCCTGAAAACGGCCAGCGCCGAGACGAGCTTCTGCTGGGAGGGCGTGAGTAGGCCATAGCTCCACTCGATCGTTGCGAACAGAGATCGATGCCTGTCGGGTGCGTCGGTGGCCCGAGTAGCGAGCACCATCGCATCCTTCGAGAGCCGCTCCATGATCTGGCCAGGCGTGAGGACGGTCACCCGGGATGCAGCGAGCTCAACCGCTAGCGGCAATCCATGAAGAGCCTCGACGAGCACGGCGACATCGTCAGCGTGATCGTCGAGCGAGAACGAAGGATCGGCCGCATTGGCCCGCTCGACGAACAACCGAACCGCCGGAGACGCCGCCCCGTCCGCAAGGCTGAGCGGATCCACCCGGTACAGCCGCTCTCCCGCCAGCCTCAATGGCGCCTGACTCGTCATCAGAACCCTGAGTCCTGGAGCGGAAGCGACGAGGCCACCGATGTCGGTCGCCGCGTTCGTGACGCGTTCGAGGCCGTCCAACACCACGAGGATGGTGTTGCCTCCAATCGACTCGGCAAGGCCGCCGACGTCGGCACTGTCGATTCCAAGCTCGGCAGCGATGGCCGGAAGCACCAGATCGGGGTCGGCGAGTGGGGCGAGATCCACGAGGAAGGCGCCACCCTGGAACTCAGGCAACGCCTGGGAGGCGACCTCGACCGCCAGACGACTCTTCCCAACCCCACCGAGCCCGACCAAGGTGACTATTCGGTTTGTCCGAAGCATCTCGAGCAGTTCGGTGACTTCGTCCTCGCGACCGAGCAACGGGGTAGGAAGCGTCGGCAGGTTGTTCGGACGGACGTCGAGCGAACGCAGCGGCGGAAACGACATCGGTAGGTCGTTGATGACGAGTTGAAACAACTGCTCGGGCTGTTCGATGTCTTTCAAACGGTGCGACCCGAGATCGACGTAATTAGCGTTGCGAGCAAGCGCCTTGGTGGTCTCCGAAACGACGACTTGGCCGCCGTGCCCGGTTGCGGCAATCCTGGCTGCCAGGTGCACGTCGAGGCCGAGGTAGTCGTCGCCACCCAGCTCTCCGTTTCCTGTGTGGAGCCCTATCCGAACTCTGACGGTGCCGGCCTCGGGCCAATCAACATCGGCCAAGCCGGTCTGCAGCATCGCGGCGGCATCGACTGCGTGCCGGGCGTTGGTGAACACTGCGAAGAACGCGTCGCCCTCGGTGCGGATCTCCACTCCTCCGTGCTGTGCGAACGCGGCTCGGGCGATCTCGTTGTGGGTTGCCAGCACGTCTCGGTACCGAGGTCCTAGCTGCTGGAGCAGTCGCGTCGATCCTTCGATGTCACTGAAAAAGAAGGTGACGGTGCCGGTGGGCAGGGTGTTGCGATTGCTCACGCGTCGAGACTACGCCCACGCCGTCTCGCTTCAGGGGAGACAGGCCGGTGTTGATTCCGACTCAGGACATGAAGAACAAACGGCTGGCGTCGTCGATGGGATACACCAACTCGATGCGGAGCTCTTCGATCGTCACGTCGAGGGGGTGGTCGAACCGTGCAGCCAAGATGAGCGTCTTGATCGTTTGGCCTTCGACGACGAACCACGGACAGGCCACGAGGGCGGCCGGCGGAGCATGTGCGGCGCGACGATCTCCCAGGCCTGCTTCTTCTGCTTGCAGCAAGGCGGCCTTCAATGGTTCATCGTCTGGCGTGCGGGCGAGCGTGCTCCGCATCTGCGAGACGAGTCCCGGAGCCACGTCTTCCCAGTTGGCGATTGGCGGAGTCTTCCCGGCGAGGTAGGCCTCGAGCATGTTGGTGCCGGTGAAATCTGCTCCGAGCATCCTCTCGGACCCGCGATTGGCCGCCAATACCTCGTGCTTGGAGTCGAGCACCATCGCCGGGAACGGCTCGTGGGCCTCCAGCAGGTGGTCGATCGCATCCCTCGCTGGTCCATAGCGATCGTCTGACAGCGACTCGTGTTGGTAGACGGGCGCCAGGCCGGCAGCGGCCAGAAGACGGTTGCGATCCCTGAGCGGGACGTCCAGTGCGTCTGAAAGACGAAGCACCATCGCCTCCGTAGGGCGAGATCTGCCTGTCTCTAGGAACGACACGTGCCGGCTGGTGGTCTGAGCATCGACTGCCAACCCAAGTTGGGTCTTGCCGCGATTAGTCCGCCAGTCGCGGAGCAAGGTTCCGAACGGTGTCGCCATGCAAGCAGTATCTCACGGAGAAGGAATCAATGACATTCCCTTTCAGGGAATCGACACCCTTCCCTCGAGGTCGGATGATGAGCCCATGCAGAACGAATACACGATCGAGATCAATCGACCTGCGGCTGACGTGTGGGCGATCCTGAGTGATGGCTTCGCCGATGTGGGCGATTGGGCCACCGCGGTCCCGTCATCACGGGGCGACACCACCGATGATGTGCGCTACTGCGAGACGCCGTTCCGAGGCTTCTCGGAAGTCAAGGAGACGCTCGTCCACCACGACGACGAGGCAATGACCTATACGTATACAGCTTCGAGTGTTCCACGCTGGTTGGGTCGACCGAGGAACAGCTGGTTCGTAGAACCGCTCGACGATCACCGCTGCCGGGCGGGGTTCCGGCCGGAGATCGACGCCTCGGCTTTCGGCAAGGTGGCGTTCAGATTGTCGGGATTCAAACTCGAAGACCTCGCGCAGGAGATCCTCGACGACCTGAAGCACTATGCCGAGACAGGCGAGCCATCCCCATCGAAGCGCTCATCGCTAGCGGCGGCCAGCTGAATAGAGCTAGTCGCCTTCGACGAGATCCGGGCGGCGCCGGCGGGTTCGTTCCACTCGCTGCTGGCGCCGCCATTCGTCGATACGGCCGTGGTTCCCAGACAGGAGGACCTCAGGCACCATCCAGCCCTCAAAATCGGCGGGCCGCGTGTACTGGGGTTCCTCCAAGAGCCCGTCGCGGAACGATTCGCGGACCGTCGAGTCCGGGTTGCCCAGCACGCCAGGAAGCAGGCGGGCGACACCTTCGATGATGGCCAACGCGGCGACTTCACCGCCGGCCAGCACGAAATCTCCCAGTGAGATCTCCTCGTCGACCAGGTGTTCGGCGACACGCTGATCCACTCCTTCGAACCGGCCGCACACGATGGTGAGGTCGTCCATCTCGGCGTAACGATCCAGATCCGCTTGCTCGAGAGGCCGCCCGGCTGGGGTCAGCAGGATCTTGTGACCCGACCGTTCGGACAATGCCCGGGCGATCGGTTCGATCTTCATTACCATTCCGGCACCGCCGCCAAACGGCGCATCATCGACCGATTGGTATGCGTCGTTGGTGAACTCTCTGAGCTGGACCAACTCAACTTCGAGCGCTCGTGTGTCGATAGCTCGTGAGACGATGCTGATACCCAGCGCTGAGTCGAAGAATTCGGGGAATATCGTCACCACCGAGACCCGCATTGTGGGGATCGTAGGTGCGGAGGCTCACCCCCGGTATTCTCGGACCGCTGAACCTGGAGGCTGGCTGTGACCGACAACGACTTCGCAGATCCCTGGGGTCTGCCCCCATCCGCCGAGGATGCCGAGGATTCGCCGCCGCCTGCGGCGCCTGAGCCGGTGGCTGAACCGGCGCCTGAGCCGGCGGCGGAACCGCCTGCCGCGCCGGAACAACCTGCGGCCGAAGAGGCTGCTCCCCCGGTACCAGAGCCTGCCGACCCTCCGTCACCGATCGAGGTCGACAGTGACGCTGGCGCAGATGAGGTTGAATCCCCGGAAGAGGCAGCCGAAGACGATGCCTCCGAGCCTGAGCCGACGGACAAGCCTCCAGCACCGTCATCGGGGCCCTACAGCCAGGTTCTGGCTGCGGCCTCGGGACTGTTCGGCCGTTCCGCCACCCCGGTGACGCCGGACCCAACCCCCATCGAGGTTGACACTGACGAAGTCGCCGATGTGGTGGAGGATGCCGGCGACCATCTCGAAAAAGCTGTCGACGAAGCCACAAGTGACCTCTCCATCCCAGTCCTCGACGACAATCTCGGAGACGACAGCTCGCTCGAGTCACCCGATGTGAGCATCGAAGACCCTGCCGACGGCACCGTCTCGGTTGAAGAGATCGCCGCGATGGCGTCACAGCTGGAAGTCGAAACGCCTGAGCCCCTCGCGGTCACGTTCGGCACCGATGATGCGGACGAGATTGCCGACGAGGTCGCTGAGGTGGGTATCGAAGCCGCTGATGCCACCGACGTCGCGATCGAAGACCTCGCAGCAGACATCGCGAACGAAGAGATCCAAATCGACATGGACTCGGCACCATCTGTCATCGAAGAGCTGGGCGACGAGCTCGACGAGGAGGCCCCGGCCGGCGGCTTCGACGTCGGTGCAGTGTTCCATTCTGACGGCGAGCCCGACGACACGGCAGCAGAGGCTGTAGATGTGGAGGCTGCCCTCGAGGATGTGCTGGCCGATGTGACTGACAGTGTCGAGCCCGAGATCGACGTGGAGGCTGGCGGCGATCTGACGGATGCTGTACATGAGACGTACGAGCCTGACATCCCCATCGGTGGTGTCGTCGCGGGAGCCGGCGTCGGAGCGCTCGCAGGAGCCGTCTTCGGTTCCGACTCGGACGAAACGGACGACGACGAGGCTGGGGACGAGGACACTGGGGACGAGGACGCCGGCGACCAGGACGCTGGAGACGAGGATGCTGGCGAGTCTGAGGCGGACATCGAGGCATCCGACGACGCCGAGCCCACCGCCGCTGACGAGTTTGACCACGCAGCTGAAGCGCCCGAAGAGACAGCGACCGCAGCGCCGGCCGAGGCCGAGCCCGAGCCGGCTGAAGATGCCGACCCGGGGCCCACCGGACAGGTCGTCGACTCAGGCGGCGTGGAGTGGGGAGCCCGGTGGCACGAGTCCGCCCAGGGTTGGGTCGAAGACTCCAGTGGGCAGGCAACGTGGCGTCCCATCGTGACGACGGCATCGACGCTGTCCGAGTGGGAAGTCGACACCTACCTCGGAATCGTCGTCGGGGACACCCCTGTTTCGGCTGCCGCCCCGATGGACACGGCGATGGCCCTCTCTCGACAACAGGCAATCCGCCTGATGGTCGAAGAGGCGCTGGCCCGCGGCGCCCACGCTGTGATCGGCGTGGCGCTGAGCGTCAA
>CAJHYJ010000051.1_pt1 | contig 14214 bp, 12 predicted proteins | sample 9198711 | NCBI WGS metagenome assembly CAJHYJ01 (sample SAMEA7708361, study PRJEB35096) | sediment metagenome | biome: marine neritic benthic zone biome [ENVO:01000025]; feature: sediment [ENVO:00002007]; material: shallow marine sediment [ENVO:03000034] sea grass bed [ENVO_01000059] ...
GCCGGGCCAGTGCTTGGATCCCCCAGCGGTTCTCGCGGCGGTATCAGTACGTCGATCTGTCGAGCCGGTAGGCCGCCAACTTCAATCTCCAAGGGTTCGACGAAGTCGTCCTGGTTCTCGTCGTCCGACAAGTAAGCAGCCAGCTGGTCCAGTGAGTCGTTCGTTTGGAAGGCGACGACCGCTGCCCAAACACCCGGGCCGGCATCATCGGAGTTGTTCTCGAAGTGGGCGAATTGCTCGCCGACTTCGGCCAGCTTCCAGCCGTCCAGGGCCACGGTCATCCTGAATGACGGGAAGTTCTCAGAGTCGTAGACATAAGCGTTTCCTGGGATTGGTTCCGTGCCTCGTCGCAGTTCCTCGGAACCAAGATTGCTGGATGTCGGATCGGGTTGGGTTGCACCCGAGGTTGTAGTGGTGATTCCCGAATCGGTGGTCGACGGACCGACGGATGTCGCGGTCATGTCGCCATTGGGGCCGCCACCATCGCCGACACCACCGCACGCCGCAACCAGCAGGATGAGCACAATCCACCGAGCTTGTCGCATGGGCCACCTGACCGAACTGATGCTGTAACGCTATTCGGTCCACCAGAAACTGGTTGGAGCCAGTCAGTTCAGGTTCAGACCTTCGACCTCGGCACCAAGAGTGCCAACAGCGTTCCGGCCACCAGGTTCACGGTGGCTACCGGCTTCTCGAGGATGTTGCTGACACCTCGCGTCTCGCCCTGCTCCAGAGTCTCGTTTTGGAGCTCCCACTGCAGCCCATCAGTCGTCACGCCGATGGCGTCGCCGCCGACTGCCAACAGCGTCACGGTGTCGCCTGGGTCACCATGAATCCGCCCGCCCGAGTGGAACACCGTTGCCCTGGTGCCATCCGTGATCCAGTCCACCTGATGGTTGGCCAGCCACCCGGCACAGATCACCGATGCGTTGGCCAACAGATGATCCAGCCGACCTCCGTGGCCTCCAACAACCACAATGCGCTCCGGATCCCGTTTCGAGGCCTCGATGAGTGCCAGCTCCAAGTCGGTGTGGTCCTTGTCGGTTGGGTGAACCTCCACGGCCTGGTCAGCCAGATCGCCCTGGATCGAGTCCATGTCCCCGACGACCAGGTCGACGTCGACGCCGATCTCGCCAGCTCGATCGAAGCCGGAATCGGCTGCGATCACGTAAGCATTGTCGGGCAAGTCGTTGAGCACATCGGGGGAGAGGGCCTCGCCTCCTGGGAAGACGACGACAGCGCTCACGGCAGAGCTCTAAATGACAAAACCGACTTACGCGCCATCTGGCGCGTAAGTCGTCGATGAGCCAACAGCCATGGGCTCATCCGTCTAACCACCGTGCCAGCCACCCGTGCACCTCTTCGTACCAGACGAGGCTGTTGGCCCTGCTGAGGATCCAATGGTTCTCATCTGGGTAGTACACCAGGCGGGCCGGAACCCCCTTCGCCTTGAGCACGCCATACAGCTCCAGACCCTGGTTGATGGGCACCCGGTAGTCCCTCTCACCGTGGATCACGAGCGTCGGCGTCACGTAGTTCCGGTAGTGGTGGGACGGCGACCAGCGAGCAACCGCATCGGGGTCCTCCCAGACCGCGGCGCCCCGTGCTCGCGGCAGGCCATAGGTCCAGTCGGTCGCCCACATGCTTCCCTGATTGGTGACGGCAGCGTGGGCTATGGCGCACGCGAACTCGTCGCTCTGAGTCGCCAGCCACGCGGTCAGGTAGCCGCCATATGACCCGCCCGTGATGGCCATCCTGTCGTGATCGACGAAGCCCATGCCGACGATGTGGTCGGTTGCCGCCAGGACGTCGGTGGCGGGCTTGTCGCCCCACGCCCCGTGGATAGACGCAGCGAAGTCGTGACCGAAGCTCGACGAGCCGTGGAAGTTGACGAGGGCGATCACATATCCCGGTGACGCAAACAGAGGCGCGCACCAGCGGAAGTGCCACATGTCGCCGAAGACGCCATGCGGCCCGCCGTGGATCATGTGAACCAGCGGCCACTGTTGATTGCGATCAAAATCTGGGGGATACAGCAGGTAGGTCTGAATCTCTTTGCCGTCGGCACCCGGAGTGAGGATCTCCTCGACGGTTCCGAGGTCGAGCTCCGCCAGGAGATCCTCGTTGAAGTCGGCCACCGTTCGGAATCCCGCATCGTCGAAGCGCGCCAATTCCGGCGGTGATAACAGGGATTGATGCTGCAACCACACGCCGTCAGCATCGGGAGCGGGCCGGTGCACGGTGTTGGGTGTGCTCAACTCGACCGGTCCGTCGGCTCCGATGGCGAACAGGTCAACGCAGCCGCGTTGTTCAGCGGTGCAGAGCAACGTTCCATCTGGACTGAACGTCCAGGTGTGCGGCTGCAAGTCCCAGCCTTCTGTGAGCGGGCGTTCTTCTCCGCTTGCGAGGTTGATCGCTCGCAGCGTCATCGGGGACAGGTAGTAGTCGAGCTCCTCGGAGGCGCCGTAGACGATCGTCGAACCGTCGGGGCTGAAGATCGGGTTTCGGTCGTCTCCGGGATTCCCGGCAGTGAGTATCTCGGGCGGTGAGCTGCCATCGATGGGAACCCGGTAGACACGCCAGGCCGGCCGGGGTTCGGCGTCCCACTGAGCCGCCGCAAAGGCAGCCGTTCGCCCATCGGGCGAGGCAGCGATGTCATCAGCGGGATTGCCGACACTCGGCACTGTCCACCTCAGGTCGGCCTCTGGAGTGAGGTCTCGCATGTCGCCGGTCGCCGCATCGATCGCGAACAGGTGATATCCAGTGCCATCGGTCTGCCATGTGTCCCAGAACCGGTAGTACCGATCCTCGGTGACGTGGACCGTGTCCTCGCGGGCTTCTTCGGACTCAACATGAGCCTCGGCACCCTGCCGAGACGGGTTCCGACGAACCACTCGTGCCAATGCCAACACTGTTTCCCCACCCGGCACCCACACCGGAGCGATCACGCCGAGCGGCCAATCAGTCAGCTGAGTTGCCTCCCCGCCGTCGAGCTGCATCGAGAAGATCTGACTCGTGCCGTCGACCTTGCGAGTGAACGCCAGACTGTTGCCGGTGATCGCTGCCGACGAGGCACCACCCTCGCCGGTGAGCCTCCGTCGCGTGCCGTCTCGATGCACCTGCCAGAGGCTGGTGTTGGTGTCCTGTCCTTCGTGGGTTGTGACCGGAACGACGGCGGATCCACGGGGGCCGGCCACCGGCCCGCCGACTCGGGCCATGTTCCAGAGGTCTTCAGCAGTGATGCGGCGAGTCATTGGCGCAGTCTGTCATCTGGCCGACCGCGGTGGCGGCCAGGTTCACTGTCCCGTGCGGCCCCACACAGAAAAGACTCCGTCGTCCAAACGATCCCGGGTCCCATCGAGGTACTGGACGTAGATGCCGGGAAGCTGTTCGCCGTCGACCTGGCCGGCGAAGGTGAAGGCGTCCGAGTTTGGAGACCAAAGAGTCAGGCTGCGCGAGTACTGGTCCCAGAACGGCAGATAGTCGCGGATGAAGGTCGTGGTGGGGATGTGTGCAACGAGGTCCGTCAACGTCCCGTCCTGCCACACGGACCAGACAGCTTCGCCTACTGCCGGCGCCCGCAGGACCAGCAGCTTCGAACCGTCGGGCGACCAACGATGCGCCAGAACTTCGTCACTGATCTCGATGGTCTCCCCCGTCGAGATGTCGATGACAGCCAGCGATCCGGTTGGCCGTGTCGGGAATGAGAGAACGGCGATCCGGTCGCCGGCCCGATCGAAGGCAGAGAAGGAATCGAGCGTCACAACGACTTCCGGGTCCTCACCCGGCGTCAACGCAATCACGAGGTCGGCCGGGTTGTCAGCAGTTGCCAACAACACGCCGCCTTGGGCGAACGTGCCTGCCCCGGGAGCGGCGTACACCACGCCTTCATCGGTCCACTGCGGCGCTTGGAAGACCTCGGGAGACTCGTCGATCACGACTCGCTCACCATCGAGAGTCAGCACGCCCATGTCGTTGCCGACTCGATGAACGAACAGCGACTCCGAGCCTGGGGCCCAGTCGAAGTAATAGGGCGCTCCGTTGTCGACCGCACGTGCTTCGCCGTTCTCGATGATCCCGAAGATGAGACTGCCAGGACCGGAACCGAGGAAGGCCAACTTCTCGCCGTCCGGCGCCCACGAGTAGTAGAAAGGCGCCGTTGGTGCCTGGAGTCGCTCGACGTCGCCGGCCAAATCTCCGATGGCGACCGTGCTCGAGGTCGGAGTGAGCTCAGTCCAGACCAGCTGTCCGTCAGGCGACGGTGTGGGTTGCGTCGGAAAGGAGTCGCCCTCGGGTCCCAACCGGAGCGCCTCGCCGTCCGGCATGGGCTGCACGAAGACGCCCTCCTCGCTCGTCCACGCCACGTAGCCAGGATCGGGCGGGGGCGGCTCAGTGGTCGAGGTCGTGGTCGAAGTGCTGGACGCCCCGCTGCACGCGGTGACGAAAACGGCGAGCGCGGCGATCGAGCGGTACACGGCGTGCACCCTAAGCTCCCGCCCGACATGGACACGATCGCGGTACTCACCAGCGGAGGCGACGCCCCCGGCATGAACGCAGCCATCCGCGCGGTGGTCCAGGTTGCTGCGACTCGCGGTGTCCGAGTCCTCGGCATCGAGGGTGGTTACGACGGTCTCATCGAGGGCAGATTCCGGCAGTTGACTCGGGTCGTCGAGAACGGCTTGGTGCCCGAAGCAGTAGTCCAAGCTCACGGCAGCTCGGGCGGGACCTTCCTCGGCTCCGCTCGATCCGACCGCTTTTTCGATGGTGAATGGCGCGAAGCCGCCTCCCAACGGATGAACTCGTTAGGGGTACGCGGCTTGGTTGTCATCGGCGGCAACGGGTCCATCGCCGGCGCCCACGTTTGGGCCAACGAGATCGACACCCCGGTGGTCGCCATCCCTGCCTCGATCGACAACGACATCGGTTGCACGTCGGATGCGATCGGGGTGGACACGGCCCTCAACACGATCGTGGAAGCGTGCGATCGGATCTCGGACACTGCTCAGGCTCTGAAGCGAGCGTTCATCGTCGAGGTGATGGGACGCAAGAGCGGGTACCTCGCCATGGCGGCCGCGGTGGCCTCTGCTGCCGACGCGGTCCTGCTACCAGAGCAACAGCGGACGGAACCGGAGCTGATCGACGCCATCGAGAAGGTCATTCGAGGCAGCTTTGCTACCGATCGCAACAAGCAACAGGTGTTGATCATCAAGGCAGAAGGTGTTGAGGTACCAACCGATCACTTGGTCAGATCAGTCGACGAACGATTGAGTGATCTGTCCATCGACATTCGGGCGACCGTCCTGGGCCACGTCGTGCGAGGGGGCAATCCCTCATTCCATGATCGGATGCTCGCCGGCCGGTTCGGGCTGGTGGCGGTCGATGCGCTGCTGCAGGGGGTGACCGACGTCATGACCGCATGGCGCACGACCGTCCCCGGCGGCGCCCCGACGGATGACCCGACCGTTCAGCTGTTCCGGGTGAAGCGAGTCCTCGAGGAAACCGAGCGGCTCCAGGACGGCACGAGTGATGTGACGCGGCGCCGGCTGCGCAGGATGGAGGAGATCCAGGGCGCCTTGGCGCTCTGAGGTCAGGTCCGGCCGGTCCGGGTCGCCAGCGCCCGGAACTCTTCGACCATTCCGTCCGTCAACGGTTCCGGTCCGGTCCGCCACTGCCAGTTCCCATCGGGTCTGCCGGGTGTGTTCATTCGAGCTTCGGTCCCGAGGCGCTGAATGTCCTGGATGGGCACAATCGCCCAGGCGGCCTGGGACTCCATGGCTGTAGTGATCAGCTCCCAGGCCGGATCAGCACCGTCGACGCTGAGGTACTCGCGCATCTGGTGGCAATGCTCTTTCGGCGCCGACTCGTACCAGCCGATGGTGGTGTCGTTGTCGTGGGTGCCGGTGTAGACAATGCAGTTCTCCGGATACAGATGGGGGAGGAACGGGTTGTCGTCCTCGTTTGTGAAGGCGAACTGGAGGATCTTCATCCCCGGAAGGTTGAACCGGTCCCTCAGCTCGTAAACGCCAGGGCTGAGCTCCCCGAGGTCCTCGGCGATGATCGGCAGATCGTGGAACTTCGACAGCACGGCGTTGAGAAAGTGGTCACCGGGCCCGTCGACCCATTCACCGGTGATGGCCGTCTCGGCGCCGCCGGGGATCTTCCAGTAGTCGTGGAATCCTCGAAAGTGATCGATGCGGACGATGTCTGCGACGGTGAGTACCGCCTCGAGGCGCTCCAGCCACCATGCGTACCCAGTCTCGGCATGGACATCCCAGTGGTAGAGAGGATTGCCCCACAGTTGTCCTGTCTCCGAGAAGTAGTCGGGCGGGACACCGGCCACGTGCTCGGGCAGACCGGTGGCGTCAACGGCGAACAGGTCTCGATGGGCCCACACGTCGGAGCTGTCGCCGGCAACGAAGATCGGCAGGTCACCGACGATCCGAACGTCGTGGTCGGCAGCGACAGCCCGCAAGCGCTGCCACTGGGTGTCGAACGCCCATTGTTGGAATACGGTGCGAGCGATGGGTTCGGCCAGGCGGGACCTGGCATCTTCAACTGCCATCGGTTCGCGGTCTCGGATCTCGGCCGGCCAGTCCTGCCATGGTCCGCCGCCGTGTTCGGCCTTCACGGACATGAAGAGCGCGAAGTCGCCGAGCCAGCTCCAGCGGGCGTGCGCCCACGTATTGATCGTGTCGTGCAGGTCCGGCCGGCTGCCGAGACGCTGGAACGCTCGGTCGAGGAGCTCCAGCTTCCAGGCAATGACGTCTCCGTAGTCGATGCGTTGGCCGGTTCGCTCCGAGCTGTCCACGTCTTCGGCTGTCAACAGCCCCATCTCGACGAGGTCGGCGGGAGACACGAGGTATGGGTTGGCTGCAAACGACGAGAAGCACTGATAGGGGGAGTCGCCGTAGCCCGTTGGACCGAGGGGGAGAACCTGCCACAACGAGCCGCCCGCATCTGACAGGCGCTTGACGAAATGGCGGGCTGCCGGCCCCACATCGCCAATGCCGTGCGGCCCCGGCAGCGATGTCGGGTGGAGCAAGATTCCGGCTCGGCGATCGGTCAGCACAACGGCGGCAGGCTAACCGGCCTGGCCAGAGCAACGGCCCGGCCCTGAGCATCTAGCCTCGCCTGCGTGATCGTTGTCCAGATCGTCGTGTTCTTGGTTGGTGCCGCTGTCGTCTTGTGGGCATTGCTGGGAGCCGTCCGAACCGTGGTCGTCCCAAGAGGCGTCACGTCGACACTCACACGGTGGGTGTTTCGAGGATGGCGGCGCGTGTTCGACTGGTTGGCCCGGCCCACCAAGACGTTCGATCGACGTGATCACGTGATGGCGCTCTTTGCACCGATTGCCCTCGTGTCCCTTCCGCTGGCCTGGGTGGTCGTGGTCACGATCGGGTTCATGGGGATGTTCTGGGGTGTCGGCGCCGGCGATCTGGCGGAGGTCTATCACCTGTCTGGTTCGTCGCTCCTCACCCTGGGTTTCGCCCCCGCTGAGGGGGCCATCGAGCAGACCCTTGCCTTCATGGAAGCCACCATTGGCCTGGGCATCGTGGCGCTTCTGATCACGTTCCTGCCCTCGATCTACACGTCGTTCGCACAACGCGAGCGCATGGTCACCAAGCTGGAAGTCCGAGCGGGCTCACCTCCCTCGGCGTCCGTGATGCTCATCCGGCTTCATCGGATTGGCGGCCTGACCAAGGTCAGCAACATGTGGCTGGATTGGGAGGACTGGTTCGCGATGATCGAGGAGTCGCACACCAGCTACCCGTCCGTGGCGTTCCTCCGCTCGCCGCGGCCCGAGCGACACTGGGTGACGGCGGCCGGGACAGTTCTGGATGCCGCGGCGCTCTACCAATCGGCCATCGATGTCCCACCCATGCCGACAGCGGGACTCGCAATCCGGTCAGGCTTCATTGCCTTGCGCGCCATTGCGGACTTCTTCGGGATCGATCACGACCAAGATCCCCAGCCTTCGGATCCGATCTCTATCAGCCGAGCGGAGTTCGATGCCGTGCTCGATCATCTGGAAGCCGAGGGTGTGCCGATCAAATCGGATCGCGATCAAGCGTGGCGTGACTTCGTCGGCTGGCGCGTCAACTACGACACCGTATTGCTTGCTCTCGCGGAGATCACCGTCGCTCCCTATGCGCCATGGACTTCTGACCGGTCGGCGATCCATCACGAGGCGCCGACGATGACTTCGTGGGGCAGTGGCTCGAGCGAGAGCTCAGGCGATGTCGATGTCGAGGAGGACGTGGGCACTCCGTAGTGCCTGCTCCACCTCCCGAGGCTTGTCTGCTCGGGCGTAGATGAAACCGAGATAGCGGCTGGCCTCGGGAAGCGTCCACACCTTCTTGCCGGCTGGTATGGCGATGTCGACGCCGGTCACGCCCGGTACCTGCTCGGCCTCCTCAACCCCGCCGACGTGACCAAGCGTGCCGTTGCGAGGTACGGGGATCATCATCACGCCGGCAGACCCGTGGACCCGGGGCGTGGTGCGGTTGGGGATGCCGAGCGCCGATCGCAGCACCAGCATCTCGAGAGTCGTGTCAGCCAGACCGAACCGGAGCGCCCGCGCGCAGTTGCCGCCGATCGTGCGGGCTGCCAGCTCGATCAAGCGGACCGACGCACCCCTGATTCGCAGCTCGGCGTGGATCGGACCCATCGTCAGACCAAGAGCGTCGACTGCCAGCTGCACAACCCTGATTGCCTCGTCCACCATGTCCGGATGGAGCCGTGAGGGAGTCACGTAGATCGTCTCTTCGAAGAACGGACCATCGAGGGGATCGGGTTTGTCGAACACGGCCAGCACTTGCACGCGGCCGTCCTCGAGCATGCCCTCGATGGCGATTTCCGGCCCAACGATGAACTCCTCGACGAGCAGTGGCTCGTTGGGATCGACCTCGGCATGGACCAGGATTCGCCTGATCCGTTCCTCGGCGGCCCGGGCCTCCCGGTCTGTGTTGGCCCGAATCACGCCGCGACTGCCCGACAGTCCCAGCGGCTTGATGACGACGGGGTACCCGACATGGCGGGCGATCTCGGCGATGTCCGTGCCGGCATCGGCAATCTGGAAGATCGGTTGGGGCACGGTTTCACGGAGGGCGCGACGCATCATCGCCTTGTTGCGGCTGGCCGCAACGCCGGCCACCGGGTTGTGATCGAGCCCGAGCAACTCGGCAGTTTGGGCGGCGACCAGCAAGCCTTGGTCGTCCACGCCGATGATTGCGTCAACTTCGAGCTGGCCGGCCAGCTCCTCAGATGCTCGTCGCGGGGATTCGAGATCGACTTGGATCGCCGAGCCTTCGATCAGGTGGCGACCATCGGAGATCACGACGACGTCAGTGCCCAGAATGGTGGCAGCTTCGACGAAGTCCTCCGCCCGATATGTGGACGCTGGAAGGATCAAACCGATCGACGGCATGGCTCCATGATGGCTGACTACTTCGATTGTGCGACATCCCTGTACGATGTCGATGCAATGGATGGCCAATACCTCTCAGTGACCGACGAGGCGATCGAGAAGATCGCCGCAATCCGTGACGCCGAACCTCCAGGTGAAGGTGAGTTCGGCCTGTACCTCGAGGTCACCGGGAATGACGGACCCCAGTTCACCTACGACCTCAGCTTCATGCCGGTCAGCGACGCCGAGCCCACCGACGTGGTCGAGCGCTTCAATGGGTTGGCCGTCATCATGCCGGGGCGCGACGCCGACAAACTGCAAGGTGCAGAGGTACGCATCTCAGGCTCGTCACTCGCTATCGAGAACCCCAACGTTCCCCAGTCACCGCTGGCTACGACAGGTGCGATTCCCGGCAACCTGGAAGGACCCCTCGCCGATCGCGTCGAACAGGTCTTGGCGCAGCAAGTGAATCCGGCCATCGCCGGTCACGGCGGCGCGGCCCGCTTGGTGTCGGTCGATGACTCGGTGGCCTACCTAGAGCTCATGGGCGGCTGCCAAGGCTGCGGCATGGCGGCAGTCACGCTGAAGCAGGGCATCGAGCGGATCCTCTACGACACCATTCCCGAGCTCACGGGAGTTGTCGACGTCACCGATCACGCCAGTGGCGACAACCCCTACTACGAGGCTGCCAAGAAATAGCCGGTCAGCCCGCCAGTGGCATCGACCACTGTCGCACGAACTCTGCCTCGAAACCTTCGACGTCGAGTGGGTCTGGCCCGAGGAACGGCAACTGCGCCCAGTCGATCCCACCTTGGCCGGTGTCGGGTCCGAGTCGGTGTTGCACGGCTAGGTGGATGACGAGCCAAGTCTCGTAGGCCGTCAGCTGACGCTCGAACAGCCAGGACGGTGCGCCAGGTTCCAGTGGAATGAACAGCCGAGAGCCGTCGTCCATGGGCTCCGGGTACGTGCCGCCGTCGCCTGCGGCCGTCTCCCCGCCGTAGTCGCCTCGCAGGGCTGCCTGCATGCCCAGTCCGGTGATGTAGAGGTCGGCGTTCAAGCCTGACAACTGGTTGGCCCATCCGGCCTCGTGGCTGTCGCATGCACCCTGTTCGAAGGACACCTGCTGGAACGTTCCCCCGAGTGCTGCGACGGCGGCCTCGGCTGCCGCAGGGTCGAGATTGGTGTTGGCTGCATGGACACCACCACACGTCGCATACACGACCGAGAAGTCGGTCCCACCGAGTGACACGGGCCGAATCGCCCGTTTGCAGTCCATCGGCTGAACACGAAGCGGAACGACGTTGACATCCGTCTTCAGTGCAACCAGGTATCTCGTCATATCGAGTGACAGACACCGCAGCGAGCCGACCATTGGTGTGACCATCGTGAAAGCGAGCTCGCCGTCAGGAGACACCGCCTCCCACGACCACCCGTCCGGTAGCGCATCGACGCGGCGACCGTTCAGAAACAGATCGAATTCGATTTCCACCTGCTGCGACACCCACCAGATCGATTGGGGCTGATACGGGTGCGCTCGGTACCGAACGACGCCGCGTCGGCTCCAGAACACCCGGAGCACCGAGAATGACGTCACCTCGCTCCTCACGAGAAGGTCGCCTTCCTGAGTCAGCTCGACCGTCGTGGGAACGGCCATCGGCTCTCCATCTGCATGGCTGAGCAGCGAGCCGACCAACGCATGGTCACCCTCTTCTAGACCGAGTTCCTGCGCCGAGAACACAGTCGTAACGATGACGGGTTCTGCGAACACGGCGCCATCTGGCCCCAGTTCGAGCGTTGTCAACACGGTTCCATCGTCGATCTCGTCAGTGGAGTCTCGTGCGGTGATGGTGACGTCCACGTCGACGCCAGACTCGGGAACCTCTACCCACGCGCCACCCGAGCTGAGCTCGGCAGCAACGCGGAATCCTTCCTGAGCGACCGGAGTGGTCGACGCCAGGAGCTCGATCCTGTCGTCAACAGCGATGGACGTCGAGGTGGTCCCGTCGGCTGGCTGAGACTGCAAGCTCGTCGTCGTGCCGGGCGCTGCTGTCGTTGTGCTTGGAGTCGCGTCGCCGCATGCGCCGACGATGATGAAGAATCCAACGAGAAGGGGTAGTCGAGCAAACGTCTGTGACCGTGAACGCACCCGCCTCACTGCGCTCTCCCTTTCTCCCGCAGCATCACCCTACGGGAGAGGGCGACTGGAATCAGAGATCGAGAGCGGTCACCAGGTCTGTGTTGAACCAGTGGGGACCGGCATTGGTCTCGATACGCAACCACTCGTCTGTGATGCCGTCCGAAGGTCGGTGGTGGCCGGGCTCGATGAACAGCTGACCTTGCAGGACGTGGCCGCCGATCAGTCGAGCGACCACCGGTATCTGCTCCTCGAACGTCTCCGGATCCTGCTCCAGTCGAGCCTGAACCGCGGCGATGAGACCCTTGGAGACGAGCTGGAATCGGTCGCCGCCCTCTTGGAAGTACAGCATCGTGCTTCCGTCGGACATCAGCTGGCCAACCGTCTGCTGACCGGTTCCGTGTTCGCTGACACGCTCGAGGTAGATCGTGCCTCCACGTCTCGACCCATCAGCCATCAACAGCGTGATCGGCAGTGGCTGTTTCTTGACTTGGAGCGGTGAGGTCATGGCCTGAAGGCTAGGTGGGCGTGAGGTCCGGTCAAGCAGTGCAGCAGTCCGGCCTGACCATCGATTGTCACCCGCCAGAAACAATAAGGAAACACGCCGCCTCCACGCTGTGATTCGCGGTTCGAGAACCTCAGGAGGACTCATGGAAATGGAATCCGGGCACGTTGCCTGGTTACTGATATCCAGCGCACTCGTGCTGTTCATGACTCCGGGCCTCGCCCTCTTCTACGGGGGGATGGTCCGAGCCAAGAACGTGCTGAACATGCTGATGATGAACTTCTTCACGATCTCGATCGTGACGGTGCTCTGGATCCTCATCGGGTACACGCTGATCTTCGGCGAGTCGATCGGCGGCATCATCGGCGGCTTCGACTTCATCGGCCTGGTTGGCGTCGAGAACGATGATCTCCTCATCTCGGGATTCCAGCTGACGTTTGCGATCATCACGCCGGCCCTGATCACCGGCGCAGTCGCCGAGCGCATGAAGTTCTCGGCGTGGATCATGTTCGCCGCACTGTGGGCCGTGCTGGTCTATCCGTTTCTGGCCCACTGGACGTGGGGCGGCGGCTGGTTCGCTGAGATCGGAGCACTCGACTTTGCGGGCGGCCTGGTCGTGCACATCAACGCCGGGGTGGCGGCGCTGGCGCTCGTGTTCCTCTTGGGGAAGCGCAAGGGATTCGGCAAGGAAGCCATTCGGCCCCACTCGCTGCCCCTCACGCTCCTGGGGACGGGGATCCTGTGGTTCGGCTGGTTCGGCTTCAACGCCGGATCGGCGCTCGCCGCGGATGGCATCGCAGTCAACGCCTGGATGACAACACAGGTCGGGGCGGCCACCGGAGCCCTTGGCTGGGTGCTTGCCGAATGGCGCAAGACGGGCCAGCCCACGACTCTGGGAGCAGCTTCGGGCGCTGTCGCCGGTCTCGTGGCGATCACGCCTGCCGCCGGGTTCGTTGGCCCGCTCCCTGCCATGGTCTTCGGGCTTGTGGCCGGAGGTGTCTGCTTCTGGGCTGTCTCGCTGAAGTTCCGCTACGGCTATGACGACTCCCTCGATGTCGTTGGTGTACACCTCGTCGGCGGGATCGTCGGGTCAGTGCTCTTGGGTGTGTTCGCTGATTCCTCTTTCACGCCGGGTGGCGAGGAGGGTCTCATCTACGGCGGATTCGGGTTCTTCGGAATCCAGGTCCTCGTCGTGGTCGTCACCATCGTGTTCAGCTTTGTTCTGAGCTACATCATCGGCCGGGTGGTCGACGCAACGATTGGCCTTCGGGTGACCGAGAAGGAAGAGATCGAAGGCCTCGACATCACGCTCCACGAAGAGCGTGGCTACGTTCTGAGCGAATAGAGGGGTGCCATGAAGCTCGTCATTGCATACGTGAAACCGTTCAAGCTCGACGATGTCAAAGACGCTCTTCGCGCCGAAGGCGTCACCGGGATGTCTGTGACCGAGATCCGCGGATTCGGCCGCCAGGCCGGTCAAACCGAGGTCTACCGAGGAGCGGAGTACCAGGTTGACTTCGTGCCCAAGGTGAAGATCGAAGCGGTCGTTGATGACGCCGTCGTCGAGGCCGTTGTCCGTGCCATTTCCGACTCGGCCAACACTGGTGAGATCGGCGACGGGAAGATCGCGGTGCTATCGGTCGATGAGTTCGTCCGGATTCGGACCGGAGAACGAGGCGCCGACGCGCTCTGAGATGAGCGCCATCGAGCGATTGCGGTCGCTCTCCAACGAGGTCGAGAGAGGCCGGTCCGCCCTGGGCCGGCTTCCTCGCGTATTGACCGACGCTACCGATCAAGCGTTGCAGGAACTGGGCCGGGGGGTGCCCAACGTCGCAATCGTCGCAGTCGGGGGTTACGGCCGCCGTCAGCAGTGCCTGCACTCAGATATCGACGTGTTGATCCTCTATCGGGGTGGGATTCCCGATGTCGCACCGATCCTGTATCCGCTCTGGGATGCGAAGTTCAAGGTCGGGCACGCCGTCCGCACTGTCAAAGAATGCACGATCGCCGGCCGGGAAAACGTTCAAACCCTGACCGGCCTTCTTGATGCCCGCTTGGTCACAGGCGACATCGATCTCTTTCGGCTCCTCGTTCGAGAAGTCCGCGGATTGGTGGCATCGATGGGGGCCGGTTTGCGCGCGGAGCTGGCTGCAGAGGAGTTGGCGGCGA
>CAJHYJ010000220.1_pt1 | contig 13958 bp, 10 predicted proteins | sample 9198711 | NCBI WGS metagenome assembly CAJHYJ01 (sample SAMEA7708361, study PRJEB35096) | sediment metagenome | biome: marine neritic benthic zone biome [ENVO:01000025]; feature: sediment [ENVO:00002007]; material: shallow marine sediment [ENVO:03000034] sea grass bed [ENVO_01000059] ...
CAGCGCCTGCCACCACCGTGGTTGTGGCGCCCGACCCGGTCATCGAGCCAGATGGCGTCCAGGAGCTCGTGCTCGTGTACATCGAGACAGGGGGCTGCGCCATGATGGGCCCCAACTGTGCGACCTACCAGCTGTGGTCCGACGGAACGGTCGAAGTCTTCCGATCGTCGTTCGACGAGGTGGGAGATGTCCCCGAGGACACCGGGTTCCTCGACCCATCCATCCCGGCCAAGATCCGGCGGCTGGCCGGAGAAATCCCAGCCGACTTCCTCTCGTCGCTGCCCGAAGGGTCATGCCAGGGGTGCGTCGACGGTATCGACGTGACGATCGTGATTCAGCTGGGGCTGGGTGCGTCGTTCCACATCGATTCCATCACACACCAGATCCCGTGGAACGATCCCCTCTTTGCATCGATCGAGATCGCTCGCACCCAGATGGGCGAACTGGCTCCGCTGCCGTTGGTGACTCGCTAGGGCTACGAGTCACGGGCCTGCGAGCTGCGAGCTGCGTGCTGCGAGCCGCAAGCCGCGAGCCGCCTCAGCCTCCGATGTAGCTCATCTCCACCTTGGGGAGATCGACGGTCGCTTCGGATCGAATGTCGGAATACCGATCAGTTCGCCGCTGCCAGACAGTCGACAGCTCAGCCGCAACCTCATCGTCGGAGGCTCCAGATCGCAGGAGGGCCCGCAGGTCGTGGCCCCACGATGCGAACAAACAGGTGTACAGCGTCCCCTCGGCGGACAGTCGCGCTCGCGTGCAGGAACCACAGAACGGCTGAGTCACCGAGGTGATGATGCCGAGTTCCCCGCCGCCATCTCGATAGGCCCAGCGTTTGGCGACCTCGCCTCGATAGTTCGGGTCGAGCGGCTCGATGGGAAGCTCGGCGTGGATCGCGGCGGCGATCTCGGCTCCGGGCACGACATCATCGAGGCGCCACCCATTGGTAGTGCCAACGTCCATGTATTCGATGAATCGAACGATGTGGCCCGACCCGTGAAAGTGTCGGGCCATGTCGACGACGGTGTGGTCGTTGACCCCCCGCTTGACGACCATGTTGACCTTGACGGGTGTCAGACCGGCGTCCGCGGCCGCCTCGATTCCAGCCAGGACACGGTCGACTGGGAAGTCGACGTCGTTCATCGCCATGAAGACCTCGTCGTCCAACGAGTCGAGGCTGACGGTCACACGGTCGAGGCCGGCCTCTGCCAGCGCCTGGGCTTTCCGTTCGAGCAGCGAGCCGTTCGTCGTCAACGTGAGGTCTTGGATTCCGTCGACGGCGTCCAGCATCTCGATGAGAGACTCCAGGTCCCGTCGGAGCAGAGGCTCGCCGCCGGTGATTCGGATCTTCTCGACCCCGAGTCCGGCAGCCGCGCCGGCTACCCGTGTGATCTCTTCGAACGTCAGGAGCAGCTCACGAGCAAGAAACTCGTAGTCCCGGCCGAACACTTCCTTCGGCATGCAGTAGCGGCAGCGGAAATTGCACCGGTCGGTGACGCTGACACGGAGGTCGTGAAGGGGCCGTGTGAGGGTGTCCCTCACGGTGGTTGGATCGTCTCCCACGGAGTTCAGTGTGCCACGGATCCGGGCGTCAGGGATCAGGCCTCAGGCCCAGACGCCGCCTTCGGCGGCAGGCGCAGCCACTCGGTCGAGCCGCGCCTGTGAGCAGCGCCCAGCCACAGGGCCCCAACGCCCCCAACCAAGGGAACAAGCAGAACCCATCGGAGGAACGGGATCAGGGCGATCACGGCAAACACCAACACACCGAGCACGAACGCCGAGAGCGGCGACGCACGAGGAGCAAGTCTCTGACCGAGAGCGGTGCCGGAGGGGACCACGCCAAGGAACAGGCTGAGGAAGAGGGTCGTTCCGAAGAGAATGAAGAGCGGTCCGCCGAAGACATAGATACCCAATGCTGCCGCCGGGAAACTGACCAGCCCGACGATGGGCGGCCCGATCAACACCAAGGCGAGGAAGCCGATCACCCCGACTCCGTTCACCCCCGCCCGGACCGGTTCTGAGCGGGCCACCTCGACACTGTGTTGAACGGTGGCCGGGGCCAACCAGAACAGGGACAGCCACAACCCGATCATCAACGCGACTGCCGCCAACACGCCACTGACGATGAGGGCACGCACCCGCAGTGGGGTCGGCAGTTCCGAGGGCACGGTGACCCGACCCTCGACAACGTCTTCTCCGGAGATCCGGCCAGATCGGGCCCTCACTCCCGACGCGAAGTCGGCCCCGTTCTCGAACTGAATCGAACCGGCGATGATCTCGGCGCCGTCACCGACCTCCGCAGCGAAGACCGCATCATCGAGGGCGAACACCAGGGTCTCTCGCTCCACGTCGCCTCGCACCGATGCGTCCGAGCTCCACAGGAGCAGGTCGCGGCCAATGGAACCATTGATCCGAATCGTGCGCCCGAGCAAGACCACATCGTCGGCGACCGAACCGGTGATCTCGATGACGTCCGCCGCGATGCGGGCACCGCCTTCGATCACCCCGCTGATCTCGACCCGAGACGCCACCAGCTGGACGTCGCCACTGACTCGGCCATCGATGGTTGCAGTCTGCATTGCGGAGCCGAACAGGTCCCCCTCCACGACTCCGGACACTCGGAGATTGGTGGCAGCAACGAAGAAGTCCTCGTCGACGACGTCGTCCTCGCGCACGATCACGTTGCTGGAGACAGCACGAGATGCCATGAGCAACGGCAGCGCCGCCAGCAACAGCAGCGCTAATCGCCGCCGTCGGTCAGCCGGGATACGCATCGAGAATCAACTGGGCGAGCGGTGCCCAGTAGACCCCGACGGCGATCGTGATGGCCACGCCGAGACCGATCGCCCACCCCTCTGCCGTGCTCACCTCTGGGCGGGCGGGCGGCGTGCCGGGCGCTTCCGCCATCTCCGGCTCGCGCATGTACATGTCCACGATGATTCGCAGATAGAAGAAGAACGCCGCGACCGACGCCAGCAGCGCCACGATCACGAGCCACTCATGGCCTTGTTGCCAGGCGGAGGTGAATGCCCCGAACTTGGCGATGAATCCGCTGGTCACCGGCATTCCGGCCATGCCCAACAGCACCACCATCATGGCGGCCGCCAGGGCAGGGTTGGTGCGGGCCAGGCCCTTGAACAGCGACATCGGCGTTCCCGACGACGTCGGACCGGACACCACCGAGATGATCGAAAAACCGGTGACCAGCAGCACCGCGTACACAGCCAGATAGAAGAGCACTTCGTTGAACTTGCCGCCTACGCCTCCGCCCAACACCGCCACCAGAATGAACCCGGCGTGCCCGACTCCCGAATACGCCAAGAGGCGGCGGGCATCGCTCTGCTGCAACGCGAGGACGGTGCCGACCACCATCGAGATGGCCGCAACCGCAGCCAGCATCGAATTGGTCTCGCTGATGAAGGGGAAGACGTCGATGATCCGAATGAGCGCTGCAAACGCGCCGACTTTGGCAACCGCCGCCATGAAGCCGACCACTCCGGCCGGCGCTCCCTGATATACGTCGGGAGCCCAGGCGTGGAACGGTGCCGCAGTCACTTTGAACAGCAGACCGACGATGAGCAGGGCCAGTCCGATGAGCGCCACGCCCGGTCGTGACAACACGTTCTGCTGGAAGAACGCCTCGACGCCGACGCTGCCGAAAGAGGCTCGAGTGGCGCCGAACAGCTGCACCGATCCGGTAGCCGCGTAGGTGAGGGCAATGCCGTACACGAAGATCGCTGAAGCAAACGATCCGAGCAAGAAGTACTTCATGGCGGCTTCGTCAGACTTGACCTCGGTACGGGTGATGCCGGCCAGGACGTACAGGCTGATCGAGCCGATCTCGAGGCCCAGGAAGATCATCATGAGGTTGGCCGAAGCACCCATCAGCATGAATCCCACGGCGGCCAACAGCACCAGAGAAACTGCCTCCGCACCACGCCGTCCGAGCCGCTCGACGAGCTCCCATCCGGCGGCCAGAGCCAGAGCAGTGGCCACGATGATGATGATTCGAATCACCACTGATGGGCGATCCAGCACGATCATGCCCGAGTAGTGGAATGAGTTGATTGCGCCGCCGGAGAGCTCCGCCCACTGCCTGACCGCCAGCAGCGCCGCGACGAACAGCGACGACCCGGCAACCAGCGCATGGAGCCGGTGCGAAGGCTTGAGCGTCACGTCCAGCATGAGCACCAGCGCCGCTCCGATGGCCAGGAAGATCTCCGGGCCGATGGCCAGAGGCGAGATCATCAGCGCCCCGGTGTCCACCTGCTGGAAGTACTCAGTCACCGAAGAACCCTCCCAGAGAGATCGTGAGCTCCGGTGCGTCGTAGCCGGCTATGAGCTCGACCCGTTCCAAGAGCGCATCCGTGCTCGGCTCGATTCGCTCCAGCAGGACGTTCGGGAAGAGGCCCAGCACGATGATCAAGACGACGATGGGAACCATCACTCCGATTTCGCGGGCGTCGAGATCCTTCAGTATCCGGTTCTCTTCCTTGTCAGGCTCCCCGGTGAACACCCGCTCGTAGGCCCAGAGCAGATACACCGCAGCCAAGATCACTCCGACCGCCGCGATGATGGCGTAGGCCGGCAGGGTCGGGTAGCTGCCGATCAGCACAAGGAACTCGCCGACGAAGCCGTTGAGTCCGGGAAGCCCGATCGACGCAAACGCCGAGAACAAGAAGAGACCCGCAAAGATCGGCATCACCTTCTGCAGCCCGCCGAAGTCGGCGATCTTCTTCGTGTGGCGCCGCTCGTAGATCATTCCGACCAGCAAGAAGAGGGCACCGGTGGTGAGCCCGTGGTTCACCATCTGCACGACGCTCCCCTGCAGTCCCGCCTGCGTCAGCGCCACGATGCCCAACACGATGAAGCCCAGGTGGCTCACCGACGAATACGCAACGAGCTTCTTGAGATCCGGCTGAACGATCGCCACAACGGCGCCGTAGATGATGCCGATGACGGCCAGGACAGCCAATACCGGAACAGCTTCGACCGTTGCCTCGGGGAACAGACCCAGATTGAACCGGAGAAGGCCGTAGGTGCCGAGCTTCAGGAGCACGCCCGCCAGCAACACCGACCCGGCTGTTGGAGCCTGAACGTGCGCGTCAGGCAGCCAGGTGTGGACCGGGAACAGCGGAACCTTGATGGCGAAGGCCAGAGCAAAGCCGGCGAACAGCCAGAGTTCCTGGGTTCGGCCGATCTCGAGGTCCAGCAACGCCAGATAGTCGAACGTCGGACTGCCCGTCTGCTGGAAGCTGAGAACGCTCATGGAGATGATCGCAGCCAGCATCAAGGCCGAGCCGACCATCGTGTAGATGAAGAACTTCATCGCCGCGTAGATGCGGTCCTCGCTCCCCCAGATACCGATGATGAAGTACATCGGAACCAGGATCACCTCGAAGAAGATGAAGAAGATCAACAGGTCGAGCGACAGGAACACGCCGATCAAGCCGGCTTCGAGGATCAGCACCATCACAACGAACTCTTTGACCCGGTCGGTTATCTGGGTGGTCGAGGCCAACAGTGAGATGGGGATCAGGAGAGTCGACAGCACCACGAGCGGCATGGAGATGCCGTCCACCCCGAGGTGCCACGAGACATCCCACGGCTCGAACCATGCCAAGCGCTCCACGAACTGGAATTCAGCGACCCGCTCGAACTCGACGAACAGATAGCCGGCCAGCGCCACCGGGAGCATCGACAGCCCGATACCAACTGGCATCACCAGCTCCCTGCGCCCCTTGGGCAGAAGGGCGACGATGGCGGCGGCGGCGAGAGGGGTCACGATGAGGGCCGTGAGCAACGGGAAGTCAGCCACAGTCGCTCCCTACGGTCGAGCACGCAGCACGCAGCACGCTGCACGCATTGCCTCGGTGCGAGCTGCGAGCTGGAACCTGCGAGCCGATCATGAGGCCACCATCCAGATCACCACGGCGAGCGTCCCGGCGGCCAGCAACGCCCCATAGTTTCGAACGAACCCGGTCTGCACAGGACGAAGCAAGGCCCCGACCCGCTGCACCGCAACAGCTACTCCATTGACGAGCCCGTCGATGACCCGACTGTCGAACACGAACGCGCTCCACTCGGCAACCTTCTTGCCAGGGAGCACGATCAGGCGGCCGTACACATCGTCGACCCAATAGGCGTTCTCCATGGCGAACAGCGGCCGTCGGAAGGAGCCAAGGAACCGTTCGCCGGCCGTCCGCGACCGGGGTCCGTAGACGAACCACGCCGCCGTCATGCCGGCTACCGCCACCCCCAGCGAGGCCAAAGCGAGCACCAGGAGCAGCAGATCGTCGGGATGACTGATCTTGCCAAGGAATTCGAAGCTCGGTTCCAAGAAGTGTTCGAGCGTGAGCCGGAACGGCGTGTTCACGAATCCACCAACAACCGACAACACGGCCAGGATCATCAACGGGACGGTCATCGAGTTGGGCGATTCGTGGGGCTCGATGCCGTCGTCCCAGTTGGGCTCACCGTGGAACACCAACAGGTATTGCCTGGTCATGTAGAAGGCGGTCAGGAGCGCAGTGAGCAGACCGATGCCCCAGAGGACGACGTAGAAGCCGCCGGCGTCGAATGACACGGCCAGGATCTCGTCCTTCGACCAGAACCCTGCCAGCGGGAAGATGCCGGCAATGGCCAGAGTCGCGATGAGCATGGTGGCGTGGGTCCGCGGCATGGCTTTCCGAAGGCCGCCCATCTTCCGCATGTCCTGCTCGTCGTCCATGCCGTGGATGACCGACCCGGCGCCCAAGAAGAGCAGCGCCTTGAAGAACGCATGGGTCATGAGGTGGAAGATCCCGGCTACGTAGGCGCCTGCCCCGACGGCCAAAAACATGTAACCCAGCTGACTGACGGTCGAATATGCCAGGACCTTCTTGATGTCCCACTGGGCCATGGCAATCGTCGCCGCGACCAGCGCCGTCAAGGCCCCGACCGTGGAGACGGTGAGCAGCGCCCCCGGTGACAATTCGAAGATCGGCGCTGCCCGGGCCACGAGGTACACGCCGGCCGTCACCATCGTGGCGGCGTGAATGAGGGCAGACACCGGCGTGGGGCCTTCCATGGCGTCGGGCAGCCACACGTACAACGGGATCTGAGCCGACTTGCCGGCCGCACCCACCAGGAACAGCAGGGCGATGGCGGTGGCCGTTCCAGTGGTGATCGTGGCACCGGGGTCGTTGAGCACGGTGTCGAAGGAGAGGGTGCCGAACGCCGCGAACACGATCATCAGCCCAACCAGGAATCCGAAGTCGCCGATGCGGTTGACGACGAATGCCTTCTTGCCGGCGGCGGCAGCCGAGGGCCGGGTGTACCAGAACGAGATCAGCAGATAGGAGCAGAGCCCAACGAGCTCCCAGCCCAGGAACAGCACTGCGAAGTTGTTCGCCAGCACCAACGTGAGCATCGACGCCGCAAAGAGGTTCAGATACGTGAAGAACCTGCTGAACCGGATATCTCCGTGCATGTATCCCACGGAGTAGACGTGGATCAGCGTGCCGACGCCCGTGATGATGAGGGTCATCACCGCCGACAGCGGATCCCACAAGAATTCGAACGATGCGCCGATAGCCGGCATCCACTCCCACAGGAGTACGGAGTGCGGCTCACCGGTTCCGGCCACGAACGGCAGTGCGGCCAGCAGGGCGAACCCGAACGCTCCACCGATCGCCAAGGCACCGAGGTACCCAGCCCGGGGTTCGCCGAGGAATCGGCCGAAGAAGTGATTGGCGACGGCACCCAACAGGGGCAGCGCGATCACTACGGGGATGTAGTCAGCGAGCGCTTCCATCAGCCGCTCAACTCACTCAGCTCGTCGACAGAGGCAGAGCTGCGACGCTGGAAGACGGCCACGATGATGGCCAGACCGACGACCACCTCGGCCGCCGCCACCACCAAGACGAAGAACACGGATATCTGTCCAGTGAGCGTTCCCAGGGCTCGACCGGCCGACACGAACGTCAGGTTCACCGCGTTGAGCATCAGCTCGATCGACATGAACATCACGATGGCGTTGCGGCGCGTCAGGATCCCCGCAGCACCGATGATGAACAGGATTGCCGCCAGGGCCATGTAGTCGCCGGGCGAGATTGTCACTCTCGCTCCTTCCGCCGGGGCCGGAAGTAGGCCAGAGCCAACGCTCCCACCGAGGCAACGATGAGCAACAGCGACGTCGCCTCGAAGGGCAGGACCCAGTCGGTGAACAGCTGGAGACCGACCTCGCGGATGGTTCCGTTGACACCCAGGTCCGCTGCCGGCGAGGCCTGACCGGTGATCCAGCTGAACCGGCCACCAAACGCCAGCGCACCAGCTGTGAGCAGAACCGCCAGGCCTATAACCAGCGTCGCCTGACGCTGGAAGGGGAGCCGTTCCTGGGTGTCTTCGGCCTTGTCGACACCGATCAGCATGATCACGAAGAGGAAGAGGGTCATGACGGCGCCGGCGTAGACGATCACCTGAACCGCCGCGACGAAATGGGCCAGCTGCACGACATAGAAGACAGCCAGCGAGAACAGCGTCGCAACCAGCCCCAACGCCGAGTACACCGGGTTGCGGGCGATGACGACGGTCACTCCCCCAGCGATCGCCAGCGCCCCGAAGACGATGAAGATGACGGTTTCCGTCACGTTGATCTCCGATCAACCCGACGGAGCCGGCATACGGCATACGGCATACGGCATACGGGCGCGGCCGCGAATGGTGACGAGTGGGGGGGCGAGCAACGCAGCGTCATTCCTCGGCCTCCACGCCGATGTCCTCGCCGTCGGCCGTCGGCCGTGCGGCGTCGGCCGATTCGGTGCTTTGGCCGCCTTCGGGCGGCCGGACGCCGACTCCGGCATTCGTCCCCCAGCCCACGACGCCTTCGTACGACGCTCGGCCAGACGGAGCCGTGGCCCGCATCCATCCGTCGGCGTTGCGAAGCTCATCCATGTTGGCGAGCGGATCATCGGGGAACATGTGATTGGGAGACCCGTCCGGGTCCACCAGCAGCTGTTCCTTGGTGTAGATGGCATCGTCCCGATTGGTGACTGACATCTCGAAGAGATGCGTCATCGTGATCGCTTCGGTCGGGCACGCTTCGACGCAGAGAGCGCAGAAGATGCAGCGAAGCATGTTGATCTCGTAGACGAATCCGTAGCGCTCGCCCGGGCTGACCGGATCATCAACCGGATTGTCCAAGCCGCGCACGTAGATGCAGCGGGCCGGACAGGCGCCGGCGCAGAGCTCACAACCGATGCACTTCTCCATGCCGTCCTCATAGCGGTTGAGGACATGCCGGCCGTGGAAGCGTTGCGGCTTGACCCGGAACTCGTCCGGGTACTCCATGGTCACCCGCTCGAGACCCATCTGGCGGAACGTGACCCGGAAGCCCTTGATTGCAGCTCGGATGCCGTCGAAGAAGTTGCGGATCATGCTCATGCCCAGGGTGCTCCGAACTCACGGAATGCGGTGAACAGGGTGGTGACGATCAGCCAGCCGAGCGCGGCCGGGATCAAGCGTTTCCAGCCCAGCGTCATCAGCTGGTCGTAGCGAAGTCGAGGCAGGGTGGCGCGCACCCAGACAAAGCAGAACAGCAGGATCCAAGTCTTGAACATGAACCAGGCGAAGGAGACCAGCGATGCCAGGATCCCCTCGAGACCGAAGGTCGGCCCCCCGAAGCCGCCGAGGAACAGCGACACGGCGATGGCAGACATCGTGAACATGTTCACGTACTCCGCCAAGAAGAACATGGCGAAGCGCATCCCCGAATACTCCGTGTGGAAGCCCCCGACGATCTCTTGTTCCGCCTCGACGAGGTCGAACGGAGCACGATTGGTCTCGGCCACGATGGCCACTGCGAAGATGGCAAAGGCGACGAACTGGAAGAAGACGTTCCAGCGCGAGACAGCGATGGCGCCGATGTTGAACCACTGCTCCTGCTGACCGTTGACGATCTCGACGAGCGAGAGGTTCGTGAGACCGGCGGTGCCTGCCATGAACATGACGACGGCCACCATGCTCAAGCCCATGGCTGCCTCGTAGCTGATCGCCTGGGCGGTGGCACGTACTCCGCCGATGAGCGGGTACTTCGATCCTGACGACCATCCGGCGAAGACGATGGCGTACACCGCAACCGATGACAGGGCGAGGATGTACAGCAGTCCGATGTCGAGGTCCACTCCGGCCGGAACGACTTCGACACCGTTCATCATGAATGGTTGAGCCACTGGGATCACCATGAACAGCAGGAACGCCGGGATCACCGACAACATGGGAGCCATGAAGTAGACGAGACGTTCGACCTGGCGCGGCGTGATCTGCTCCTTGAAGAACAGCTTGAGCCCGTCGGCCACCGTTTGGAGCACACCAAACGGACCAGCCCGCATCGGTCCGAGGCGGTTCTGCATGTCGGCGACGAACTTCCGCTCCGCCCAGATGAGGAACACCGTGTTGCCGAGCAGCAGGACGAAAACGCCGACGGCCTTCATGACGGCGGTCCAGAACATCAGCGTGCCGCCTTCACGTACACGGACAGTCGATCGCCGATTGGAGTGAGGTCCGGCTGGTTGAACGGCACATGCACTGTGCCGGATGCCAGCGAATCATCGATGCGGACTGGAACGTCGATCGCGCCCAGTGAGCCGGTGACCGTCACCATGTCACCCTCGGCGACGCCCAGGTCGGCTGCATGATCACCACGGATTCCACAGAAGCCGCCCGGTGCCAGCGGTTGGAGGGAGGGTCCGCGCCGGACCATCACACCATCGTCGTACAGGGTCCGGGCGAGGTGGAGAACAGTTTCGTGGGAGGCCGACTCCAAGTCTGCCTCCACGGGAACGAAGACGAGCGGTTGCTCGGCTCCGTCGACAGGCGCAACCACCCCGTCAGGGTCGTCCCACTCGAGGCGCTCCCAGGTGATGCCGGCATACGACGGGGCGACGGACTCGATCTCCTTGGCGATCGAATCAGCGCCCGCCAGGTTGATCGGGCGATCCATCTTGGTGGCGAGATCATCGAGAATCGACCAGTCAGAACGGGACTGTCCCGGGCCGGGCGTGAGCTGATTGACCTTCATGACCCGTCCTTCGAGGTTCGTGAAGGTCCCTTCCTTCTCCGAGAAGGAGAGCCCCGGGAGGATCACGTCGGCATCGCGATTCGAGTCGGTTATGAAGAGATCGATCGAGACCAGGAGGTCGAGATTGCTGAGGGCCTCCGCCGAGAGTCCGCCCGGCGAGTCCCGAACAGGATCGGCGCCGACCAGGAGAAGTGCGTTGATCGAACCATCGGCAACCCCGGCACTTATGCCTTCGGAATCCCGGCCGGGTGCGTCGGGAAGTGGGCCCCACACCTCTTCGAGCGCTTCGCGACCACTCTCGGAATCGGCCGAAACACGACCGGGCAGCAGCATCGGCGAAAGGCCCATGTCGAGAGCGCCGTAGGTGTTGCCTCTTCGAACCACTGGCAACACGGACGCGCCGATAGTCCGGGCAAACGCGGCAATCGATTCAGCCAGTCGTGGATCCTCGGCGTAGCCGGTTCGGCCAGTGATCACGACAACCGGTCCCTCGTTGAGCGCAGCCCGCGCGTCGGCGAACTCCTCGAGGCCTGAAGACAGTCGAGCCAGAGTCTTGGCTCCTTGACCCGGCCGGTATGTGAACTTGTGAGATGCGCGGTCATCGAGACCGGTCGCCCGGGGATGGACCACGATCAGTGTGGCGCCCAGTTCTTGGGCTGCCCGCCGAACTCGCAGGTACAGCACCGGCAGCTCTTCCTTCAGATCGGGACCCCACAACAAGATCGTCTTGGCGGACTCCAAATCGTTGATGCGGCCCTTGTCGGCAACGCCCACGAGGAGCTGCGGGTCGAGCCCGTCGCCCATCTGAGCGTCGACGTTGTTCGACTCGGCCGCGACGCGCATGAATTTGGAGAGGGCATAGGCATCTTCATTGGTGCCGCGGGCACCACCCAGGGCCGCAACTCGGCCACCCTCGTCTCGGATTGCTGACAGGCGATCGGCGACGAACTCCAGGGCCTCTGGCCACGATGCCTGCACCAGTTCGCCGTCACGTCGAATCAGCGGCATCGCCAGTCGCTTCTTGGAGTTGATGTACTCGAACGCGAACCGGGTCTTGTCGTCGAGCCAGCCGTGGTTGGTCGCGTCGTTGTCGACGCCAAGGAATCTGAGGACTTCGTTCTGCGAGGACTGCACCGTGATCGACGAGCCAACCGTGTCGAACATGGCGACCGACCGAACAGCGTGCAGGTCCCACGGGCGGGCCCGGAACCGGTAGGCGGTTGCGGTGAGGGCGCCGACGGGACAGATCTGGACCGTGTTTCCGGAGAAGTAGGAGGCAAACGGCTCGTCGGTGAAGGTGTTCACCTGGGTGGCGTTGCCCCGATCCATGAACTCGATGAGCGGATCGCCGGAGATCTCGTCGGAAAACCTCGTACACCGCGCACAGAGGATGCAGCGCTCCCGATCCAGCAGAACGAGGTCCGAGATGGGAATCGGCTTCTCGTAGTGGCGCTTCTCCTCGACCATGCGGGACTCACCGGGGCCGTACGCGAATGCCTGATCTTGCAGCGGGCATTCACCACCCTTGTCGCAGACAGGACAGTCGAGCGGATGATTGAGGAGTAGGAACTCGAGAATCCCCTCCTGCGCCTTCTTGACCGCATCGGTATCGGTTCGGACGATCTGCCCGTCGCCCACGGGCGTGGTGCAGGAGGTCGTCATGATGGTCCCGCGGGGCGTCTCGATCTCCACCAGACACATCCGGCACATGCCGACGGGGTTCATGCGGGGGTGCCAGCAGAAGTGCGGGATGTACGTGCCGGCGTCCTGGGCGGCCTGAATGACCAACTCTCCCGGTGCCGTTGTGACCTCGCGCCCGTCCAACGTGATGGTGACGAGGGTCTCCTTGACCTGGGTCTGCTCGTCAGCCAACGAGCACCCCCTTCTTGTCGAAGATCATCGCTTCCACCTCATCGCGGAAGTACTTCATGATCGACGTGATCGGAGACACTGCTGACGGCCCCAGCGGACAGATCGTCGTTTGCTTCGGTGGCCATTGCAGTCCGGGTGAAATGTTGTCCGACACATCGAGCAGGAGGTCCATGTCGATGGGCCGGCCGGCTCCCGTGTAGATGCGCCGGAGGATCATCTCGAGCCACGTGGTTCCTTCACGGCACGGGGTGCATTGCCCACACGACTCCTCGGCGAAGAACCGGACGACGCGCTCGGCGGCCTGCACGACATTCGTGGTGTGGTCCATGACGACGACGGCACCTGACCCGAGCATCGAACCTGCGGCCCCGGTGGCTGACTTGGTGATCTCGAGATCGAGGTGCTCTTCTGGCACGAACCACGGGGCAGAAGCACCTCCGGGAATCCAGGTCTTCAGCTCGTTGTCGTCCCGAATGCCTCCGCCGATGTCGTAGATCAGCTCACGCCACGTGATGCCGTGCGGAAGCTCGTAGTTCCCCGGCTTCTTGACGTGACCCGACAGCGACGTCATGAATGTGCCGGTGTCCTCGTCATGTCCCAGTGCCCGGTAGGCGTCGACACCCATGTCGAGGATGTGGGGGAGGTTGGCAACCGTCTCGATGTTGTTGACGATTGTCGGCTGCATGTACAGACCCTTGGCTGCCGGGAAGTACGGCGGCTTCAATCGAGGCTCGCCGCGGCGACCCTCGAGGGAGTTGATGAGGGCGGTCTCCTCGCCGCAGATGTAGGCGCCGGCCCCCATGTGCACGACGAGCTCCAGGTCGTAGTCGGTGCCGAAGATGCCCTTGCCGAGATACCCGTTGTCGTAGGCGGCCTGGACCGCGGCCTGCATGCGACGGGCCGGCTTCGGATACTCGCCCCGGATGTAGATGAAGGCGTGGTTTGCCTGGTTGGCCCAGGCCGTGATGATCGTGCCCTCGATGACCTGGTGGGGGTCACGCTCGATGATTTGACGATCCTTGAACGTCCC
>CAJHYJ010000019.1_pt1 | contig 13957 bp, 12 predicted proteins | sample 9198711 | NCBI WGS metagenome assembly CAJHYJ01 (sample SAMEA7708361, study PRJEB35096) | sediment metagenome | biome: marine neritic benthic zone biome [ENVO:01000025]; feature: sediment [ENVO:00002007]; material: shallow marine sediment [ENVO:03000034] sea grass bed [ENVO_01000059] ...
CGAGGCGGTCGTCCGGAACGGTCTCCGGATCGAACCCGACCCCCCGGTCTCGCACGTACACCTCGACAACTCCACCGCCAGCCTCGGCATAGACATCGATCGTGTCGACGCCTGCATGTTTGGCTGCGTTGACGACTGCCTCTCGGGCGGCTGCCACCAACGACGCCAACGCATCGCTCATCTCGGCATCTCCCACCGCCACCAGTTGGACAGACGTCCGGTAGTCGCCTTCCACGTCCGCAGCCATGGCTCGAAGCTGACCTGCCAAGGTGCCATCAGCTGTTCCCTCCGACGCATAGAGCCACGACCGCAACTCTCGCTCTTGGCGGCGGGCCAACGTTCTCACCTCGTCCTGGTTGGGGGCGTTCCGCTGGATCAACGCCAATGTCTGCAAGACCGAATCGTGCAGGTGGCTGGCGACATCGGCCCGCTCCTCGGCCCGGGCGCGCTGCAGGCGCTCATCGGCCAGGCTCTCCTCGGCTTCTCGGCGGAGCCGATTCGACCGGCGCAGTACGCCGATCCCCCAGGTTGCCGGAGCCGCCACAAACGGAAAGACGAGGATGGCCCCTGACACCGCCGTGGCGTCGCCGGGCAACCGATCGGCGAAGGCCCGAACCAGCGCTCCGCCCGTGAGAACGGCCGTTGCCACCACGGCGCCTTGCAGCCCTTTGCCGTATATGCCGAGCAGCAGGGCGGAGATCGGATACCCGCCGTAGAAGTTCGATGCGCCGGCCCAATCCGGGACGAACAGCAGCAGCCCGGCGAAGACGACATCGGCGATCACTGCCGTCCAGGTCGACAGAACCTCGTGGCGCCGATACGAGAGCAGAAGGGTGGCGGCGGACCACAGGACGACGGCGATGGCAGCTCCGATGACGATCTCCGGACGGTCCGGGTCTTCGCGCAGTTCGATGGCGACCAGGATCAACAGCCAGACGGTGGCGATTGCTCGGTAGCCGACGACGATTCGCAGCAGCGAAACCTCGAAGCGAGGCAGCGTCGACGTTGTCATGGAGTGGACGGTACCGCTCGATCCTCCGATTCGGTGTCAGGCGGGACTGACCCGTCTCTCGGCCGGTTGATACGTCGTCGTCCGTAACAACGGGGTTCGTCCCGCCGCCACGATCGCTTCCTCGAATTCCTCCGGCGTCATCTCTTGACCATGAGCAGCCCCGGCGGACCGGGTGATGATCTCGCCCATCAGTGTGCCGCCGAGGTCGTTGCAGCCGGCGTCCAGCAGTCGGGCTCCCCCGTCCAACCCGAGCTTGACCCAGGACGCCTGGATGTTGTCGATGAGGCCATCGAACGCAAGGCGGGAAACCGAATGGATCAGCACGACTTCGTCCCAGGTTGGCCCGGGTCGCGAGCGCCCGCGCAGCCAGATCGGCGCGCCCATGTGTACGAACGGCAGAGGGACCATCTCGGTGAAGCCGCCGGTCCGGCGCTGGATCTCTCGAACCACTTCGATGTGATTGGCCCAGCTGACGGGACCATCGATGTGTCCGAACATGACCGTGGCGGTCGACCGGAGGCCCAGATCATGGGCGGTGAGCATCACCTCAGCCCACTGAGACGACCGGATCTTGTCGGGACACAGGTGCAGACGCACATCGTCGTCGAGAATCTCGGCCGCTGTTCCCGGGAGCGTCCCCAGACCGGCGTCTCGCAGGCGGGTCAAGAACGCACGAACCGGGACACCCAGAGTCTCGGCGCCCTGCCACACCTCGAGCGGCGTGAAGCCGTGGATGTGCATGTCGGGTAGCTCGGCCTTGATCGCCTCGACGACCCCTGCATAGAAGTCGCCCGTGAAGTCAGGATGGATGCCGCCCTGCAGTGTGACTTCGCCGGCGCCGCGGTCCCAGGCCTCACGCGCCCAGCCAACGATCTCGCCCGTCCCCATGAGATAGGGATCGCCACGCAGATTCAAGCTCTTTGGACCCTTCGAGAACGCGCAGAATCCGCACTTGAAGTAACACATGTTGGTGTAGTTGATGTTGCGGTTGATGACGTAGGTGACGACGTCACCGTTGACCCGCTGGCGAATCTGATCTGCGGTCCAGGCGACGGAGTCGACCTGGTTTCCGCGAGCCCGGAACAACGCCTCGACTTCGTCACGAGTGGGAGCCGTTCCCTCCAGCGACCGCTCCAGAATGGGTCGCAACGATCCGGCCCCGTCGAGACCGTCCGGTGACCGACCTTCGGTCCATGCCGCGTCGGCCCACTCGGCCGAGAATCGCTCAGCAGGAACCGGCGGCGACTCGTCCTTGCCGGGCGCCCAGGCGTACCGAGGTCGGGCTGCACTGCTCCCGTCGATCTGGTTGAGCCAGGCGGTGAACAGATCGCCGGTCAACTCCGTACGGGCGTCGTCAATGGGCACGCCAACAGGCAACGCCGTGCGTTCGATCAGCTCGACGTCGAGCGCATCGCGCAGCTCGCCGAGGAGGTCGACATCCCAGTCTCGGAGCAACAAGTCACCGGCGCCTGCTTCAACCGCGGCTACCGCAGCCCCAACCGTGTCAACGAACACGCTGACCGTCGCATCGATGGCCGGAAGCGTCGCGATCTGAACGGCGGAATCGACCGTGGATCGCCCCGTGCGAAGGAAGGAACACTGCGTGCGGGCAACTGCATCGATCACGGCCTCACGCTCTCCTGTGTCGATGACCGTGATCCGCCATCCGGGAACGCCTCGCTTCACCAGGCGAAGCGCTTCCGCGGGCTCCACAACGAAAGCAGCTGGATCGCCCTCTGCGACCCCGACCACCACCGGCAACACACCTCCCGCCAGCGACCCTGCTCGATCGTCAGCAGTGAGCTCTGAGAACTCGAGAGTGGTCGTGCCTTCCCGTCGCCGGGTGCTGGCAGTCAGCTCGTGCACGCCCTCAGCAGGGCGCGTCCGGAGGTAGGTGATCGTCATCGGGCTTCCTCCAGAGGTCTCACATATCCAGTGTCGTCGGTGGCATTCCGGATGTCGGGTAGAAGCGCCGAATCGATCCATTGATCGTGCATGAATTCGGGGTAGACCGGCAGGCGGGGTCGCAGCTCGAAGCCGGCCGCAGCAGTTCGTTGCTCGAGCTGGTCGAGGTGCGGCCAGGGCTGGTCGGGGTTGACCCAGTCGATGGTCAGCGGGCTGACGCCGCCCCAGTCGTTGATACCGGCATCGAGGTACTGCTCGTAGTGCTCGGTGAGGTTGGGCGGCACCTGCACGTTCATTTCCGGCCCGAAGATCCAGCGGCTCAAGGCAATGACTCGCGCAAAGAACTGTGGGATTGGCTCAGCATTGCGGCGCATTGGGGTGTCGGCCTTGGCCCGGAAGTTCTGGATGATGACTTCCTGGATGTGGCCGAACTCTCTCTGAAGCTCAGCGAGTGCAACGAGACTGTCGACGATCTCGGCAGGCTCCTCGCCGATGCCGATGAGCACGCCGGTCGTGAAGGGAATGCTGAGCTCTCCGGCTCCTCGCAGCGTGTCCATGCGGACTACCGGATCCTTGTCAGGGCACTTGTAGTGGGGCATGCCCGGTTCCATGAGCCGCGGTGAGATGTTCTCGAGCATCAGGCCCATCGACGGGTTCGACGGCCGCAGCGCCGCCAAGGCCTCCCGCGACATGATCCCGGGGTTGGCGTGCGGAAACAGATTGGTCTCGGCCCGAATCAGCTCGGCCGTCTGCACGACGTAATCAAGCGTCGTCTCCAAACCGAGGCCGTCCAGAAACTCCCGAGCGGCCGGCCAGCGGTCCTCGGGAGCGTCGCCCAAGGTGAGCAGCGCTTCTGTGCATCCATGCCGCTGCCCGGCTCGGACGATTGCCAGCACGTCATCGGGAGTCAGATACTCGCCCCCGGCGCCAGGTGGCTTTGCAAACGTGCAATACGTGCAGCGATCCCTGCACAGCGTGGTGAGTGGAACGAAGACTTTCCGGCTGTAGGTGACGGTCTTGCCCTTGCCCTCATTCCGCAGACGGGAGGCCTCGGCGAACAGCGGTCCCGCATCAACCCGACCGGTCATGTAGGCGAGCGCCAGCTCGGGATCGGGGAGGGGATGGGACATCGGCCAACGCTATCACGACCCTGGCGACAACTAGCCTGGCCGCCGTGCGGACGAGTGCAGTCATGCTGGCGCTGGTGGCGGTGGCGTGCAGTGCCACCAGCTCACCGACGACCACGACATCGACTGCCCCATCGACGACCACCACGACCTCCATGCCGGCACCGACAACCACGTCGACCGTGTCGAGCGCTTGTACCGGCACGTTCGCGTCCCGTGGCCCCGTCACCCGCTTCACCGATGCTGACGGCGACGCAGTGAATGTGACCGGCATCCTCTCAGAGAGCCTCGATGGCTGTGACCGAACCACTGTTCAGCTGTCCACGGCAGCCGGTGCGCCGGCCACGGGCACCGGCGATGTCTCCGTGGAATGGCTTGATGATCTGGGAGTGCTGCGGATTCAGCTGGGGTCCGTATTCGCGACGGCAGTCTCGGACCAGGTCTTCGAGTCACTGGTGTTGGACCGGCTGTACGTGGTCCGGTCGTTGGAGGGGTCACTGTTCATCGACCTGATCACATCGCAGCCAGCAACGGCCCAAGCACTGATCGAGTCGGATCCGGCCCGGGTGGTGGTCGAGCTCGTGCCATCGGGAGATGGTGTCGACGGCCAGCCCGTGGCAGACGGCCCCGTTGTGGTGACACACATCACCGCTGTCGATGGCTTCCCGCTCGTCATCGAGGGCTATTCCCGCACGTTCGAAGCGAACGTCTTGGCCCGCATCAATGGTGAGCTGGTGGGGTTGACGACGGCAGCGGACTGGCTGGAGACCTGGGGCGAGTTCCGCATCGACGTGGCAGCTGCTCCGGACGAGCCTGAGGAGCTGTTTGTGGGATCCGACTCCCCACAAGACGGGTCGCCGGAGGGCGTGACTATTCCGCTGCCTTTGCCCTGAGCAGCCCTTCGAGAGGAGCAACGATTACGACGCCCTCTTCGAGATCGACTTCTGGGACGAGCTCGTCAACGAATGGGATCTCGGAACGGACTCCATCGACATCCACGACCAGGCGGTCTTGGGCATCGCCGAAGTGCACGGCGACAACAGTTCCGAGATGTACCCGACCGGCGTCGACAACCTTCAGCCCCACCAGATCTTCGGGCCAGAATTCGCTGGCTTCGAGAGAGCGGCGTTGATCAGGATCGATCGTGAGCGTCCGGCCCCGGAATCCCTCAGCTTCGGTGCGGTCGGTGATCTCCGCGAACGCGACGATCCGGCCGTGGTTGCCCTGGCGGGCACCGGTCACGGTCAGGGAATCACCTCTATCGGTGAGCAGTTCAGAGCCCTTGGCGAAACGATCGTCGGGACTGTCTGAAACGACGACTACTTCCCCGCGTATGCCGTGAGCACGGGAGATGTAACCGATTGGAAGACGATCGTCAGTCGAGGAATTCAACCCCGGCCGTGAGCCCTTCTTCTTCGGCGGCTGCCTGAGCCAGCGTTCGGATCGCTCGGGCGACACGCCCACGGCGGCCAATGACTCGACCCATGTCGGACTTGGCGGTTCTGACCTCAGCTGTGACCTCTTCGGGGCCCTCTTCGACGATGGTGACTTCCACCGACTCGGGATCGTCCACGATGGCACGCACGACGTGGTTCACGACACGCTCGACAATGACGCCCTTACTCATCGCTATCAGCCTCCGCAGACGCAGACTCGGGAGTCGGCACTGCCTCTTCAGTCGGGGCTTCCCCAGTCGGAGCTTCCCCAGTCGGAGCTTCCCCGGCCGGGGCTTCCTCAGCAGGCGCCTCCTCGACCGGTGCATCCTCGGCGACCGGGGCCGGGCCACCGACAGTGTGGATATCGCCACGCTTCACCTTGAACGAGGAGATCGCACCCGAGATCTCGAGCAGCTTGCGGGCTCGATCCGTGGGCTGGGCGCCCTTGGACAGCCAGTCAGCAGCTCGCTCGTTGTCGATCTCGACGACCGAGGGCTCTTGGCGCGGGTCGTATCGACCGATCGCCTCGATGTAGCGACCATCGCGAGGCCTGCGCCCGTCGATCACCACCACGCGGTAATAGGGCTGCTTCTTCTTGCCCATTCGCATCAGGCGAATCTTGACCGCCATCCGTCTACCTCTTCCTTCGCTGCTGCCCAAGGCCGGCGGGGAGACCGGGGAGACCCGGAATCGACCGCCCGTCCGCGAGCGCCTTCATCATCTTTTGGGTTTCAGTGAACTGTTTGAGCAGTGCGTTCACCTGTTGCGGGCTCGATCCGGAACCGCGCGCAATGCGCCGCTTCCGACTTCCGTCGATGACTTTGGGGTTCCGCCGCTCATGCGGCGTCATCGATCGAATGATGGCTTCGACCCGGGCCATGTCCTTCTCGGACACGTCAACATCCCGAAGCATCGATCCGGCGCCGGGCAGCATAGCAAGCAGGCCCTGCAGCGGCCCCATCCGGCGCAGCTGCTGGAACTGGGTGAGGAAGTCCTCGAACGTGAACTCGGCCTTCCGCATCTTGTCGGCCATGGCCACGGCTTCCTGCTCGTCCCACGTCGCCTCGGCCTTCTCGATCAGCGTCAAGACATCGCCCATGCCCAGAATCCGCGATGCCATGCGCTCCGGATGGAAGACCTCGAAGGCGTCGAGGTCTTCGCCGATCGCAGCGAACTTGATTGGTCGACCCGTGACCTCCCTGACGGAAATCGCCGCACCGCCGCGGGCATCGCCGTCGAGCTTCGAGAGGATGATCCCGGTCAGGTCGGCATATTCGAGGAAACCCGTCGCCACATTCACGGCGTCCTGGCCGGTCATCGCATCGACCACCAGGAGCACTTCGTCCGGGCTCACGGCCTTCTGAACGGCGGCCAGCTCGTCCATCAGATCCTTGTCTATGGCCAGACGCCCGGCGGTGTCGACGATGACAACATCGCTGCCGTTGCGGTCGGCTTCCTTCATCGCGGCTTTGGCCACTCGGGCCGGCTTCGACTTGGCATCGGCGAATACGGGTACGCCAATTCGTTTGCCAAGCGTCTGGAGCTGTTCGATGGCGGCGGGCCGCTGGAGATCGGCGGCAACCAGCATCGGGTTGCGGCCGTTCGACTTGAGGTGCTTCGCCAGCTTGGCCGCGGTCGTCGTCTTACCCGACCCCTGCAGACCTGCGAGCACGATGCGGAGTGGCGGTGAGGCAGGCCGGGCAAGACCCTCGGCTTCGGTGCCAAGGGTGGCCATCAACTCTTCGTTCACGATCTTGATGACCTGCTGGCCGGGACTCAGCGCCTTCTGAACCTCGGCGCCGACAGCTCGTTCCTTGATGCGGCCGATGAGATTCTTGGCCACCGACACGTTGACGTCGGCCTCGAGTAAGGCAAGGCGGACTTCACGCAGCGTGCTGTCCACGTCCGACTCGGTCAGCTTTCCTTTGCCGCGCAGCGAGGTGAAGATGCCGCCGAAGCGGTCGGTGAGGGACTCGAACATGGGGGCAGAAGTGTAGGAACCACGCGATAGCTACTGGCCACTGTTGGCTACCAGTCGCGAGTTACGAGTTACGAACGGCGCTTGCCACATGCGTAACCCCTAGCCCGTATTCCGTCAGCCGTATTCCGTCGGCCGTTCCTCAGCCCAAGTGGGCGTCCGCCAGGTAGATCGCTCGCCGGAGCGGCTCCACCTTGAGGATCGTTCCGGTGATGAGGACCTCGGACCCCCGGTCCGGAGGCGAGCCACCTGCCAGGTGGGCAATGGCGACGACGTCGCCCGCGCCGGCTCGGTTGCCCGTGACCCTGCCGACCACTGCTTCGACCCTGGCGCCTGGGCCCGCATCACGAAAATCGAAGTCTCGCGTCACCTTTCGGGAAGACCGTACGGGACCAACCACCAACAACGTCCGGCCGGCGTACTTCTCAGCAACGACGTTGTTCGCCTCGAATGAAAGGCGGCGAGTCGCGAAGACGTCATCAATCAGTTCTTCCAACGTGACGAGTCCCATCTCGACCGGTTCCTCGGTGGACTCGACTTCGGGTTCAACCGTCGTCTGGTCGATCGGAGCCGGTTCGACCGGTTCGGCTTCCGAAATGGGCGGCGCCGGGTCTGGCGAATCCGGCAGCTCGTGAGCCTCGATCCACGGATCGTCGATCGGCGGTGGTGGAGGCGGTGCCGAATAGACGGGGGCGGGCCGATCGAGCGAAGCCTGATCCTCGCCCACCATGGCGTCTGCCAGTGCCAGCAATCGCCGGCCATGATCGACGAGCACTGTCGAAGATTTGTACTGATTCGTCGTCCTCCACGTGATGTCGCTGTTGGTGACTTTGAGTCCCGGTAACGCCGAAGTTGCCCCAGTCAGAGCAGCGCGCCGATCAGACGTGAGGAAGCCTGAGATCGCGGCCGCATCGGACCCGGACACCATGAACTTCGAATCGAAGCTGGGGTCGCCCACTTGGAAGTCCTCAGCTCCGAAGGCCTTCAGGAGCTTCCGGCCAGGTGTTTCCATCGTCAGCGTCATGGAGAACGGTGTGGACGGAAACGAAAGCCGCCATTCACGCACCGTGTTGTTGTTGCCACCACTCTTCTCGGTCAACTCGACTCGAGTGACGCCCCGCACCCCCCGAATCGTCCGTTTCGTGAAGACTGCACCCGGCTGAAACTCCAGACCGAGCTGACGGGCAGCATCCGCCCAAGCCGCGTTGATGTTCTTGGCGTACTGAGACGCAACCCTGATCACTGCGGCGACGGCGCCGAGAATGAGGAGCCCAACAAAGATCTCCATGGGCTGATACTACGAACCGTTCTGGACCTTCACGACACCCCGGTACAGTCCTCGCCATGATCCTCCCTGATCGCGATGAGGCGCTCCGCGCCGACATCAGACGCTTGGGCACTCAACTGGGCCAATCGCTGGTGCGCCAGGAAGGCCAAGAGCTGCTCGATCTGGTCGAGGAAGTGCGGAGCTTGACGAAGGAGCTGCGGGACGCCCCTGGCGAGAACGACGCCGCCCGGCTCGAACAGATGCTCGAAGGTGTTGACCTCGAGACGACCATCGAATTGGTTCGAGCGTTCACCTCGTACTTCCACCTTGCCAACGTGGCCGAGCAGACCCATCGAGTTGATGAGTTGGCAGCCCGCGCCCCCGCCGAGCACGAGTGGCTAGAAGCGACGTTCGATCGCATGGCCGCGGGCGGCACGACTGCCGCCGACATCGCTGCGTTGTTGGGCCGACTCGAGCTGCGACCCGTGTTCACAGCCCATCCCACCGAGGCGGCCCGTCGCTCGATCCTCACCAAGCTGGCCGGCATCGCCGAGCTGCTCGAGCAGCGGCTGGACCCGCGCTCCACAAAAGGCGAGCTGCGAGCTATCGATCGGAGGATCTCCGAGATCATCGACTTGGTGTGGCAGACCAACGAGATCCGAAGGGAACGCCCGGACCCTCGAGATGAGGCCGGTTCGACACTCTTCTACTTCGCAGAGCTGTTCAACGTCGTTCCCGACCTGCTCGATGAGTTGGACCATCAGCTCGAACGCTTCGGTGTTGAGCTTCCCTCTGACGTCGCACCCATCCGATTTGGGACGTGGGTAGGGGGCGATCGGGACGGCAATCCGTACGTCACACCAGATGTCACCCGGGAGGTGCTGGCCATTCAGCACGAGCACGCACTTCGCTACCTCATCGAGGCGGTCGAGACACTGGCAACGGAGCTGTCCCCGTCGACCGAAGTACATCCAGTGTCCGAGGAACTGGCTGAATCCCTCGAGTCAGATCGCGAGCATCTGCCGGCCGTCTTCGAACGCTTCGGCGATCTCAATGCAGAAGAGCCGTACCGGCTGAAGTGCGCGTTCATCCACGAGCGGCTCCACGCAACGCGCCGCCGGATCGCTGATGGCAGCCGACACGTGCCCGGTGTCGACTACGAATCCCCGGACCAGCTCATCGCGGATCTCCTGGTCATGCAACGCTCCCTGACCGCCAACCAAGGTCACCTGATCGCTGAGGGAGGCCTTGCTCGACTCATCCGGATGGCCACGGTGTTCGGATTCCACCTGGCGACCATGGATGTGCGCGAGCACGCCCGTCACCATCACAGCCTCTTGGCTGAGCTGTATCTCCGGATCGGGACCGACTACGAGTCCCTCAATCCCAGCCAGCGACAGGAGCTGCTGGCCGGCGAGCTCACATCGGCAAGGCCCTTGCGATCACCAATCGCCGAGTTGACCGACGGCGCGGCCAAGACCATGGCTGTATTCGAAACCATCCGAGAGGCTCTCGACACCCACGGTGAGGTGATCGAGTCCTACATCGTCTCGATGACCCGAGGGGTCGACGACATCCTGGCGGCAGTGGTGCTGGCACGAGAGGCCGGCCTCGTCGACGTTCACTCGAAGGTTGCCCGCATCGGATTCGTTCCGTTGCTGGAAACGATCGACGAACTGCAGGCAGCCGGTCGGATCCTCGACGACCTCCTGTCCGAGCCGTCGTATCGAACGCTCGTCGAAGCCCGCGGCAACGTCCAAGAGGTCATGCTGGGGTACTCCGACTCGAACAAGCACGGTGGCATCACTACCTCACAGTGGGAGATCTATCGAGCGCAGCGCGAGTTGCGCAACGTGGCGAGGAAGCACGGAGTACTGCTCCGCCTGTTCCACGGCCGGGGTGGGACCGTGGGACGGGGTGGCGGCCCCACTCACGCCGCAATCCTCGCCCAACCCTTCGGCACCATCGATGGACCAATCAAACTGACCGAGCAGGGCGAAGTGATCTCGGACAAGTACGGCCTGCCTGGACTGGCCCGCCGTAATCTGGAGTTGACCCTGGCAGCAGTGGTCGAGGCATCAACGCTCCACCGCCAAGCTCGCCAACCGGACGAAGTCCTGGATCGCTGGGACGATGTCATGACCACAGTCAGCGCGGCCGCAATGCAGCGCTATCGATCGTTGGTCGATTCCCCCGGCCTCGTTGAGTACTTCCTTGGCTCAACCCCCGTCGACGAGCTTTCGGCTCTCAATATCGGTTCCCGGCCCAGCCGGCGCCGGGGCGGTCAGCAGCTCGACGACCTGCGGGCGATCCCCTGGGTGTTCGGATGGACCCAGACCCGCCAAATCGTGCCGGGATGGTTCGGCGTTGGTTCAGGGCTGAAGGCCGGACGAGAAGCCGGTCACGAAGCGGCCATCGTCGAGATGTACGAGACATGGTCATTCTTTCGGACGTTCCTGTCCAACGTCGAGATGACACTTGCCAAGACTGATCTGAACATCGCCAGTCGCTACGTAGAGCTACTCGTGCCTGAGGAGCATCGCGGCCTTCTCGACGTGATCAAGTCCGAATACGACCTGACCATCGCCGAAGTCCTTCGGATCACGGGCGAGTCGAGCCTGATCGAGAACACACCGGTGCTGCAACGGACGCTCAACGTCCGGGATGCCTATCTCGACCCGCTTCACGCTCTCCAGGTCTCACTGCTCGCCCGATCCCGGGACGACACGCCTGACGACCCCGAGCTGCGCCGGGCGCTGCTCCTGACGGTCAATGGCATAGCGGCAGGTCTGCGCAACACCGGCTGAATCACCCGTTTAGGGTCCGGTACCGCCAAAGCTTCCAGGGAGAAACCACTGTGCAGGTGACATCGGTCGATCACCCACTGGCTCAGCACTACCTGACGATCCTCAGAGATCGCGGTACCGAGCCCGAGCAGTTTCGGGAGACGACGCGCCGATTGGCGTACACACTGGTCATGGAAGCAACCCGCGAGGCCGACACCGCTCCCGTCCAGATCGAAACCCCTCTCGAGGCGACGACGGGCACACGACTGGCCAAGGACCTCGTGGCGGTGGCTGTCCTGCGGGCCGGCCTGGGACTGCTCGACGCAGTCGTGGACATGCTCCCAGAAGTCAAGGTGGGATATCTCGGCGTCGCCCGAGACGAGGAAACCGCCCAACCCCACGAGTACTACACGAAGCTGCCGGACCTCTCGAACGCCCTCGTGATGATCCTCGAGCCGATGTTGGCCACCGGCGGATCGCTGTCTTGGGCAATCGGACGAGTCAAGGAGCTGGGCGCCACGGACATCAGCGCCCTCTGTGTTGTGGCAGCCCCGGCGGGCATCGAGCGAATCGAAGAGGACCACCCGGAGACCAAGCTGTTCGTCGGGGCGGTAGATGCCGGACTCAACCACAAGTTCTACATCCGGCCGGGCCTGGGCGACATGGGTGATCGGCTCTTCGGCACATTCTGAGTGTCGAACTTCGAGGAGGCCGTCCAGCGGGTGATTGCCTCGCTGCAGCCGGGCGAAGTGATGAGCTACGGCGAAGTGGCCGCCGAGGCGGGATTTCCGGGGGCTGCTAGAGCAGTCGGGAACTTCCTACGTACCAGCGAGGGTCTCCCGTGGTGGCGCGTGGTCCCCGCATCCGGCAAGCTCGCCACCGACCGCATCCACCGTCAGGGCGAACGCCTCCGCGCCGAGGGCGTGACGGTCAGAAACGGGCGCGTCATCCGCTGAGCTCGAGCACGAGCCCGTAGGACGAATCGGCTTCGTACTTGGCGGTCTGGGTCCAGCCGAATGAGCCGGCCAGATCAACCATGTCCGCGGGGTCCTGCAACCAGTAGTCGAACCAGGGTCCCTGCAGGTTCCGCCAACGATTCCGGAGACGCAGCTGAGCCGGAGGCTTGCCGGCGGCGACATTCGCTGCCTGATACTCCAGGTGGATCGGATCATCGGTGGCGGGCGGGCGGCCGGTTCCCATGATGCGGGCTCCCGGGTTGGCCAACTCCGTCAACCGGCCCAAGAAACGAGGAGCATGCTCCGGGTTCTCCAACAGACCGAGGTTGTTGCCCAGGAGCAGGAATCCGTCGAAGCCAGGCCCGTCATACTCGAACACCGTGCCGAGGAAAGTCTCGAGCCCGCGCTGCCGGCACACCTCCACGGCACCACGCGACACGTCGAGAGCGACGACGTCCAGTCCTCTGTCCACCAGCTCCAATGCGAAGCGTCCGGCTCCGGCACCAACGTCGAGCACTCGACCATCGGCGTGGCCGAGCACAGCCTGCTCGATCGCATGCCAGGGACGGTCACCTTCGAAGTAGATGTCGGCTGAGAAGGACTCGATCAGGCCGTCCTCGCGTTCGACCATGTGCGTCCCCGCCGCTCCGCCCCGCTCGAGGTGAGCCAAGAGTGCCGCTCCGAACGCATCACCTTCCATGGAGCCCAGCATGACCGATCTCGGCTGACGATGGTGCCCAATTTCGGATCAGCCGGATTCCTTTCCAGGGTCCCTTCTCCAAGTGCCATTCGGCCTGGTGGCGGGCCGATTTGCCCATTGATGTATGGGCCCTGCACAGCGACGATGGGAGCGCCACCATTCATTACCAGGAGGGACTTCGATGCGGAGCTTCATGGGTCGCGACATCCTGTCGCTCGAGGACTTCACCCGAGCTGAGTTCTTGCACGTCTTCGACGTTGCACGAGAGCTCGAACCGATTGCCGTGGAACGGCGCAATATCGATCTGTTGGCCGAGAAGATCCTCGTCACAGCCTTCTATCAACCATCCACCCGGACCCGTCTCGCCCACGAGACCGCCATGCTGCGGCTGGGCGGTCGTGTTCACGGCTTCTCCGACGCCAAGATGACGCGGGCCGGCGACTTCTACCAGGAATCCTTGAAGGACACCGCCCACATGCTCGAGTACTACGGCGACGTCATCGTGATGCGCCACTTCCAACAGGGAGCACCCCATGAGGTCGCAAAATGGGCGTCGATCCCTGTCATCAACGGTGGCGACGGGTGGGGCGAGCATCCGACGCAGATACTCACCGACTTCTACACCGTCCTTCGGGAAAAGGGCACGATGGATGGCCTCACGTTCCTCTGCATCGGCGACATGCGCATGCGGACCATGCACTCACTCGGCTATGCGTTGAGCCAGTTCGACTCGAACGCCATCTTCGTCGGCCCTCCCGAAATGTCACTCACCGACGAGTTCAAGGCCGAA
>CAJHYJ010000319.1_pt1 | contig 13722 bp, 15 predicted proteins | sample 9198711 | NCBI WGS metagenome assembly CAJHYJ01 (sample SAMEA7708361, study PRJEB35096) | sediment metagenome | biome: marine neritic benthic zone biome [ENVO:01000025]; feature: sediment [ENVO:00002007]; material: shallow marine sediment [ENVO:03000034] sea grass bed [ENVO_01000059] ...
AACGGGCCAAAGCCTCCAGGGGCGCCGAACCCGCTGAAGCCGCCTGACGCGACCATGCGCCTGACTTCGTCGTACTCGCGGCGCTGATCTTCGCTGGAGAGCGTGGCGTAGGCCTCAGAGATCTGCTTGAACCGGTCTTCGGCGGCGGGATCGTCGGGATTGGCGTCGGGGTGATACTGCTGAGCGAGCTTGCGATACGCGCGTTTGATCGCTTCCTGATCGGCGCTCTGCTCGACGCCCAGGACCTTGTAGAAGTCTTTCTCGACCCAATCGCGATTCACTCGGTCTCCTCGGAGGCTCCTGCTGCTTCCTCGAGGGCAACCATCGAGGCACGCAGGACTCGACCTCGGAAGCGGTAGCCCCTGCGCAGCTCCTGTGAGACGACCAGCTGATCAGCACCCGCCGGTGCCATGACGGCTTCGTGCACTGCCGGATCGAACGGCTCACCGTCGGCCGGAATCGGTTCGAGACCCAGGCGAGCCAAGGCGTCGCTCAGTTGGCTGAACGTCCCTTGCATCCCGTTCAGAAGACGCCGCTCTGTCTCCGTTTGGATCTCTTGGGTGAGCCCGGCGTCGAACGAGTCGAGGATCGGGAGAAGCTCTAGGACCACCGATTCCACGGTGGCCATCTTCTGCTGCTCCTGGTCGCGCGCCACTCTCTTGCGGTAGTTGTCGAAGTCGGCCGCGACCCGCTGTAGGTCTGCGGTCCGCTCCTCAGCATCGTTCCGGGCGCGAGCGAGTTCGCTCAGGAGCATCTCAACTGCGTCTTGCGGTCCGTCGGGAAGATCGATGCCGAGGTCGCTTGCGGTGAGGGGCGGAGCGTCTCCGACGGCGGCCACGAAGCCTTCGGTCTCAACCGTTGGCTCCTCGATGTCCGCGGGCGCGGTGGTTTCGTCTGTCATGAGTATCTCCGTGGGGACGAGGCGCTCAGGCCTCGTCCCCTTCGTCGATGATCTCGGCCTCGACGACGTCCTCGTCGTCGCTGTCCTCCTCCGGCCCACCTTCGTCGGCAGGCTCGGACTGCTCCTGAGCCTGCGAGTAGATCCGTTGGGCCAGCGCCTGGCTGGCTGTGAGCACGGATTCGATCTTGCCGCGCAGTTCCTCGGTGGTGGCGTCCTCCTTGGCGGCAACCTCCCGAAGCTCGCCCAACGCCGCATTGATCGAGGTCTTCTCGTCCTCCGTCAGTGTCTCGGCATGCTCTTCGAGCAGTTTCTCGGTCTGTCGAACGATCTGGTCGGCCTGGTTGCGGGTCTCCGCCAGCTCGCGACGGGTGGCGTCCTCAGCCGCGTGTTGCTCGGCATCGCGGATCATCGTGTCGATCTCGTCCTTGCCGAGGGCGGTGCCGCCGGTGATCGTCAGCGCTTGCTCGCGACCGGTGCCGAGGTCCTTGGCGTTCACTGACACGATGCCGTTGGCATCGATGTCGAACGTCACTTCGATCTGCGGCATCCCTGCCATGGCGGGCGGAATGCCCGTCAGGTTGAATTTGCCGAGGCTCTTGTTGTCGTTTGCCATTGCCCGCTCGCCCTGCAGGACGTGGATCTCCACCTCCGGCTGATTGTCGGCTGCGGTGGTGAATGTCTCCGACCGTCGGGTCGGGATGGTCGTGTTTCGCTCGATCATCTTCGTCATGACGGAGCCCTTGGTTTCGATGCCGAGCGTGAGCGGCGTCACATCGAGGAGCAGGATGTCCTTGACGTCACCTCGGAGGACCCCTGCCTGGAGGGATGCGCCACCCGCCACGACTTCGTCGGGGTTCACGCCCTTCTGCGGCTCTTGACCGGCGAGCGTCGTGACAACGTCGACGACTGCGGGCATCCGAGTAGAACCGCCGACCAGCACGACGTGGTCGAGCTCGTCGAGCGAGATGCCGGCATCCTTGATGGCCTGCTTGAAGGGTGCTTTCGTACGCTCGAGCAGATCTTCGGTCATCTTCTCGAACTCGGACCGAGTGAGTTTCTTCTGCAGATGAAGGGGGCCTTCTGCGGTTGCCGTGACGAACGGGAGGTTGACCTCTGTCTCGGGCACCGTGGACAGCTCGATCTTCGCCTTCTCGGCGGCATCCTTGAGGCGCTGCATTGCCATTGCGTCTTGGGAGAGATCGACGCCGCTCTCGTTCTTGAACTCAGTGACCAACCAATCGATGACTGACTCGTCCCAGTCGTCGCCACCGAGTTGCGTGTCTCCCGATGTCGCCTTCACCTCGAAGACGCCCTCACCGATCTCGAGCACGGACACGTCGAACGTTCCGCCACCCAGGTCGAACACGAGGATCGTCTCGTCTTTGCCTTTGTCGAGCCCATAGGCGAGTGAGGCGGCCGTTGGCTCGTTGATGATCCGGAGCACTTCCAGGCCGGCGATCTGGCCGGCTTCCTTGGTCGCTTGGCGTTGGGCATCGCCGAAGTAGGCGGGAACGGTGATGACGGCCTGCGTCACCTCGTCGCCGAGGAACGCCTCTGCGTCGCGCTTGAGCTTCATCAAGATGCGGGCGGAGACCTCCTGTGGCGTATAGGTCTTGCCATCAGCCTCGATCGACCAGTTCGTGCCCATGTGACGCTTCACCGAGCGGATGGTCTTCTCGGGGTTGGTGATGGCCTGACGCTTGGCGACTTCGCCGACCAGGACCTCACCGTCCTTGAACGCGACCACGGATGGAGTGGTTCGGGAGCCTTCGGCGTTGGGGATGATCGTCGGATCGCCGCCGTCGAGGGTGGCGATGACGGAGTTGGTTGTGCCGAGGTCGATACCTACTGCGCGTGCCATGGGAGTCCTTCCAAAGATTGAGCGGTTTCAGCAAGTATAACCTGAGTCAGACACACTCATATTCCCGAGCTGTCGACGCGGGAGGCACGAGAAACGGCCCGGAAACCCGGGCCGCTTCTTCGTCCAGGGGGGACGGACGAACGTCAGACGATGGATCCGAGTGCAGCGCCCACGGCGAGCAGGCCGAGGCCCAGTCCGAACAACCGGGTCACGTTGAGCTGGCTCGGCAGCCGCAGCTCGATCGCCTGATCCATGATTCCGGCAATCGCCACCATGATGATGATTCCTGCCAGGCCCAACAGCACGGCACTGGTGATCTGTGGGAACAGCACCGCTACCGGGATGACCGCCGCAGCCAGAATCACGGCAGCCCACTGCACACGCTGAAGCTGTGGCAATCGGATCCGTCGACGGGAAGGCTGGGCCAATTCCGGCGCAGCATCCTTGGCGGTCGTCGTGGTGACAGCTTCCGCCTCGCTTGTTGCTGCGGCAAGCTTCTCGGACTTCTCGATCTTGGCCCGCTGACGCGCCTCACGCTTCTGCTCGCGCTGCTCGTCACGTTGCTTGGCTCGGTCGGCCCGCTTGGACGTGCGCTCCTTCGGTGGTGTCGCAACCGGGACAGGCTCTTCGATCATCGGAGGCGGGGGCGGCGCCGGTGCCTCATCGGCGGGAGTGAGCACAGGGGCCGTCACCGTGATTCCTCGGAGCCACGGGTCAGCTCCCGGCTCGGCGGCGGCACCCTCGGGCACCTGGAGCTGGTGCTCGTCGAACAGCTCGATCTTCCGCTTGGCGCTGGCCTTGCGGCCGATTCTGGGGCGCTTGATGCGGAGGATCTTGTCGTTGCGTTCCTTGGCCGTCTTGGCGGCGAGGGATGCTCCTTGCTCGAGCGCCTTCTCGAGTTGGTCAGCGTCGGGCGTCATGAAGACGACGACTTCGTCGTCGACCGCGATCGTGATGACCTGGCCCTTGTGAGCGATGTCGAGCGTGTCGATACTCCAGTTTCCGAGGTTGTCCTCACCGGCCTGGAGGGAGAGCCGGTCCTCGGTGACGATCACGGCGCCGTCGGTGGCTGACAGATTGCCGGCCACCCGCACCGTGCCTGGGAATGCGGGCACGAAGGACTCCTTCGCCGTCTGGTGCCTCCAAGCCGCCCACGGTGCGTGTCAGTATAGCTACGCACAGTGACACGCAACAGAACTAGTCACTCTCTGAGGATGTCAGGTTGCAGGCTCGGGTCGGCGCCGTCAGGGACCGAGTGATTGGATGTACGTGACGATCTGGTTCACCTCACCGATCGACAGCGTGTCTCGGTATTGGGGCATCACCGCCGCCGGGTAGCCGTCGACGATCTGTGCTCTCGGCTCGAGGATCGACTGACGCAAGTACGCGGCATCGGCGACCACGTCTGTCCCATCCGCAAGCGTACGTACCGACCCGGCCAGTCCCGCCCACGACGGACCGGTCAAGGTGGAGCCGTCGATCGAGTGGCACGCGGTGCACCCCTGCGCGTTCGCTAGCGCTTCGCCGTCAGCCGACACGGCGGCGCCGGCCATCGGATCGCGATCGATGCCGCCCGGCGACGCGATCCACATCATCACGGCGAGCGCAATCGCAGTCGTGAAGAAGGCCCCGATTGCTGCGCCTGCGAAGAAGCTGGCCGGTTTGCCAAACGGCCAGGTGGTCCCGTCCCATTCGGACATGCGTCAAGCTCAACAGACTCCGGCGTCTCGGCCTAGCGCTAGACGGCACACGTCTGCCAGGACCTTTGGCCCTGGGCTCAGAGCAGGACGACCCCGACGATGGTCGAGAACGTTGGGAAGGAATCAAGCATGGGCCTCTCACGCCGTGAGTTCTTGCTGATCGGCGCCGCGGCCGGCGCGGTTGCCGCGGCCGGAGTGGTGCTACCGATATCGATTCTGGCTCGTGACGGTGAGTCTGGCGGGTTGGCCATGCTGGGCGTGTTCGATCGGCGGCGCATCGGGTCCCTCGCCGACTTCCGCGACGGCGGAGAGATCAGGTTCGACTACCCACTCGATGGTCAAGCCAACATCGCTGTCAAGCTGGGCACGCAGGCCCACGGAGGCGTCGGTCCGGACGGCGATATCGTGTCCTACTCCAGGCTCTGCACGCACATGGGTTGTGCTATCGACGATTTCCAGGCCGAGCACGGCGTTCTAGGCCCCTGTCCGTGCCACTTCTCGACGTTCGATCTCGGCGCGGACGGCCAAGTCGTGCTCGGCCAGGCAACGCAGAACCTTCCGCGGGTCCTGCTCGAGGTGGAGGACGAACAGGTCTACGCGACGGCGGTCTTCCGGCTTGTGTACGGCTATCACAACACGTTGGCGGGGGTATGACATGACCGCTCTCTCGAGTCCCTCATCAGTCCCGCTCCCCCCGTCAGACGCCATCGAGAAGAACATCTGCTGTGAGTACTGCCCAGTGGCGTGCGGCTACAAGGTGTATCTCTGGCCAGTCGGCCTCGAAGGCGGCCCAGCCGCTGCGGACAATGCGTTCGGAGTCGACTTCCCGACAGCCCCACTGTCGGGCAAGTGGCCGTCCGAGAACATGTACACCGTCACCAACTTCAACGGCACGCCACACCACACGATCGTGATTCCGGACGCCGACATACAGAGTGTCAATGTCGGCGGCACCCACAGCGTTCGAGGTGGTGCCCTCGCCAAGAAGCTCTACAACCCGAACGATGCGACCGCCGATCGGTACCTGCGCCCGATGCTTCGCGTTCGAGGCGACCTGGTGCCAATCTCGTGGGAGATGGCCACCGACCTCGTGGCCAAGCTGTCGATGCATGTGCTCGACAACTACGACGAGCTGGCATGGGGCATGAAGATCTACTCGTACGAGTTCTTCGAGAACACCTATGCAGCGTCCAAGTTGGCGCTCCTGAACATCGCCACGCCCAACTTCTCGCCTCACCATGCACCGGCTGAGGGCGACGATGTGCCCGGGCTGTCCGATTGCGGCATCGATGCGTTTGGGTCTGCCTTCGAGGACGACAGGGCTGCGGATGTGTTGTTCATCGCAGGGTCGGACCCTTACGAAACCAAGACGGTGCGCTTCACGACCTGGCAGGCACCGGGTGGCGCCACGATCATCTATGTCGATCCGCGCCGCACATTCACCGCTGCATACGCCGAGAACAACGGTGGGCTGCATCTGCAGCTGCTGCCTGGGACAGACACCTGCCTCTACAACGCCATCGTCCGGGAGATCATCGATCAAGGCTGGGAGGACCGAGAGTTCGTCGACCAATACGTTGCGTCCCGCAGCGAGCTCGATGACGAGGGATCCTGGCGCCGGCTGATGTTCGGCCGGAGTTTCGAGGAAATCCGTGAGTACCTGTTCTCACACGAGGATTTCACGCTGGAGGGAGCTGAGCGAGAGACCGGCGTTCCCGCTGAGAAGATCCGCCAAGCAGCGGAGTTGCTGACTGGAGGCGGAGGTGAGCGACCCAAGTCGACGATCCTCTTCGAGAAGGGTGTCTACTGGTCGCACAACTACGAGAACACCGCCGCAATCGGCAATCTCGGCGTTGTGACGGGCTCCGTAGGTCGGGAAGGCCGGGCCATCTCCCGCATGGGAGGACACCAGCGCGGCGGGATGAAGGCTGCGGGCTACCCGCACGAGAAGTCACCCGACGAGTACCAGGGCCACAAGCTCGAGATGGACACCGAGCGTTGGTTCGTCCAGGGCAATACACGATTCCGCTGGATCGTTGGCACCAACTGGCTCGGCGCCATGGGGGCTACCCAATCGTTGGTCGATGCCACCCGCCGCCTCACGTCGCTGGGCCCCATGGTCCCGTCGACGGATCCCGACGAGGCATTCGAGGCTTTGCGAGACCGGATGGACGCGGGCGGCACGGTGATCGTGCACCAGGAGATCTATCCCAACGACTCGACTCCGTATGCAGACATCATCCTGGCTGCAGCCGCATGGGGCGAGGACCAATACACCCGCAACAACGCCGAGCGCCGACTGCGCCTCTACGAGAAGATCGCTGATCCCCCTGGCGAGTCCAAGCCGGACTGGCAGATCTTTGCCGAGGTCGGTCGGAAGATGGGATTTGAAGGCTTCGACTGGGCCGACACGAACGAGATCTTCGAAGAGACGGCTCCCCGGGCCTCAGGCCGCAAGGACTACACAGCGCTCATCGAGAAGGCTCAGGCCGACGGGGTGAGAGCGCACGACCTGCTGCGGACCTACGGCAACGACGGGATTCAGACACCGCTGTCACTCGAGGGCGGCGAGCTCGTGGGGACCAAACGGCTTCATGCCGATCTCACCTTCAAGACCAACTCAGGCAAGGCCAACTTCGTGCTGGCCGATTGGGACGAGGTCAAGGCGCGCAACGAGATACTCGGACCGACGGGCGATGAGCTGTGGGTCACCAACGGCCGCGTCAATGCGCTGTGGAACAACTTGTTCGACAACGCCAGGCGGTTCATCTCAACTGAGCGTTGGCCGATGAACTTCCTCGAGATCTCGCAGAACGACGCCGACGATCGAGGGATTGTTTCCGGCGATCTCCTGTCGATCGAGTCGGACAACGTCCGCGACCAGCTCGGCAATGCAACGACGGGTTCGTTCACGGCGGTTGCCTACGTGACGCCGATGGTGCCTGATGGCGTGACCTTCACGTACTTCCTGTTCCCAGGTCAGCCGGCGAACGTGATCACACCGGGCGACACCAGCCTCCAGCCGCTCAACCTGCGCTACAACTTCAAGCTCGGGAAGGGCCGGGTGACGAAGATCGGCACGACCGACCTCGTTGGGAGAATGAGCTTCGCTCCGAGGAACATCGCACCGAGTGTCAACTGAGTCGATCAGCGTTCTGCGAAGACGCTGATGCTTCCTGAGTAGCTCGAGACCCACACGTTGCCGCTCAGCGGGTCATACGTGATGCCGATCGGGTTGTGGCCGACCGAGAGCTCCTGCACTTCCTCCATGGTCTCCGTGAGAACCTTCGACAGGGTGTCAGAGTTGTAGTTGACGACATAGAGGGATGCCCCGTCGGTGGATATGGCCATCGAACGAGGAGCAAACCCGGTTGCCACCCGGGCCAGCACCTCGCCGTTGGATGTGTCGATCTTGATCACCCGACCCTCGCCATTGAGCGTCGCGTAGAGATACGCGCCATCAGGGGAAACGACCAGGTGTCGGGGGTTGGCTCCCACACCCACAAACCACTCGACCGAGAAGTCGTTGAGATCGATCACAGCGATGTCGCGGCTTCCCATGACCGCTGCATAGGCGGTGTTCGCATCCGGTGACACCGCGATGCCGCGCGGATGGCGGCCAAGGGGGACTCGGCCGATCTCGGATCCGCTCTCGACGTCGACCACGCTCATGTCGAAACTGCACCAGTTCGATACGAGCACGTATCGGTCGTCGGGTGTCACCGCCAGGAACTTCGGGACCGCCCCAACGGCGATCACTTGATCGATCTGGAGGGACTCGGTGTCCACCCGGTAGAGGAAGCTCTCGTCCCAGCCGGCCAAGCCGCAGCCGTCGCCGCCAGGTCGCGAGAAGCCGGCTCCGTACATCTGATACTGCGAGACGTATGCGAACCGACCATCCGACGTGAAGGCGGCTTCGACCGGGGCTCCCTGGTGAGTGGTGCCGGCGTACTCGTCGAACCCAAACGCGCTGAGGTCGACCTCGTCGCTGATCGTCTCGACGAGCTGGAACTCTTCGTCGTACACGGTGATCGTGTGGCGATACATCATGTTCTGGGCGAAGAAGAGCCCTGTGCCGGATGCGACCACCGACTTGGGCGCGATGTCTCCGTGGATGGTCTCGACGAGTTCGAGCTGCAGGTCAGCGGTGGCAGGCAGCGTCGAGGTTGTGGTCGTGGTCGGAGGAATCGTCGTAGTGGTCGTTGTCGACGTGGTTGTGGTGGTGCTGGTTGTCGTCGTGGAGGTGCTCGAAGTGGTCGTCGTGCTGGTCACGGTCGGCGCGTCGTCAACTGCTTCGGCGGCAGTGCAAGCCGTGAGCAGCAGCGATACAGCGGCGAGGGACGACCAACGATGCATGGGAGAGCACCATGGTGCCGGGAATGGGGCTGATTGCGCAAGCACTGCGTACCCTGGTGAGACGGTGATCGGATGACGATGACTCCCGACGAGATCTTCCGCGAGCTCCTGGCAATACGGGACCGACTGGATCAGCTCGGCAACGACACAGTCGAGCGCGTCGAGCTCGAGGTGCGTCGTGCCGAGCTACACCGGCTGGCTGCCGCGGCCGATCCGGACCACGAAGAGCGTCTCCGACATCAGGCTGCTGAGGTGGAGCGTCGGGTCGACGAGGTCGAGCGGATGCGCCTCGATGGTTCGAATATGGCCGGTCTCGTGGGGATCGGCGGAGGTCTCGATCCCGAGGTGTTGAAGTTCGTGAACGACAGCATCGAAAAGGCCCACAACCTCGACGCCCTTCGAGATGAGGCCCGGCAGCTGCGGAACCAACTACATGATCCTGAGTCTGACGACGAGGGTCAGTGATCGGCGCAGCCTGGCGTTACGACAGGAATGTGAGGTACGAGTCCCAGCCCGGATCCCGTTCCGCCAGACACTGGACTTCGTGGCTAGGGACCCGCTCGCGGATCTCCTGATGCACGCCGGCGATGTCTCTGCCCTCCGCTGTGTAGAAGATGAGCTCCCGCATGACGCCGGTTGTCAGCGTCAACACATGGATGCCTCCGATGGACGAAAGGGCCCGTGCGACGATCAGATCCTCGATCGACGCGATGGCTTCGGCTTCATCGGGAGTCGGTAGGCCTCCGTGCTGCGGCTCATTCAATGGAATCGCAAAACCAACCCTGACAGGCAGATCGGGATGCCCAACGAATCCGGCCGCCGTCTCGTTGTGGCGCACGATGAGGGGTCCGCTGTCCGTCTCCCCTCGAGCCACGCCCCAGCGTTGCTCGTCTGCCGGCGGGATCGGCTGGGTGCGTGTTCGCCGAAAGAGTGGACTCACCAGAGCACCACCCTCGAGCCCTCGACATCGATCGTTGCGGCCAACCTCTCCTCGAATCCCCAGCGCACATCCACGTCGACTCCAAGCTGCTTCATCACCAGCTTGACCTCATCGCGTTCCTTCGTTTCCAGGCGGAGTCCCACTAGCTGCGCGGCCTGCGCGAGCGACTCTGTTGGGTGCGGTGTGTCCCCCCAATCGATGAGGAACGGGATCACCCCAGCCGTTGGTGGTGTGAGGCGCCACGAGAGGACGTCGCCGTGGGTTGTTTCCCTCTGCATGGCGAACGGGTCGCCCAGACCCATGTCCGCATCACGAGTCGCAGCGACTGCGGCATCGATGTCGTCAGTCCGCGCTCCCCATGCCACGAGCTGGGGATCTCGCAGATCGTCGATACCGAACGGCCGCGGTTGTTCTGGATTCGGTTGCTCGGGATCCGGGCCGATGATCTCTAGGTAGGTCTGACCGCCGAGGTTGATGAGGAAGTTGCGGGTACCGAGACCGACGTGCTGACCGCCGGGCACAGCGTCCACGCCCAGTGTGACTGTCGCCATGTCGACGGCCTCCATGAGGTCCCGTCCGGCATACACGAGGTGATCGATCTGCACCGATCCAAACCTAGAAGTTCGCTGCCAGGACGGAGTCGGCCAACTCGAGGAACCGCTCCTCCGACTCAACTGCTCCGAGTTGACCGTCGAGCCACAACATCACGGCTCCGTGCACGATCGACCAGGCGCCGAACTCGGCCTGATCCATGGCGTATGTCTCTTGGGAGCCCGGTGGAGGTCCCTGATGCACCGCGGTGAGGAGGGACAAGTAGGCCCGGGTGGACTCGGTGAGCAGGCGGGGAGGACAGTCGGAGCCAAGGATGCCTGAGCTGAACATGAGCCGATATCGCTGTGGGTGAGCGAGAGCGAACCGCACGTAGGCCCGCCCGGCTTCGGCGAGCCAGCGGTCGGCGTCGGCAGCGTCCATGGCTGAGTCCATCGCGTCTGCCAGTCCGGCGTAGCCGTCCGCAGCGAGCTCAGCGATGAGAAGGGCCCGGCTCGAAAAGTGATGGCCGGGGGCCGCGTGAGAAACACCCAGCGCTTTGGCGAGTCCTCTCAGAGAGAGGGCGTCCGGTCCGGCCGTTTCGAGCACGGTGGCGGCTTCGTCGAGCAAGGCCTGTCGGAGGTTGCCGTGGTGGTAGGTGACGGATTGCATCTTGACGCCGCCAAGATTGCCACGTTATGGTGCTCGTGACAACTTGTCGCTGACAAGATCAGAAGTACCTCAGGGACGGGGCAATGATTCATCCAGGACGATTCACGGCGGAATACGACGGCGAGTTCATCGTCTTCCTCATCGGTTCGCAGATCCACAAGCCATGGAAGTTCCGGCAGTGGGCGCCGGTCGCCAAGGCCATGGCAACCATGCAGAAGGAGATTGCCGACCACCCCGAGATTGGCTGCTTGCACATCGAGAACTTCGGTGGACGCCGCAATGTGTCCGTGCAGTATTGGCGCTCCTTCGAGGATCTCGAGCGCTTTGCGCGGTCGAGCGATTGGTCGCACCTGCAAGCCTGGCGGGAATTCAACAAGCTCATCAGAGACTCCGGCGACCTGGGTATCTGGCACGAGACGTACCGGGTTCGCGCTGACGAGTTCGAGTCGGTCTACGGGAACATGCCGGTGTTCGGACTGGCCAAGGCGGGACGCCACGTGCCGGCGAGCCGAACCTCGACTGCTGCCCGCCGGATCGGTGCTGACGAGACGAACGTGGCTCCAGTGGAGACCTACTGAGACTTGAGGCTTGAGGTCTGAGGTCTGAGGTCTGAGGTCTGGGGTCTGAGGTCTGCGTGCTGCGTGCTGCGTGCTGCGTGCTGAACGGCACTGGCATCGGTTGCCGCACGTGCGCCATGCTGACCCGGTGAGACGACTGTTGGCATGCCTGGCGCTGGTCACCGTCGCATGCGGCGGTACCACGGCCTCGACGACGACCACGTCAACGACCACGACCTCCACCAGTACGACCACAACCACCACGATTCTGCTGCCGGATGCACCGCTGGCCGACCAGCTCTACGTCTTCACGAACGCCCAGCTCCAGTCTCTGTTTCGGAACTTCCTCGAGCTCGGTTGTGATGACTGGACGCTGGTCGAGAATGGGGCAGACCGAGGTGCATGCCTGGCGGGCGGGGTTGAGGTCGTCAGATATGAGGCATTCCCAGGATCGGTCCGCCTTCAGGCAGACCGTGGGCTGTACGAAACGGAATGGCGATCGATGTACGCGGATGCTGCGATCTGCGACGAACACGACGGCGACCATGCGGCCGTTGCGCACAACTGGATCGTGTTCAGCTCCGATCGATCGCCCATCGACACGATCGTCAGCAGCACGGGGGCCGTCTACCTGGCGCCACCGAACTGCTGAGTGGTGCGGTCAGAGGCTGGCGACGACTCTCACCAGCCGGTCGCGTGCCTGGCCGGCCACGCCCGACAGCTGGTCGTTCTGCGTGGCCGTTGCCATGAGGGATGGGTCCACCACCGAGACCTGGGTGCGGCCGTCGAGCTCCTGCAACACGACGTTGCACGGCAGCAGCATCCCTATGTCGGGGTCGATCGTCAGCGATTGGTGAGCAAGCGGCGGATTGCATGCTCCGAGGATCCGATAGGGCGACCGTTCGACGCCCAGCTTGTCGCGGAGCGTGGCTTGCACGTCGATCTCGGTCAGAACTCCAAATCCTTCGGCTGCGAGGGCGTCGCGTACTCGAATGTCGACATCGTCGATGCTGGCGTCGAGGGTGGTGGTCAAGTCGTCGCTCTTCAACAGGGCTCCTCTCGTGTCACCAGATCATATATGCGTTGATTCGCATATAGATCGCTGCGAGCGGACTATCGGGTGTTGGTGCCCCAATCGTCATCATTTCGAATGATCGTGTGGTTGCTTCGAAAGTAGGCCCGGTTGGATCGCACCAATTCCTCGGTGGCCTCGTCCCGGACCCCCTCGTACTTGGGATGCCACTGATGGAGATAGAAGCTCCGGTCTCGCTGCGGGACCATGTCGAGCCCGAGCGTTGTGAGCCGCTTCATGAGGTCCCGATCCTCGCCACCCCAGGTTTCGAAGTGCTCGTCATAGCCGCGAATCAATTGATAGAACGCGGTTGGGCCTGTGCCGAGGCTCGGGTGGAGGGCACCGTCGAATCGTTCGATGCTCGGCTGGCCCCAGGCGTCCGTGTCGAGCGGCCGGCGGTCGGCCGCCGCCTCCTTGATCTCTGGGAGCGCCGACTCAGGGAGGTCTCTCATCGGTGCGCAGACGATGCTCAGGGGTGCCTTGGCGAGCTCGCCCACAGCATCGGCGAAGTAGGAGGGTGAGAACACCATGTCGACGTCGGACGTTGCGACGTACTTCGTGTTGACAGATCGCAACCCGATGTTCAAGCAGCGTCCCCGGCTCCACGGTCCGGGTGCTTCCACCTGTACGAGCGAGGCACCCAACTCCTCGCAGATCTCACGGGCCTTGGAGGCTTGGTCAGGATCAGAGCCGTAGTCCACGACCAACGGAACCACGTTGCCTGTTGGGTGTGCTTGGTTGTCCAACGACAGCAGGCTGTTGATGAGCCGGTAGTCCGATCGGTTTCGGATCCCGATGATGACCGTGACATCAGGTGGAGCCTGTTCCCAGGTAGCTGCCATCTTCATCAGTTCGGTGCGGGCAAAGCCACGGATCCAGGTGAGGTTGCGGGCAGCCCTCAGGTATCGCACTCTCCCAACATCCGACAGCAGGCGGATGGAAGTCGTTGCCTCGGGCATCAGCTCAGCTCTTCAGATCGATCGGCTGGCCATCGACGTCGCCCGGCTCGACACCCATCAATGCGCACAGCGTCGGATAGATGTCGGTCACTGCCGTTGATTCGACGATCTCGCCAGTCCCAAGGCCGGGACCAACAACGGTGAACCAACCATCTGGCACGTGGTCACCGGTCCTG
>CAJHYJ010000048.1_pt1 | contig 13619 bp, 13 predicted proteins | sample 9198711 | NCBI WGS metagenome assembly CAJHYJ01 (sample SAMEA7708361, study PRJEB35096) | sediment metagenome | biome: marine neritic benthic zone biome [ENVO:01000025]; feature: sediment [ENVO:00002007]; material: shallow marine sediment [ENVO:03000034] sea grass bed [ENVO_01000059] ...
ACATCACCTCCGACGAGGTGTGGCGAAAGGCGTACGGAACCAAACAAACAGCTGCCCTTCACACCTCCACATTCGGCGGCAGCACGTTCGCCTGTGCGGCCGCCCTGGCTGCCATCAATGTCACCGTTCGAGATGGACTGCCGGCACGTGCTGCTGTGGTGGGCCATCAGTTCCGAACAGGGCTGGCTCAGCTTGCCGATCAATCGGACCTCCTCAAGGGCGTGCGCGGGCGCGGGCTCATGGTCGGGCTCGACTTCCACCAGACCAGCAACCCGCTCACTCGCGGACTCCTCAATCAAGCGGCTGCAATGGTTTCCGTGCAAATGATGCAGCGGCACCGCATTCTGAGCCTCTACACGTTCACGAATGCGAGCGTCGTGCGGCTTGCCCCGCCTCTCAACGTCGAGCACGAGTACCTCGATCGGTATCTCGAAGCTCTCGCCGAAGTTCTGGCCCGAACCAAGCGCTTCGGCAGGCTGGCCGCCTCCACCATTCGCACGCTGAGGTCGTCGCCACGCGGCTGACTCAGCCCCCGGTGTCGGCCACCCAGTTGTCCACCGCCTGCTCGATCGCTGCCAAGGGCAGCGCGCCGTACCCAAGTACTGCGTCGTGGAATCCGGCAATGTCGAACGATGCGCCGAGGCGGCTCTGAGCATCGGCACGCGCCTCCAAGATGACGTCCATGCCGAGCAGGTAGCCCGGGGCCTGGCCGGGCCACACGATGTAGCGGTCGACTTCGCTCGTAGACCATTGCTCCGGCAAAGCCGTGAACTCCTGGTGGTACCGAATCGCTTCGGCTCGCGTCCACCGCATGGCGTGAATGCCGGTGTCAGTCACGACGCGCACGGCTCGCAGCAGCTCCAACTGCAGCCGGCCGATGTTTCCAAATGGATCGTCGTCGTACAGCCCCGCTTCGAACGCCAGGCGCTCTGCATAGAGCGCCCATCCTTCGGCATATCCACTGAAGACCACGGCCTGCTGGTGCAGAGGGTTGTCCAGCTCGGCTTGCAGAGCCAGCTGGAAGTGATGCCCAGGAATCGCCTCGTGGTAGGTCGTCGTCTTGAAGTCGTGTGCCGTGCGAGAGTCCTGCCCCATCGACAGGTAGTAGATACCTGGTCGGGTTCCGGCGAGATCCGGGTTGCGGTAGTAGGCACCGGCCCCACCCTCTCGGGAGGGTGCAGGGCGCTGGATTACCACCTCGGCGGCTGGTACCAGCGAGAACATGTCTGCGAACGCCACGTATGCGTGCTCGATGATCTCCGTGTTGGCATCGAGAAAGGCTTGGCGATCGGCGCCGGTCCCCAGCGGTACCCGACCGGCGTCATCGATGGCCTGACCAATCGCCTGATTCAGGTTGGTGGTGTCGTAGCCCATCGATTCGAGCGTTGCCCGGATCTCCGACCTGACCCGCTCGACCTCGGCGAGTCCCCACTCGTGCATGTCCTCCGGGCTCATCTCGGATGTCGTGTAGTGGCGGAGCACCCACCGGTAGTACTCCGCGCCGTTGGGCAGATCCCAGACCCCATCGGCTGACCGGACGTCGACGCTCGAGAGGACGTCTTCCAGGTCTCGGTAGGCCGGCAAAACGACGTCGTCGAGTGCTGCCGCGGCGGCGTCGGTGATTCGGTCGACGTCCTGAGATGCCAGGCCAGCCTCGGTCATGCGGCGGCCCAGCTCAGTGACCAACGCGTCACCGCCTCCCTCGAGCAGCTGCTGAACCTGCCAGCGGGCGATGTCCCTCGATCGCCCAGTCATGCGGTAGCCGTCGTCGGCGTTCTGTTCTACCTGGCGGCCGAGCTCTTCCATCTTGGGCCCAATCGCCTCCATCCTGGCCACGTAGTCCCGTGCGTCCTGCACCGAGCGAATCGGGTGCACGTCGATCAGGAACTCTGGGAGGTTGACGTGGGCCCCTGTGATGTAGTTGACCGGGTTGTCGTGCTGTCTGAACTGCGCCTCGTCGACGATGTCCTCCAGCCACCACTCGAAGACGGCCAACGAGACCGCATCGTCACCGTTGATGTCGGGCTGGCTGGCGGCCAGCTCGTCCAACGCTGCCTGGGCAACGGCGGCGGTTGCGTCCCGATATGCCCGATCGACCGGGGTCAGCCGATCGTGGCGGTCAGCCAAACCGAGGTCAGTCATCCATTCGGGATCGCGCTCGAGCAGAGCTCGGGTGACTTCGTCCATGAAGGTGCGGATGTCCGTGGTCGAGACGTCTGGCACGACGACAGACGGATCGGGCGAAGGACTTGGCTCGGACCCATCAGCCCCGGACGTCGTCGAGGTCGTTGCTTGTGAACACGCGGCCAGTGACAGCGAGGCAGCGACCAGCACGGCAAGCCAGCGGTTTGTGGTCATCGTCACTGACATGTTGGTCGGCCGCCGGACGTGTCGCGTTCCGCAATCCGCGTTCCGCAATCCGCGTTCCGCAATCCGCGTTCTGTGCATGCAGTTGCCCTCGCCCCCTCGGATTGCCGAGACCGACCCCGACACGCCATAATGCAGGCTCTTCTTCTGCAAGGAGTCCCCTTCTCATGGAACTGACATTGCGCGCCCTGGCGGGCCGAGAACTGGGAAGCCGGGCCTCGCGTCGTCTCCGTCGCGACGGTCGGGTTCCAGCTGTGGTGTATGGGCACAACATGGAGCCCGTGCTGGTTCATGTCGATCACCGCGAATTGGCCGCTGCTCTGTCGACAGAGGCAGGGCTCAACGCCCTCATCAAGGTCGATGTGGACGGCGGTGACGACTTCACCACGTTGCCTCGTGAGATCCAGCGCCATCCGTTCAAACCCTTCATCACGCACCTCGACTTCGTGCAGGTCGACCTGACAGCCACCACCCAAGCGGAGGTTGTCATCGACTTCCTCGGTGAGCCAGTCGGTGTGCGTCTCAACGGAGGCATCATTTCCACCGTCAAGAACACCGTTGTCATCGAGGCTCTCCCGACTGAGATTCCGAACTCGATCGAGATCGACATCTCCGATCTCGATGTCGGCGACTCGATGAAGGTGTCAGAGCTCACCATGCCCGAAGGCGTTGAGCTGATTGATGATCCGGACGACACGATCGCCATCGTGACGCTGCCCGCCGCTGAGGTTGCCGCCGAAGAGGAGGAAGAGCTCCTCGAAGGCGAGGAACTGGAAGAGGGCGAAGAAGCGGCCGAGGACGACGGCGAGTCCGAGGGCGACGAGGAATAGCACTCAGTGCTCGTCGTTGTCGGGCTCTGGAATCCGGAGACCCGATACGAAGGCACTCGGCACAACCTCGGGGCGGAAGTCGTCGAGCTGCTGGCCGACCGGACGGGAACGTCGCTCAAGCGTGGACCCTTCCGCGTTCGAGCGATGGTCGGTCGTTGCCGCATCGGGGACGAACCGGTGATCCTGGCTCTGCCACGCACTTCGATGAACCTCGCCGGGCCGGCGGTCCAGTCCGTCCTTCGCTACTTCAAGGCAGACCTTGATCAGCTGCTGGTACTTCACGACGACATCGATGTCCCGTTCGGGAAGCTCAAGCTGCAGACTGAGCGTGGTCCTGGCGGCCACAACGGAATTCGGTCGGTCATCGGTGCCATGAAGAGCCGCGATTTCTGGCGGCTGAAGATGGGCGTAGGACGGCCGCCGGGCCGCATGGATCCCGCGAAGTTCGTTCTGACTCGGTTCAACTCCAAAGAGCGGCCGGAGATGGATCTCATGATTCAGCACGCAGCTGATGTCGTGGAGAGTTTCGTGTCCGACCGTGAGCGGGCCGTGCGTATGGCGGGGGAGTGGGGGAGCCAGTGAGCGTCGTCGTCGTGCCGTACGACCCCGGCTGGCCGGTTCAGTTCGAGGCGATCCGAACCGAACTCGCAGATGCGCTGGCTGGGGTGCCCGTCGTCGGTATCGAGCATGTCGGCAGCACGTCCGTGCCAGGACTGGCAGCCAAGCCGGTCATCGATGTCGATGTCATCGTGGAGCGCCCGTATGTGTTGCCGGCCATCGAGGCGCTCGAACAGGTGGGCTACCGATATCGCGGCAACCTCGGGATCGAGGATCGTGACTGGATGCAAGAACCCGGCGGTGTCCGCCGCAATGTGTACGTGACCGTTTCGGGGTGCCTGTCGGTCCGCAACCACCTCGGTGTGAGAGAGACGCTGCGTGCCCGCGAGGATCTTCGCGAGCAATACGGCACGCTCAAGCTCGAACTGAGCCAGCGAGATTGGGAAAACCGGGACGACTACACGGCGGCGAAGAGCGAGATTCTGCAAGAGATCCTGGCCGCCGCCGGGCTAGGCGACGCCGATCGGGCCGCCATCGATGCTGCCAACGTTCCCGATTCGCCGGACAGCTAGCGTCTTCGCCCATGGCTGACTACGTCGGTGCCCTCGACCAGGGCACAACTTCCACCCGCTTCATCGTCTTCGACCGCAGCGGCTCGATCGTGGCCGTCGCTCAGGAGGAGCACGAGCAGATCTTCCCCCAACCCGGATGGGTCGAGCACAACCCGTCCGAGATCCTCGCCAAGACAGATCAGGTCATCGGCGAAACTCTCGACGCCGCCGGCATCGCGGCTGCGGATCTCGCGGCGGTTGGAATCACCAACCAGCGAGAGACAACTGTCGTCTGGGATCGCGAGACGGGCGAACCGGTGGCCAATGCCATCGTCTGGCAAGACACCAGAACGGCAGCGTTGGTCGACCAACTGGCTGTCGACGGCGGTCAAGACCGATTCCGCGCCAAGACAGGTCTCCCGCTTGCCACCTACTTCTGCGGACCGAAGGCCTCGTGGCTTCTCGAGGAGCACGGACTGAGGGATCGGGCCGAGGCCGGAGAGCTGGCCATGGGCACGATGGACACCTGGGTCGGCCTGCACCTGACCGGGGAATCCTTCACCGACGTCACGAACGCCAGCCGGACGATGCTCATGGACCTGGCCACCCTCTCATGGGACGAAGAGCTCTGCGACTCGATCGGAGTACCCATGTCGATGCTGCCGGAGATCCGATCGTCGTCGGAGGTGTACGGCGAGATGCGTGGCGCCCTCGCCGGCGTGCCTCTAGCCGGCATCCTCGGTGACCAGCAGGCTGCCCTCTTCGGTCAAGCCTGCTTCGAGGCAGGCGACGCCAAGAACACCTATGGCACAGGCTGCTTCATGCTCCTGAACACCGGCACAGAGCTCGTTCCGTCGGAACACGGGCTCTTGACCACCGTCGGCTACAAGCTCGGCGATCAAGCGCCGGTCTACGCCTTGGAAGGGTCCATCGCCGTCACTGGTTCCCTGATTCAGTGGCTGCGGGACAACCTGCAGATCATCGCCTCCGCTCCCGAAGTGGAAGAGTTGGCCCGCTCGGTCGATGACAACGGCGACGTGTACTTCGTGCCGGCCTTCTCGGGGCTGTTCGCGCCTCACTGGCGATCCGATGCCAGGGGGGCTGTGGTCGGGCTGACCAGGTTCGCCAGTCGAGGCCACATCGCGAGGGCGGCCCTGGAAGCGACCGCATTTCAGACCCGCGAGGTGCTGGACGCCATGCACAACGACAGCGGGGTCGAGCTCACGTCGCTCAAGGTCGACGGCGGGATGATCGAGAACCAGCTGCTGATGCAGTTCCAGGCGGATGTCCTCGGAGTTTCGGTAGTCAGGCCGCAGGTGGCCGAAACCACCGCGCTGGGCGCTGCCTACGCGGCCGGCCTGGCAGTCGGATTCTGGTCTGACCTCGAGGAGTTGCGTGCCAACTGGGCGGTCGACAGCACTTGGGAACCTGCCATGCCGGCGGAGGAGCGCGAACGGCTGTATGGGCGGTGGCAGCAGGCCGTCGAGCGTACGCTGAACTGGGTATGACCAAGTCCGCAGCCTTCTTCGACCTCGATCGGACACTCATCTCGGGGACGAGTGCGATTCCCATCATCATCGCTGCCTACAAGGAGGGATTCGTGTCCCTCAACGAGATCGGCGGCGATGCACTGAGCGCCATCATGTTTCGGTTCCTCGGAGCAACGGACGAGCAGTCCGAAAACGCGCGCGAGGAGTTCCTACAGCGCACTGCTGGCGCCTCGAAGGCCGAGCTGATGGCGTTGGTAGGCGACGCGCTCCCGGCTCTCATGGAGCGGGTGCGCCCTGAGGCCGTGACGCTGCTGGAGATGCACGCTGATGCTGGACGGGAGCGATGGGTCATCTCCGCGTCCCCAATCGAGATCGTCCAAGGACTCGCCGATGCGCTGGGGATGGAGGGGGCTTTGGCGACCGTCGGAGAGGTTGTGGACGGGCATTACACCGGCAAGCTGGCAGGCGACTTCATGTATGGACCGGCCAAGGCTCACGCGATCGAAAAGTTGGCTGCAGAGCGAGGACTCGAGCTCGAGCATTGCTACGCCTATTCCGACTCGGTGTCCGACCTGCCGATGCTCGAGCTGGTCGGGCATCCCGTAGCCGTCAATCCTGACTCGGCGCTGCAGCAGGTCGCACATCAGCGTGGCTGGCCGGTTGTTCAGTTCTCTCGGCAGGCCAAGCAGATCGCGGCGCGCACGACGGTGTCAGTGGCCAGCGTGGCCCTTGCATTTGGTGCCTATGTGCTCGGTCGGCGGCACGGTCGACTGCACGCCATCGCCGAGCACGCGGCCGGCAAACGGTGGTGGCGCCGGGCGTGACACGCGTCTTGAAGGCACGACCGACATTCATGGTCGCCGACCTCGATCGTTCGATCGTCTTCTATCGCGATGTCATCGGCTTTCCCGAACCGGAGCGACACGATGAGTTCGAAACAGCGATCTTTCGCGACAATGAGGCGGAGCTGGTCGTCTACGTGGTCGACGAAGTTCCCGGTCCGGGTGGTGCCTACATCTACGTGGACGACGTGCAGGCGGTGCACGACCGGTGCCTGGCGGCTGGCGCGACCATCCTGGCGCCTCTGACCGATCAGGCGTGGGGCCTGCGCGACTTCGGCGTCGAAGACCCGGATGGCCATCAGCTCGGCGTCGGGCAGGCCATCTAGCTCTCCGAGTCTCCGAGTCTCCGAGTCTCCGAGTCGCCGAGTTCCCGAGTCTTCGAGCGTCCGAGTCTTCGAGTCTCCGGGTTACCGGGCTACCGAGTTCCCGAGTCTCCGAGTCTCCGAGTTCCCGCGCGCTAGGCCCGTCTTGGCGTCTTGGCGTCTTGGCGTCTTGGCGTCTTGGCGTCTTGGCGTCTTGGCGTCTTGGCGTCTTGGCGAGTTCTCGGCAGCCCCCCTACCTCCCGCCTCGCGGGCTCGGCGGCAGGGACCTTCCCCCCAAGGGGGGACCGACACCGGTCGCTTGCAGCCTTCCCCAGACGCCTGAGGCCTGACGCCTGAGGCCTGGCGGCGCCCCGTTCTCGACATGGTGTCGTTCACGGTAGGTCCTACGGTTCGAGCAGGATGCAGACCGTGGAGCGACACCAGCCATCGCGCACCAAGAAGGTGGTCTACGGAACCCTGGGATGGGTGTTCGTGGGCCTCGCCATTGCCGGCGCCTTCATCCCTCTGCTGCCGGTGACAGGCAACGTCTTGCTGGCCGGATTTTTCTTCGCTCGATCGTCTGAGAGATTCGACTCGTGGCTCGTTAACCACCGCATCTTCGGGCCGATCATCACCGACTACCGCAACGGTGTTGGTTTTTCGGTTCGCACCAAGACCATTGCCGTGACGGCCATGAGCGCTTCGATTCTCGGCTCTACCTGGATCGTGCTCCGCAACGGTGCTCCCTCATGGGTAGGTGTGCTCATGTTCGGGATTTGGATATGGGCTGCGTGGTTCATCCTCAAGCAACCGACCAAACACTCGCTGCCGGCCTGAACACGACAAGAGCTCGTTGAACGCGCTGCGGCGGGCCGAAGCCCGCCGCAGTGATGATTGCCGGTCGAGCGGTCAGGCCTGGAGCGCTGCCTGCGCCTCGATCTCGATGTCGAAGTTCTTGCTGACAAGCACGCCGCCACTTTCGAGGGCCACGTTCCAGACCAGTCCCCACTTCTCACGCTCGAGTGTTCCGCGGGCTTCGAAGACTGCCTTCTGGTTGCCCCACGGATCCGTCTGCAGGCCGAGGAACTCGAGGTCCAACTCGATGGGGTGCGTTGCCCCGCGAATCGTGAGGTCACCGGTCAGCTTCCAGTTGTCACCGTGAGGAACGACCTGCGTGGATGCAAAGTTCATCTTCGGGTGGTTCTCGACATCGAGGAAGTCCGGTGACTTGAGGTGCCCATCACGATCTGCCGTTCCCGTGGCGATGGAGGCGGTGTCGATGGACACCTCGACCGAGGAGCTCTCGGGCGTCTCGCCAACCGTGATCGAGCCGGTGAACGACTCGAAGTGTCCCCTGACCTTGGAGACCATCAGGTGACGGGCGGTGGCTCCGATGCGTGTGTGGGTGGGGTCGAAGACCCAGGTACCTGCGGCGAGGCCGGCGTCCTGAAGTGTCTGCATGCTTGCGATCCTCCTGTGATTGCTAGGTGCAATAGTTGCTGTATGCAACCATACGATGGTAGGTTCTCAGCGTCAAATGTCGTCAATCACACGAATCCCCGAAGCGAAGATGAACGCATGGAGGACCTTCCTGTTCACGCAAGCTCGCGTTCTCGACGCCCTGGACAAGGAACTGAACAGCGAGACCGGCTTGTCGCTCTCGTGGTACGACGTCCTGGTTCAGCTGCACATGGCTGGTGAATCGGTTCGCATGGGGGACCTGTCTCGCTCGCTGCTCATCTCGGCGAGTGCCGGCACCCGGCTGATCGACAGGATGGAACGCCAAGGCCTGGTGTCCCGTGAACCCTGCGCCGATGATCGTCGGGTGACGTTCGTAGAGTTGACCGATCAGGGACGCGAACGACTTCGGGAAGCGTCACCCATTCATGTCGCCGGCATCGAGCGCCACTTCACGGGACTCATGTCCTCAGATGAGGCTGAGCAGCTCCACTCGATTCTGACTCCGGTGCTGGACGCTCACTCGTAAGCGATCGCCTCGAGCACATCCAGGTTCGACGCTCGGTAGGAAGGCCACACGGCGCTGCCCAGGCCGGCCACCGCCGCGGCGACCAGCCCGGCTCCGATCCAGAGCCACGGCACGTCGAAGCTGGTGCCTTCTCCGATGACGGCCAGAGAGAGCGCCCAGCCCAGGAACACTCCGATGGCGATGCCCAACAGGGCCCCGAACACAGACACGACGACCGCCTCGATCCGGACCATCGTTCGTACTTGCGGCTTGTCCATGCCGATCGCTCGAAGCAGACCGATCTCTCGAGTCCGTTCGAAGACGGCGAGCACGAGTGTCAAGGTGACTCCGAACAGGGCCACGAAGACAGAGATGGCCAAGAGGCCGAAGATCAGGCCGAGGAAGGCGAACAGCTGCGTCTCCAACTGCTGGAGCACATCAGCCAGGCTCAGCACCATGGCCCCGCTGAAGTCCTGGAGGATCACCTCGATTGCTTCTTTGCCTGCTTCGATGTCGACGCCTTCGGCGAGCACAACCGAGACCTGGAAGTCGCCTACCTCCGGCGCGAGTTCTCGGAGCGTGTCGTACGGCAACGAGTAGTCGACATTGTCAGAGGCCTCTGAGCCGTAATCGAAGATGGCCACGACTTCGTACTCGATGGGTTCGCCGGTGACGGTGATCTCGACCGTGTCGCCGAGGCTCAATCCGACCTCGTCGGCCTCCACCTTCTGGACGGCGACCGTGTTGCCGACCAGTGCCGAGAAGTCTCCTTCGATGCCCTCGAACAATGCGACCTCGTCGAAGAACTGGTCGACGCCGGCGAGGAAGGTGACATCCTCGCCAACCCGGGCCTGCGTGCCGGTGACTGCTGTCACCACGGTGACCTCGTCCAGCTCCCGCACCCGCTCCGCGATCTCGGGGCTGACGCCACCAAAGCCTCCGGTGAAGCCACCTTGCACGATGAGATCGGCACCGAAGCCCTCCTCGATCGCAGACCTCGCTGTGTCTTGAATCGAGAACACCATGACGGCCGTGGCCACGACCAGGGCCAGAGCCAACATCAAGGCGCCCGCAGTGGCGGCAGTGCGGCGAGGCGACCGACGAGCGTTCTGGCTCGCCAATCGACCTGGCATCTGTCGCTCGAACGGGCGTCCCAACACTTCGAGAACGGGTCGGGCCAAAACCGCTGCCAATAGGTACGTGCCAATGACGACTCCGCCGGCGGCGATACCGACGATCGTCAAGGACCATTCCTGCAGCACGCCGATGGTCACGACACTGACGCTGGCGACGAACACCGTGACAGCGATTGCCACGCGCCGACCGAGGTTGCTTGCCGGCTTCTCGACATCTCGAATGGCGGCCATGGGAGCTATGCCCGACGCCCGAATGGCTGGAATGAGTGCGGAGGCAACAGTTGCGGTGATCCCGACGCCGAACGTCCACAGCAAGGTCCTGGGCAGGAGCTGCGTTGGGTTGTCCCCCAGCTCGACGATTCCAATGCTCTGGAAGAGTGCCCTCGCCCCGACCGCCAGCGCGATCCCGAAGATGAGGCCGAGAACCGAGGCAACCAAGCCGATCATCAGCGCTTCGAGCATCACCGATCCGAGCACCTGTCGCCGCTCAGCCCCAATCAAGCGGAAGAGGCCCAACTCTCGGGTTCGCTGACCGATCACGGTTCGGAAGGCGTTGTAGACAACGAAGACGCCGACGAACACGGCGATGAAGCCGAAGACCAGGAAGAACGTGTTGATGAAGCCGAGAACCTGTTGGGTGTCCCCGGCCTGTTCCTCGGCGACGCTCTGTGTCGACCGCGCCTCGACCCCTTCAGGCAGCACGGCCTGAACAGCTTCAAGCGTTGGGTTCAGTTCGGCACCCTCGGCGATCGTCAGGTCGATGGAGTCGACTTTGCCATCGGCATCGAAGAGCTCCTGGGCGACATCGAACGCAACCGAAACGATGGCCGCTCCAAGCAAGTTGTCACTGGATCCAAATCCGACCAGACCGACGACCGTGTAGGGCTCGAGCGCACCGGACGTCGCCATGCGAATCTCTTTGCCGACGCCGAAGCTGAGTCGCTCGGCGGTGCCGACATCGATGACGACTTCGCCGGTTGCTGCAGGCGCCCGACCCTCGCGAATCGAGATGGGGGACGGCCCATCCGACCACGAGAAACCCAGAGTCGGTGCCCCAGTCGTCACGATCTGGGGGTTGCCGTCGTCGTCGAGGATTTCGAGCTGCGGGAACCCGGCGATGGTCTGAAACGCGCCGGTGACGTTTTCGACGGCGAGGACATCATCGATGATCGCCGGGTCGATGCGCTCCGGCAGGAACGTGAAGTCGTCCTCCGAGACCATGGCAGTGATCGTGATGTCCGTCCCTGCCAGTGCGTCGTCGAAGAGGTTGTCGAAACTACTGGCGAGGGTGTCGGTGAAGACGAACGACGCTGTGACGAAAGCAACCCCCAACACGACGGCGAGCGACAGCAGGATCGTGCGGAGCTTGTGCATCCACAGGCCCCGAAGCGCGGCACGCAGCATGTCAGTGCTCCAGGTGTCGGAGGTGGTCGAAGACCGAGTCCTGCGTCGGGTCGAGCATCTCGTCGACGACTTGGCCGTCTGCCAGGAAGATGATCCGGTCCGCGTATGCGGCCGCGAACGGCTCGTGCGTCACCATGACGATGGTCTGATCGAACTCATCGACGGCCCGGCGAAGCAGGCCGAGGAGCTCAGCCCCAGACTTGGAGTCCAGGTTGCCTGACGGTTCATCGGCGAAGATGATCTGCGGCCGTGATGCCAGTGCGCGGGCGGCCGCCACCCGTTGCTGCTGGCCACCGCTCAACTCGGAGGGGAGGTGATGCAGCCTGTCCTCCAGGCCCAGGATCGAGATCAGCTGATCGACCCAGCCGTCGTCGGTCGATCCACCGGAGATCGAGACTGGGAGCCGGATGTTCTCGATGGCGTTGAGCGTCGGGATGAGGTTGAACGCCTGGAAGACGAAACCGACGTTTTCGCGTCGGAGCCGGGTGAGCTCTTTGTCGGTCAACGAACCGAGCTCCTCGTCGCCGATGTAAGTCTTGCCGGAGGTGAGTTTGTCGAGGCCGGCCATGCAGTGCATCAGCGTCGACTTGCCGGAACCAGACGGTCCCATGATGGCGCTGAATTGGCCTGTTTCGAACGCGACATCGATGCCTTGCAGTGCGCGAACTGCAGTGTCGCCTTCGCCGTAGACCTTGACGGCTTGTTCCGTGCGCGCAGCAATCTCTGTCAAAGTGAGGAATCCCCTTCGTTCGGAGGCTGAGGCTACCGATGCCCGTTGCCTAACTAGGAATCCGCGACGTCAGGCCGTAGTCCACCGTTGCTGGTCAACGACACCCTCCGTCGGCTCATCCTTCGCCGACACCTCCCCCCAAGGGGGAGGTGCTGTGCGTGTCGCCTCAGCGGGGCGGGAGCGGTCCCGTGTAGCTCGCTGCGTAGACCTCGGTCTCGTTGTTGCCCGGTGCGACCTCCACCAGGATGAGGAACGTCCCGTCGATGTAGACGAGCTCGCTGTAATAGAACTGAAGTCCGCCGAATACCCCTGGATTCAGGGCTCCGCCCAGTGCCTTGTCCCACACCAGACCGTCCTCACTGACAGCTATCCCGATCTTCCTCGAGTGGTTCTGCGGATCGTCGACGGACGGAGACGACGTGTACAGCATCACGTACCCATCCTCGGTCTGCACGACGTTGGGGATGTAGACGTTGCGCTTGTCCCAGACATTGCCTTCTCCAGCGCCAGAAGGTTGGAGGATCGGGTCGGACTCTGCATATGGCGCTTCGGTTGTGGCGGGATCGTCGTACTTCTCCCACGTGATCCCGTCGTCGGAGAATGCCAATCCGATCTGCGATTCCGAACGGGTCGTGCCTGCAAACCACATGCGGTACCCCGACTCGTCTCGGATGACGGAGGCAGATCGAACGGCCAGCTCATCCCACTCGCCTTCGCTCCCGGGAAGGAGGACCGGCTCGGGATCGGCGGTCCAGGGGCCTTCCGGAGACGGGGCCGTGGCTCGGCCGATCTTGCCAGGCCCGTCCGGCCACTTGGCCGTGTCCCAGGTATAGAAGTAGAGGACCCAGGTGCCGTCGTCCTCGACGATGACGGAACTGGCCAGCGCGGCGATGCCGACGTACTCGAGATCACTGCCGTCAAAGACCGGATCGTCACTCACTTCGTTCCATGTCATGCCACCGTCGTCGCTTCGCCAGTAGCCGACGCCGACCGGCGCAGGCCATCCGATGAAGCCGTTCTGGAACACATGGATTGACCCGTCGTGAACTACGGCGGCGCCTGGGTCGGTGTACTGCCAGTCCCAGTCCGGCTGATCGCCGTTCGTGATGACCGGTTGACTGGAGACCGCTTCGAAGAGACCGCCGGTGGTGAATCGGGGAGGGAGGGTCGTGGTCGTGGTCGTGGTCGTGGTCGTTTCGACTGTGGTCGTCGTGGGCTGGATGGTGGTCGTGGTTGGAGGAGCGACCGTGGTTGTTACGAGGGGGTCGTCGGTCACCTCGTCCTGGGTGGTGGCGGTGCCGCATGCAGCGATGAGAAGCACAAGGGCGAGGAGCGTTCGAGGCATCGGGAGGTATATCGCCGGTGACCGCCAGGCGTGTCAGCCGGTCGGGCCTCGGGCCCGTTGTCCGCCTACGGCCTACGGCCTACGGCCTCTAGCCTTCG
>CAJHYJ010000205.1_pt1 | contig 13602 bp, 13 predicted proteins | sample 9198711 | NCBI WGS metagenome assembly CAJHYJ01 (sample SAMEA7708361, study PRJEB35096) | sediment metagenome | biome: marine neritic benthic zone biome [ENVO:01000025]; feature: sediment [ENVO:00002007]; material: shallow marine sediment [ENVO:03000034] sea grass bed [ENVO_01000059] ...
CCGCCGGCCTCCAGCAAGAGAACCCGATGGGTCGGATCCGCACTGAGTCGATTGGCGAGGACACATCCCGCAGACCCCGCCCCGATGACGATGTAGTCGAAGTCCATGAGGTGGAGGCTAGAGGGGCATCGGGCCCCAGGCATCGGGCATCGGGCGTCGGGCATCAGGCATCAGACTGCGAGCTGCAAGCTGCGAGCTGCGAGCCGCAAGCTGCTGCGGGCCGCGAGCTGCGTGCTGCGAGCTAGGCCCCGGGACCCTTCTTGCGAACTTCCTCGACCGCCGACAGGGCCTCTTCCAACTCGCCAAGCCACTCCGACTGATGATGGCCCACCTGCCGTACGCACCAGGCCAGAGCTTCCGAACGACTACGGGCCACACCAGCCTCGATGAGGGTGTCCAGCACGTTCCGTTCGCTCATGCGAAGCCGCGTCATCGTGGGAATGGCAACGTGGGTGAAGAGCAGGCCGTCCTCGCCGGCATGCGCGCCCCATGAGACCTTGCGCCCGAAACCATGCTCGGCCTCGGAAGCAATCCCGATGCGTTCCTCACGAGAGGCTTTTCGGAATCCAGCGATCGCCGAGCGAGCCGCGGCCGTCCGATCTGCTTCGCTGGCGTCATCCGCCACGTTGGGTGAGGGCAGATGACCGATGACCAGGATCTCATCCCGGTCGCTCCGTACCTCGAGGTCTGTGAACCAGTCGTCGGGGATACGAGCGGCGAACCATTCTTGGAGCTGTTCATCTGTAAGCATGATTACATCATTACACAACGAGAGTGTTCGCGGTAGATCCTGCTGCAGTCCAACTACCAAGTGAGAAGACCCCGGCCTATGCGGCTGAGGTCATCGATGCTGCGCTTCGTGAGCCGGTCAGGCGACCTGGAAGCGAATCGTGTGCCAACCGGTGGCGCCGTCTGGTCGAGGCGGCAGGATGTCTGGCGTCTGAGTCGCTCCGGTCCTATCGGTCGCACGCACCTGCATGTCGTGCACACCAGACCCGAGATCGACGTCGACCCACCATTGGATCCAGGAGTTGTTGCCGAGGTCCTCGCCCAGGTTGCATTCTTGCCATGATCCGCCGTCCACGGACACCTCGACCTTGGCGATTCCGGTGTTTGGCGCCCAAGCCACTCCGGCGACGGTGTAGGGACCAGGCGTGTCGATGACGTCGCCAAATGACGGCCGGTCGATCCGCGACTGTGTCTTGACAGGGCCAATCTTGGACCAACCTCGTGGCACCCAGTAGGCATCGAAGCTCTCCCAAGTAGTCAGCTCGATCTCCGACAGCCACTTGGTGGCCGACACGTAGCCATAGAGCCCGGCCACGACCAGGCGGGCCGGGAAACCATGGTCGAAGGGCAAGGGCTCGCCGTTCATGGCGACTGCTATCAAGGCGTCCCGCCCGTCGAAGACGTGATCGGTCGGGAAGCCAACGGTGAAGCCATCAACGCTGCGGCCGACCAGCTGGGTAGCGCTGTTCTGCACACGGGCGCGAGTCAGGACGTCACTCAAAGGAACCCCGAGCCACTTGGCATGACCCACCAAGTCGCCACCAACGCGATTCGAAACACAACTCAGCGTCACGTAGCGCTCGACCATGGGAAGTTCGAGCAGTTGGTCGTAGGTCAGTTCGAGGGGCCGGTCGACCATGCCGCTCACTTGGAGCGTCCACGTCGAGAGATCGACCCTGGGAACAGTGAGAGCGGTGTCGATCTTGTAGAACTGGTTGTTGGGCGTGATGAGTGGACTCAGACCCGAAACCGTTGGTGCCTCGATCTGCGGAGCCGGCACGACCTCCAAGGCCGACGGAAGGATGATGTCAGATCGGTTGACCAGGACGGCTACTCGATCGATGAGCCACCGGCCCACGAACCCACCGGCTGCTGCGACGACTGCGAGACCGCTGGCAGCTCGCAGGAACTCGCGTCGCGAGGCGTCCTCGTTGGCCTCCTGACGCTCTCGGAAGAAGAAGTTGAGGGCAAGGATCCCGGCAATTGCAGCACCCACACCGGCCAGCCAAGCGGTGGCGGCAGATGCCAGCGGGTTGCGTAGCGCCGTCACCACGGCAGCCAAAGCAAAGACAACGAACCCCAGGCTGGCGAAAGCGAGCGAGCGCCGCGCAACCAGACCGAACACTGAACCGAGCAGCAGGGCGCCCACGACAAGGCTCACGACGAGGACGAGTTTGTCGTACAGACCAAACGTCTCGATGGCCCACTTGGTGATGGGATCGGGGGTCACCTCGATCACCCACTCACCCATCGACACGACCAGGCTCTGCGTGGCGCCGAGCAGCCCGGCCACGAGTTCGGACACGCCCAACCCGACGGCTGCGGCCACGGCTCCAGCGAGTGCGGCTCGACCTCTACTCATCATGCCCATCAGGGTATGGCTCCGAGGCCGTTGTACATAGTCTCCAGGCCGTTGTTTCCGGGTTGTTCATGTTGCCCGAGCGATGTGCTGCAGGCTGCGTAGCCTCGCTGCATGAGCGTGCTCTCCGAGACCCGAGGCCCCGTCACTGTCGTCACGATCGATCGTCCGGAGGTGAAGAACGCTGTCAACACCCCGACGGCAGTCGCTCTCCGAGCCGCTTTCGAGCGATTCGAAGCTGACGATTCGCAGCAAGTCGCAGTGCTGACCGGTGCGGATGGAACCTTCTGCGCCGGTTTCGATCTGCGTGAAGCGGCCACCGCGACAGATCTGACCGGACTCGATCCGAGCGGGCCCGGGCCGATGGGTCCGAGCCGAATGCTCACGACGAAACCCGCCATCGCCGCCGTCGAGGGCCATGCCGTCGCCGGCGGTCTCGAGCTCGCCCTGTGGTGCGACATGCGAGTGGCCTCGAAATCGGCTGTGTTCGGCGTCTTCTGTCGTCGCTGGGGAGTCCCCCTGATCGACGGCGGCACGGTCCGGCTGCCGCGTGTCGTCGGGCAAGGTCGCGCTCTCGACATGATCCTGACCGGCCGTCCGGTCGAGGCCGACGAGGCCTTGGCTTGGGGCCTGGCCAACCGAGTTGTTCCCACCGGCGAGGCGTTGGAGGCGGCCGTCGAGCTGGCGCAGCAGATCTCGTTGTTTCCGCAGCTGTGCATGAGGGCCGACCGGGCCTCGTCGTACACCCAATGGGATCTCGATCTGGATGCCGCCTTGCGAGCCGAAGCAGAAGGGGGCATCGAGCCCTTGGTCCGTGAGGCCGCTGCCGGAGCCGGACGCTTCGTCGAAGGTGCCGGCCGTGGGGGATCCTTCAGCTGACCGGGGCCAGTTCGCGGTCCCTGCGCCCGAGCCGGATCTGATTGCCGGCGGCGAGCACGATCAGACCGAGAGCGATCAGGCCAACAGTGATCGGCCGCGCTCCGAGGAAGCTGGTAACGCTTGCCGACAGACTCTCGACCGCACGAGCTGCGGTCTGGCTGCCCGCCTCCGCAGCGCCGGCACGCAGGATCGTGACCCAGTACCAGAGGATGAAGACACCCGAGGCGATCATGATCCACCCGCTGAACGTCGTCACGTGGCGCGAGGCACTTCGGAGTCGCTGAACCAGCGAGTCGCGACCAAGGGCAACTGCGACCGTGATCGCCACCAGCACGAGTGACATCCCCAAGCCGTACACCACGAACGCCAGCACCGCTCCCCCGAAGCTGGCCTGTGTGAACGTCACGCCGACCAGCGCCAGAAAGGCACCGATCGTGCAACTCAGCGATGCCACTGCGTAACTCACACCGAAGACGAAGAGCGACCATGCGTCGCTTGTCTTGCGCCCCCTCAGCGCCGGCAAGCGCACGGTGAGATAGCGGCCCCTGAGGTAGAAGATGCCTCCGCCGATCAAGCCAATCCCGACCACGATCGCCAGCCAGGGGACGACGTCGGCCAGGACTGTCACACCGGCCGCCACCACGAGCCCAGAAGCCGCAAACACCAACAAGAATCCCGACGACACGATTGCGCCCACCCGGAGCGCATCACCTCGAGTGGCGTCCTGGCCGAGGAAGAACCCCAAGTACGCCGGCAGCATCGCAAACCCGCATGGATTCACGGTTGCCACCAACCCGGCGGTGAAGGCCGTCGCCAAGAGGGCGGTCACGAGCTCATCCCGAAGAGGTCGTTGATCTTCTCGACGAGCTGATCCTCGAAGATGACGCCGTCTTGCCGGCCGGCGATATGCCCGTCGGCATCAATGAAGATCGTTGTAGGCATGGAGAAGCCCCCAAATGCGGCGAAGACCACTCCTGTCGGATCGTCGGCGATCGGATATGTCACCCCGGTATCGGCGACGAACCGCTCAGCCGTTGCTCGGTCCACGTCCTGGAGGTCCACGCCAACGAAGACGACCTCATCTCCGAACCGTTGATGCACTGCCTCGAAGTCAGGCATTTCGGCGATGCAGGCCGGGCACCACGACGCCCAGAAGTTGAGCACAACCGGTTTGCCCCGCAGGTCGGCCAGTGAGCCAGTCGTGCCATCGAAATAGACGAGGTCAACTGCCGGAGCGAGGTTGGCCGGCGCGACCTGAAGATCGGACGTCTGGCCGGCCGGTGGCCGGTCGCCGGCTGCCAGTGGAGAACTGCAGGAGGCAGCCATCAGCGCCAATCCGACGAGCAACGTGCGAGTTCGATGGGTCATTGCTCGTTCCACAACGACGGAGCGCTGCGCTCCCCACCGCCAACTGTCGGTAGACCGACAGTTGGCCGTGAACTGACGAGAGCCGTCAGAGGCCCGACGTCCACGCCGGGAATCGAAACCCAGCGACGTTTGTTGGCCCACGCATGCAACGGCCCGAACAGCAATTCGCCTGGCTGGCGCGCGATTTCGGGCGCACGGACTACCTGCCGCTCAGCCCTGCCGATCTCGACGCCCTGAGCCGGGCCGGTGAGTTCGTCGAGAAGTACCCGGGGACCCACCTCTTCAAGCAAGGCGAGCGGTCCCAGCATGCGTACGTCATCGAGCGCGGCCGCGTCGAGCTCTATCGAGGGAGTCGCGACGCCGGGCGAATCGTCCACCGGGTGGGAAGCGGCACCGTTCTGGGCGACATCGCCATGTTCAGCAACGAGCCATACCGCTCCTCCGCCAAAGCCATCGAACCGACCGCTGCGTTTCGGTTCGACCGAGACAAGCTGCTTCCCCTGCTCGTCCAGCGCCCGGTCATCACCCTGCGGTGGCTGATCGCCGGACTGGACCAACTCGAGGCCACCCAGCGGCGCGTCTTGGGGTTGATGCACCGGACCGTGAAGCAGCAAGTCGCCGAGGTGCTGTTGGATGAGATCGACGATCGGTCCGAGGTGCACCTCTCGCAGGCCAGCCTGGCGAGCCTGCTCGGCGCGAGCCGCCAAACGGTCAACGAAGCGCTTGGAGAGCTCTCGTCGGACGGACTGACCGAGACGGGTTACCGACTGATCCGAGTGCTCGACCATCCCAAGCTCGAGGAACTCGCCGGCCGTACCTGAGCCAACTCACCCGGATGGATCTCCGAAACGCTCCATCCCTGCCGTGAGGTCGTCGGGCGTGTCCACCGAATACCAGGACCGGCCGTCTTCTCCCCACCTTGTCCACTCCTCCGGCTGGACCGCGACATGGCTCACCCGATCGAGAACCGACTGGAGTGACCCGGATCCCAGCTGGGCCACGGCCTCAGCCAGGAGCGCCGGCGTGTAGACGGCACAGGTGACCTGGCGAGACCCGCCGTCTACCGGCACGACTGGTCGCTCGCCATCACACAACGCGACGAGCTCTGCCACGGTTTGAGTCCGTAGCCAGGGTTGATCCACGGCCGAAACGACGACCGGAACCTCGAGAGACGCAAGACACGCAACCACTCCAGCCAATGGCCCGATGGGTTGGCCAGGCGGCCGGTCGGCGATGACTTCGAATTCGCCAATGCGGGCTCCGGACACGACGACCCGACTGCTGACAGTCGCGAGGCGACCGACCACCAGGTTGCCCATCGTCGTCTCGCCGATCGGAACATCCTGTTTGGGCTGGCCCATCCGACTGCTCGAGCCGCCAGCCAACACCACGCCCACCATTGAGCCCACGTTCATGGGGACCGAGCCTCCAGGTCCTCCAAGTTGCCTTCCCACACCTCGCCCAGAATCCGGTGGGCTTGCGGAGGAATCCGATCCAGCGTCACCGCCAAGTCGGCCGTTCTCGTGTCTCTCACGAGATTGAGCAGCACTACCGCGCCGGAGTAGTCGATTCTCCCGAGGCTGGTCAGGTCGAAACGAATCTCGTCCACTGCTGGATGCTCAGCCAGGAGCTCTGTCAGGCGATCCCCGATGGCGGGCGCCGAGCCGAAATAGAGCACACCGTGCGGCTGCACGACCAGTGTGTTGTCATCGACTTCGGCGCGCACCTCGAACTCCAGTTCGCGCCACAGATGGACCGCGACCCCAAGGCCGATTCCGATGATGACAGCGATGTCGATTCTGGGGGCGAGCAGCAAGGTCAGCACGAACGTCGCAATACCAACCAGACCTTGCAGTCGGGAGTACCTCCAGATGTCAACGAGGGACCGCAGATCGACGAGATTCGCGACGCCCACGATCACGATCGCTCCGAGGACCGCTGACGGGAGCCGCTCGAGCACACCGGCGAACGGGATGAAGACCAACACCACGAGCCCCGTCACCGCTCCTGACCAGCGGGACCGCCCGCCGGAGAGCCGGTTGATCGACGAGCGGGAGAACGATCCGCCCACCGGGAAACCACCGGAGATGCCCGAAGCCACATTGGCGAGACCCTGGCTCACGAACTCGCGATCTGGATTCCATCGCCGTCGATCCTGGGTCGCAAATGTGCGGGCAATGGCTGCCGGCTCGGCAAACCCAACGAGCGCTATCACCAACGCCGGCAGGAACAGATCGCGCACCCGACCCCACGGAAGATCCAAGGACAGGGGCGGAAAGCGAGCCGGAATCTCTCCCACGACCTCTGCGGGGTACCCGACGATTGCTCCATAGGCCATTCCGACCAGCACGGCTACCAAGACCCCTGGGAACAGGGCGTGGAATCGACGCCCGCCGAGGACGATCAGAACGGTTGCGACGGCCACGCCGATGGCGGGTCCAACCCATGCTCCCGGATTGGCGAGTGCGTCCAGCCCGTCGACGATGATGCCGTCGCCCGGCGCCTCCACACCCAGCACCCGCGGCAACTGAGACACCGCAATCAAGAGAGCGGCCGCCGACGTGAATCCTCTGAGCACGGGCTGCGACATGAGATACGAGACGAATCCAGCCCGAAGTGCCCCGACTGCGATCCGGAAGCCACCGACCAGCACCGCGAGGAACGCGGCCAAGCCGATGTACTCAGGTGACCCAACCGGGGCCAGGGACGCCAGAGCGCCAAACGTCAAGAGCGCCGTCATGGCGACCGGGCCTGTCTGAAGATGCGGAGACGACGCCACCAGCGCCGCCGCGATCGGAGGGAAGGCCGCTGCGTAGAGACCGACGTAACTCGGGACACCCGCGATCTCTGCGTACGCCAGGGACTGCGGAATCAGGACCAAGGCAACGCTGATGCCGGCGATCAGATCTGCGGTTGAGAACCTCTGTCTTCGGTTGTCAGCCGGTGAGGGCGCACTCGTTGCGGCCAACCTCGAGCTCCTTGGCGCGTTGGGTGTCTGGGGTCACGAGACCGAGGTTGACCCTACGGATCTCGCCGTAGACGTCCGGCGCTATCCCCAAGTGATCCACCACGTACTGGACGAACTGCTCCTCGTCGTTCATCGACACCACAGGGTCATTCGCGAGAAGGTCGCCCAGGTTCCGACGAATCGTGCCGTCATCGAGCGACTCGGTCCGGCTGGTGTAGTGCGCGGGACACACCTCCAGCGAGTCGTCGAGGGGAGCCAGCTGCTCGTGGATCGTTCGGTAGAGGTCACGGGCCCAGGGGTCGGTCTGGCCACCCAGGTCGGGTCGGCCAACCCCGGAGACGAAGACCGCATCTCCGGTCATCAGGTATCGACCGTGCACCTCGAGCGAGGTCGAGCCGGGGGTGTGGCCGGGCGTTGCCACGGAGCGGACCACCAAGTCGAGCTCGCCAAAGGAGAACTGCTGACCATGCTCCAGCGGCTCGAACAGAAATGCGGCCTCCTCGGCATCGCCAGGTGCGATCCGGTAAGCGGCGCTGGTGTGCTCACGGATGTCGCGAGCCAAAGAGAGATGATCAGCGTGCAGGTGGGTATCGAAGACGTCGGTGATGGTTGACCCCATCGACTCGGCGATGTCATAGAACGGCTGAACCGATCCACTCGGATCTATGACCGCCATCGATCCGTCTCGCGCTCCCACGACGTAGGCCAGACAAGCCTTGGCGATTCGGTCGAGCTGAACGATGAAGTGAGTGCCGTCGTCGAAGAGAGTCCGAGACACCAGCGTCTGTGCCCAGGCATCCATGCCGCCCTCGAGATTCACGACGCCGCCCCTGCTCATCATCTCGGCAACCATCTGCGAGCTTCCCCCATGGGCGCAAACCACGACCACCTCGCTGTCAGGCAGGAGCGATTCGACCGAGGCGATGTCGTCCAACGCGGTCCAGTACGGGATGTTCAGTGTCTGCACTGAGGCCTTGCCATCGATCCGCCACCGATCGAATTGATCCGATGCCCTGACGTCGAGAATGAACGGGGCCGACGACGGATCATCGACCCGCCGCGCGAGCTCCGAGGTCGTAACGGTTGCAGTCACCAGCAGCCCTTCCATACCTGCACACATGCGAATGCACGCATGCTCCTGAGCATAAGGGTGGGCCGGGGCCCGATCAAGGGAAGATCGCTGTCAGACCGCAGCCTGGGCTGCGTTGGCCTCGTGCATGACGTCGCGGAGCAGGTCCATCGCAACGATGATCTTCGGAGACGAGACGGAGTAGAACACACGCTGCCCGTCCTTGCGCGACTTGAGCAGCCCCTTGTCACGAAGCACGGCAAGGTGCTGTGAGACGTTGGCTTGGGGTAGTTCCAGCTCTTCGCACAGGTCCATCACATTGCGCTCACCGTCGCGGAGGGCGTTGAGTATCAGCAATCGCTTCACGTCCGCCAGACCCTTGCAGATGCTGGCGTGGAGTTGGTTCATCTCTTCTTCGACGGGATGCATGACGACAGAAACTATGCCACATACGCTTCGTTGTGCGAAAGGTACTCCTTGACGGGCTTTCGGTGAGGGTGCAAAGATGCAGATGTTCGCATATTCACATTCGGTGGGTGTGAGAGGAGGCGACGGTGACGACGAGCGAAGAGCGACTGCAGGAATCGTCCGAGGAGGCGTTGCTCCAAGCAGTGGATCCTCAGCCCGAGAAGATGGTGCTCATTGCCGCCTCAGGCGACCTCGACAAGGCCTGGCCGGTGATGATCCTCGCTACGACCGGAGCGGCCTATGGCATGGACGTGACGGTCTTCTTCACGTTCTGGGGCTTGGGCATCCTCAAGCGTCACGACGTCGGGGTCACTGGAGACGACTGGCGGCAGCGCCTCATGTCAGCGTTCAAGAAGGGCTCACCCGAGAGCTTGGGACTCTCGACGATGAACTTCGGTGGCCTTGGAGCCAAGATGATGAAAGACTTGGCCGACGAGAAGAAGGTTGCGTCGGTTCAGGAACTCCTCGAGCTTGCCCAGGACATGGGCGTGAAGCTGTGGCCATGCCAGATGACGATGGACCTCATGGGCATCGACCGCTCGGAGATGATTCCGGGGTTGGATGATCCGAAGGGAGCCGGCTCGGCTATCAGCCTCATGAAGGAAGCCTCGATCAGCCTGTTCATCTAGGAGGGAACCATGGCCGATGTGATTGTTGACGCCCGCCAACTGCAGTGCCCGATGCCTGTCATCAAGGTGTCGCAGGCAATCAAAGGCATGGAGCCAGGCCAGATCCTGGAAGCCATTGCCACTGACGGGGGCGCCTTGTCTGACATTCCCGCATGGTGCCGAGACATGGGCCACTCGCTGAAGGAGCAGTTCAGCGAAGACGGCGACCATCACTTTCTGATCGTCAAGTCGTAGAGTCTGGCGCCGCCGAGGGAAGGGCCTAGAGCCGGGTGCAATACGGATTCGTCATCGATCAAACCCTGTGCATCGGCTGCCATGCGTGCACGGTTGCCTGCAAGACCGAACATGACGTTCCTCTCGGGGTCAACCGAACCTGGGTCAAGTACATCGAAAAGGGCACGTGGCCTGATACCCGCCGCTACTTCTCCGTCCTCCGCTGCAACCACTGCACTGATGCCCCGTGCGTGACGATCTGCCCCACTAACGCCCTCTTCAAACGCGACGACGGCATCGTCGACTTCGACACGAGCGTCTGCATCGGTTGCAAGTCCTGCATGCAAGCGTGCCCCTACGACGCTCTGTACATCGACCCAGACGAGCAAACCGCTCAGAAGTGCAACTACTGCGTTCACCGAGTCGAGGTCGGTCTCGAACCGGCATGTGTCGTGGTCTGCCCTGAGCAGGCAATCATCGCGGGTGACCTTCACGACCGCTCGTCTCACATCGCTCAATTGGTTGCCACCGAGAAGACCTCGGTGCGGGCACCCGAGCAGGGCACGAAGCCAAACCTCTTCTACTTGGGAGTCGAGGAGTCGAACATCGATCCGCTTCGGGCCACTCCCTTCTCGGGCGGAGGCATCTGGCGGGACCCGACGCCGATGGACTCGTTCATGAACGTCGACATGTCGGCAGAGGTCGACGGACCAGCTCTCGATACTTCTGGAGATGCGCCTCGTGTCGTGTACAACACCGACCATCCGATGCCCTGGGGCTGGCGCGTCTCGTCGTACTTCCTGACCAAAGGGATAGCGGCAGGACTGGCGATCATTGCGGCGATTGCGCTGTTGGCGGGAGTCAGCGTTGACAGCGCCTTCATGCGTTGGATCGCACCGCTGGTCGCCGGTCTGTTCCTGTTGGCAACCGGCGTCCTTCTCGTCTGGGACCTCAAGCGTCCGGACCGGTTCTTCTATCTGATCACCAAGGGCAACCCCGGCTCGTGGTTGGTGCGCGGCGCCTACATCCTGGGAGCACACGCAGCCGTGTTGGCGGTCTGGTTCCTGGCCGGCGTCGCCGGAGCCGACACCATTGTTCGCGGCGCCATCTGGGTGGCCGCCCTCATCGGCTTGGCGACAGCCGGATACACCGCCTTCCTGTTTGGGCAGGCCGAAGCACGCGACCTCTGGCAGAGCCCCACCCTGCTGTGGCACATGCTGGCCGGCGCCTTTGCAGCAGGCGGAGCGGCGGGACTCGTGAGTTCGTGGGTGCTCGACCTGGGTGAGACTTTCGAACGGGTGATGGCTGGAACGCTCGTCGGCGGGACACTGGCCTTGGGCCTTATCGCCATCGCCGAGCTGGTGTCACGCCACCCAACTGCCAACATCGAACAGGCCATGCACCACATGACGCGAGGCGAGTACTCGGGGCAATGGTGGGTTGGAGGCCAGCTCTTCGGCGTTGCCCTGCCTGTCGCTGCTGGTGTCGCCTTCCTGGCTGGCGGGATCCCGATCGCTCTCGCTGCCGTTGGCGGGCTGGCTGCTTGGGCAGGAATCTGGTTTGCCGACGACGCAATGGTGAAGGCCGGGCAGAGCGTCCCGATTTCCTGAGAGGATCCATGACGACAGATCGCGAGCGAACCGAGATACCCCGCCTGCTTCCGGGCTCGGAGCTGACCAATTTCCCGCCGGCCGACCGCTGGGACGATTGGGAGGAGTACGACGCGAAGGCCTGGCCGGAGCGCGTGAAACACGACGTGCGTTTCGTGCCGACCACCTGCTTCAACTGCGAGTCGGCCTGTGGCCTCCTGGCGGACATCGACAAGAACACCGGTCAGGTGCGCCGCTTCGAGGGGAATCCGGCCCACCCCGGCAGCAGAGGGCGGAACTGCGCCAAGGGGCCGGCAACGATCAACCAGATGTACGACCCCGAGCGGATTCTGTACCCGCTCCGGCGCTCCGGTCCTCGCGGGTCAGGCCAGTGGGAACAGGTCTCGTGGGACGAGGTTCTCGACGACATTGCCGGCCGCATGCGCCAAGCCATCACCGAAGGGCGCCACGACGAGATCATGTACCACGTGGGCCGTCCAGGCGAGGACGGGTTCATGGATCGGACCCTCAAGGCCTGGGGTGTCGACGGTCACAACTCGCACACCAACATCTGCTCGTCTGGCGCTCGGGTCGGGTACGCAATGTGGATGCAGCACGACCGACCCTCCGCAGATTTCGCCAACTCTCAGTTCATCCTGTTGTTGTCAGCCCACCTGGAAACCGGCCACTATTTCAACCCCCACGCTCAGCGGATCATGGAAGGCAAACAGGCGGGCGCCCAGCTTGCGGTCATCGATCCGCGCTTGTCGAACACTGCCTCGATGGCGGACACCTGGGTCTCTTCGTACCCAGGTACGGAGGCCGCCATTCTGCTGGCGGTCGCTCGCGAGCTCCTGGAGCGCGACGCGATCGACCGTGACTTCGTGCGGAGATGGGTCAACTGGGAGCAAACACTCCGAGAACAGCATCCCGACCGAGAGCAGACATTCGAGTCGTTCCTCGATCTCCTCAGAGAGACATACGACTCCTACACACTGGACTGGGCAGCCGATGAGGCCGGCATCACGGCCGACAAGATCACTGCAATTGCCGACGGCATCGAACGGGCCGGCCACCGCTTTTCGTCGCACACCTGGCGGTCAGCCGGGTCGGGCAACCTGGGCGGCTGGCAAGTGGCCCGATGCCTGTGGTTCCTCCACGTGCTCACCGGCTCGGTAGGCACGGAAGGCGGCACCTCGCCGAGCACCTGGAACAAACTCAAGCCAGAGCACTGGAACACTCCGCCGCCGCACGACAAGTGGAGCGAGTTGCTGTGGCCCCCGGAGTACCCGTTCGCCCATCACGAGATGTCCTTCCTGCTCCCCTACCTGCTGAAGGACGGCCGCGGCAAGGTCGACGTCTACTTCACCCGCGTCTACAACCCGGTGTGGACGAATCCCGATGGCTTCTCGTGGATCGAGGCGTTGACCGACGAGGACAAGGTCGGACTCCACATCGCGATGACACCGACATGGTCCGAGACCGCTTGGTACGCCGACTACGTGCTGCCGATGGGCGTTGGCTCGGAGCGGCACGACACGCACAGTTATGAGACCCACGCCGGGCAATGGCTCGGCTTCCGTCAGCCTGTCCTGAGGGTGGCGGGCGAGCGCGATGGCCACAGCTTCGACCGGACCTACGAGGCAAACCCGGGCGAGGTGTGGGAGGAAACAGAGTTCTGGATCGACCTGTCGTGGCGAATCGACCCCGATGGCTCGCTGGGCATCAGGCAATGGTTCGCCTCACCGAATGATCCAGACCGTCCAATCAGTGTGGACGAGTACTACGGCTGGATGTTCGACAATTCGGTCCCCGGCCTGCCGGACAAGGCTGCCGCGGAAGGGATCACTCCCCTCGAATACATGCGCAAGTACGGCGCTGTCGAGGTTTCCACGGACATCTACTCGGTTCATGAGACCGAGGTCCCAGTCGACGAGATCAGCGACGACGGACTCACGCGCAGCGCCGGCACCGTGACCGGAGCGGCGGTCGACGGGGTAGCTCGCAAAGGGTTTGGTTCGCCATCGAAGAAGCTCGAGTGGTGGTCGAAG
>CAJHYJ010000126.1_pt1 | contig 13430 bp, 11 predicted proteins | sample 9198711 | NCBI WGS metagenome assembly CAJHYJ01 (sample SAMEA7708361, study PRJEB35096) | sediment metagenome | biome: marine neritic benthic zone biome [ENVO:01000025]; feature: sediment [ENVO:00002007]; material: shallow marine sediment [ENVO:03000034] sea grass bed [ENVO_01000059] ...
GCCCACTTCGTCGGCGATGTCAGCTGATGTCACGAACATCCGGGTACGAACGACGTCGCCCGGACCGGCTCCCAGCGCCGTCAGCGCGTCGATGGCGATGACTCCACAACGCAGCATCTGGTCGTATGGGGTCTCGGCCAGTGCATCTCCTTCGGCCGGAATGGGTGCCGTGCCAGAGACGTGGACGACGTTCCCGACACGCACGGCTCGCGAGAACCCATACAGGGACTCGTACGGAGATCCGGAGCTGACGCGCTCAGACACCGAGGATTGCCCTTCCCGCCGACACGTCGGCCGAGATCTGCTCTCGAAGATGGTCAACAGATTCGAAGCGCCGCTCTTCCCGCAGCCGAGCAACGAACTCCACATCGACTGTCTGGCCGTAGAGGTCGTGCTCACCTGACAGGAGATGTGATTCGACCACGGTGGCGGTCTGATCGCCAAAGGTCGGCCGAACACCCACATTGATGACGCTCGGATGCGAGACCCCGTCAACGATCGTCCGTCCGGCGTAGACGCCCCTGGCCGGGATCAAGACGTCGTGATCTGGGAAGAGGTTGGCTGTTGGGAATCCAATGGTCCGGCCACGTCGATCGCCTTCGACAACCGCTGCTCGCAGGGTGAATGGCCGAGTCAGGTCGTCGGCGGCTTGCCCTACCTCGCCCGCCTCGACATGAGCTCGGATCTTGGTTGAAGACACAGGAGCGGTTCCGGCTGTCAGGAGATCGACGATATCCACCCGAAATGCTCCCGAGGCCACCAACGTGCCCACGTCACCGGCACGATTCAGACCGAACCGAAAGTCGGCGCCAACTGCGACGGTGGCAGCGTTGAGCGTCCCTACCAGAACCCGCTCGACGAAATCGGCCGGGGACATACTCCGGACCTCTTCAAACGGCAGTACTCCGACTTGTTCCACGCCGTGGTCGGCCAACCACTCGACTCGCTGTTCGATGGACGCGAGGAGCTTGGGAGCCCGGTCCGGCGCCACCACCATCATGGGATGGGGATCGAACGTGAGCACCGTGATCCCCATGTCTTTGGATTGAGCAGCCAACCGCACGTCGGCGATCACCTTCTGATGACCCCGGTGAACGCCGTCGAAGACGCCAATCGACACTGCCTGAGACTGCTCGGCGGCCGGCCAGGCGCTTGGTGATCCTTGGAGGAGTTTCATGCGACGACCACTTGAGGCACTGCTTGTCGTTCGTCCAGCTCGTAGACGGCGAGGAGAGTACCTGCAGCGGACACCAAGGCATGCGTGCCCGTCAGATCAACTGCACCAAGGGCGGCCGGCAGCAAGCGAACACCGTTGCTGACAGCCCGAGCGGTCTCGTCGTCAACCTCGATGACTGGCATGTGACCGAGGACGTCTGTCGGAGTACAGGCTGCCCCCCACGGGTCTTCCATCGCCTCCCAGGACTCGAGTTCGACCGCCGAGTCCACGGTCAGATCACCGTTCCCGGTGCGACGGAGCTCGCTCAGCGCCGCTTGTCCTCCGAGGGCTGACGCAATGTCGGCCGCCAAGCTGCGGATGTATGTCCCCTTGCCGCATCGAACCCGGATGACGGCCTCGGGATACGGACCGGGAACGAACTCCTCGAGGTCGACACCGAGGATCGTGACCGGACGAGGCGCCCGCTCGACCGTCTCGCCCTCGCGGGCAATGTCGTACAGCCGGCGACCACCCACCTTGAGTGCGGAAACCATGGGCGGGACTTGGTGAATCGTTCCCTGGAATCTGGGCAGAACCCCCTCGACATCGCCTTGTGTCACTGACATCGGGGTCCTGCTCAGCACAGCGCCATCGGTGTCGAGAGTGTCGGTCGCCACCCCGAATTGAACCCGGGCGACATACTCCTTGTCACGGTCTTGGACGTAGCGGATCAGCCTGGTGAACCGGCCTACAGCCAAGATCAACAAGCCGGTCGCCATGGGATCGAGGGTGCCTGCATGGCCGATCTTCTTGATGCCGAGGAGCCGCCGGGCCCGGCTGACCACGTCATGGCTGGTGATGCCACCGGGCTTGTCGACGAGGAAGAAGCCGTTCACTCTGCCTCGTGCTGGGACTCAGCTTGGGATTCGTCCGGGATGTCATCGTCGACGTCTCGGAGCAACCGGGCAATCCGAGTTCCCCGTTCGATGCTCTCATCTACCGCGAACGTCAGCGACGGTATGAACTTCATACGCACCTGGGGTCCCAGGCTGCGGCTGATCCGGGGGGCAGCTGCGTCCAACGCTTCGGCCGTGGACGCCTGCACCTCATCCGAACCGATGACCGAGTAGTACACGGTTGCCCGGCGGAGATTCGGGGCCGTCTCCACACCGGTGACCGTCACGAACCCCAGTCGGGGATCCTTGAGGTCAGCCACCTCTTCCGCGATTGCCTCTTTCAGGATCGCATTCACGCGTCGCATGCGGTGACTCATGCCGTCTCCAGGTGCGTCACATCGAAGCTGAGCAGGTCCAACTCATCGGCGCCGTCCACGAAGTCACGCACTGCGAGGATCAGCTCCTGCAGCTGATCTGGATGGCTGGCGACCGCAGCCACGCCGACGGCGGACCGCTGCCATGCGTTGGCGTGATCGACTTCTGCGACCGATACACCAAACCGCCGCCGAAGCCCTTCAATCAATGGCCGGAGCACCCGCCTCTTCTCCTTCAACGACTGAGCCGTCGGGATGTGTACCTCGCACCGAACCGCGGCGGCGTACATGGTCAGGTGCGGGCGACCTCGCGCACTTCGAAGGCCTCGATGACGTCGCCTTCCTTGATGTCATTGAAGTTGGACAGGCCAATTCCACACTCGAACCCGCTTGCTACGTTCCGAACGTCGTCCTTGAACCTGCGAAGCGATGACACCTCGCCGGTATAGACGACGATGCCGTCCCGGAGAAGCCGAGCTTTGGCGCCACGTCGCATCTCGCCCTCAGTGATGAAGGACCCGGCGATGTTGCCGGCCCTCGGTACCTTGAACACTTCGCGCACTTCGGCGGATCCCAGAACTTGCTCGACCTCATCCGGCGCCAGCCGGCCAACGAGCAACGCTTCGATCTCCTCGAGGAGCTCGTAGATGATCTGATAGGTCCGAATCTCGATGCCCTGCTGTTCGGCAGCTCGCCGAGCCTTGCCGTCCGGCCGGACGTTGAAACCAACGATGACGCTCTCGGTGACCTCGGCCAGGGAGACATCGTTCTCGGAAATGGCGCCGACCGCACTGTGAGTGATCCTGATGGTTCCGCCCTGGCGGCCGATCTTGGCGATCGACTCACGAAGGGCCTCGAGCGAACCGTGAGCATCGGCCTTGATGATCAGGCGCAACTCTGCTTCATCAGCTGTGCGCAGCTGCTCCAGCAGAGCCTCAAGCCGTTCACGGGCCGTCGGCATGTAGACCGAGTCGTCCTTCTCGCGCTGCCGCTCGGCTTCAGCCAGGGATCGCGCTTCCCTCTCTGACTCTTTCACATCGAAGGGATCGCCGGCTGTGGGCACGTCGTCCCAGCCCTGCACGAGGACCGGTGTCGACGGCGGCGCCTCCTTGACCATCGCCCCGGTGTGATCACGCATGGCACGCACCCGACCCGAGACGGTCCCGGCGACAAACGGGTCGCGGACCCGCAGGGTTCCACGCTGGACGATGATGGTGGCGACTGCGCCCATGCCCTTGTCTCGCTGGGATTCGATGACGACTCCCGAAGCGAGCGGCTCTGGATTCGCCTTGAACTCTTCGAGCTGGGCGACGAGGTCGATGACCTCGAGCAAGTTGTCGATGCCTTCGCCCGTGATGGCGGACAATTCGACGGTCGTGATGTCCCCACCGAGCTCTTCGGCGACCAGTTCATACTCTGTCAGTTGCGCCCGCACTTGATTGGGGTCGGCACCGGGCAGGTCCATCTTGTTGATCGCAACGATGATCGGCACGCCGGCCGCTTTCGAGTGGCTGATGGCCTCGATGGTCTGCGGCATCAATCCGTCATCGGCGGCGACAACGAGCACCACGATGTCGGTGACCTCTGCTCCGCGGGCCCGTAGAGCGGTGAACGCCTCGTGACCCGGAGTGTCGAGGAAGGTGAGCAGGTTGCCGTTGACGGTCACCTGATAGGCACCGATGTGCTGAGTGATACCCCCGGCCTCTCCGCTGACGACGTTGGTACTCCGGATCTTGTCCAGCAAGGTGGTCTTGCCGTGATCCACATGTCCCATCACGGTGACGACCGGAGGCCGACCCTGCAGGTCTGCCTCGTCGTCTTCGTACGTTCGGCGTTCGCCTACCGCTGACTCGGCGGCGGCCTCTTCGTCATCGTCCCCTTCAGCGGCTTCCGCCTGCTCGACTGTGATGACTGCGTTGTACTGCTCGCCCAGGAGCTCAATGGCTTCGACGGGGATTGGGCCATTGGCGGCGACCATCTCGCCCAGGCCGATGAGAGCCCCCACGATGGCCGCCGGGGTCTGGTCGACCAGCGGTCCGAACTCCTCGGGGGTGATGCCGTCGGTGACGGTGAGCTCGATGAGCTCAGCTTTCTCAGATTTGGTTGCAGGTTCGGGCGTCTCGTCGGCATCAGTGGCTTCGTCGGTGCTGGCAGCGTCCATCTCGCTGCTCGCGTCGTCTGCGGGAGCTTCGTCTTGCTGTGAGACCTCTGCAGGCTGCGGGCTGTCTGCTGGCTGCTGGGACGCGGCCGTGTCCTGATACGACATCCGAACCAGCTCGGCTTCGTCCTCTGCCAAGCCGCTCGACGCGGTCTTCACCGCCAGGCCGAGCTCCTGAGCTCGCGCCAGAACATCCTTCGATTCTTGTTCCAGCTCGCGAGCGAGCTCGTAGACCCTGACTTTGCTCATTGATCCTCAGATTCGGTTGCAGATTCAGTTTCGGAAGCCGCCTCATCAGCAGGCTCGCCGCCGTCATCGGTTTCGGTTTCGGCTGCGTCCTCTGGAGCCCCGGCGGTCTCTGCGATCTCCACGTCAGGATCGCTCTCGTCGGGGCTGTCGACGGAATCCGGCGAGTCGGGCGAATCGACGGAATCGGGCGAATCAACAGAGTCGGGCGAATCGACAGAATCGGCCGACTCGGCTTCGGCATCGCCGCTCTCCGCATCCCCATCCGCATCCGCATCCGCATCCGCATCCGCATCGACAGCTACCTCCTCGAGGTCAGCGGTCTCGACTGGTTCGGCTGACTCTTCTTCGGTCGCAGCTGCATCTTCCGATGGCGCTGCTTCCAACGCCGCAGCGTCACCCGTCGCAGGAGCTTCGCCCTCACCGGCCGGTTCCTCGACGTCGCTCTCGGGCTCCTCCGGGGGCGCGGGCGGTCGATCGGACTGAATGTCGACCTTGTAGCCAGACAGCCGAGCAGCGAGCCTGGCGTTCTGACCTTCCTTGCCGATGGCGAGGGAGAGCTGATGCTCGGACACCGTCACGGTTGCGACCTTGTTCTCTTCGTCGATGTCGACCTTCTGCACCTTGGCCGGGCCAAGGGCCTCGGCGATGAACTGTCCGGTCTCTTCGCGGTACTCGACGACGTCGACCTTTTCGCCACGCAGTTCGTTGACGACCTGGCGAACCCGTGATCCTCGGGATCCCACGCATGCGCCCTTGGGATCAACCGACGGGTCGTTCGATGAGACGGCGATCTTGGTGCGGTGTCCAGGCTCACGAGCGATGGCTTCGATGATGACCGTGCCGTCCATGAGCTCAGGCACTTCCAGCTCGAGCATGCGCCGAACGAAGTCAGGGTGGCTGCGACTCACGACGATCTGCGGCCCTCGCGACTCGTCGCGCACCTCGACGACGATCGCCTTCACGCGATTTCCTCGATCGAGCCTCTCGTAGGGGATGCGCTCGGAGCCAGGCATGATCGCCTCGGCGTCACCGAGATCGAGAATCACATACCCGCGATCGACCTGCTGGACAATCCCGGTGACGAGATCACCCTCCCGGCCGGCATACAGCTCGAAGACCTGGCCGCGCTTGGCGTCTCGCAGGCGCTGGGCGATGACTTGCTTGGCCGTCTGGGCAGCGATGCGGCCGAAGTCATCAGGCGTGTCTTCCCACTCGCGGAGGACGTTGCCGTCTTCATCGAGCTCTTGGGCATACACGGTGATGTCGCCGGATTCCGAGTCGATGGTGACCCGTGCCTCCTCGGCGGCGCCGGGATTCCGCTTGTAGGCGGACACGAGGGCGTTGGCGAGGGCGTCGAGGATCGTTTCGACCGGCACCCCCCGCTCGCGCTCGAGCAACTCGAGCGCATCCATGACTTGAGCATCGATTCTCATGCGGTCTCCTGTCGTGATCCTGGTTTGGCGCCCCGCTCCCAAACGAACACGGTCTTGGCCGACAGAACGTCGGCGTAGGCAATGTCGACCGACTGTCCTTCGGCGTCGATGGTGAAGTGATCATCGGCGGCCTGGAGCAACCGTCCCGTGTGGCGCCGCTGACCGGCGATCTCCGTCGTGGTCTTGACCACGATCTCACGTCCAAGCGACTTCTCGTAGTGGCGCGGCATGCGGAGCTCCCGTTCCAGACCAGGGGTACCCACTTCGAGGCGATACGAGCTGCGAATGCGATCCTCTTCATCGAGGAGCCTGCTCAATCCGCGGGAGATGTCGGCAATCCGGTCGACATCCAGGTCGTCCTCAGCGTCAATGGAGACGCGCAAGACCTGACGACCTTCTGGGCCCTTCAGGGCCAGATCGTCGAGCTCGACGTCCTCTGCTCCGAGGTATTCCTCGAAGATGCGCCACAGATCTGCCTGCACACTCGCCACGGTTTCCAGTTCCTTGTTCCACACCAAAAAGTGGGCTGGGCGCCCACTTCCAGCGTCCAATCGCTTGTCAGGGCGAGTATAACGAAGGGCCGGACTCTCGCAGTCGGCGCATTGCGCTCAGCGGGAGTCTTCGATCACCGTCGCGACATCGGACACGACGTCGTCGAGCGCAACATCCCGCTTGTCGCCCGTAGCTCGATCAACCACCTCAACCGACCCCGCTTCCAACGATCGAGGACCGATGGTGATGCGGTGTGGAATGCCTACCAGCTCAGCATCCGCGAACTTCACGCCGGGCCGCTCATTGCGGTCATCGAGAACGACATCCACGCCGCGAGCCTGGAGGGCTTCGTACACGGTGTGGGCGGCCTCGGCGACGGCGGGATCATCACCTCGGATGGTGGTGATCACGACCTCCCAAGGTGCCGTTGCGACCGGCCAGACGATGCCGTTGTCGTCGTGGTGGGTCTCGACGATCACGGCAATGGCGCGCTCCACACCGATGCCATAGGACCCCATGACAATCGGTCGCTCCTCGCCGTTCTCGTCGAGGACCGTTGCTCCCAAGGCGGCGGTGTACTCAGTACCGAGTTTGAAGATGTGGCCGACCTCGATTGCGCGTTCGATGTCCAGCGCGGCCCCACACCGAGGACAGGGCTCACCGGCCTTCACGGCTCGAAGGTCGATCCAATCGGTGACCGCGATGTCGCGCTCGACGTCCACGTTCCGAACGTGCTGGTCATCGACGTTGGCCCCGGTCGTCAAACCTCGTCGTTCCCGCAGCTCGGGGTCAGCGATGATCCGCATGTCGGACACACCAACAGCACCGAGGCTTCCGGCACCCGCGCCGAGCAATGACCGAATCTCCTCGTCCTTGGCGGGTCGAATGGCTGCCGTCCCAGTCCCATCGATCAGCTTCTGTTCGACGAGATCGTGGTCACCGCGGAGCAGCAACAACACCGGCGTGTCACCGAGGTAGTAGATGAGGGTCTTGATCTGTCGGTCAGCGGCCGCCCCACCATCGAAGGTGGTCAGGTCGGCGATGGTCCTGACCCCAGGCGTCGGGAAGGCCTGGACTGCATCAGCGCTATCAGGATCAGACATCGGAGGCAGGTCGCTGGTAGCTCGCTCGATGTTGGCTGCGTAGTCGCAGCTCGGACAGAGGACGACATCGTCCTCTCCTGCCTCACTTCTCACCATGAACTCGGTCGATCCCGAGCCGCCCATCAGCCCCACAGACGCATCAACCGGAATTGCCTCGATGCCCAGGCGCCGGAAGATCGTGAGATACGCCTCCCGATGGGCCTCGAATGCCGAGTCGAGCCCAGCGTCGTCGATGTCAAGCGTGTACGAGTCCTTCATCGTGAACTCACGTACTCGCAGCAGTCCGGATCTCGGCCGGGGCTCGTCGCGCATCTTGGTCTGGATGTGATACCAGATCTGTGGGAGCTGCTTGTAGGAGTTCAACTCAGTAGCGACCTTGGCGAATACTTCCTCATGTGTCAGCGAGAGCGCCAGGTCGGTGTCGCGACGGTCGCGCAGCCTGAACAGCTCCTCTCCAACGGAGTCCCATCGACCAGTCTCCTGCCACAGAGCCCCCGGATGGAGAATGGGCATCAGAAACTCTTGGGCACCGATGGCTTCCATCTCCTCGCGCAGCACGCTCATGATCTTCGTTCGGACCCGAAACGCGGCAGGCATGAGACTCCATGAGCCCGCCATCAGCTGCCGGATGAAGCCCGCTCGGACGAGAAGCCTGTGCGACACGGCTTCGGCGTCGGCCGGAGCTTCGCGGAGGGTTGGAATGAAAGCCTGAGACCAGCGCATCGGGGCGCAAGCGTAGACAGCGCCGCCGTGTTGCCTGGGCGGAATTCAGCCTTCTTCGATCACTGCAGCAACCGCGGCCCGCCGCTCGGCGGTCGAGTTGGCATCGCCCTGGATCTCGAGCAGCTGCTCGCGTGACTGACGGGCCAACTCCTCGGCGTCAGCATCGGCTGCTGCCAGCCGAGCCTCCACGCCCTCGTCGACGAGCTTGCGAGCCTCGTCCAGCAGGGCGTCCACCATCTCCGCTTCGGGAACCACCCGGACGACTTGTCCCTTGATGAAGAGATGCCCCTTGCCACGGCCTGCCGCAATGCCGATGTCAGCTTCGCGTGCTTCTCCGGGCCCGTTGACGACGCAGCCCATGACCGCGACCTGGATGGGCAGGTTTTCCGCCTCCAGTGCCTCCTGGGCACTCGTCGCGACCTCGATGACGTCGACCTCGGCACGCCCGCAACTCGGACAAGCGATCAGATCGAGGCCCTTGCGCTCCCGCAGACCAAGGTATTCGAGTAGTTGACGACCGGCCTTGGCCTCCTCAACCGGGTCGGCGGTCAACGAGAACCGGATCGTGTCGCCGATGCCCTCGTTGAGCAGGGTTGCGATGCCGGCCACCGACTTGATGAGACCTCCCGGCGGTGGGCCGGCCTCTGTGACTCCCAGATGCAGCGGGTAGTCCACGGTGTCGGCCAGCAGGCGGTAGGACGCCACCATCGACGGGACGTGTGAGTGCTTGACGGAGATCTTGATGTCGCGGAAGTCGACCTCTTCGAGGTACCTGATCTCGAGCTGAGCTGACTCGACGAGGGCCGCTGGCACTGCCGAGCCGTGCTTGGCGAGCAGATCCTTGTCGAGGCTCCCCGCATTCACGCCGACACGGATGGGAACGCTCCGGTCCTTGGCTGCCCGAGCAACCGTCTTGATGTGCTCTTCCTTGCGGATGTTGCCGGGGTTGAGACGCAGGCCGGCGACGCCCGCCTCGAGGGCCGCCAGAGCCAGCCGATACTGGAAATGGATGTCGGCGATGATCGGCACCGGCGACCGCGGCACGATCTCGGCCAGACCGGCTGCGGCATCCGCGTCGTTGCAGGTGATTCGAACGATGTCGGCCCCAGCCCCGGACAACGCGTAGACCTGGGCGAGCGTGCCATCGACATCGGCTGTCTTCGTGGTGGTCATCGATTGGACGGTGACCGGTGCTCCGCCACCAACGGCCACGGGCCCGACGTGAAGCTGGCGGGTCTGGCGTCGTTCCATCATCAGGACCGATGGTATCGAGGGCGCCGGGCTGACGAGAACCGAATCAACCGGAGAAGTTGAACGGTCGGACGATGTCGAGCGTCACAGCCGCAAGGCCGAGGAATACGAAGAGCGCGATGACCGTCGCCGCCACGGGAACCAGCCTCCGAATGTCTGCTTCCCGCCCAACGACCCTCTCGTATACCGCCACCGCGAAATGGCCGCCATCCAGCGGATACAGGGGCAACGCGTTGAGGGCCGCCAGCACGATATTCAGTGCAGCGAGCAGGAACAGCAGGTTGTCGGCGCCCAAAGCATCTGCCTGGCCGCCGGCTTGGGCCAGACCAACGATGGACACAGGCCGAATGTCGGCGTCCACGTCGTTGCCGACGAAGGCGCCGGCGAGTTGCACCAGGTTCTGCGGCTGGATCAGACGCCACAGGAAGGCATATGCCTCTCTGGTGATGATTCCCGTCCACTGGCCGGCGATGCCGGCCGCCTCGATGACCGTGTACTCCTCCTGGAACTCGATGTACTCCGGTCCGATGCCCAGGAAACCAACCGTTTCGCCGTCGAGCACTCTGGACGCCAGGGTCGCTGTGAGCGCCAGTTCTTCGCCCGCTCGCTCCACACCGATCGTGACGGTCTCGCCAGGGAGTGCCGCGATTGCGTCAGCGAAGTCATCGAATGTGGCGTAGTCCACGCCGTTCACCGACAGGAGGAGGTCGCCCGGCATGACCCCGGCTTCGAGGGCAGGGGCACTGCTGACTCCTTCGATCTCTGCGATCGACTGGACGACGGTGGTGGGTTCGAGCCGGATGTTGCCCCAGACTGCGAAGACGACCCACAAGATCAGGTAGGCCAGCAAGAAGTTGAGAATCACCCCAGCGAGCACGACGAGGGATTTCTCCCAGAACTGCTTCTCGCGGTAGGTCCGGCCGAGGTCCTCGGGTGCGATCTCTTCGAATGGGTTCATGCCGGCGATCCGCACGTACCCGCCTGCCGGAATCGCCTTGATTCCATACTCGGTTTCGCCGCGGACGAACGAGTAGATCTTCGGTCCGAAACCGAAGAAGAACTCGGTGGCCTTCATCCCGACTGCCTTGGCTGCCAGGAAGTGCCCTGCTTCGTGAGCCATCACGAACAGGAACAGAGCAAGAATCATTGCGACTGCGCCAAGCCAGTTCATCGCCCGTCACGGTATCCGATCAGGTGACTAAAGAGAACCGACCGCGCTCCGCGCGACTGCTCGAGCTGCTTCATCGGCCTCGATCACGTCCTCGATGGCATGGAGCTCGGAGGAGTCGGCTGCCGCCACCGCTTCCTCGAGAACTCGAGGAATCTCGGTGAACCCGATTCGCCCCTCATGAAACGCTGCCACGGCGATCTCGTCCGCAGCGTTGAATGCACACGGGGCCGCGCCACCCTTCCGACCGGCTGCATATGCCAACGGGAGTGCCGGGAAGGTCTCGAGGTCGGGGGCATCGAACGTCAAGCTGAGGCCCGCAAGCGAAAACGGCTCCACCGGCGAGGGCCTTCGCTCCGGGAGCGTGATCGCATACTGAATGGGTATGCGCATGTCCGGATGTCCGACATGGGCCTTCAAGGAACCGTCGACGAACTCCACAAGTGAGTGCACGATGCTCTGACGGTGGACGACAACTTCGATCTGTTCGTATTCCACACCGAATAAGACGTGCGCTTCGATGACCTCCAGGCCCTTGTTGACGAGGGTCGCAGAATCGGTCGTGATGCGAGGGCCCATGTTCCAGGTTGGATGTCGGAGCGCTTCCTCCGGAGTCACCGCAACCAGTTCGGCCTTGGTCCGGCCGAAGAACGGTCCACCGGACGCCGTCAGGATGATCTTGGCGATCGCCTTTGGATCATCCTCCAGGCATTGATGGATCGCCGAATGCTCTGAGTCCACCGGGATGATTTCGCCTCCGCCCGCACGAGCCGCGGCCAACACCAAGGGGCCTGCTGCGACCAGCGTCTCCTTGTTGGCGAGCGCCAGTCGGTTGCCGGCCTCGAGGGCGGCCAATGAGGCGCGCAGGCCAGCAATACCAACGACCCCGTTGATGACCGTCGTGTTCGGTTGTCGGGCCAGGTCTGCGACGGCGTCTGGGCCCACGGAGAGGCGCGCCGGAGCCTTGTCGGTTCGATCCGGCGGTCGGGCAACCGCCAACCGGGCATCGGGGAATCGAGCGGCGAGTCGAGTGAAGGCTGAGCTGACCGACCCGGCGGCCAGGCCGGCGATTTCGAGCCCGAGGCGCTCAGCAACCTCGATCGTCTGAGCACCGATCGACCCGGTTGCTCCCAGGACGACCAGCTTGTTCAAGCGAAGTACCCCAGCCAGCTGAAAACGAAGTAGGCAACCGGAATGATGAACAACAGCGCGTCGATTCGGTCGAGCAGGCCACCGTGCCCCGGCAAGATCGAGCCCATGTCTTTGACGCCGACCTGCCGTTTCACCATCGACACAGCGAGATCTCCAAACGGGCCCAGAGCCACCGCCACCCCTGTGAGGAATAGCGCGCCTCGGAAGTCGAGCGGAGCGAACCACTCGATGTACGAGAGCCCGATCGCCATCCCGGCCGCCAGCACGACTCCACCGAACAGTCCCTCGTAGGTCTTGTTGGGGCTCAAGACCGGAGACATCTTCGTACGGCCGAGTATTCGGCCAGCGAAGTACGAGCCGACGTCGAGGGCAGCCACGACCAACACGATGGACAACACCATGGGCCGGAAATTGGCGGTTGCCGCCAGCGGACCGATGAAGGCCAATAAGACACCAATCCAGGCCATACCGAGAATCGTCAATGAAGCGTTGGCGAGCGGGTTGCGCCGAACCAAGACTGCATACCAGAGGAGAACCGTCACCAACCCGACGGTGAACCATCCGACGATGCCGAACGGGCCGTACCGGAAGCCGGCGACCATCATCGCAACAAGCGTCAAGAACCCCAGGAGGGCGACTGGCTGGTATCCCGCCGTCCTGAGCGCTCCGTAGAACTCGCCCAGAGCAATGACGCCGACGAGCGAAACGAAGGCGACCAACCACCCGCCGCCCGCCAACATGGCTCCGACCAGCATGCCCATCAGGATCAGGCCGGTCACGATTCGGAGGCCCAAGTCCGATCGGCGCACCGGTGCCTCGCTGATCTGTTCCTGTTCCCCGGTTACATCCTCGAACCCGACGACGCCCGATTCCAGTCCGGGCATGGTGACCGCTACCGCCTGAAGCTGGGTGTCTTCCTGATCGGCGGCCTCGATCGCCTCAGCCAGACCCTGATACTCGACCGTGGTGGCGGCGACGTAGTCGTCGTGGGAGAAATCGTCGAGGGCGGTTGGGCCTTCGGCCAGAGCATCGAGATGCTCGTCGTCGGTGCCAGCGGAATCTGAATCGGCGTCCTCGATGACGGCGGCATCTGTGTCGGCGTCATCGCCGCCGCTGTCCGCATCGGGGGCGGGCACGGCTGTCATCTCAACGACCGGTTCGGTCTCGATGTCGAGGACTTCGATCTCAAACCCGTCCTCGTCGGCTGGCGCCTCCTCGGCGCTTTCGCCTTCCGGCGTTCCGCTTTCCGCAGGATCGGCATCGATCGTGGAGTCA
>CAJHYJ010000249.1_pt1 | contig 13390 bp, 20 predicted proteins | sample 9198711 | NCBI WGS metagenome assembly CAJHYJ01 (sample SAMEA7708361, study PRJEB35096) | sediment metagenome | biome: marine neritic benthic zone biome [ENVO:01000025]; feature: sediment [ENVO:00002007]; material: shallow marine sediment [ENVO:03000034] sea grass bed [ENVO_01000059] ...
CCGAGGTACTCACTGGCGGTCGGCGCCATTGCCTCGATGTCATCGACCCATGGCGCTGCCTCGACCCCATCGCTCGATGCAGCCGGGTACCAGATCTGCACGGCCACTTCTCGGTCACCGCCCGGGTTAAGCCCATACGTCTCGATCCGAGTGTTGTCAGCGGCCGTGAACGACACCGTGCCGACCGGCGTTTCGCCGGGGGAAGGGAGGTCGACGACTGGCAGCGCCAGTGGCACCACCGTCAAGGCCGCCACTCCAACGGTTCCCCACGCGGCCCCTCGGGATGACCGTCGGCGACTGACCTCGGCATCCGTGGGACTGACCAGGTCCCACAGCGACACGACCACCACGATCGCCGCTACTGCGTACAGGGGCACGACCTGCCAGCGATAGCCCTCGACGAACCATTGCAGCCCCGCCACACCCCCAACACCGATCACACCGAACAGGTCAGCCAGCGGGCGCCTCGGTCGGCCGGAGACGACGGTCCACCAGGCAAAGACGAGGATGGCGGCGACGAGCACGATCTCGAAGAAGCGCATTCCCTCAGGCTAGAAGGGCCATGAAGTTGTGAACACCCCTGTAGCGTGGCCTCGTGATCGACTTCCCTGCCGCCATTCGCCGCGAGTCGGACCGACTGCACGAGGTGGTCACCGATGCCGGCGACCTGTCTCGGCCGGTGCCATCGTGTCCAGGCTGGACACTGGCGGATCTGACGTGGCACATTGCCGGCGTCCAGGAGTTCTGGGCACAGATCGCGGGCCGGCTGATGAGTTCGCCCGATGACGTCACCCGAGCCGACCGACCTGCAGACGCGGAGCTGGTCGACCACCTCCGGACCCAATCGGCTGACCTGGTGCAGGCCGTCATGTCGCACGAGCCGGACGAGGTCTGCTGGAGCTGGTTCGACGGAGGCCGGACAGTCGGCTGGGTTGCGCGCCGCCAAGCCCACGAGGCCCTGATTCACAGGATCGACGCAGAGTTGGGCGCCGGGGCAGCCGTGGCAACTGTCGATCCGGTGCTGGCTGCTGATGGCATCCGAGAGCTGCTCACGATCTTCCTCGACGCCTCGGACATCCCGGATTGGTCCCGATTCACGCCGGACGGGCGGACCTGTGCGATCGAAGTGGACGATGCGGGCGAGAGTTGGCATCTGGCACTCGGCAGCTTCCAAGGAACCAGCCCGAGTAGCGGGACCGAGTACGACGACCCGGCCGTCGTGATTGGTGAGAAGCCAGCTGGCCACCCGACAGCGCGGATGACCGGTCGAGCCGCGGACCTGGACCGCTGGCTGTGGGGGCGAGGTGACCTCACGCACGTCCAAGTAGTCGGCGACAACGACGCCGTTTCCTGGATCCGGGCCGCAGCCGCTGCTGCGACCCAGTGAGCCCAATCGAGGCTCTCGGTCGAGTTCTCGACGAGTTCAATGGCACGCATGTCGAGCCTCTACAGGCCTACATGACTGGTCATCCCGATCCACCAATGGCTGTCATCGTCGACCGAGCCCTGACCGATGACACGAAGAACCAGCAGGGTGCGACCTGGTTGCTCAAGGAGTACGGGGCCGCCGGGGTTGTTCCAGGCCCTGCCGCCACCGCCCGGCTCCTGTCAGGCTCCGTCCGGCTGAAACACTGGGAAGCCCAACTCCATCTCTGTCAGCTGGTCCGGCACCTGGTGATCGAAGACGACGTAGAAGCCGGCCTCTTCGGGTTCCTTCAGAGGGCTGCGGAGAGCGACAAGCCATTCGTGCGAGCGTGGGCGTACGACGGTCTCGATGCATTGGCCGATCAACATCCGCACCGCCGGGAGCAGGTGGATCAGCTACTGGAGGCCGGTGCCACCGATCCCAAGGCGAGCGTGCGCGCTCGAATCAGGAATCTCCGGGAAGCCTGACTCAGCCGCCGGCGACGCTGATCAGGTTGTCGATCGACGCTCGCAACTCGTCAGCACTTCGGATCCCCGGCCATCGTTCCACGATCGTGCCTCTCGCCACCAGGACCGTGACAGGCTGATACGGGACCTCATAGGCAAAGAAGACATCCTCGGCTTCGTCGAGTCCCCACAGAATGTTGCCGGACGGCATCAGCCGCGCTGCCTGGTCGGCCGTCCGATCGAAACTCGACTTCCAGCCGACGGCGAGGAACGTCACCCTATCGGCGTATTCAGTGCTGACTTGGTCGACAACGGGCAACTCCCGTTGACATGTCGGTCACCACTCAGCCCAGAACACCAGGTAGACAGGACGAGTCTCTTCGGAGAGTACAAACGTCGAGCCGTCCGACAGGCGGAGCGAGAAATCGGGCGCTACCGGGCCTTCGATCGGCGGTAAGTCCTCAGTTGTGGTGGTCGTGGCGTTGGAGGATCCAGAGTTGCCGGGAGGGGTCCCAACGTTCGAGGACGTGGTAGTGGTCTCGCTGGGCTGGGCCGTACCGGAGGGAGTCTCCGTCGTCGTGCCACCCTGGCCGGAGGTATCTCCGTCCGTCACAACGGCCGTCGATCCGCACGCGGCGACCACCATCGCAAACACAATCAGCAGAGCGATCCTGCGCATGACGTCAGTGTATGGCTGACGGGCAACAACACCCAGTTGCCGGGGTCGGGTTCACGAAGTGTTCACCGAGCACTTGTGGCAAGTACCGACGATGCCGACATGTACGGAATCGATCACGTAGCCGTACTCGCTGGCAACGTCCGCCAAGGCGTCGCGAACTCGATCAACTGGAACACCAACGCTCGCCCCGCACCGCTCACAGACGAAGTGGTGGTGCTGATCAGAGCTGAGGTGCACGATGGCGGGCCCGTCGCCGAGGTGAACGTGCTGCACCAGGCCATGCTCCTCGAGCGCGTCCACGGTGCGATAGACAGTTGACTGGTCAATGGGCGCTCCCAAGCGTTTGGAAGCGAGGTCGTGGAGTTCCGACAACGTGAGGTGGCGATTGTGCTCCGATGCCAAGACATCACAGACGGCTCGGCGGGGCGGTGTCACTCGCAGGCCGTCGGCCCGGAGCCGTTCCACGAGATCATCCGCGGACACGTGCATCAGCCGGCCAGCTCTTGGCTGCGTTCGACCACCCGATCGAGCAGTGCAGCGGCAGCACCACTGTCGACCGCTGCATGTGCCCTGGCGACTCCGTCGACAAACCCCTCGGCAACGTCAGCAGCAACGAGCGCCGCAGAGGCGTTCACCAAGCAGATGTCGAGTTTCGGGCCCGGTTCACCGCCCAGGACGGCCCTCGTGATCTCGAGGTTGTCCTGAACCGTCCCGCCCAGCAGGTCCTCCCGAGTCGAACGCGCAACCCCGAAGTCCTCGGGCAGGAATTCCGCGTGAGTGATCTCGCCGGCGCGGAGGCGATAGATGTACGAGGGTCCGGTGGTGGTCAACTCGTCGAGGCCGTCCTCGCCGTAGAACACGAAGGCGCGCTCCGTGCCCAGAGCCGCCAGAACACCGATCATCTTCTCGGCCATGGCGGGATCGGAGACACCGATCGCGTACCCGTCGGCATTGGCAGGATTCGTGAGAGGTCCCAGGAAGTTGAAGACCGTCGGGATGCCCATCTCGGTTCGGACTGGCCCCGCGAAGCGCATCGCCGGGTGGTACTTCCTCGCATAGAAGAACCCAAAGCCCTCTTCGCGAATGAGCTCTGCCATGGATTCAGGCTCCAGATCGATCGCAAAGCCCAGTGCCTCCAGAAGATCTGCTGAGCCGCACTGCGACGACGCCGACCGGTTGCCGTGCTTGGCAACGCGGGCCCCTGCGGCCGCCGCGATGAACGACGCAGTCGTCGAGATGTTGAACGTGCCGGAACGATCCCCTCCCGTGCCGACCAAGTCGACAACAGGCAGCCCCACGTCCACTCGCACTGAAGCCTCCCGCATCGCCGCGACAAGCCCCGTCATTTCCTCAGTGCTCTCTCCCTTGATGCGGAGCGCAACGATGAAGGCGGCGATCTGAGCGTTGGTGGCCCGACCCGCCATGATCTCAGTCATTGCGGCTTCGGCAGTCTGTCGGTCGAGGCTGTCGCCCTTGGAAAGCCTTCCAAGGGCGGCGGGCCAATCAAAGCTCGTGTCCATCATGAGATGGGTGAGTGTACGGCCGACCAGCGGACAGGTGGAGCGGGCCAATGGTCGCCAGGTTGCACGGAGGCCGCGAAATCGAGACTACGATATGTGGTCCCATCGGACACGAAGGATGGTTGTGGCACGTACGCACCTGTACTTCGCCTACAGCGCGATGATCAACCCACGACGGATCGGCGAGGTAGCCCCGAACGCCGAATTCCAGTTCATTGCCCACCTGCCGGAGACCCGGCTGATATTCCCGTACTCGAACGGTCAATGGGAGGGCACGTTGCCTTCCGTCAAGCCAGAACCTGGCAACACCGTGTGGGGAGCCATTTTCGAGGTGCCAGCCAAGGACCTGGCGGCTATCGATGCCGCTGAGGAGAAGGAAGGCCGGCTCCGCAGCACGTCCTTCAAAGCCGTCGACCGAGAAGGCAAACGGCACCCAGTGGTGACGCATGTCCACGAGGCTGACGTCGACGCCGACCCGGACCCGTCTCGCGACTACATGGAGCTGGTGGTCGCCGGAGGCCGCCACTGGAAGCTTCCCACAGGTTGGGTGGCCGGTCTCGAGGAGTACGTCGAAGAACCGCTGTTCTGACGGGGCATGAATCGACGAGAAGGAGGGCCTGCGGGCCCTCTTTAGTTTGTACGGCAGCTCGTCAGTCGCTGGGCTCGGTGCCCGGCGATGGGAACCATCGAAACAGGATCCAGGCCACGACGCCGCCAGCCAACGGCGCCGTCAAGAACACCCACAGAGCCGGTGCCTGACCTCCGATGATGCCGGGGGCCAGGGAGCGGACAGGATTCACAGACGCTCCTGACAGCGGGACACCAGAGAAGTGAATCCCTACAAGAGCGAGCGGGATCACGAACGCGGCCATGGAAGGGGCGTTCCTGGTCACCGCGAGGATCACCCAGGCAAAGAACGTCGTCAACACGAGCTCGATGATGAAGGCGTTGGCGACGCTCACGCCTGGCGTCGTGTAGGTCGCCGCCACGGTGTCGCTGTCGAACCCCGCCCACACGAGCGCCCAAGCCACAAAGGCGCCCGCTGTCTGTGCTATCCAGTAAGCGATCATGTCGCTGAACGCCATCCTGCGGTCCAGCCACATCGCCAGCGACACTGCGGGGTTGAGGTGGGCTCCTGACACCGGGCCAATCACGACGATCGCGATCAACAGAGCTCCGCCGAAACCGAACGCCGCAAACAGGGTGACGTCGATCTCCAGCCGAACCGCCGACACCACGGCAAGGGCTCCGAGGTACATGAGGATCAACGTTCCTACGAACTCGGCAAAGAACTTCCGGATCTCCACGTTTCTCCCATCCGGCCGTTGGCGGCCCCAGTCCTAGAGTTCACAATCTCAATGGCCCAAGTACAAGGACCCACCGACCTTCGGCGCCCATCGTGATGTCGTACCGCTTGTATCCGGTAGCGGTCGGAGTGGCTGCCGGCGTCGCGGTCGCAGCATTGCTCTCGATAGTCCTCTGGGCTGGTTTGGCTCTCACCGGGATCATCGAATCGCTCACCGGCCCAGTCTTGCTCGGAGTTCTGACCGGAGTTGGCTCAGGCGGTTACGTGGCCGGCCGGCTCGGTGACCGCGGCCTGTTCCAAGGAGGAATGGCCGGACTCGGTGTGGCCGCCGCGGTCGTCGCCATCTCCCTCATCGGCGGAAGCCCGGCACCGCCGAGTCAGTTGATGCTGATGTTTGGATTCGGTCTGGTGCTGGGCATGGCCGGTGGCGCCCTAGCCATCCGTGGCAAGGAGTCATAAGCTTGACCATGCGAGTTCGCCGGGCGGCCGCGGGCCTCGGTCCGAGGAAAGTCCGGACTCCACAGGGCAGGATGCCGGCTAACGGCCGGGCGGCGCGAGCCGACGGACAGTGCAGCAGAGAGCAGACCGCCGATGGCCCTGCGGCCTCAGGCCGCACAGGCACAGGCAAGGGTGAAACGGTGGTGTAAGAGACCACCAGCGGTTCGGGTGACCGAACCGGCTCGGTAAACCCCATCCGGAGCAAGGTCAAGCAGGAACAGGGTGGCCCGCCCGTCACGTTCCAGGTGGACCGCACAGATAGATGGTCGCCTCCCGCCTTGCGGGAACAGAATCCGGCTTACAGGCGGACTCGCTGATCACGAGGGGCCTGGCCAGCTGTGCCAGGCCCCTCGCCTTTCATGGGGGCGAGACCGCGGCTGCCCACGCTCCTGTAACCCCACGAGAAGACGAGGCGCTGCCATCTGCGATGGCGGTACCGATAGAAGGCTTGAGCCCATGCGACTGCCAGGTCGGTCAGAGCACCGGCGTCAAGCAGCACTGAGTCACGGAGCCGGCAACTGCCCGCATCAACCACCTCGACGTCGACGGTGTGGTTCCACACTCGGATCGCCCCGCCCCGCTCGTTGGACACCAACCTGCGCGCCTCAGCGTCGATGGAGATGATGTCCATCTCGTGCATCCACAGGGGAATGAGGTTGCCCAAATACAGCCGGCCGGCAATCTGCTCACCCGCGACAAACGGCTCCTCGCGTCCGCACAGAGAAGGCATGCCGAGCATGCCGAAGCTCACGTAGGAAAACGTGGCCGGCTGCAGGGCGGCCTCGAAGGCTACGGCTGCTGGGCAGCCGAGTTGACTCTCGACGGCGACCGCTGTTCTCTCCCCCACCGCCTAAAGGCTCCACCGATGCTCCATCGCCATCCAGGGCCGAAAGGAGGCAAAAGGGATGTTCCGTCGCCACCCCCGTCAGCGAATTCAGGAGTCGATGAGAACCGTATCCGGCTGATAGCTCGACCACGCGAACCAGAAGGTGTCCAGGTGCGGAAGCTGCTCCAGCTCGGCCCCGGCCAGCTCCCCGTTGACAGCCCGGCCGGTGATCGTCCACTCGGATCCAGTCTCCGCGTCGAAGAACGAGCCGTCACGCGCCTCGAACGTCAGTGGACGGTCGTCCACGGAGGGCACGAAGACGCCCACCGAGCCGACATCGCGTCCCTCATCGATGAAACTCGACTCGAGCGCCGTCGACTGGCCCGATTTCCAGAAGATCACCACAGGGGTTTCTCCGACCACACCTTCGGTGGCGGCACTCCCTGAGTCGCTTGAGATCAGGTCCAGCGTCCAACCAACGGTCGCCTCCCCGACCTCGACGCCGACGACCCGCTGCTGCAGGCGGGCTCGATCGTCACCGTCGCCTCGGAACAGGAACGGCGTTCCGTCGGGATCGTCGTATCCGGTGTACGGATTCCGGCCGTAGTCGCGACGGTGCCCAGTGCGATCACGATCGAGAACCCTGCCCTCCGGATATTCCGCCACGAAGTCGGCCCACGACAACAGCGGGCTCGCAATGGGTTCGAGGCGCTCACCGGTCAGATGACCGATGACCGCCCGTCCGTCGTAGTGGGTCCACAGGGTTTCGGTAGCCCGGTCGTACATGACCAGCGCCGAGTTGAACAGCCGGCCAGACGTGCCAAACGTGGTCTCGAATCCGTCGACCTCGCGCACGTAGGTCACCGCACTGTTGCACAGCGGGCAATAGGTCACTGCCACCGGCACGCCGTTGACGGTGTCATTGACGATCTCGTGCCACATCAGGATCTGGACCGGATACGCCCGTGCCTCCCCGTCGATCTCGACCACGACGACTGGCTCCACGTCTTCCAAGTACTCGTCTGCCACCGTGATCGACACGAAGAATGGGTTGTCGACGGGGGGTATCCCGTCCGGAGGTGGACCACCCGATATGACGCCGGCTGGATCGATCAAGGGATCGGGGAAGGACGGATCGCTCATGTTGCTGAGCGCAGAAGCAGCGTCGGCGAAGCGATTCGGATCGCCCTCGGGTTCCGGGTTGGACTGGTCGCTCGTGGTCGTCACGGGCTCTGGCTCCGTATTGGCTGGCGAATCGTCGATGTCGGTTGACGCGGCGGTTCCGCACGCCGCAGCTACGAGGGCAAGGACGGCGAGCATCTTCGGCAAGGGCATGTGAACGTGCCAACCGTCCACGGCGATCGAATGGTTCCGCGATTGTCGGCCGCCCGACACTTGCTGGATCGATATGAGAAGGCTCCGACCGCGGCAATCAAGTACAGGCTTCGGTCCCTAGGCCCCGGGCAACCATGACGGCAAGCTTCCCCCATGGCTCGCAGACAGTGGCCGACAGTCGCCCTGGGGGTCGCGGTGGGGGTGGTGGCCGGCGCCGTGGCAGCTCTGAACATTGCGATCTGGTTCGGGACTGACCGTGGCTACGAGGCGTCGGTCGCCGAGCTCTTCGATCACAACCCGGTCGTGGCGATTCTCTACGTCGCTTGTTTGATCGTCGGACCGGGTCTCGGCGCCTACGTCGCCCACCGGTACTGGAACTGACCGGTCGCTCCCTGCGCACGAGGCCTGTTCAGCTAGGCGGGAATGCCCTTGGCCCAGGACGGCGAGCCCATGCTCACCTCCGGTTCGCCGGCCAGCATCGGACCGACCGCACCCAGATATTCGAAGAACCACGGGGCCTGGGAATTGGCTTCCATGGCCTCCATCGAGTTGTAGATCTCGAACAGGTAGAAGACGTCAGGATCCGACTGATCCTCCATCCACACCACCACCTCTTGGGCCGGATTGGCATTGGCTCGCGGTGCCAGATGCTCCTCGTATGCGGCTTGAACGTCGGACCTCCGGCCGGGCTGGGTACGGGTCTTCACGATGATCGCCTGGCGTGCCATGGCTATTCCTCTCCGTTGAGCGACACGTGGAGCTCAGCAATGAGACCGTCACGAACCAAATACCGATCCGAGCCGTGGACTGGTCCTGGGAACGCCGGCGATGTGCAGGTCCAAAAGGACTCCACTCGCTCACCGTCCACCTCGATCCGATGCACGACCACCTCCAAGCCGGGAGGTGGGTTCTGCCAGGACGCCCGGAACGTCTCCCGGATCGCGTCCTTGCCCGCCACCGTCATCGGCTCATCTCCGAACGGAGTCGTGTAGACGGCGTCACTGGCAAACAGCTCCATCAGCTCTTGTTCGGCATCGGCGCCCGTCTGCATGGCATCGAAGTACCGCAACACGAGGTCCCTGGCCTCAGCACTCACTTGGTACCGTCCGTCCTGTGATCGTCGAGCACACGACCCTCGAGAGGATCAAGGCCATGCTCGCGGCTCTGCACGAGCAACGCGGCAATGGAGTCAGCCGCGGCGGGTTGATCAGCTTGGCCAACGGCCAAGCACGGATCGTGATCGATCGAGAGGCTTCGGACTTGGTCGGCCAGCCTCTCGTCGTCGTTCAGCCCACCGGGGATCCGATCGAATTTCAGGTCTTGACCGAGCGGCAAGCCGAGGTAGCCCGGCTCGTGGCGCGTGGGCTCCGGAACCAAGAGATCGCTGACGAACTCTTCATCTCGGTTGCCACGGTCAAGGACCACGTTCATGCGATTCTCCGCAAGCTCCACTTGACCAACCGCGCAGAGGTGGCTGGTCTCTTCCTTCGCTGAACCGTACGAAGCCGTGGGGTGTTGGAGAATCCATCGAAGGATGGATTCTGTGCGGGTTGGCACTGAGGCCCGGTACCGTGCCACGCATGTGTGGACGATTCGTTCAATCGGGCAGTTCCGACCGCTACGCGCACCACTTCGACGTCCAGGAGATCATCGCTGAGTCGGTCAAGCCTTCGTGGAACGTTGCGCCCACGGACCCGGTCTATGCGATCGCCGAGCATCACGGGGTTCGACAACTGGGCTCCTTTCGGTGGGGCCTGATCCCTTACTGGGCCGACTCCAAGCGCAAGTTCCAGATCAACGCCCGGATCGAAACCGTGGCAACCAAAAACCTGTTCAAGGACTCGTTCGCTCGGCGCCGGTGCATCATTCCGGCTGACGGTTTCTTCGAGTGGCGCGTCGTTGCAGACGGCAAGCAGCCGTTCTACATCACGGCGGCCGATCCGGCACCGACCGGTGAACCGCTGGCAATGGCCGGGATCTGGGGCCGCTGGAAGGACAAGGCATCTGGCGAGTCGATCAGTTCCTGCGCAGTACTGACCGGCCCACCATCGGATTCGATGGCACCCATTCATGATCGGATGCCGGTCATCCTGCCTGCTGATCTGTGGGACACGTGGCTCGATCGAGACTTGGACGATCCCGATCCGGTCATGCGGATGTTGCAGGACTTGGAGCCGGCCGCGGTGATGCACCACGAGGTGGGGAGGGCGGTCAACAAAGTGGCCAACAACACGCCGGAGAACATCGTCCCAGTCGGCTGACGTTTGTAGGGCTGCAGGACGGGTCGGGGTACCCTCGCCTCCATGGCCCGCCTGCTGCTCGTTCGTCACGCCCCTACGCCGGAGACCGGTTCCAAGCTGACTGGGCGTCTTCCCGGGGTGTCCCTGGACGACAAAGGGATCGAAGTGGCTCGAGCCTCGGCCGACCGAGTCTCGGCCATCAAGGTGGCTGCCATCTACACCTCGCCCATCGAGCGAACCGCCGAGACCGCCGCCGTCATCGGCGACGCGGTCGGCCTCACGCCACGCACCCATGACGGTTTGGTGGAAGTCGACTACGGGCGCTGGTCGGGCCGGTCGCTGGCTCAGCTTCGGAGAACGAAGCTCTGGCGACAAGTACAGCAAAACCCCGCTCGCGTGACGTTTCCTGAAGGTGAGGCACTGGCCGACGCTCAACGCCGGGCCGTCGCAGCCTGCGAGCAGATCGCCCAAACGGTCGGCAAGGGAACCGCGGTTGTGGTGAGCCACGCCGACATCATCAAATCGGTGTTGTCGGCGTTCTTGGGACAGCCCCTTGATCTGTTCCAGCGCATCCACATCGCTCCCGGCTCGGTGTCGGACGTGCGAATCAGCAGCGAGGCTGTGCCGTTCGTCGCTGCGATCAACACAATCGGCGGGGCACTGTGAGGAAGCTCGGTCCAATCGAGAAGTTCTGGCTGGACGCCGTCGGAGAACCCGGAAACAGGATCTTCTACGCGATCGTCGTGAGCGGCACCGACGTCCATTGGTTCGTGGCCGAGAAGGAACAGGTTTCGACCTTGGCGCAGCGGAGCTTGGAACTCTTGGAGGAAGCCGGCATCGATCTGGACGACGATGCAATCTCGCACATCACCGCTTCGACGACGATTGGACATCCTGGCGAAGCCGAGTTTCGGATTGGCACAATGGCGCTGGCCATCGACCAGGAGTCAGAGATCGCTCGCATCGTGCTCGAGCCTGTTGACGAAGGCGAGCCGTTCACGTTCGACCTGCTGCCCGAACAGCTCGCGGCTGCTGCTCGCAACGGGCTTCAGGCTGTGGCGGCAGGTCGACCGGTGTGTCCCCGCTGCCGACTCCCGGAAGACCCGCTCGGCCACGATTGTCCCGCCGTGAACGGTCATCGATTCTGAGTCATGGATCATCGGACGGTCACGATCACCGAGGTGATCGGCCTACTCCCTTATGCCAGCAACACCACCCTGCTGGCGCGCATCGACGATGGAACACACGTCGTCTACAAGCCCGATGACGGCGAACGACCGCTGTGGGACTTCGAGTACGGCACCCTCGGCAGCAGAGAAGTCCTGACATACGAGGTCGCAGCTGCCATGGGGGGCGGATCGCTGGTCCCCGAGACCTGGGTAGCCGATGGCCCGGTCGGACGCGGTTCCGCTCAGCGATTTCTGAAGGAGGACTTCGATTTCGATGCCGCGACGCTGGTGCGGCCCGAGATGCATCCCTGGACATGGCCTGTGGCGCTCTTGGACGTGGTCACCAACAACGCTGACCGCAAGTTCGGCCACCTCATCCGCGACCTCGACACCGGCTCCTTCTGGGCAATCGACAACGGTCTGACGTTCCACCCGGAGGACAAGCTCAGAACAGTGCTCTGGGGTTACGCCGGCAAGCCGATTCCTCGTGAGGTCAGCGTCTGCCTGCAGCGGCTGGCCGGAGCGTTCGACGATTGGCTTGCAGCCCGCGTCGCGGATCTTCTCGGAACGGACGAGGCGAGGGCGCTCGGAGCCCGTATCGACGGCTTGGTGGCCGATCCGCGACATCCGAGCCCACCCATCGATCGACCGGCGATCCCCTGGCCGGTCTACTGAGGCCTCTCCGCGATCCGCGATCCGCGATCCGCGATCCGCGATCCGCCAACCCTGCCTTGGAGACTCGGCGACTCGGACACTCGGACACTCAGACACTCGGACACTCAGACACTCGGACACTCGGACACTCGGACACTCGGACACTCGGACACTCGGCGACTCGGCGACTCGGCGACTCGGCGACTCGGCGACTCGGCAAGAACTCCTAACGCGGACGCCGATGGCCTAGGTGCGCTTCAGGTACTCCCGCACCACCATGTCGCCCAGCTCGTCACCGGCCGGCTCGAACACGCGCCCGCCCACCGTCTTGGTGAGCTTCTCGATAAATCCAACCAGCCCGGGTGAGTCCTCCAGCATGAAGACATTCATCGTGACGCCAGATCGGGCGAGTCGGGTGGCCTCTCGGAAGGTGCGAAGGATGGTCTCACGGGCCGGAGGCCACTGAAAGAAGACATGCTCGCCTTCGAGGTGAGCTGTTGGCTCCCCATCAGTCACCAGGAGCACCTGTTTCGATGCGTCCCGGTGCTTCGAAAGCAGCCGTCCGGCGAGCGAGAACGCGTGCTCCATGTTCGTGCCGTACACCGGCTCCCAGTCGACAACCGCCAGGTCCTCGGGTTTCACGACGCGTGCATAGTCCGAGAACGTGACGATCGACAGGTGGTCTTCTGGATAGGCCGTCGAGATGAGCGTGTGAAGCGCCAGCGCCATCCGCTTGGCTGGTTGCCAGTGGCCGCGCAGCGGCATCGACCTCGACATGTCCAACAGGAGCACCGTGGCAACAGCCGTTCGACGCTCGAACTCCTCAACCTCGAAGTCCTCGGGAGCCAGCGACACTGGACCCTCTGTGGGTCCGGACCGGAGCACCGCGTTGTGGAGCGTCCTCCGGAGGTCGAGTCGGAACGAATCACCGAAACGCCAGGGGCGGCTGGAACCCAACCTCTCTCCAACGCCGCCGGCCACCGGCACGTCGTGGTCGCCGGGTCGGTCCGCCGTGAGCCGGTCGAACACCCGGGCCAAGGCCTGTTGTCCCAGTTTGCGAACCCCGCGGGGCGTCAACTCCATCCGGCCGCTCGATCTGACTACCACTCCCGCCTTCTCGAGGGCTTTTTCAATCTCGCGCAACCGGCGAAGATCCCGGGCAGCCTCTCCCCCGAGCATCCGCTCCAATTCGTCGGTGTCGATGTCGTCCAACGAGGCTCCCGGATAGTCCTGAGCGAGCGCACGCTGCAGCGCGTCGAGCCTGGACATCTGATCCACGGCCGCCAGACCA